>Ga0102938_10001507_pt1 | contig 17551 bp, 17 predicted proteins | sample SalPonR2_B_D2_MG_FD_84516 | JGI IMG/M metagenome (GOLD analysis project Ga0102938, IMG submission 84516) | Salt pond soil microbial communities from South San Francisco under conditions of wetland restoration - Salt Pond MetaG R2_B_D2_MG | ecosystem: Environmental > Aquatic > Marine >...
CGGGAAGGCATCGGGGATGCCATGTTCATGGATCGCGATCAGGCTGACCGCGCGCGGCGCGCCGGGATCGCCCAGCCGCGTGACGATGCGGGCGCGCGGCAGACCCATCCGGGCCTTTGGGCCGGCCTGTTCGGCCTCGACCAGTTCACCGTCGCGCGCGCCATGGGTATCGCCCGGGCGCACCTGCCATTCCTTGTCCGACCCCTTGGAGATGGGCACGATCCGACCGCCTTCGGCGCCTGTGCGAAAGACCCCCAGAACGCGCAGCGGATTGGTGCCGATCTTGCGGATCAGGCGGGCGACATACTGGTGATCTTCGCCATCGACCTCGGCCAGACGGGCCAGGATGCGGTCGCCCTCGCCCACGGCGGGGTCGGTCGCGCGCGGGCTGAACAAGATGCGCGGCTCGGGGCCGTCGCCCGCCCATTCCAGCGGTCTCGCGAACAGGTCGCCCAGATCGTCCGCGGCCAGGATCCTGAGCACCGATACCGGCGGCAGCTTGTCCGGGTCGCGATAGGTGCGGCGGGATTTTTCCAGGGCCCCCTCGGCCTCCAGCTCCTTCAAAAGGCGCTTGAGATCGATGCGCGCCGCGCCCTTGATGCCGAAGGACTTGGCGATATCGCGTTTGGACTGGTTGCCGGGGTGATCGGCAATCCAGGCAAGAAGCTCGGATCTGGTGGGAAGCTTGGCCATGGATCCGAGGTAGCACGGGCCAGCGGGGCCGTCATGCGCGAATTGACAAGGCGATGCGTCCGGGGCCGGCGTCGGAGCCTCCGGCGGGGATATTTGGGAAACAGAGAAGTCCGGGACCGTGCCGAAACGCAGGCTCAACCCGCGAAATAGTCCCGCAGGATCCGGCCGTAGATGCGTTTGAGGTCATGGATATCCTGCACCCAGACCGTTCATCCACCTCGTGCATCCGGTGACCCACCAGGCCGAATTCCACCACCGGGCAATGCGCCTTTACAAAGCGCGCGTCCGAGGTGCCGCCGGTGGTCGACAATGTCGGGCTCTGGTTGGTTTCTTGCTGTATGGCGCGGGTCACCAGGTCGGACAGCACGCCCGGCGGGGTCAGAAACGCCTCGCCCGAAACGCGGTGCGTCATCTCGATCCGCGTGCCGGTTTCGGCGGCGACCTTGTCGGCCTCGGCACGCAGCCAGTCGGTCAGCGATGCGCCGCTGTGCAGATCGTTGAACCGCAGGTTCACGGTCATCCGGGTGCGCGCGGGGATGACGTTGGACGCGGCGTTTCCGGTGTCGATCGTGGTCACCGACACCGTCGATGGGTCGAAATGTTCGGTGCCGCCATCCAGCTGATGCGATGACAGGCGGTGGGCCAGCAGCGCCACTGCCGGCATAGGGTTCAGCGCCTTGTGCAGATAGGCGGAATGACCCTGTTTGCCGATGACCTCGAAATGGGCGGTCATCGAGCCGCGGCGGCCGATCTTGATCATGTCCCCGATGGTTTCGGGGCAGGTCGGCTCGCCCACGATACAATGGGTCATGGCCTCGCCCCGGGCCTGCATCCAGTCGAGAATGGCGATGGTGCCATCGTCACCCGGGCCTTCCTCGTCACCTGTGATGGTCAGGATCACCGCGCCATCGGGCGGAGTGTCTTGCACGAAATCCATGGCCGCCGCCGCAAAGGCCGCAACGCCCGATTTCATGTCGGTCGCGCCACGCCCGTAGAGCCAGCCGTCTTCCAGATGCGCGCTGAAGGGCGGATGGGTCCAGGCGGCGGCGTCGCCCACGGGCACCACGTCGGTATGACCGTTGAAGCCGAAACTGCGGGCCGCGCCCTTTGCGCCCCAGCGCGCGAACAGGTTGGGGGTGTCGCCGCGATCCACGCGGGTGCAGGTGAACCCCGCAGCCTCGAGCTCGGCCTGCAAGAGCTGCAAGGCGCCGCCTTCTTCGGGGGTGACCGAAGCGCAACGGACGAGGTCTGCGGTCAGGCGGGCGGGGTCGATGGGCATCGCGGGTCCTCCTTGCAGGGCGATGACCCTTGCGTATCGCCGTGGCGTGAAAGGCACAATGGGGGGGCCCGGCGCCCTGCATGGGTGAAGAAACCGTTAACATCCGAGGCACGCTTTGTTAACGTCCGATCAGATAAAGAAAAAAAGCCGGGGCAGGCAGCGGCAAAGTCCGCATCGAAGCAGAATTCAGGCGCGGCAATCGTAGCGCGCCATGTCCGTTTTCGATATCCGCCATGTCCCGGCCTGTTGAGCAAGGCAGGACGATTATGGCAACGGGTCAAGAACTCGACATCAACCAGAACGCCGGCGCCTTCACCATGGCGCAAACCATCTTTGGCGACGATGTCACGATCCTCAGCGCATCCTATTCCGGCGACAACCGGTCATCGGGCACCTACAGCAACGGCGACGCGGTGTCGGATGCGGTCACCCCGGCCGACGAAGGCGTGATCCTGACGACGGGCCATGTGCGCAACTTCACCCAGGGCTCGGGCGATCCGAACCGCAGCAGCGGCACCTCGTTCAATTCCAACGGTGTGAACAACGATGCCGACTTCAACGCATTGGTGGGCGGCAATACCTATGACGCGGCGATGCTCGACACGGTGTTCATTCCGACCACGGAATACCTGTCGATCCAGTTCACCTTTTCGTCCGAAGAATACCCCGAATATTCCGGCAGCCTGTTCAACGACGCGGTCGGCATCTGGATCAACGGCCAGGCCGTGACCTCTCCGGTGGTCAACACCACGCAGATCAATTCGATCAACCAAGACGAGAACGAGACCCTTTTCGTCGACAACACGGGCGATGACTACAACACCGAGATGGACGGATTTACCGTGACACTCTCGGTGCTTATCCCGGTCAACATCGGCGAGGAAAACACGCTCAGGATCGGCATTGCGGATGTTGGCGACAGCCAGTATGACAGCACGATCCTGATTGCCGCCGACTCGATCCAGGGCGCCTTCATCGCGCAAGACGACACGATCATGCTGAATGAAACCCAGGTCCTGTCCCTGGACGTGTTGCAAAACGACGGCAACGGCGCCGGCATCATGGTCATCACGCACATCAACGGCCAGGCGGTTTCCGCGGGTGACACCGTCACGCTCAGCAGCGGCCACGAGGTGACGCTGCTGGCAACCGGCGATCTGCAGGTCGCGGCCCCCGACACCCTGGTTGGCCTGACGGCGCCGGATGTCGCGAATTTCTCCTACACGGCCGAAAACGGGGACGGCATCAGCGACACCGCCTTCGTCACGATCACCACGGTTCCCTGTTTCGTGCGCGGCACCCGGATCAGAACCGATCGCGGCGATGTGCCGGTCGAGGGGTTGCAGGTGGGCGACCTGATCCAAACACGCGATCATGGGCTGCAGCCGATCCGCTGGATCGGATCCCGCCGGGTCGCTGCGGAGGGACGGTTTGCGCCTGTCGTGATCGAGGCCGGCACCTTTGGGCATCACGGCCGTCTGGTCGTGTCGCCGCAGCACCGGATCTTGCTGACCCACTGGATGGCCGAAGTGATGTTCGGCGAAGACGAGGTGCTGGTCGCGGCCAAGGACCTGGTCAATGACTGCTCGGTCCGGTCCATGCCGGGCGGCGAGGTCGACTATTTCCACCTTCTGTTCGACCAGCACCAGATCGTCTGGTCCGAAGGTCTGTTGACCGAAAGCTTCCTGCCCGGTCCCCAGGTTCTGTCCGCGCTCGACGACCCGGCGCGCGACGAGGTGTTGCGCCTGTTTCCCGAAATCGACCCGGACACCCATGATGGATACGGCCCGGCCGCGCGCACGGGCCTGAAGGGCTACGAAGTCCGGGCGTTGTTGGGCTGAACGGCATGTCCCTCGCGCGCGCGCTTTCGATTGCCAGCCCCACACGGGACACGCCGCGCGCGCCGGTGACGGATGGGCGGTGGGCCGCGATCTGGCGAAACGGCCATGCCATGATCCGCCTTGCGCCGCGCGCGACATCGCAACCGCTGTTCGACATGACCCTGTGCCTTGAATTCACGGTTCCGCCTCCAAGACGCGGGACTGCGCTGCGCCTTTGGCAGGGCGCGGCCGATCCGGATCGTGCGATTTGTCTTTACGCCATGCCGGACGGCGCGCTGCGCCTGGTCCATGGGGAAATCGACATCTCGACCGAGGCCGGATTCGCCCGGTCCGGCGAAACGGTGACCCTGCGCTACCGGTCCTGCGCGCGCGGACGCGCCGATATCGCGGATTTCAGCAACGCGGACCGGCCGCTTCGCCGCCGCCTGCGCGCGGGCCTGCCGCATCTGGCGCGACTGGACGAGGCGTTGCCGCGCGATCCCCGGTTCCTGTCGATCTGTCACGTGGCCGCGATCGCCGAGTTCGGCTTGCTGCCCACGGATCTGCCCGCATTGGATGGCAACGCCATCTTGCAGACGACCCGGGGGCCGGTCGCCGCCAGGAACCTGAAACCGGGCATGCATCTGCTGACCGTCACCGGCCAGCCGATGCCGCTGCGCTGGATCGAGGCCCGGCCGCGCCTGTGCCTGGGCCGAAACGCCCCGGTCCTGATGCGCGCGCCCTATTTCGGGCTGACCCACGATATCTGCGTCACCCCGGAAACGCGGGTTCTGCGATCCGGCCCGGCGGTGGAATACATCTTTGACCACGAGATGGTGCTGATGGCCGCCAGCGACATGACCGCCAGCCCCGGCGCATTTCGCGACCGGCGGGAGCCCGTTCGCTATTTCTTTCACCTGATGCTTGATGACCATGCCTGCGTGTCGGTCGACCGCTGCGGCGTGGAAACCGCTCTGTTGGCCGATGTGGTGGCCGCCACCGATCACGGCCCCCGCCCCAACCTGAGCGAAGCGGATCGCACGCCCTGCCTGCCGGTTCTCGATCGCGCGGGCGCGCAGGCGCTGATCTCGGCCTCGGCCAAGGGCCGCCGGTCCCTGATCTGACCCGTGGTTCAGTCGTAGAACGGGGTCATCTGCGCAACGATGACCGAGTTTTCCGCCGCCGCACGATCCATCAGGTCGCGTTCGTCTTGCGCGATCTCTTCGCCCGCCTCCTGCCGTTCGGCCAGGGTGCCGTGGCCCGTGACATCCAGCGGCGCCAGATCGGCCTGCTTGAGGATCGCCACGGTTTCGCGCACCGCCTCGGCCTCGTCGACGCCGGACGCATAGCACAGCAACGCCGCGCCGGTGGCCTTGGCGGGCAGGCCGTCACCGTCCTTGCGGCCGACCTCGACCACCAGGGTATAGACGGCCTGAGGGCGCGGGGGTTTCTTTTCCTTGGTCATGGCGCTCTCCTGCTGCGGGGCGGGCCTTGTGTCAACCACAGACCCTCAGCGGCGCAGCATCCGGTAGGCCCAGATCAGCAGACAGGCGCCGATCGCCCCGGTCACCATCTGCCCGACCCAGCCGTCGAACGTGGTGCCCAGCACGATCCGGAACAATCCGTTGCCCACCAGCGCCCCCAGGATGCCCACGACGATATTGGTCAGCAATCCGTGCCGCGCCGACATCACCTTTTCCGCGATCCATCCCGCCAATGCCCCCACGATGATGGTGGCAATCAATCCCAGACCTTGCATGATCCGATCCTCCCGCTGGGCCGACCCTGCCGGAGCTTTCGGGCATGTCCAAGGGAAAACGCTTCAGACCGGGCTGACCCCGTCGGCAAGACGGACGGGGCCGGGCGTGATGACACGCGCGCACCACCCGCCATGGGCCCGCATCGCGGAATACCCGCCGGGGCCAAGCACCGCTTCCATCCGCGAACACGGCGCACAGGGCGTGGTGATCTGCACCTGCGCCGCGCCGATCCGCAGCACCCGGTCGCGCAGCGCCGACAGGTTCAGCCCGGATACCACCAGGTTGCGGCGCAAGATCTCGGGCGGGATCGGACCGCGCCCCAGATACGCGCCGATAGCGGCCAGATGTTCCGCCTGGATCAGCGTGATCGCGCGTTTGCCGGGACGGGCGTGATCGCCGGTCAGCCCCGCTTCACCCATCAGCGCTTCGGGCACCGCAACCGGGTCCGCCAGACGTTCGGGCCGCAGCCCGATCCAGTCAAGCGTCCCGTCCTGCGCATGGCGGGCAATGAGGGTGGCAAGTTTCTCCATCCCGCACAGACCTAGCGCAGGACGGACTCGACTCCCAGTGGGGGGTGGACTAGATTTGGAACAAATAGCGAACATCGTGCTGCCGCCATGTCCAACCCACCCCCTTTGCCCCCCGTTCAGCGCAGGATCAACCGGCGCATCCTGTCGCTGTGGTTTCCCCGTCTGGCCGCCGAACGGGTGCAGCGCGCCACCCCCACGCTGGCAGAGGCGCCGCTGGTGGTGATCCGCGAAACCGGCAACCTGCGCCAGGTCGTCTCGCTGAATGTCGCGGCCAGCCGCGCGGGGCTAAGCTCCGGGCAGGCCCTGGCCGAGGCTGCCGCGCTGTGCCCCGACCTGATCACCCGGCCCGCCGATCCGGGGGCCGAGGCGCTGTTTCTGGCCGCGCTGCGCCGGTGGGCGGGCAAGTTCAGCCCCTGGGTCGCCGAAGAAGGGCCCGAGGCGCTGCTGATCGACCTGACCGGCTGCGCGCATCTGTTCGGGGGTGAGGAAAACCTGTTCAAACAGGTGCATCAGGATTGCGCCGATCTGGGCCTGACCGTGGCGGGCGGCATCGCCGACACCGCCGGCGCGGCCTGGGCACTGGCGCGCTATGCAGGTGACGGCGGCGGCGGCGTGGCCCGTGGCCGCAACGGCGACGCTATCGACCAGGAGGCCCGCGCCACCCGGTCCCGCGCCAGCAAACGCCATTGGGTCAAGGGCGGCCCCGCGCCCCGGATCGAGGCTGCGGATGGGGGCGGCGTCGCGCGCATCTCGCCCCCCGGCGGCGTGCGGCAGACATTGGCACCCCTGCCCATTGCCGCGCTGCGGGTCGAACCCGACATCACCGCCGGGCTGGCGCGTCTGGGCCTGCGCCGGATCGGCGATCTGTGGGGCATGCCACGTGCCGCGCTGACACGCCGGTTCGGGCGCGGCCTTGTCTGGCGGCTGGATCAGGCCCTTGGGGTCGAACCCGAACCCATTTCGCCTGCGGGCGCGCCCCTGCATTTCGCCGTCCGGCTCAGCCTGCCCGATCCCATCGGCTTTGAGGCCGATATCCTGGCGGGCATCGACCGGCTTTTGCCCGTGCTGTGCGAAAAGCTCCGCGCCAAGGGCCGGGGCGCGCGGCGGGTGCGGCTGGAAATGGCCAAGGCCGAGGGCGGCACCGAACGGGTCGAGGTGGGCCTGGCCCGCCCCGCCGATCAGCCCGACCGCATCCGCCCGCTGTTCGAATTGAAACTGGGCAAGGTCGAGGCCGGGTTCGGCTTTGACGCCATCCGCCTGGTCGCCTGCGTGACCGAACCCCTGCACGCGACCGAACACAAGGGCGGGTGGGCCGTCGCGGCCGAGGCCCGCGCGGGCCGGTCCGAAACCCAGGCGCTGGAGGATCTGGTCGCGCGGATCGGCGCGCGCGTGGGCCTCGACCGGATCACCCGCGAACATCCCGCCGACAGCCATATCCCGGAAAAGACCGCGTCCATCCAGGCCGCCGCCTTCAGCGCCCCGGCCCAGGGCTGGCCCGATACACCGCGTCCCCGCCCGCTGACGCTGTTCCGCCCCGAACCGGTCACCGCACCCGACCGGCCCGATCTGCCGCCCGAATTTCGCTGGCGCGGCCGCGTGTTCCGGACCGAGGCCGCGCAGGGCCCCGAACGCATCGCCCCGGAATGGTGGCTGGATGATCCCAACTGGCGCTCGGGCGTGCGCGACTACTGGCGCGTGCTGACCGGTGACGGCAGCCGCCTGTGGCTGTATTACGCCCATGGCGGCACCGTGTCGGGCGGCTGGTTCGCACAGGGCGATTTCGGGTAGAACGACCCAAGGACAAGGATCATGCCATGGACAGGGGCTTTCGCATCCGCGGATTGGGCGAGATCGCCATCAGGTGCCAGGACATCGACCGGATGGTCGCGTTCTACGGCGACGTGCTGGGGCTGCAGCGGCTGGACGGAAACGCCGCGCCCGGCATCGTCTTTTTCCGAATCGCTGCGGGCTTCGGCGGTCACACACAGGTTCTGGCCCTGTTCGACGCCTCCCTGTCACGCCAGCCCGGCCAGCCCGCCGCGGGTCCCGGCGCCCCCGAAACCGGGGCGCGGTCCTCGCTGCACCACATCGCGCTCAGCCTGCCCTTCGACGAACAGGATGCCGTGATGGCCTGGTACGACGCCCGGGGCCTCAGCTACCGGGTCGAGATCTTTGACTGGATCGGCTGGCGCGGCGTGTTCACCCAGGATCCCGAGGGCAACACCGTGGAACTGGTCGCGCATAACGCGGCCCTGACACACGGCTGAAGACGCGCACGCGCCCGCATTGGATTGGCGCGGCGTTGTCGAAAAGGGCCAGACGCCGGCCTAGACCGCCGCCTTGCGCATCTCGTCCAGGTAGATCTCGCGCAGGCGCGTGGCGACACCACCCGGCTTGCCCGTGCCGATGGCATCGCCGTCGATCTCGACCACCGGCATCACGAAGGCCGACGCCGACGTGATGAACGCCTCATCCGCGGCGCGGGCTTCGTCGATGGTAAAGGGGCGTTCTTCCACCTGCATCTGCGCCTCGCGCGCGAACCGCAGCACCGCGGCGCGGGTGATCCCGTGCAGGATCTCGTGGCCAAGATGCCGGGTGATGATCGTGTTGCCCTTGACGATATAGGCATTGTTCGACGTGCCCTCGGTCACGTGCCCGTCCTCGACCATCCAGGCGTCATCGGCACCCGTTTCCTTGGCCTTCATCTTGCCCATCGACGGGTACAGCAATTGCACCGTCTTGATGTCGCGGCGACCCCAGCGCATGTCCTCGATGGAAATCACCTTGATGCCGACCTTGGCCGCCGGCGCATCGGCCAGCCCGGGCTTGGCCTGCGTGAACAGAATCAGCGTCGGCGTCGCATCCTTGGGAAAGGCGAAATCCCGATCCGCCGCGCCGCGTGTGACCTGCAGGTAGATCAGGCCTTCGTCGATCCCGTTCAGCCGCACCAGTTCGCGGTGGATCCCGAGCAATTCATCCTCGGTCACCGGGCTGGTCATCGACAACTCGTCCAGGGACCGCTGCAAGCGCCGGGCGTGGCCCGCAAAATCGATCAGCTTGCCACCCAGCACGCTGGTCACCTCGTACACTCCGTCCGCAAACAAGAAGCCCCGGTCAAAGATCGAGACCTTGGCCTCGTCCTCGGGAACGTAGTCGCCATTCACATAAACGGTGCGGGTCATTTCGGGCTCCTTCACGATCGCAGGGCTTGGTGGGCGGATATCGGCAAAACGTCAAGCGCCTTGAGAGCGCGCGCCCGAATTCGGGCGCGCGTTTGCGCGTTCATCCCCAAAGCGCGGCCGTGGGCGGATGTACACCGGCCGCGTCATACATCAACGGATGGTCCCGATCCTCGGCCAGCAAAAGCGGGCCATCCAGGTCGGTGATCGCCACGTTCTGCGCCACCAGCACCGCAGGCGCCATCGCCAGCGATGACCCCACCATGCAGCCGACCATGATCGCGTAGCCCTGGCGCTCCGCCGCGACCTTCAGCGCCAGCGCCTCGGTCAGGCCCCCGGTCTTGTCCAGCTTGATGTTGACCATGTCATACTTGCCCTTCAGCGTGGGCAGGCTGGCCCGGTCATGGCAGCTTTCGTCGGCGCATACCGGCAGCGGGCGGTCGATCTCGGCCAGCATGTCATCCTGTCCGGCGGGCAGGGGTTGTTCCACCATCTCGACCCCAAGACGCAACAGGTGCGGGGCCAGGTCGGCATACACCTCGGCCGTCCAGCCTTCGTTGGCATCCACGATGATCCGCGACGCCGGCGCGCCACGGCGCACGGCCTCGAGCCGGGGCATGTCATCGGGCGTGCCAAGCTTGATCTTCAACAGCGGTCGGTGGGCGTGTCTCGCGGCCGCCTTCTCCATGTGCTCCGGCGTATTCAGAGACAGGGTAAAGGCCGTGATCACCGGGCCCGGTGCGGGCAATCCGGCAAGCTGGTGCACCGGGCAGCCCTCGTGCTTGGCGCGCCAATCCCACACCGCGCAATCGACGGCATTCCGCGCCGCGCCCGGCGGCAGGGCATCTTGCAGGTCCTGCCGCGAGATGCCATCGGGCAGCCCCTCGATCTGGGCCGTGACACTGTCCGGCGTTTCACCATAGCGCGCATAGGGCACGCATTCGCCCCAGCCGGTCACACCATCGCGCATGGCCCGCACGGTCAGAACCTTCGCCTCGGTCCGCGAGCCGCGGGAAATGGTAAAGGCCTCGGCCAGCCGAAAGGTATCCTTCGTCACACTCAGCACCGCGGTCTCCCCTTCATCTTGGCAAAAAAACTCCCGCCGGAGGCTCCGACAGTGATGGCAGCATATACGGTGGTCAGCCGGGCGTCACATCGCCTCCAGCGCATCGACGAGCCGCGCCGCCCCCTGCCGGAAAGGATCGACCGCAGGCAACCCCATGCGCTTTTCGGTGGCTTCCAGGTAGCTCAGCGCCTCATCCTCACCCATGGCGGCGGTGTTGATCGAGATGCCGACAACCTCGCAGGCAGGGTTCGCGACCCGCGCCAGCGGCAGCGCGGTGTCGCGCAGCGCCTCGAGCGATGGCAGGCCGTATCCCGGCAGGCCCCGCATATGGGTGCGCGTCGGCTCGTGGCTCAGGATCAGCGCGTCGGGCTGGCCCCCATGGACCAGCGCCATCGTGACCCCCGAATACGAGACATGGAAAAGGCTGCCCTGCCCCTCGATATGATCCCAGTGATCGTCGTCATTGTCGGGCGTCAGCCATTCCACCGCACCGGCCATGAAATCCGCGATCACCGCATCCAGCGGCACACCGCCCCCCGTGATCAGGATGCCGGTCTGCCCGGTTGCCCGAAAGCTGGATTTCAGGCCGCGCGCCTTCATTTCGCGGTCCATCGCCAGCGAGGTATACATCTTGCCCGCCGAACAATCGGTGCCGACGGCAAGGCAGCGCTTGCCGGACCGTTTGACGCCATTGGCGATGGGATACGTGACGCTTGGCACGCGGACGTCGTGCAAGGTCCGGCCGGTGGCGCGGGCGACGGCGGCCAGGTCTTCTTCGTCGCGCAGCAGGTTGTGCAGCCCCGAAGCCAGATCGAAACCGTCCTCCAACGCCTGCACCAGGACCTTTTTCCACGCCGCCGAGATAACGCCGCCCCGGTTGGCCACGCCGATCACCAGCGTCTTGGCCCCTGCGGCCCTTGCGGCGGCCAGATCCATGTCCGGCAGCCTCACGTCGGCCTTGCAGCCCTCCATCCTGAACTGGCCAACGGCATTGTCGGGCCGCCAGTCGCGGATGCCTTGCGCCACCTTGGCCGCAAGCTGGTCGGGGGCATCCCCAAGGAACAAAAGGTAGGGCGTCTGGATCATGGCGGCCTCATGCTGCGCGAATGCTATCGCTCGCAGGCTACCCGCATTCCATGGCAAGTGTTCCGTGATTTCCGGCGCACAAAAGGCATGATGCAGGAAATTCCTGCGCCACGCGACCTTGCTGCACGAAAAACGTGCGCCGTTCAGGTCGAGGTCAGCAAACCCGCCGGCCGGTTCAGCCCTGCTTCGAAATCGACCGGCGCGGTTGTGGCCGCCGCGGTGTTGCGTTTGAAGTCATACCGCATCACGTCACCCTCTTCTTCCGAGGCCACGATCAGCGCCTGGTACATGTGCCGGGCCCCTTCGTAGATGTCGACCAACCCGCGCAAACGCGGCGCATCTTCGATGGCGACGGTAAACCCCGTCTGCGTCATCTTGAGGATCGGATAGGCGTCATCGCCCACGTGCACGGCGCGCGTGGCCTTGCGACGCAGGGCCAACCGCTGCGCGGCGGCCAATTCTTCACGGACGGATTTGGGCAAAAAACTGGACATGAACCTACACCTTTTACAAATCGACATTGTGGATAAGTGGCGCACAAACAGATTCGGTCAAACAAAGATTATGCTGCAACTGCAAAGCGTTCCCGGATGGCAACAGGCAGCGCCCCACCTTGAATCCGTTACCGCTTTTGACCATGTTACTGGTTAAACGGGCTTTGCCGGGGGGCAGGGCGCCGCGTCCGCAAACACAACAGACCCGATAGGCATGATTTCCCGCAATGACCGATGCAAGCCCCGGACATCCTTTCCTGAGTTTCCTCAACACCGTCGGGGATGACGGCAAATCGCGTCGCGACAACAGCTTTGCCACCGGCGATGCCTTGCTTGCCGAAGTGGTGCGGATCGGAATCGCGCCTCCCGGCACAGCCGCGCCGGGGCAGAGCCAGATGAACGCCATCCTCAGCCTGCGCGAAGCCGGATACGCCCTGTTCTCGGCTTTGGCAGCGGGGCGACGGCCCGGCCGGGAAGAGGCGCTTCAGATCGAATCCGCGATCAAGGGCGTGATCCAGGACGCCCAGTTCGCATTTCGCCCCGATGGGCTGACGCTGGGCCCCGGCCCGCTTGGCGGGTTGCAGGACAGGCTGGCGCTGTCCTTGCTGGATCTCTTGCAGACAGGTGACATCAGCCGCCTGAAGGAATGTGATCGATGCACGCACCTGTTCCTTGACCACGGGCGGGGTCAGGGCCGGCGCTGGTGCGCGATGGCGCGCTGCGGCAACCGCGCCAAGATGGAGACCTTCCGCAATCGGCAGCGTGCACAAAACAGCCAAGGTCCCCGCCCGTAACGTGCAAATTTGCCGATATGGACCTGCAACCATACCAGTTTGATTACATGGATGCACAGACTATCTGTCTCTCTGCAACTTGCAGGAGGTAACACATGGGACTGCTGGTCAACGGAACGTGGCAAGACACGTGGTACGATACCAAATCCACAGGCGGCGCATTCAAGCGGGCCGAGGCGCAGTTTCGCAACTGGGTCACCGCCGATGGCAGCGCCGGGCCAACCGGCATCGGCGGCTACAAGGCCGAAAGCGGCCGCTATCACCTGTTTGTCAGCCATGCCTGCCCATGGGCCAACCGCACCATGATCTTTCGCGCCCTCAAAGGGCTTGAGGATCATGTCGGGGTTTCGGTCGTGCATCCCGACATGCTGACCGATGGCTGGACCTTTGCGACAGATTTCGACTCCACCACCGGCGATAACCTGTTCGGCTCGACCTACCTGTACCAGGTCTACCAGCGCGCCGAATCCGACGTCACCACCCGTGTCACCGTGCCTGTCCTGTGGGACACGCAAACCGGCACCATCGTGTCCAACGAAAGCTCGGAAATCATCCGGATGTTCAATTCCGCCTTTGACGGCATCACCGGCAACACGCTTGATTTCTACCCCGAGACCCTGCGCCCCCGCATCGACGAGATCAACGCGCGCATCTATTCCGACATCAACAACGGCGTTTACAAATCCGGCTTCGCCACCAGCCAGGCCGCCTATGACAAGGCCGTGCATACCCTGTTCGACACGCTGGATTGGGTCGAGGATATCCTGTCGAAAAACCGCTACCTCACCGGCGACCGCGTGACCGAGGCCGATTGGCGGCTATTCACGACGCTTGTGCGCTTCGATTCGGTCTATCACCTGCATTTCAAGTGCAACCGAAACCGGCTGGTCGATTTCCCCAACCTCTGGGCCTACACCCGCGAGCTGTTCCAATGGCCGGGCGTCGCCGACACGATCCACTTCGACCACATCGTGCGCCACTACCATTACAGCCACGACAGCATCAATCCGCACCGGATCGTGCCGATCAACCCCGTGATCGACTGGATGGCCCCCCATGGCCGACAGGCGTTGCAGGCGGCCTGATTTTCGGCTTTCTAACGGGCCATGACAGGCCCGGTGCATTCCAGACGCGACCATGGCGGCGGCATCGATGCCGCTGCCGCCCGATACGGCGGCGCGCGCGCCGATTGGCTGGATCTGTCCACCGGCATCAACCCGCGCCCCTACCCCGTGACCGCCCTGCCGCCCGAGGTCTGGGCCGCGCTGCCCGATGACGCCGCCATGGATCGCCTGCTGAACGCCGCGCGCCGGGTCTGGCAGGTGCCCGATCACCTCGCCATCGTCGCGGCCCCCGGCAGTTCCGCCATCATCGCCCAGATGCCCGTCCTGACGCGCGCGGCGTCGGTTTTCATACCGGGGCCGACCTATAACGAACACGCCGCCGCCTTTCGCGCCCACGGTGTGCCGGTGACCGACGATCCGGGCGCCGACGCCCATGTTCACGTGGCCCCCAACAATCCCGACGGGCGGTATGTGTCCGCCGACCGGATTGGCGGACACCCCTTTACCATCATCGACGAAAGCTTCGGGGATTGTGATCCGTCGCGCGGCTACATGGCCCATGCCGATCAGGATGGGCTGATCATTCTCAAGAGCATGGGAAAATTCTGGGGCCTTGCAGGCCTGCGGCTCGGCTTTGCCATCGGGCGGCCCGGCACACTGGCCCCATCGGGCCGCGCGGCGCTTGTCGATCTGCTTGGGCCCTGGGCCGTATCCGGCCCGGCCCTGACCCTTGGCGCGCGGATGCTGGAAGATCTGGACTGGGCCACCGGCACACGGTCTTGGCTCGCTGAACAATCCGCGCGGCTGGACCGGCTGATGGTTGGGGGGCAAGCCGCCGAACTGGTGGGCGGCACGACCCTGTTCCGCACCTACGCGGTCAATGATGCCGCCGCCCTTCACGACAGGTTGGCGCGCAGTCATATCTGGACCCGCATCTTTCCCTATTCCCGGACATGGATACGGCTTGGCCTGCCCGGGCACGACGCGGACTGGGCCCGGCTCGAGGCCGCGCTCGCATGATGACCGATGCCGCCACGCTCCTGGTGTTCGCCCTTCTGCTGGACGCGGCGTTGGGGGAACCGAAATGGCTGTGGGATCGCGTGCCGCATCCGGCGGTCCTGATGGGCCGCCTGATCGGATGGTGCGATGAACAGGTCAACACAGGCCCCGCGCGGCGCGCGAAAGGCACGGCTGTTGTCGCGGCACTATCGGCTGCGGCCCTGGTCCTTGGATGGATGATCGCTTCGCTGCCGTTCGGATGGCTTTGGTCGGTTCTCGGCGCCGCGATCCTCCTCGCGCAGAAAAGCCTTGTCGACCATGTGCAGGCGGTGGCCGATGGCCTGCGCGGCTCACTCGAGGATGGCAGGCACGCCGTATCCATGATCGTGGGCCGTGACACCAGGACCATGACCGAAGCCGACATTTCCCGAGCGGCCATCGAAAGCGCCGCCGAAAACCTGTCGGACGGCGTGATCGCCCCGGCCTTCTGGTTTCTCGTGGGCGGCCTGCCCGGTATAATCTTTTATAAGATTATCAACACTGCCGACAGCATGATCGGCCACCGCACGGACCGGCACGAAGATTTCGGGTGGGCTGCGGCCCGGCTGGATGACCTGCTCAACTGGGCCCCCGCGCGCATCACTGCGGCGCTGATCGCGATGACCCATTGGGGCCGGGGCGCATGGAAAACGGCCCGCGCCGAGGCGTGGCAGCACAGGTCCCCGAATGCCGGCTGGCCCGAAGCCGCCATGGCCAGGGTGCTGGATCTGTCCCTGTCCGGCCCGCGCAGCTATGGCGGGGTGATGACCACGGATCCATGCCTGAACCCGGGCGGGCGCCGGGGCGCCGACGCGCGCGACATCGACAGGGCCATCACCGTCCTGTGGCGGGCCTGGGCCGCAACGCTGGCCTTTTGCGTGCTGCTGTCCGCGATGTGATGCCCGCGCGGCTTGCGATGTGGACCAGCCTTGCTACTCTGCACCGCGACAGCATCATCATCGGGGTTCTACCCATGCGCCTTTTTTCCTCCGCCCTTCTGTCCTTCGGGATTCTCGCCGGGGCCGCTCATGCCCAGCAATGCGGCGGTGATTTCGGCCAGTTCGTGCAAGGCCTGCGGGCCGAGGCCGCCCAGCGCGGCCATTCGCAGGCCAGCATCGATGCCTTCTTCCGCCACGCCGATTATTCCCAGCGCGCCGTCGATGCCGACCGGCGGCAGGGCATCTTTACCGTGCCCTTCACCGAATTCGCCCGCCGCCTGATCAGCCAGAACCGGATGGACAATGGCCGCCGCCAGGCCGATCGCCAGGCCGCCACCTTCAACACCATCGAACAGCGTTTCGGCGTCAGCCGGGGCATCTTGTTGTCCTTCTGGGCGTTCGAGACCGATTTCGGCGCGTTCCAGGGCGATTACAACACCCTCGACGCGCTGGTGACGCTGGCCCATGACTGCCGCCGCCCCCATATCTTCCGCCCCCAGGTCCTGGCCGCGCTCGAGATGTTCGAACATGGCGATTTCGACCCCGTGAACACCCAAGGCGCATGGGCCGGCGAGATCGGCATGGTCCAGATGCTGCCCGAGGACATCATCGCCCATGGCATCGATGGCGATGGCGACGGGCATGTCTACCTGCAGACCTCCGCCCCCGATGCGCTGATGTCGGGCGCCAACCTGCTCAGCTCGCTGGGATGGCGCCCGAACGAGCCGTGGCTGGTGGAAATCACCGTCCCCGGCGACCTCGACTGGTTCCAGACCGGCGTCCACACCACCCGCCGCGTCTCTGACTGGGAGGCCGACGGCGTCCGCGCCCGCGCGGGGGGCTCCCTTCCGATGAGCAACGCCCAGGCCTCCGTCATCCTGCCCCAGGGGCGCAACGGGCCGGCCTTTCTCGCCTACCCGAACTTCAGCGTGCTCTTCGAATGGAACCAGAGCTTCACCTACGTCCTGACCGCCGCCTATTTCGCCACCCGGCTGGAAGGCGCGCCGGTCTTCGACGCCCGCAACCCCGATCCCGGCCTCGAAGGCGCCCAGATGCGGCAATTGCAGGAACGCCTTGCCGCGCGCGGCCATGACGTGGGCCGGATCGACGGCATCCTCGGCGCAGGCACCCGCGCCGCCGTGCGCGCCGAACAACGCCGCCTTGGAATGCCCGCCGACGCCTGGCCCACCGCGCAACTGCTCAACGCGCTCTGACCGCAGCGCGCGCCGCATGACGGCGCCGCGCAACACCCCGCCGAACGCGCCTACCCTGTCGCCCGCCCCAAGCGACAGGAACCGCCCATGCCTTCCCCCGATCCTGCCCTGCAGGTCCACCGGCTTGCGCCCCACGACATCGACGCCAACGCCCTGCCGCGCGACCGCACCGCGCTGGACCCGACCGCCCTGGCCGAGCTTGAAACCTCCATCCTGCTGAACGGCCTCCGCCAGCCGATCGAGGTCTTCGCCCTCGCGCCGCCCCCCGGCACCGGCCCGCGCTACGGCCTGATCTCGGGCCTGCGCCGCCTCACCGTCATGCGCCGCATCGGCGCGCCCACCATCGCCGCCTTCCTGCGCACACCCGCCGACGCCACCGCCGCCATGGCCGACATGATCGCCGAGAACGAGATCCGCGCCGACATCACCCCGTGGGAACGCGCCACCATCGTCCTGGCCGCCATCGACCAGGGCCATTTCGAGACCGTCGACACGGCCCCCCCCCGCCTCTCCCCGACCTACGACAAGACCCGCCGCTCCCGCCTGCGGGGCGTGATCGAGGTGGTGCAGCACTTCGGCCCCACCCTGACCGGGCC
>Ga0102938_10001512_pt1 | contig 17538 bp, 10 predicted proteins | sample SalPonR2_B_D2_MG_FD_84516 | JGI IMG/M metagenome (GOLD analysis project Ga0102938, IMG submission 84516) | Salt pond soil microbial communities from South San Francisco under conditions of wetland restoration - Salt Pond MetaG R2_B_D2_MG | ecosystem: Environmental > Aquatic > Marine >...
GCGTTTGACCGTCTCGCGTTGTTCCTTGGGCGATACGAAACGACTGAGTTTGGCGATGTCGAAGGGGAACTCCGCCATCCGTGTGATAAAGCTGTGGTAGTGCTGTTCGGCCAGCACTGTGGTCGGCACCAGCACGGCGACTTGAAAACCGCTGTCGACCGCTTTGAAGGCGGCACGCATCGCAACTTCGGTTTTGCCATAGCCAACATCGCCGCAGATCAATCGATCCATCGGCCGCGGTTGCTGCATGTCTTCCTTAAAAGCTTCGATGGCGCGCAATTGGTCGGGCGTTTCGGTGTAGGGGAAGATGGCGTCGAATTGGTGCTGCCAATGGCTGTCGACATTAAACGCCAAGCCGACGCGTGAGGCGCGCGAGGCCTGGACGTCCAGCAATTCGCTGGCCATATCATGCACCGCCGCCTGAGCCGCCTGTTTGTTCTTGCCCCAGGCCGCGCCGCCGATTTTTGCCAACCGCGGCCGCGTTTTGCTGCCACCGACGTAGCGTTGGATCAAACCGATCCGCGACGCCGGCACGTAGATTTTCGTCCCCTCGGCAAATTCGATCACCAAGTGCTCTTGGCCGTGGCCCTGTTTCTCGATCAGTTCCATGCCGCGATACAAACCGATGCCGTGCGACAGGTGCACGACCAAATCGCCCGACGCGAGTTGCAGAAAGCTGTCGATCGGTTTGCCACGAACCCGTGTCTTAACGCGTCGCACCGGGCTACGGTGAAACAACTCGGCTCCCGTCAGTACCAGCACTTCGGCGGCCGTCAAACGAAAGCCGCTGCTGAGCGAAGCGACCGTCACAGTCAGTCGACCATGTTTGGCGGCGTCGGTCGGCTGCAGCAACTCACTCAGCCGCTCGGCTTCGGCCGCCGTATCGCCGACGACAATCACTCGATGCCCCGCGGCGACCGAATCGATCCGTTCCTGCACATGTTCCAGGTTGCCGATGAAACTGTCGATCGTCGCGGTCCGCAGCGGCACCACGTTCCCGGCGTCGCCCGGTGCGAGGTCACACGCCAGCCCCACGCGGTGACCAGTAAAGCTGCCCAGCAGTGCTTCCCACGAGCCAAAATCGCCCGAGCTGCCGCTGCGCGCCAGCAGCGCGGTGGCCGACTGTTGGCAGCGCTGGGGATGAACGATCACGATCGCCGCGTCGTCCGGCAAGTAATCGATCAGTTGTCCCGGCGTTCCGACTGAAGTGCCAACGGCAGCCAGTTCAATCTCCGGCAGCGTTTCGGTGCTGCGTTGGCTCGCCGGGTCAAACCGGCGGATCGATTCGATGTCATCGCCAAACAGCTCGATCCGCACCGGCAACGGTTGGTCGGGCGAATAGATGTCCAGGATACCGCCCCGCTGGCAGAACTCTCCCGGCAAATCGACCGCCGTGGCGGGATGAAAACCGGCCTCGGCCAGCCACCGCCGGGTATCTTCCAAATCGAGGGACTGGCCGACTTTTAGAACCCGGGTCGCCGACGCGATCGCTTCGGGTGTCGGCACCGCTTGCAGGGCCGCACCGACATAAGCCGTCACAATCAACGGCTCATGTTCCTCTTGAACTCGTCGCAGTCGCTGCAGCACCTGCAGGCGTTCGGCGAAGTCGGCATCGCGAATCGATTCGGGCGCCTGGGTGTTGGCCGATAAGGGCAACGAGCAAACATTGGTGGCACCGAAGGCCGCTAGGTCGCCCGCGACCACGTCGGCATCGACCGCTTCGGGCAGTAGCATCAGCACCGCCGAGCAGTGCGGCGCCAGGGCAGCGGCCAGCAAGGCACGAACGCTCCCCTCCACGCCTTCAAACCACAGATTCTCGTTCGGTTGCCACTGCTGCCGGCGCGCAGTCAGATCGGCTGCCGCGGCCAAATGCTCGGGCAGGGATGGAAGTTCGATGCGTTGTGAAATCGCCGAGATCGTCAAGACGCCCAGTCTGGATGGGTGCGTCGAAAAAAGAGAATGGCTTCGCAAGCGGGATTCCAAAAACAAGATCGACTCAAGAGCCACTGAAGTATGCCGGCTTGCCAAGCGGGCGGGCCTACAACCAAGCTCTCGGGGATCTTATATTGGAACGCTTCTGTCAATAACTTAACAAGAGCCCTGAGAGTCAGCTATGTCAGTCGGTTTCGGAGTCGTCGGTTGCGGCATGATCGCCAATTTTCACGCGCGGGCGATCGCCGATGCTACGGGGGCTCATCTGGCCGCATGTACCAGTTCGCAACTCCCCAAGGCGGAGGCCTACGCGGCGGAGCATGGCGGAACTGCTTATGCCACGCTGGAGGAAATGTTGCGCGACCCCGACGTGCAGGCGATCACGATCTGCACGCCCAGCGGTATTCACATGGTCCCCGCTCTGGCCGCCGCCGAGGCGGGCAAACACGTCTTTATCGAAAAGCCGCTGGAAGTGACCGTCGATCGCTGCGATCACATCATCCGAGCCTGCGAAAAAGCAAACGTCAAACTGGGCGTGGCCTTTCAAAGCCGATTTCACGAGTCGTCCAAGGTGATGAAACGGGCGGTGGAGGAAGGGCGGTTTGGGACCGTCACGATGGGTGACGCCTACGTTAAGTGGTATCGCAGCCAAGAGTATTACGACAGCGGCGCGTGGCGTGGCACGTGGGAATTCGATGGGGGCGGTGCACTGATGAATCAGGCGATCCACACCGTCGATTTGTTGACCTGGGTGATGGGCCCGGTGGTCGAAGTGAGCGCCTTCACCAATACGCTGGCTCACGAACGAATCGAAGTCGAAGATGTGGCGGTGGCGACGCTGCGGTTTGCTAACGGCGCCCTTGGCGTGATCGAAGCCACCACGGCATCGTTTCCTGGCAGCTTGAAGCGAATCGAAATCAGTGGCAGCAAGGGCTCGGCCATCTTGGAAGAAGAAGACATCAAGGTCTGGGAATTCGCCGAGCCGACCGCGGAGGATGCGTCGATCCGCGACCGTCTGGCCGGCAAGACCGAAACGGGCGGCGGAGCGTCCGACCCGGCGGCCATCGGACACCACGGCCACACCGAGCTGTTCAATGACTTCGTCGATGCGATTGCTAACGATCGCCCACCCGCGGTCTGTGGCCACGAAGGCCGCCGCAGCGTGGAGATTATCTGCGCCATTTACGAATCGGCCAAGCGAGGCCAGCCGATCAAGCTTCCGCATCAGGCGACTTGAGCCGCGGTGCGCAGCAAACCGTGTAAGCAATGAGCGATAAATAAGTGTCGGGTACCTTTTGTGCGAAGCACCCGAAGGGCGAGTTCCTCGCAAAAGGTACCCGACACTTTTTTGTCGCACGATCCTAAGCCAATCGATATCGCGAAACCACTTCATCGTGACGCAGGTTGGTTTAGAATGGCCGTTCGTTGAGGCAGTCATGTTTTCTCGGTGGCTCTTTCCAGCCGCCGGCTGTCTCTCTCTCTTCTTTTGCTGGCCGCCATGAAGTCCCTGCGCTCCTTCCAAAACGCTCGTTCGCTCGCTCCTGTTTTTCTCAGCCTGACCGCTGCGGTCTTGGCCGGTGCGAGCTTGGCCGGTTCGACTTTGGCGGCACAGGCCGACGCGCAGTCGCGTCCCAATGTGGTGGTCATCTTGGCCGACGATCTAGGGTGGAGCGATACGACGTTATTTGAGACGACGAAGTTCTATCGCACGCCCAACGTCGAACGTTTAGCGGCCCGCGGCATGACCTTTAGCCATGCCTATTCGTCCAGCCCGCTCTGTTCGCCCACGCGAGCCAGCTTGCTGACAGGATTGAGCCCGGCACGAACCGGCATCACCGCTCCGGTCTGTCATCTGCCGAGCGTGGCACTAGCGGCGACTCCCGGCACCGCGGCACCGCCCAATCAACAGGCGATCATGCCGAATTCGGCAACGCGACTGAAGACCGACCATTACACGATGGCTGAAATGTTCCGCGACCATGGCTACGCGACGGCTCACTTCGGCAAGTGGCACTTGGGACCGGCTCCCTATTCGCCGCTGGAACATGGCTTTGATATCGACGTGCCGCATTGGCCCGGTCCCGGACCGGCGGGCAGCTACGTCGCACCTTGGAAGTATCCGGACTTTGATCCGCAAACGCCCGATGAACACATCGAAGATCGCATGGCCGAAGAAGCGGTGGCGTTCATGGAGGCTAACCAAGATCGGCCCTTCTTCTTGAACTACTGGATGTTCAGCGTCCACGCACCCTTTGATGCCAAGCAGACGCTGATCGACCAGTACAAACAACGCGTCGATGCCGACGATCCGCAACGCTCGCCAACGTATGCGGCGATGATCGAGAGCATGGATGACGCGGTCGGCACGCTGCTCGACACGCTCGACCGATTAAAGCTGGCCGACAAGACGGTGATCGTGTTCGCATCGGACAACGGCGGGAACATGTACAACGAAGTCGACGGGACCACACCGACCAGCAATGCACCGCTGCGGGGCGGCAAAGCGACGATGTACGAAGGGGGTGTGCGGGGACCGGCGGTCGTCGTTTATCCCGGCGTTGTGTCGGCGGGAACACGCAGCGACGAAGTGATTCAAAGCAACGATTTTTATCCTACGTTTCTCGATCTGTTGTCGATCGACCGGCAGCCCGGCCAAGCATTCGATGGACGCAGCATCGTGCCGGCATTGCAGGGCAAATCGCTCGACCGTGAAGCGATCTTTACCTACTTCCCACATTCCCCGGGGGTGCCCGATTGGTTGCCACCGGCGGTCAGTGTGCACCAGAACGATTGGAAATTAATCCGTATCTTTCATGGTGGCGAGGCGGGCCGGCACCGCTACAAATTGTTTCATCTGACCGAAGACCTCGGGGAACAACACGACTTGTCTGCCAAACTGCCCGCTCGCGTCGAGGCGATGGATGCGTTGATTGAAACGTTCTTAGCTGACACGCAGGCCGTGCTACCGACCCCGAATCCGAGGTTCAATCCGGCAACCTATCGGCCTGAATTGGAAGGCCAGAGCAAGATGAATCAGAAGGGCAAAGGAGCTGCCAAGTCGCGACCGCAACCGATCGCGAAACCGGTCGCGGGTTGGCAACCGGCCGGTCGCGCGGAGCTCGTTTTGCAAGCCGACACGTTGCTGGTAACCAGCAACGGTGGTGATCCGCAACTGAGTTATCCGTTGCCCGCAGGCGTTCCCGCCGGGGCCTTGCAACTGCACTTCACGATGACCGCGGAGGCCTCGGGCGGAGGGCAACTGTTCTGGCACGAGCAGGGCGTTGCACCCGCTTTTTTCCGTGATCGCAGCGTCCTGTTTGACGTCCCGCACGATGGTCAGCCGCACGACTATGTCGTTGACTTTGTGGCCGCAAAACGCGTGCTGGCGATTCGCCTGGCCCCGGCTCGCGGGAAGGGCAAAATGCAGCTATCGAAAATCCGTCTGACCACTCCAGACGGCGTCGAACTGCATTCTCTGCTAATGGCTGAGTGAGCGTGACAAGCCGCGGCTTATTCGGAAACCAGACCCGCCGTGTTGACCGCACGGACATGGTAACGATCAACCGCATTCGGTACATCGCCGTCGTCCGTATCCGATGCATCGCCCTGGATGACGTAGCGCATCTCCGCTAAGGGAATCGTCGGCGTGTCGCTGTATTGCAAACCTTGGAACAGCGGACGGCCGAACGATTTTCTCGGTGTTTCGGGAACCTGTGCCAACGTTTGTCCGTCGCGCTCGATCAGGAAATGGGAGATCCCGCTTTCCAGATCGGCGGTCGCTTGCCAAGTCAACTCGTTGCCGCGGAGCTGCACGTTTGTCGGAGCAGGCGGAGCTGTCTGGTCGGGCACGTTGGTATCGGCGACGAATGTTGCCCACGCGCGGGCGATCGTTTCGCTAGGCAACCACAACGACAACGCCGGGTCACCGGAGAACTTGGACGCTGGCAGGGGATTGGTCGACGCTTGCGGTTGGCCGGGATCGAACGGGACCAGCCAGGCGCCCTCCGTAGGCATCGACCGCAGTGGCTGGCCGGGTTGGTCGGGCAGTCGCGCGGTCAGGCAGGCGTCTAGCCAAGGAATGGCAAGGTAGCGCGCGTTACCGCATTCGTGGCTGGTCAGCGGATCGATCGCCACGCCGATCAACGCTCCCTGGCTGCGCATCCGACGAAAGAATTTTTCGTTGGCAGGCCAGACGCCAGAGAATCGCCCGTCTTTGACGGTGACGCCTTCCTTGGTCCCCAGATTGCACATCACGGGGACTTCCAACGCCGCCTCTGGCAATGTGTGTGGCTTGATTGCTCGACCTTCTATCGGCTCAAACAGCGGGACCCCCGACCGCAACCAGACGGCGGCGATGCGCTGCGGGTGCAGCATCAGCATCCCGCCCGCCCAATGTCCACCGCCACTGTGCCCCCACAGCGCCCACGGCACCGTGGCCAATTCCGGGTGTCCCGATTGAGCTCCAAGGTCGGCCAGGGATCGTTGGAAAGTGGCATCCGAACCGTTGCGAGGATCGCACCACATCTGGCAATTGGCGCCGTTGGGTTGTTCGTATGAGGGAGCCAATAAAGCACAGTTGTGTTTGCGGGCTAGCGCCTGCCAATGCAAATCCAGCGCGCCGGTCTGGCCCGATTTGCAGGAGCCTTCGCCGCAGCCGTGCTGATGTACGATCACGCCCCGAAGTGTCTCCACGGCGGGCGGAATCCAGACGGTATAGGCGACCGGGAAAGTCAGTTCGTCCGCTTGACCGGAAGGCTGGTAGCGGACGCGGTAAAGGGGAGCTTCGGCGGGCGGTGGATCGTCGTAAGGAGGCTGCTGTGCGGAGGCGAGGAGGCAGCAAGAACAGGCGGTCAGCGTGAGGAAAATAAGTCGTAGCATTGGATTAACCATCGCGGTGCGGCTCATGGACAATAGAGGAAGGGGGGACCGGAAGGGAGCGTGCCTGCTTGGCGGGGATCGACAGTTTAACCGATTTGGTCACCTCCAACTTGACGGTTTGCCGAAGTAGAATAAGAGTCGTAACGAGAACGCTGAACCTCCGAGTACCCACCGCATGAACGCTTCCCGCAAGCCCGCCCTTTCACCCGAAAAAATCAGTGACGCCTATTACTTTGGCGAAGTCGAAAAGATGATCCTCAAGCGGCTGCATGCCGAAGCGGAATCGGACGATGGACGAGCCGAATTGATGCGGAGCACGGGCATGGATGATCCGCAGTTGATCGACGAGCTGTGTCAGTTGGGGGTGACTGCCGAGGGCCTGATCGCCATGCGTCTCTTTCCGCTGGTTATGGTGGCTTGGGCGGAAGAACGCGTCGATGGTGCCGAGCGGGTCGCCGTGATGAAAGAGGCGGCCAACCTGGGGATCGTCGAGACTTCGGTCGCCGGTGTATTGCTTGACAGTTGGCTGCAAACGTCGCCACGCGGCATCAGCGTCGATGCTTGGAAACGCTACGTGCGCGGGATGATGCAGTCGATGACGCCGCTGGCAAGACAAAAATTGATACAGTTGGCGGAGCGACAAATGTTGGCCGTTGCGAAAGCATCTGGAGGGCATTTTGGCATCGGCAGTGTGTCCAAGGCAGAGCGTGTGATGATTCACAAACTGGTCGAGGTGATGCAAGAACAGGCAAAAGGGCCCATCAAGATGAAGCAGGTCGACCGAAAATAAAATAATGCTGCTTAACTCGCTTTTTGATCGGGATTTCAAGCCAACGATTGCGCCATTTCTCCGTTCCTCGCTATGCGGTGGAAACTTCGCAAGCTCTCAGCGATCAGGGTTGGTTGTTGGACTGTGGAGAAACGGTCGGTTCGCGAGGGTGTTTGACGTGTTGCGGCCCGGACGATCCCGATGACCGCTTCCAATCCGCATCCCGATCGTTCCCGTGGCAGTCGTCCCAGTCGCTTTGCGTGGCTGCTCGAAAAAGTGATTCAGCATGCTTGGTTCAGCTTTGGCGTGCTGTCGTTGATTACCGTGGTGACCGCCTTGGGGCACTATGATCCGACAATCTTGTGGCCGCCCACTGCTTCGGAGATGGTCCAAGAAGAAGATGCCAGCTCGATTCAAACGGACACTCCGCGGCGGCGCCAGACACCGCCAGTCCAGCCCTTGCAGGTTGGGGCGGCGGATTCGATTGTGGTCTGTCAGTCGGACGACATCTTTAGCCCCGCCGGAGCGACTGCGGTGCGAGAGGTGGTTGCGCAACTGGAGCGTCTGCCCTATGTGAAGCGGGTGATGTGGATGGATCGGGCGCCGCTGCTGAACGTGTTTGGTTTAGCCGAACCGATCTTGCCGCGGAGCGAGAATGCTTCGCCAGCACGTTATCTAGCTGCGAAAGAGCGTGCCCTTGAGCATCCTTTGATCGCCGGGCAGTTGCTGTCCGAAGACGCCAAGACGCTGCTGCTGATGGTGCGGATTGACTGGTTGTTCGTAACCGCCGATACCGATTGTACCGATCGCTTACGCGACACCGCGACGGAGGCGGCAGCAGGAGTTCCGGGGGCCGAGATGCGGTTTCTGGTAACCGGGCGTTCTCCGATTCGATTGATGTCGATGCAGACGCATGAACGCGACTCGCTGAAGTACCAAGCGATCGCGTACGCCTTGACGCTGGCGATGGCGGCGGTCTTGTTTCGGGGATTTTCCGCAGTCCTGATCGTGGCCCTGGCACCGGCATTGGGAGTGTTTTGGACGCTGGGGGTGCTGCATTATTTTGATCTGCATGATTCGCCATTCAACGCCGTTATCTTGCCCGTGTTGTTGGCAATGGTCGGGTTTACCGATGGCGTTCATATGATGGTTCAGATCCGTCGGCATCGTGCGGCGGGACTTGCGCCACGGGATGCTTCGCGGGCGGCGCTCCGTGAGGTCGGTTTGGCCTGCGCGTTAACTTCGCTGACAACTGCCATCGGGTTTGGGTCCTTGGTGCTTGCTCATCACGAAGTGGTGCAGGAATTTGGCTATTGCTGTGTGATCGGAGTTGCCTTGACATTTCTGTCGGTCATCACCGTCATCCCTCTGGCGTGCTGCACGCCGCTGGGACGCCGCGTTGCGACCGGTTACGGCGACAACTTGGTTGACCGCAATCTGCAACGCATCGGAGTGGTCATTGACGGAGTGTTGCGGTATCGACGCAGGGTTGCTTTTGGCGGGATTGCTGCGACCGCCGTCTTGTTGGCCATCACCTTGACATTGCGACCGGATGAGCGGAACACGAGTTCGCTGTCCGCGAGTGCCGAACCGGTTGTGGCACTGCAAGTGATCGACGAAGCATTGGGCGGGATGGAAGTTGCGGAAGTGCTGGTGAACTGGTCCGATCGTATCGATGATCACGATCCCGAGTTAGCGACCGTACTGGGAAAAATCGACCAGTTGATCCGTCAAGATTCGATGCTCGGCAAACCCCTTTCCATTTATTCTTTGTTGGCCGCGTTACCTGGAGAAGGGCCTGCCGAACAGCGGATGTCGTTGATCGAACTGATGCCGCCACCCTTGAAGCGTGCTTTTTACCAACCGGAACGTGGGCAGGCTGAAGTTCGCTTTCGAGTGCAAGACTTGGGGATCGCGAAGTATGCGGACTCTTTCGAACGCATCGAAGCAGGATTAGCGAAGATCCATCAACAGCATCCGCGTTTTGAATTGCGACTCGATGGCTCGGCTCCGTGGCGTTGGCGGCACCTGTATCGCATCGTCAATGATCTAGCACTCAGTCTCGGGACGGCGTCGGTGATTATCTTTTTCGTGATTGCGATCGTCTATCGCTCGCTACCGCTGGGGCTGATCTCCATGGTGCCCAATCTGTTTCCGCTGGTCATCACCGGAGCCCTGTTGGTCTTTGCGGGGCACTCTTTAGAAATCGTCAGCGTTTGTGCGTTCACCGTCTGCCTGGGGATTGCGGTCGACGATACGATCCACTTCTTGACTCGATTTCAGGAAGAGTTGTCGAAAACCGACGCTGTGGAGACCGCCATCCGGCGTGCCTTTGTCGGTGTCGGCACCGCCTTGATCATGACCACGACGGTGCTGATCGTCGGTTTTTCCTCGGCCCTGTTAAGCGATGCGCGTGACACTCGTATTTTTGTGGTCATGGGAATGCTGACCATCGGTTCGGCGCTGATCGCCGATCTGACCATTTTGCCGGCCATGTTGGCAACCTTTACGAGACGCTCGTCGCGATCGAGCTAGAACAAACGGTTGGTTGCCGTCACGACTCGAGCCACCGCAAACACGACTTGCTCGTCGTGAATCGTTTTCGCGGTCCACTCCAGCACGACGTAAGGCCCATCCGACGTTCGATAGCGATTGCGAAAACGGACCACGGGTTGTTCGGCGTTGAGCATCTCCATCTGCTGCATCGTTTGGTTAATATCATCTGGGTGGACAAAATCCAGAAAGGGTCGCGAGAGCAACTGATCGGTGGAGTAACCAAGTACACGCGAAAAATTAGAATTGATGCGAAGGAAAAACCCTTGCAGGTCGGCGATACAGAACAGGTCGAGTGACAGGTCGAAGAATCGCTCCATGTCGCTTTCGATTCGCCGCAACGCCGAGTCCTGATAAGCCGCGACGGCTTGTGCGACTTCCCCTGCATTGGCCGGTCGTTCGCGACGACTGGTCGAAAGACAACGCTTTGCCAGCCGCACCAATTCACGATTGTTGTTACAGTTTTCTAGTCCTGCCAAGGTGGAATTCATCGAACCGCGTACCGCGTGCGCATAAATTTGCCGAACCGTCTTTCCTTCGTAGGGAGCATGGCCAATCAAAATTTCGCACAAGATCGCTCCCAGTCCAAACACATCCGCGCGGAGATCCAACGGTTTGCCTCGTGCCTGTTCGGGCGACATGTAGTCGGGCGTTCCATGGACGGGAACTGGCTCGGTTGACGATGCTTCTATGGCGATCGAGGCGGCAAATTCAGGTGGGGGCTCGTTGATGAAGCGTGCCGATCCCCAATCCGTCACGTTGACTTCGCCGAATTCACCAACCATCACATTTCCCGGTTTCAGGTCAGAATGGATGACGCCTCTCGAATGAGCAAATGCCATGGTTTGGCAGATATCAAAAAAAACGCCCAGCAACTGCGAGCACGAGACTTTGCGGCGATGGAGCAAATCCGACAATGTTGCGCCGTCGATTAATTTCATCACATGAAACGGTCGCCCATCGGTGCAATGACCGCACTCATAGACCGGAGTCACGCCGGGGTGCGAGAGGTAGCTCATGATCCTCGCTTCATTGGCAAAGGAACGAAGGATCAATGGATGGTTCGCATGTTCGGCACGCAACACCTTCACGGCGACTTCGCGAGGCAATTGTCGATCAAATGCTCGAAAGATCAGGCCCACACCGCCGCGCTGGATTTCTGCCTGCAGCTCGTAACGCTCGCTGCCCAGGTCCGGAATGTCGAACTCAAAGTCGACATCGGCTTGGTCGGTCACGTTCGAATGCGAAGGATGCGCGTCGAGAGCCGTGGTTTGCGGGCAAGGTGGGGAGGCCGCAGGCAGGTAGGGCTTGGCTTCGTCTGAATTGCGGAGATCATCGGAACTAGTCATCAGAGTTCCCGTTCAAAGGCAGCTAGTTAGCTGTCGAGATGGTATCACGGATTGGTGTCGATAGCCCACCAAAAATGGCTGACTACCGTGATTCTCCAGTAGGCATCGGTCAGCCAGCAGCCAGCTGGGATAACGCTGCCTAAGGACACTGCTTTGCAAAACGACTGCCAACGACTTCCCGGAAATGGCTGCAATCCGACAAATTGCACTAATCGGAGCAAGCGTGGGAGAATCTTTTGGCTGCGCATAGCCACCATCCGCCGCAGCTTATCGGTGCTGGGAGCCACTGCGGGTGGCGTTAGTGGATGGATGGCTCCCTTTAATTGGAATCGCTCCTGATTCTTAGTCGCCCATTGGGTAGTTGAGGATGGATGGGAACCTTTGAGATGCGTTGACCATCTTTGGGGACAATCTATATTTCGAGGCTGCCGATCCGAGCACCTTGGTGACCGCCCCACATCGTTTTATGGGTGTTTGGGCGCCCCTTCCGTTTCTTCGAAACATTCTCTGGTGCTGCTTGGCGTCGGCTTGCGGCGAGCTGGATTCGCCGATTTTGCTGACCGCTTCCTGCAAAGCAGGAACCCTTTTTTTGTGATCCCTCATGCTGAATTTCTTTAGTCAACAATCGAGTTCCATCAAGAATGACGTGCTTTCCGGGCTGACCGTCGCGTTGGCGCTGGTGCCCGAAGCCATTGCATTTGCCTTCGTCGCGGGGGTTTCGCCACTGATCGGATTGTACTCCGCATTTTTTCTGTGCCTGATCGCCGCGGTCGTGGGTGGCCGGCCCGGGATGATTTCGGGAGCTACCGGAGCGATGGCGGTCGTGATCGTTGCACTCGTCTCTCAGCATGGCATCGAGTACCTGTTTCCCACGGTCATCCTGTGCGGCTTGCTGCAGATTGCCATCGGGATCGGACGATTGGGGAAATTGATTCGCATGGTGCCGCATTCGGTCATGTTGGGCTTTGTCAACGGTCTGGCGATCGTGATTGGCTTGGCACAACTCGGCAGTTTCAAAACGTTGTCGCCGAGTGGCGAATTGGAATTCATTCAGGGCACGTCGCTGTTGGTGATGTTGGCCTTGGTGCTGCTGACGATGGCCATTATTTGGCTGCTGCCAAAACTGACTCGCGCTGTGCCTGCCTCCTTGGTTGCGATCCTGACAGTCACCTTCCTCGCGGTAGCGATCAATCAATCGGTTACCACCAGCGATGGACGCAACATGTTGGCTAACGTCGGCGATATGCTGCGGACCAACAGCAAGGCGGCCACTGTTGCAGCGTGGAAAGCGGAGCATCCCGAAGTGGTGCAAGAGGTCGTGGAGGTTTCTTTGGTGAGCAACTTGGTTGACCAGGCAGCTGGCAAACCTTCCGCTACCGCTACCGATGCCTTGGATGCCGCAGTTTCAATTCCCACGATAAACCCACCACTGCCAATCAGCACAGAGGAGGAGTCGGCCGGAATCAGCGGCGGCTTACCGATGCCCTTTTTCATGCAGTATGAAATGGTTCCGTTGAATTGGCAGACGCTGAAAATCATCTTTCCATTTGCCATCGTCTTGTGTGGCGTGGGGCTGATCGAATCGTTGATGACGTTGACGCTGATTGACGAGATCACTGAAACACGGGGCCAAGGTAATCGGGAATGCATCGGTCAAGGTGCGGCCAATCTGACCTGCGGTCTGTTCGGTGGGATGGGGGGCTGTGCGATGATTGGTCAATCGCTGATCAACGTGAACTCGGGCGGACGAGGCCGTTTGTCGGGTATCACGGCTGCCGTCAGCTTGCTGGTGTTCGTCCTTTTCCTCGCCCGTTGGATCGAACAGATTCCGATGGCAGCGTTGGTAGGAGTGATGTTTATGGTGGTGATTGGAACCTTTGAGTGGGCTTCGCTAAAGATGTTTCGCCGCATGCCGCGCAGCGACGTCTTTGTGATGGTGTTGGTGGCCGGCTATACCGTCTTCATGCACGACCTAGCTTCTGCGGTCATTTTAGGCGTGATCGTCTCGGCGTTGGTTTTCGCTTGGCAACATGCCACGCACATGGGTGCCGATGTCAAATTTAATGAATTCGGCAGCAAGATCTATCAGGTTCATGGACCGTTGTTCTTTGCTTCGGTCTCCAGTTTCAAAGACATGTTCAACGTTTCCGAAGATCCGGCCGACGTCGTGATCGACTTCTACTACAGCCGCGTCTATGACCAATCGGGGTTGGAGGCGATCAGCGGACTAGCGGAAAAGTACCATGCCGCTGGCAAGCGATTGCACCTGACGCACCTCAGTCCCGAGTGCCGCACGCTGTTGGACAAGGCGGGCGACTTGGTGGAGATCAACGTCTCCGAAGATCCGCAATACCACGTCGCGACCGATCGTCTGGCCTAGGGGGCAATGATTTCGAAGTCGATGCTCGATTGACCGTACTTTTTGCCTTTCAGATCTTCCATCGTCAGTTCCATACGGTACTTACCCGGCTCGAGTTGGCTGGGGAGATGGAGGCGATAAGCGATGAAGTAGTCGCGTCGATAGTTGTTGCAAACCTGTTGATCGGCGGGCAGAACTTTCTGCGCGAGCCGTTTGCCTGACGCGTCGAAGACTTCGTACGATCCTTGAAATTGCGTCTCGTACCCATCACTTAAACGCTCGGCCGAAAAACTGTCGACTTCGCTGTACAGGATGACCTGTTGGCCGGCGGTGAAGCGGGTGGAAGCGAACGGTGTGATGCGTCCGAACGATTCGACTTCGGTACAGAAAGCGAGCGAGCGAACTTCTAGGGTACCTGTGGCCGCCGCCATGTGACTGGTGGCTTCTCGCATGTGCGGTAACGCGGTGGTCCAGCGTCGTTCGGGAACAGGGTGTCCTTGAGGATCCAGTGCGGTCCACATCGCCAGCAATTGGTGTCGCAAGAATTCTTGTTCGCTGCTGCCCATGCCTTCGATCGGCTCGACCGCTTCGTCGATCCGTCCGGCCAGCATCAGTAGGGTGCGATGTCGAATGCGATGACGCAAGACGGCCGCTGCGTCGGCATCCTCGGGTAGCTCCGCGAAACGCGCAACCAATTCGGCGATCAGTTTTTCTTCGCTCAGTTTGGCTTCCGGCGGCAGGGGCTTGGGAGCGGAATCGGCCTTGGCTTCGTTGTCTGCTAGGGCTTCATCGGCCGCCTGATCCGCACCAACAGCGACCGGGCCAAGCGGGTGTTCGGGTTGTGGCTGAGGACCGGCGGCGTCGACACGCGGTGGTCGGACGGCATCGGCGGCCTCGGTGTTCGCTTGGCTGTGCGATGTCGGCAGCACGTAAGGCTTGACCGTGTCGCTGTTCGTGGGTTCGGCTTGGGCGTAAGCTTCCGCCACTTGAGCATAAGGCGCTGCGGTGGAGCTGGCCGGTAAAGCGGCCGCTTGCAGCGGGGTTTGTGGAGGCATTTCCAGCGGAGCTTCAAACGGATCACGGTCTAACTCGGCACGTGTCGGCAGATCGGGCAGCGGTCCCGATTGCTGCTGCATTTGCTGCATTGCCAGCATGCTCCGTCGAGCCGCTTCGCGGACCTGGGGATCGGCATTGCGAAACGCTTCCAGCAGCTCGCGCTCTTCGGCCGTCGGTTGCGGAGCGGATGTCATTTGAACATCCAGCGAACCACCATCATCGTTGATCGAAGCAACCGTCGAGCCTGTCGGCTGCGATGGCCGCTGTGCGGTGTTGACCGATGCCAAGGCTTCGTCGTCAGGCACCAGACGGTTGTTGTAGGCCAAACGAGTATTGGGTTGGCTAATCTGTTGATCGCCCGCCGTCGGACGCTGAGTGACCTGGACCGACCGATCGGAAAGCGGCGTTTGACACCCAATCAAGATCACAAGGATCAGTGGACTGCAGATGGCAAGCAAATTGTGACCGCTGGCGTGCATCCGTGCCTCGCGCAGTGTGTGGAATGAAACAAGAATGCAAACCTTAGGAAAACGGCTGGTCAGAAGCAAGAGAGAAGGGGGCGCCCGCCGCAACCCGCAACCGACAGGCTATGATTCTCCGGACAGGCCATCTTCACTCGGCAGATTGTCGGTCGGCAAGTCTTCGCTGGCCGTCGGCGGTGCAGTGGGTTTGTGGCCGGGCAGTTCCACTTTCGGCGATTTCAGCCGAATCTCCAGCAGCATTCCGGGCAAAAAGTCTTCCGAAAGCGTCTCCAAATCGCGATCATCGAGAACCTTCACGACCATGTCATGCTTGGCCGCCTGACGCTGCACTCTTCGGATCGCCTGTTTGTTGCCATAGGAAAGGTAGCAACGGCCCGCAGGTTTGAGGTGCTTCGGTAACCCTGCCAAGATTGAATCGAGCAATTCAAAATCGGGATCATAGAACGCATGATCCGCGGGCTGAGAGACGGTGCCACCTTCCCAAGGGGGGTTGGACAAAATCAAATCGAATCGTTCGTTCGCTTCGATTACCGCATAGGCTGCCGAGTCCTCTCGTGAAACCTGCCGTACCGAGAGATTTTCATCCACGTTCAAGTTGGCTGCGTTATAACGAGCACAGGCGACCGCCGCGGGGTTGATATCGGTCGCGACAACCTCGGACGCCCCATGTCGCAAGCAAAGCAGCGATAGCAAACCGGTGCCGGTGCCAATTTCCAGCACCGATCGGCCGTCGGCAAGGTTTTCGCTGATGATCAATCGCCGCAATTCGGTGGTGTCTTGCGGTTCCCAAAACACCGATTCAAATTGCACGATTTCTTCGTGGGGCAAGTCGTCGAGGGTCCACGTTTGCTTGACTTCATAGTCATATGACAGGTCGTCGCGGACCTTGCCACGACAGCCAGTGTGCAGGACCACTGCGATCATCAGCAACATACCTTTCAAGCTTCGCATCACCGTTGGAATTCCTCTTCGTGATCGAACAAACGGGTTTCATCCAGCAACCGCTTGGCATGGTGATTCCCTAACATAACAGAACGCCTGCTCTTTCTCGCCAACTTTGGACGACGGGTCAACGTGACGCAACCCTCTCGCCGCCGCCGCACGGAACCATCCCGTTTCGGCTTGGCTCCGAATCCTTATGCGGCACCGGTTCCCATTGCTGGGACGGCTGAATCGATGCCGTTGGCGGAAGGGGAACACATTTTGTTTCGCGGTGGGATTTCTCGCGACACGATCCTAACCGCTTTGGGCAAGCAACCGGTTTTTCACGCCAGTGTCGAAGAGGCCGAGCGGCGTCTGTTGGAGAAACATCCGGAGCTCTACCGCGAGGATCGGACCGGCTGGTTTGATGCCGAGGGGCTGCAAATACACGGCGAAGATTATGACCTGTGGGTTCGCTGGCCAGCGATCTATTCCGTTTCGACCGGCGAATACCTGATGGAGGTGACGTTCGCCGGGGGACTATCGGGGTCGGCCATGTTTGAAGTCGACCAGTTCGTCCCCGCGCTCGCGTATACACCTCACCAACAGTTCACCCGCGCCATCGAGTTGACGTCCGATCGGTTGCTGCAAGTGTCACGGGAATGGCCCGAGTTCGTCGATTCATTGTGCCTGCCTCCCTCCGCCCTGAAGCAGTGGCCAACCGCCGAGCAGGCGCTGGCGATCGGCAAAATGCAGCTCACCTCACGGGAGAATTATTGGCTGGCAATCAAGTCCACGTTGCAGAACCATCTGAAGAATCTGTTCTTTTTCAGTTTTGGAATCGCCGCTTTTCATGTCAGCTTGTTCAGTCAGTTGGTCGACGATCCGGGCATCTGGTTGGCGATCGCCTTGGTGCTGTTTAACGGCCTCTATGGAGTGGCCGTGTTGCGACCGCTGTGGCCCTTGTTTCGGGGCGGCGAACGCTTCGTTCTGCTGTACGAAATGCGGCTCACCGAAGACGACATTTGGATGGCGTTGTCCTCCGCACTGGTGCGACGCCGGATCGATTCTTATCGAGTGTTCCAGATCGACGCCGAAAAGATCACGCTGCAGCGCTGCGAGAATGGTATCGAAACGACTTTTGAGCGGACAATGTTTGCTACCGAAGCCGATTGGCAGCGAACGGTCGAGCGTCTGCAACGAGCGGCACAGCAGCAGGCGTCGGCATGAGGCGGCAGC
>Ga0102938_10001513_pt1 | contig 17533 bp, 19 predicted proteins | sample SalPonR2_B_D2_MG_FD_84516 | JGI IMG/M metagenome (GOLD analysis project Ga0102938, IMG submission 84516) | Salt pond soil microbial communities from South San Francisco under conditions of wetland restoration - Salt Pond MetaG R2_B_D2_MG | ecosystem: Environmental > Aquatic > Marine >...
CCCAGCCCGCGGCCGAAGCGGGCGAATCCGTTCACTGCAGCGACACTTGCCACGTTCTACTCTCCTGTCACGAGCGCCGTACGGGCCCGGTGAAAAGACTCTCGTCCACGTCCGGCTCCGGCGCCTCGGGCGCCTCGGCAGCCGGGCCCTCGAAATCCCTGAGCTGGAATATGTAGGCCAGCACCTGGGCGACGGCCGTATACAGCGCCGCGGGGATCTCCTGGCCGATGCGGGTGCTCGCATACAGCGCGCGGGCCAGCGGCGGCGCCGAGAACAGCGGCACGTCGTGCTCCTCGCCGAGCGCACGGATACGCGCCGCGATCAGGTCCTGACCCTTGGCGACCACCCGGGGTGCCGACATGCGTTCGGAATCCCAGGCCAGCGCCACGGCGTAATGGGTGGGGTTGGTGATGATGACGGCCGCCTCCGGCACCGCCTCCATCATGCGGCGCGTCGCCACCTCCTGCTGCAGCTGGCGGATGCGCGAGCGCACCTCCGGCCGGCCCTCGGTATCCTTCTGCTCATCGCGCACTTCCTGGCGGGTCATGCGCAGCTTCTTGGCGTGATCCCAGAGCTGGAACGGCACATCGACCGCTGCGATCAGCAACAGCGACGCGCTCAGGATGATCAGCGACTGCACCAGCAGCTCCGCGGCACCGCCGAGCGCGGCACCCGGCGTCTGGGTGCCCAGGCCGAGCAGCCGGTCGGAGCTGAGCCAGAGCCAGATCACGGCCGCCGTCGCGACCACGGCGAACTTGGCCACGGCCTTCAGCAGTTCGTTCAGGCTCTTCATGCTGAAGATGCGTTGCACGCCCTTGATGACGCTCAGGCGCTCGCCCTTGAAGGCGATGGCCTGCACGCTGAAAGCCCAGCCGCCCAGCGCCACCGAACTCAGCAGCGCGGCGACGACTACCACCACGAAGAACGGCGCCAGCGCGCCGACGGCCGCCACGCCGGCCTCGGCCAGCGCCTGCGGCCCGTAATTCGCGTCCATGATCTTGGCCCGCTCGGTGACCAGCGCGCCCGTGAAGCCGTCCACGATGCCGCCACCGATGGGCCGGGCCAGCACCGCCAGCGCGGCGGAGCCGCACAGCATCACGCCCATGGTGGTGAGTTCCTTGGAACGGGCAACGTCACCTTTCTTGCGCGCGTCTTCGCGGCGCTTCGGTGTCGCTTGTTCCGTTTTCTCCTGGAACTGTTCCTGCTGTCCGCTCATGGCCTCAGTTCGCCCCCACCAGTGCGCGCGTCATCTCCAAAGACTGCGCCAGCAGCCGCGTGAATCCCGAGGTCAGGCTGTCCATGGACAGCAGCAGCACGAAGAAACCGAGCAGCATCGACACCGGAAAACCCACGGCGAACAGATTCAGGGTGGGCGCGGCCCGGCTCATCACACCGAATGCCAGGTTCACCACCAGCAGCGCGGTGATGCCCGGCAACGCCACCGTCAGCGCACCCACGAACAGGTAAGCGGTCCAGTCGAGCAGACCGCCGAGTCCGTCCCGCGTGAGCCCGCCGCTGCCCACCGGCAGGCTGTGGAAACTGTCGGCCAGCACCTGGATCATCACCAGGTGCCCGTCCAGCGCCAGGAAGACCAGCGTGGTCAGCATCAGAAAGAACTGGGACAGCACCGGCACGTTCACGCCGCGCTGCTGGTCCACCAGCACCGCGAAACCGAGGCCCATGCTCATCGCGATGGTCTGCGCCCCGAGCACCACCGCGTCGAAGATCAGCTGCACGCAGAAACCCATGGCCACGCCGATCAAAATCTCGTGGAAGACCGTGATCACGATGGCCGGCTCCAGGAAACGCTCCGCGGGCGGCAGCGGCACCACCGGCGCGATCACCGCCGACAAGGCCAGCGCCAGCAGGACGCGCACCCGCTTCGGCACCAGCCCGCCGCCCAGCGAGGGCATCGCCATCAGCATCGCGGAGATCCGGAGCAGCGGCCACAGGTAGGGCAGCAGCATGTCGGTGACGACCGGTATGAGGGTATTCATGCCTCACCCGATTATCCCGGGGATGTCGGTGATCAGGCGGCGCGTGAAGTCGATGATGACGCCGAGCATCCAGGGGCCTGCCACCGACAGCGCGACCACCAGCATGAGCAGCTTCGGGATGAACGACAGCGTCATCTCGTTGATCTGCGTGGCGGCCTGGATCATGCCCACCAGCAAGCCCACCGCCAGCGCCGAGAGCAGCAGCGGCGAGGCGAGCAGTATCGTCACCCAGAGGGCCTGCTGTCCGATGGTGGTGACTGTCTCGGGTGTCATGGGCGCATCCTCAGACGTAGAAACTCGAGGCCAGCGTGCCGAGCACCATGGCCCAGCCGTCCACCAGCACGAACAGCATGATCTTGAAAGGCAGCGAGATGAGCATGGGCGAGAGCATCATCATGCCCATCGACATCAGCACGCTGGACACGACCAGGTCGATGATCAAGAACGGAATGAACACCAGGAAACCGATCTGGAAGGCGGTCTTCAGTTCGCTGACGATGAAGCTCGGCACCAGCACCGAGGTGGGCACCTCGGCAGCGGATGCGAAATCCGTCCGTCCGGAGATGCCGGCGAACAGTGCGATGTCGTCCTCGCGGGTCTGGTGCAGCATGAACTCGCGCAGCGGCTCCATGCCCGCGCTGAGCGCCACCTCGGCGCTCACCTCGCCGTCAATGTACGGCTTCGCGGCCTCGTCGTAGATGCGATCGAGTACCGGCGTCATCACGAAGAAGGTCATGAACAGGGCGATGCCGATCAGCACCTGGTTCGGGGGCGTCTGCGCGGTGCCCAGTGCCTGGCGCAGGATCGAGAGCACGATGATCATCCGCACGAAGGCGCTCATGGACAGCAACCCTGCCGGCAGCAGGGTCAGCAGTGTCATCAGCACCAGGATCTGGATGCTGAGGCTGTAGCTCTCTCCGGCGCCCGCGGTCGAGCCATTCACCGAATCGTTCACCGAGTCGGCCGCGGCAGCGATGACGTCCGCCGCCGTCGCCTCGTTCGCGGAGCCGCTGACCGGTGCCGCAACCAGCACGGCGAACACCAGCGCCAACGCTGCCAGGTGTATCGTGACTCGTAGCGTCACTCGTAGCGTCACTCCTGTGGCCACCCGGTTCATGACCGCTCCCTCGTGTTACCCGCCACCGCGGCGCGCAGACGCTCGGTGAAACTGCGTTCGTGATCGCCGGGCGCCGGGGTGACCGGCGCGACGGGCTTCTCGGGCACCAGCAGCGTATTCATGCCGCCGGGCGAGATGCCCACCACCACCTGCTGCTCGCCCACCTGCAGCAGCACCACCTTCTCCTTGGCGCCCAGCGGCTGGGCCGCCAGCACCCGGAAGTGGCCGTTGCGCGCGGCGCGCAGGCCCTGGGAACGGCTGTAGATCCAGCCGAACAGCAGGATGGCGCCGATCACCAGCAGCAGATTCATGCTCATGCTGAGCAGTTCCGTCCCCGACAGCGGCGAGGGCATCGGCGATGACATCGGCGCCGGCTTGCCGCCGCCGGCCGCCAGCACCGGGGCCGCGACGAGCCACAGCACGGCGGCCGCGGCGATCGTCCGGACCGGGCGTGCCTTGGCCTGACGTGTGATGGGACGGATCTCCATGCGCTCGACTCCCTGCCGGCTCAATTCAGCTTGCGAATACGTTCGCTGGGGCTCACGACGTCGGTCAGGCGCACGCCGAACTTGTCGTTAACCACGACGATCTCGCCGTGAGCCACGAGGGTGCCGTTCACCAGTACGTCCATGGGCTCGCCGGCGGGCCGGTCGAGCTCGATGATCGAGCCTTCCACCAGACGCATCAGGTCGCGGATGCTGATCTTCGTGTTGCCCACCCGCAGTGAGACGGTGACCGGCACGTCCAGCACCAGGTCCAGCTTGATATCGGCGCTGTCGGCCGGCAGGCTCGAAGCTCCCTTCTCGAAGCGGTCGGGCGAGTACTGCTCGCCGGTCTCCGCCGCGGGCGGCGCCGCCGCCTGGTCTTCCGCCGCCTCGGCGCCGGTGTTCTCCGTGTTCTCACTCATGATGCTTCCTCTTGCTCTCAGTCCTTGCGGGCGGCGACCCAGACGCCGGTCCGCACTGCATTGCGCCCCCGCGACAGGCCGAACTCGCCCTGGAGTACGGGTGTGTCGCCGACGCTGAGCGTCACCGTCTTGGGGGAGTTGATGGGGATGATGTCGCCGGGGGCCAGACGGGCCACGTCGCCCAGCGAGAGTTCGTTGTCGCCGATGCCGGTGGTCAGTTCCACGACGGAGGCGAGGACATGCTCCCGCAGCATGCCGGCCCAGACCTCGTCCTGGGAGTCGCCGCCGGAGCGCTCGGCGCCATCCAGACTGTCGAAGACGGGCAGGATGGTCTCGAGCGGCAGGATGAGCTGGATGCGGCCGCTGGACTCGCCCGGCTCCACGCCGAACTCGCATTTCACCACCGGATCGTTCGGCGCCGCGACCTGCAGCTGCTGCAGATCCGATTCGGTCTGCACGATCTCGGGCTCGAACTCGAGCACCGGCCGCCACACCTCTTTCATGTTCTCCAGGAAGCGGCTCATGACGATCTCGCTGATGCGCACCTCGCCCGGCGTGTAGCCCTCGCGGTCGCTCCGGCACTCGTTGCCGTTGGCGCCGCCGAAGTAGCGGTCCACCAGCGCGTTGATCAGCGGCGGGTCGAGGAACATCAGCGCCGGACCGGACAGCGGCTTCATGGCCAGCAGCATCAGCAGCGGCGGGGTCGGGAAGCCGTCGCAGACGGTCTCGAAGCGCAGTGTCTCGATGGTGCGCGTCACCACCCGGGTCTCCACCCGCAGCTGGCGCATGAGGGTGCGTTCCATACGGCGGGCGAGCTGGCGGTTGAGATGATCCAGCCGGGGCAGGCTGCCGCGGCGGATCTGGTTGCGGGCGGGGATCTCGTAGTCGTAGACCTCCGCGTCCAGCGTGCCGGTGTCCGTCTGGACCTCGACCTTGCCGGAGGACACCCCGTCCATGAGGGCGTCCATCTCGTCCTGGCTGAGTACCTTCTCGCTCATCGGCTTACTGCACCACCAGCGTCGTGAAGTAGACTTCCCGCACGCCGGGCTCGCCGATACGCTCACTGAGGATGCCCTGCACCTCGGCCAGGACCTCGTCCAGCATCCGCTCCTTGCCGGCCCGGGTGGTCGCCGTCTCGTAGTCGTAGCCGCCGAGCAGCAGCAGGAGGTTATTGCGGATGACTGCGTCGTGTTCCTTGAACGCATCGACGATGCGCTGCTCGCGCGCCATGAACTCCAGGCTGACCTGCATGAAATGGCGCTGGCCGACTTCGCCGCCGAAGTTGACGGTGAGCGGGGGATGCACGCCCACGTAGAGGGCCGGACCCTCGTCCTGCGCGGCCTCGGCGGTCTCATCGCCGGCTTCGGCGGCTTCCTCCGACGAGAACAGGCCGGACATGAAACCGCCGACGGCGAGTCCCAGCACCAGCAGCGCGACGGCGCCGCCGATAATCAACAGCTTCGACCCCTTGCCCTTGGGCGCGGCCTCTTCGCCGTCGGGGGTCTCGTTCTGTTCGTCTGCCATCGACATCACTCCTGTAGAAACCACAGGAGTGGATGCAAGGCCCATGCCAACCGGTTTTAGTTTTTTAACCTACTGTTTTTATTATCTTTAATTGCCGGCATGTCGGATTTCCGTCGCCGGGAAATTGGCGCCGGCGTCAACGATCCAGCGTCGCTCGTCAGACATAGGTGTCGATCAGCCCGCGGCCGGCGGGGCCGGAGCGCACCGGCGTCTCCGCCACCGCCTCGGCATCCGCGGCGCCGCTCAGGCCGGCGCCCCGGGGCGTCTCGCCGCCGGCCGCGGCGCCCGCGTCGTCACCGCCCCGGTGCGTGTCCGGGCCCTGGCCAGAGACGTCGGCACCGGCCAGGGCCAGGCCCGAGCCGCTGAACATCTCGCGCAGCCGCGGCAGCGCCTGCTCCAGGGCCTCCCGGGTCACCGCGTGCTGGGCGGTGAACGTGATATTCGCCCCGTCCTCGCCAACGCTGACGTCGACGGAGATCGGGCCGAGATGGGCCGGGTTGAGCCTGATCTGGGCCCGGTCCAGCTTCTGGCCGGCCATCCAGACCACGCGCTCTGCCACCTGGTCGGCGAACTCCGGCGTCCCCGGCGGCGACGGCAGCATGAACGCCGGGCGGTCGGCCGCCGAAACCTGGGATGCTGTCGTCAGGCCCAGGGCGGAGAGGAATCCTGCGCCGTCCGTGCGGGTCAGGGCCTCGGCAGCCGGGCGGCCCCGGTCGCCGGGGGAGCCGCCCCCGTCACGGGCCAGATCCGCCATGGCCTGACGGAGACCGGCCATGGCCTCGATACCCGGAGGAGCGGGCTGCAGTCCCGGCGCGGGCGCCTGACCCGCCAACCCGTTCGCACCGCTCGGCGGCGGTGTCGCCGGCAACCCCGGCGGCTGGCCGTTGCGGGCCGCCAGGCCGGCTGACAGGGCCTCCGCAGCAGTCCGCGCTCCGGCCGCGCTATCGCTATCGGCGCCGGCCTCCGCAGCGGGCGGCCCCTGCAGTCCCAGAGCGGACCAGCGGGCAGAGCCCGCCGCCAATGCGCCGCTCCATTCCGTCACCCGGGCGCCGGGGGGCAGTGCGCTCGACGGATCGGCGAGCGCGAAATGTAACGGGCCATGCGGTGCGCCCGCCGACCCCGGGCCGATGCCGCCGCCGAACAATGCGGCTGCGTCAGCGGTGGCGGCGGAACCGTCCAGCAGCGGCGTTATCAGGCTCGCTCGCTCGGCTCGAAGTTCCAGCGGTGCGGCCGGAAATTCCAGTTCGAGGTCGGGAAGCAGGTCCGCCGGCAGCTGCGCGCCTGCGGACGCGACGGCTCCCTCGACAACCGCCGCAGCCGCCTCGCCGACAAATGCCTGGCCGACTATAGCCTCTCCGACCATAGCCGTGCCGGCAATACGGCCCGGCCCGCTCGCGCCCGGCGGGATGTCGCCCGCCCCGTCGCGAAGACGGGCCGCAGCCTCGTCGAGCATCTGCCGGGTCGAGACCGCGGCCGGATCACGGGCGTCGCCCGGGAACAGGTTCCTCGGATTGCCCGGGGTCCCTTGCGCGGCATCCGCGGGCGGCAAGGCGTTGCCGTCCGGGCGGAAGCCGTTTGCCGGCGTGCCGGGAGCGGCCGGGTCCGCGTGTGCCGGGATCCGGAAAGGCGTGCCGGCCGACGGATCGGCGGCCACAGCGCGCAGTTTCACGGGGCCGGAGCCCGCCGCGAAGCCCTCACCGGGCCGCATGTTCAGCATGTTTTCGATCAAGGGACCGCTCCCGTCTTGTGTTATCCACCCGGACAGGAGCAAGAAGCGTGCCAGGCCCTAGTCCTCACCGAACACCTGCCGGGGCCGCGCTTCGGCGTCGACGGCGCGCTGTTCGCGGCGCTCCTCCTCACGCAGCTCGTTGCGGCGGTAGCGGTCGATGATGCGGTCGAGCGACTCCAGCCGCTGGCGCTTCACCTGCCATTGCCGGCGCAGGTCGTCCCGCCGCCGGCGCCAGTCCGCGATGATGCCCTCCTGCATGACGATCGCCTGGTTCAGCCGGTCCAGGAACAGCCGGTAGTCGCGCCACCGGCTCGAACCCACGGCTTGGCTCTCCCGGCTCTGCGCCGCGTATTCCTCGCGGTGCTGCCTCAGCTCCTGCAGCCGGCCGATCTGCTCCTGCAGCGTCCGTTCGGCCCTGCCCAGCTCGCGGGAGAGGTCCTGCTCCTCGGCACTGGCCACGTCGTGCACGGGCTGCATGCGGGTCGAGCGTTTGTTCGCCATGTCAGTTTCCTCCGCCGGCAGCGGCGCCATCGGCCGGCACCGGCTCGGTGCCGGCAGGCTCCGCCGGCAGCAGGTTGTCCAGCATCCGCAGGCTGGTCGCCATGTCCTCGCGCTGCTCGAAGTCCTGACGCAGGAACTCGATCATGGCCGGCCAGACGCCGATGGCCTCGTCCACGCGCCGGTCCGAGCCGCGCTGGTAGGCGCCCACTGCGATCAGGTCCCGATTGTGCTGGTAGGTGGCGTAGATCTGGCGGAAACGGCTCACCTGGGCCAGCTGGTCCTTCGGCGTGATCTGGTGCATCGCCCGGCTCACCGAGGCCTCGACGTCGATGGCGGGATACAGGCCGGATTCCGCGAGCTGGCGCGACAGCACGATATGGCCGTCCAGGATGGCCCGGGCGGCATCGGCGATGGGGTCGTTATGGTCGTCGCCTTCGGTCAGCACGGTGTAGAGCGCCGTAATCGAGCCCTCGCCGCTCGCGCCATTGCCGGCGCGCTCCACCAGCTGCGGCAGCTTGGCGAAGACGGACGGCGGATAGCCCTTGGTGGCGGGCGGTTCGCCGATGGCGAGCGCTATCTCCCGCTGTGCCTGGGCGAAGCGGGTCAGCGAGTCCATGAGCAGGAGCACCTGCAGCCCCTGGTCGCGGAAATACTCCGCGATGGCGGTGCAGAGCCAGGCGCCGTGCAGGCGCATGAGCGGTGTGTCGTCCGCGGGCGTCGCCACGACAACAGAGCGGGCCAGACCCTCCTCGCCCAGCGTGGAGTCCACGAATTCCTTCACCTCGCGGCCCCGCTCGCCGATCATCCCGACCACCACCACGTCGGCGTTGGTGTAGCGGGTCATCATGCCGAGCAGCATGCTCTTGCCGACGCCGCTGCCGGCGAACAGACCCATGCGCTGACCGCGGCCCACGGTCAGCAGCGCGTTGATGGAGCGCACGCCGACGTCGAGCGGCTCGGTGATCCGCCGGCGCTGCAGCGGATTCATGCGTGTGCCCGTCAGCGGCACGCGGTCACTTGCCCGCGGCGCCGGCAGCCCGTCCAGAGGACGGCCGCGCCCGTCCAGCACCCGGCCCAGCAGCTCCGTGCCCGCCGCGACTTCGCGCACGCCCGGCGAGGGGATTACCCGCGCGTCGGGCGCGATGCCGTGGATGTGCCCGGTCGGCATCAGATAGAGACTCTCTCCCGCGAAACCCACGACCTCCGTCTCCACGGTATGGCCGTCCAGCGAGACCACGTCACAGCGGCCGCCCACTGCGGCCTGGCAGCCTTCGGCCTCAAGGGTGAGGCCCACCGTGCGCCGCAGCGTGCCCTCCACGACCATCGGCGGGGCGTTCTCGATGCGGCCCTGATAGTGGCGCAGCCGCTCGGCCCAGCGGGTGGAGCGGTTCGCGGACGGTACGGCCGTGCCGGCGCCGCCGCTCACGTGCGCTCGTCCTCTATCAGGCCCGACAGGGTGCGGTTCAGCCGGCTCTCCACCGTGGCGTCGATGCGGGATTTCTCCGCCTTCACCAGGCAGCCGCCGCGGGTCACCAGCGGGTCCTCGGTGAGCCGCCAGGGACGTTCCTCCTCGGCGACCGTGAGCGCCTCGCGTACCAGCGCCGCGTCCTCGGGATGCAACTGCACCTCGATGCTGCGGCTGGCCACCGGCAGCATGCGCAGCGCATCGCGGACTACGCCGATGACGTGGCCGGGATCACTCTGCAGTTCCCGTCGGAGCAGCTGGCGCACCGCCAGCGTCACCAGGCGCAGGACCTGTTGCTCGACCTCGTCGTCGAGTTCCTCGAACGGTTTGCACAGCGCGACGAGCAGCGACTGCAGCCTGGCGGCGCGTTCGCCGACCTCGTCGGCACCGGCCTGCACGCCCTCCTCGTAACCCTGGCGCCAGGCCTCCTCGTAGGCCTCCCGCTGCAGGGTTTCCAGCCGGCTCGCCGTGACCAGCCCCTCGTCGCCGATGTCGGGCTGCTGCCAGCGGGTGGCCGCCTCGTCCGTCGCGGGCTCAGACATACTCCTCTCCGCTGGTGCCGAGATCGAGCTCGCCGGCGTCGGCCATACGGCGTGCGACGGTGAGGATCTCGCGCTGGGCGGTCTCCACCTCGCTCACCCGCACCGGACCCTTGACCTCCAGGTCCTCGCTCAGCAGCTGGGCGGCGCGCTTCGACATGTTGCCGAAGATCTTGTCCTGCATGGCCTGGTCCGTGCCCTTCAGCGCCAGCACCAGCAGATCGTTGGACACCTCGCGCAGCAGCGCCTGGATGCCCCGGTCGTCCACCGAGAGCAGGCTCTCGAACATGAACATCTTCTCCGAGATGCGCTGACCCAGGGATTCGCTCTGCTCGTTGATGTAACCCAGGATGGAGTCGCCGTCCTGGGGCGTCAGTGCGTTCAGGATGTCGGCCGCCACCTTGTCGCCGCCGATCTTCGCCGTGGCCGTGCGCTCGCCCATGTTCGCTTTCTTCTCGATCAGCGCCTCGATCTCGGCCAGCGCGCTCTGCTGGACGTCGTCGAGCTTGGCCACCCGCATGACGACCTCGCTGCGGATCTCCTCCGGCAGCAGCTCGACCACGTGGGCAGCCTGGTCCGAATCGAGGTAGGCGAGCACGATGGCGACGATCTGGGGGTGCTCGTCGGAGATCATCTCCGCCACCGATTCCGAACTCATCCACTTCAGCGCCTCGAGCCCGCTCGCGTCCTCGCCGATGAGGATGCGGTCGATGAACGCGTCGGCCTTGGACTCGCCGAAGGCATTCACCAGCACCTTGCGGATGTAGGCCTCGGTGCCGACGCCGAGGGAGGTCTCCTCTTCGACGACGGAGACGAAGTGGTTCAGCACGTTGTCGGCGGCGTCCCTGGAGACGTCCTTCATCTGCGCCATGGCCACGCCCAGACGCTGCACCTCCCGGGCGCTCATGTGCTTCAGCACCTGGGAGGCCTCTGCCTCGCCCAGGGTCATCAGCAGCACCGCCGCGCGCTCGGTGCCGGAGTAATTCAGCTGCTCAGACATCCTCTGCTACCCATTTCTTCACGACCTGGGCCACGCGGCCGGGGTCATAGGTGGTGATATTTCTCGCCGCGGCGATCTTCTGCTCGTAGCTCAGCTGCGGCTGGTGTTGCTGCGCGGGGGCGCCGAGGGCTCCCGCGCCTCCTGCGGCGGCGAGCTGGGGCGTCGACTGCTGGTGGCTCTGCACGATGCCGCGCAGCATCGGGCGCAGGACGCCGAAGCCGAGCGCCAGCACCAGCAAAGCGCCCAGCAACTGGCGGCCTATCGCGAGCACCTGGGGCTGCTGCCAGATCGGCGGGCCTGCCGGTTCTGCGACCTCGGGGACGGGCTGGAACGGCGCGTTTATCAGCTGCACCGAATCGCCCCTTGCCTCGTCGAAGCCGACCGCCTCCTTCACCAGGGCGGTCATGCGGGCGATGTCCTGTTCGCCGAGACTGCCGGTGCCGGCCGCCTCGGCGTCGTCACCGGCGGCGCCTGCCGCAGCGACGTCGTCGATCAGCACGGCGACGGACAGGCGGCGGATGGCGCCCGTGGGCGCGATCACCCGGCTCACCGTCTTGTCCACCTCGAAGTTGCGTGTCGCCTCGCGGGAAGTATTGACGGCGCTGGCGGCCGCGGCCTCGCCTTCCTGCGGCGCCACGCCGCCGGCCTCGGGCGGCTGATTGCTGAGCGCCCCGGGGATGCCCTGGGCCGCGTCGGAGCCGCCGCTGCGCTGGCGCTCGCTGACGGTCTCGCTGCGCACCACGGTGTTCTCGGGGTCGTAGTTCTCGCGGGTCTCCTCCTTCACGGTGAAGTCGATATCGGCGACCACCTGGGCGCGGACGTTGCCGGCGCCGACCAGCGGCGTGAGCAGATCGACGATGCGCTCCCGGTAGCTCTGCTCGACCGTGCGCGTGTGTTCGAACTGGCTGGCGGTCAGCGCGTAGCCGTTGCGCTCGCCGTTCGAGCTCAGCATGCGGCCGTGCTGGTCGATGAGCGTGACGTCTTTCGTCATGAGATTGGGCACGCTGGAGGCCACCAGGTGCACGATGGCATCCGCCTGCTCGGGTTCGAGCTGGCGCCCGCCGTAGAGGCTCAGCATGACCGAGGCGCTGGCGCCTTCCCGGTCACGCACGAAAGCGGTCTGCTTCGGCATGGCGAGATGCACGCGGGCCTCCTGCACCGAACGCACGTTGCGGATGGTGCGGGCCAGCTCGGTCTCCAGCGCATGCTGATAGCGGGCGTTCTCCATGAATTGGCTGACGCCGAAACCCTGGGGCTCCTTGATCATTTCCAGTCCCATGCCGGTGCCTTCCGGCAGTCCGTTCGCCGCCAGCTCCAGGCGTGCGTCGTGTACCCGCGCGTCCGGCACCATGACCGCGCCGGTGCCGGCATCCAGCCGGTAATCAATACCGGCGGTGCGCAGGGCCTCGACCACCTGGCTCCGGTCCCGCTCGGCCAGGTCGCCGTACAACTGGGTGTAGGCCGGCGACTGCGACCACAGGAACAGGGCGATACCGATGGCGACACTGCCCGCGACGCCCACCAGCAGCAGGACCTGGCGCACGGCCGGTATGCGCATCACGCCCGCGAAGTCCAGGCTGGACGCCGCGGCGAAGCGATTCTCGATCGGGGGACTATTTTCCATAGGGCTTTACCGTCAAAAACACCGTCAACCTCACACCGGCATGTTCATGATGTCCTGGTAGGCGCTGACCAGCTTGTTGCGGACTTCGGTCACCGCCTGGAAGGCGAGCCCCGATTTCTGCCGCGCCAGCATGACGTCCACCAGACTCGTATTCGGATCGCCGGCCTCGAAGCGCGCCGCGAGGTCGCCGGAGGTCTGCTGCGCCTCGTTGACCGCCTTCAGGGTGTTCTCGAGGACGTTGCCGAACTCGGCGCGGCCGCCCGGCGGCGGCTGCGCGGACTCGGGCTGCAGTCCGGGGCTCATCGCACGGATCTGTTCCAGCAGTTGTTCGGGTCCGATCGTATTCATGGCTCTCTACCTGTGACTGTCGCGACGGCCGCGCTCAGGCGACCTCCCGGTTTCCATTGCCGCCGGGGACGTCGACCCCGGCCTCACGCATCTTCGCCAGCTTGTAGCGCAGGGTCCGCGCGCTGATGCCCAGGCGCTCGGCAGCGAACTTGCGGCTGCCGTCGCCCTCGCGCAGCGCCTCCAGGATGAGCTGCTGCTCGCGGTGCCAGAGATCGTCCTGCAGATCCCCGTCGGCAGCACCGCCGGGTGCGCCGATGTGCCCGCCGTCCTCGAAGATCAGGTCGTCCGCGTCGAGGGTGTCGGCCGCCGTCATGATCAGGGTGCGCTGCACCAGGTTCTCCAGTTCGCGCACGTTGCCGGGCCAGTGGTGGCTCGCCAGCTTCTGTTCGGCCGCCTGCGTCAGCGCGGGCACGGCACGCGTGCCGCCTGCGTAGTGGTCGAGTGCGTTCACCACCAGCGGCAGGATGTCGCCCCGGCGCTCACGCAGCGGGGGGATATTCAGCGGGAAGACGTTCAGGCGATAGAAGAGGTCCTCGCGGAAGCGTCCCTCCCGGACCTGGGAGCGCAGATCCCGGTTGGTGGTCGCCAGCACCCGCACGTCCAGCGGGATGGTGCGCCGGCCGCCGATCCGCTCGACCTCGCGTTCCTGCAGCACGCGCAGCAGCTTCGCCTGCAGGCCCAGAGCCATCTCGGAGATCTCGTCCAGCAGCAGCGTGCCGCCCTGGGCCTGCTCGAACTTGCCCGGGCTGGCGCTGGTGGCGCCGGTGAAAGCGCCCTTCTCGTGGCCGAACAGGACCGCCTCCAGCATGTTCTCGGGGATCGCCGCGCAGTTGATGGCGACGAAAGGCGCACCCGCCCGGGGCGAGCAGCCGTGGATATAGCGGGCGAAGACTTCCTTGCCCGTGCCGCTCTCGCCGCTGATGGTCACCGTGGCCTCGCTGGCGGCGACGCGCTCGGCGACCTTCAGCAGCACACGCGTCGTCGGGTCGCCGGCCACCGGTCCGTTGCTGCCCGGCGTCGGGCGCAGGTGGCGGCCTACCGTCTCGACCAGTTCCCGCGCCTCGAACGGCTTCACCATGTAGTAGGCCGCGCCGAGGCGCATGGCCTCGACCGCCTTCTCGATGGTGCCGTAGGCCGTCATCAGCACCACGGGCAGACTGGCGTGACGGCGCCTTAGCGCCTCCAGCAACGCCACCCCGTCCACCGGTTCCATCTGGACGTCGCTGACGACCAGATCGACGGACTCGCGCTCGACCAGCGTGAGCGCGCTTTCGCCGCAATCGGCCGTGACGACGTCGTGGCCGGCCGCCTCCAGCGTCGCGGTCAGCGCCTCGCGCAGATCGGCATCGTCCTCGACGATCATTACACGGGTCACGCGGCTTTCGCTCATGGGTTGCTCCTGAACTCGGTGTGGCAACGTGTGCCGGCCGCGGCCGCCTCGCCCGCCCGGGCGAAGGCCGTGCGGCTCGCGAGCGGCGGCTGCCCTGGTGCGGCGGGCAGGCGCAGCAGGAAAGTGGCGCCGTCGCCGTGACTCTCCACCGAGACGCTGCCGCCGTGGGCGCCGGCGACCGACCGCACGACCGCCAGGCCGAGCCCGGTGCCCTGACGGCGGGTGGTGAAGAACGGCTCGAAGATCCGCTCCCTCAGCCCCTCGTCGACGCCGGGCCCGTTGTCCGTCACGGTGAGCCAGATCTCGCCGGCGTCCGTGCGCGCAGCGCCGAGTTCCACCCGTGCCGTATCGCCCGCCATCTGCAGGGCGTTCTGCACCAGGTTGGTGAGCGCGCCCGCCAGCGCAGGACGATTGCCGCTCATCGTCAGGCCCGGCTCGGCCATCACCACGGCTACCGCGGCATCGCCGGGCGCACCCGGCAAATCGGGCGCGGCGGCTTCGGCCACGTCCTCCAGCAGCCTGGCCACCGGGAATCGCTCTGCCGTGCCGCGGCCACCGCCGGCGAACACGACCATGTCATTGATCATCTGCTCGAGTTCGCGCAGCTTGGCGATGGCGCGGCCGGCGAACCGGCGCGTCAGCGCGGGCTCGGTGGCGCCCTGCTCGATCTGGGAGACATACAGCAGCGCCGAGGCCAGCGGCGTGCGGATCTGGTGCGCCAGCCGCGCGGTCATCTCGCCCATGCACGAGAGCCGGCTCTGGCGCTCGGCCGTCTCCTGCAGCCGACGGGTTTCGGTCACGTCGGTGAGCAGCAGTATCTCGCCCGGCTCCGGGCCGAGCGCGCGGCGCGACAGCGCCAGCCAGCGTCCGTCGGGCAGCCGCAGCTCGCCGGCCGAATCGCGCACGGCGCCGAATTCCCTGTGGACGACCTCGGCCCAGGTGAGGCCGATCAGGGGCCGGCCCAGCACTTCGACCGCACGGCTGTTGCACTCGACGATGATGCCGTCGCCGTCCAGCACGATCACCGCGCCCGGCAGCGACTCGAGCAACAGGGCCAGCCGGTTGCCCAGACGCTCCTTCTCCAGCAGCTGCTCCATGCGCTGGGAGCGCGCCTCGGCGAGCTGCCGGTTCAGCGTCAGTACCTCGCGCTGCAGGGCGGCGTAGACCGCCTCGAGACCGGTGCGGCGCGCATCCGCGGCTGCACCCGTCTCCGGTCCGGCACTGGCTTTCGCTTCACTCGTCAATCGGCTGCTCCGTCTTGTTCGCCTTGCGTACCCGACCGTTCCGTAACCCGGGCCCGTCGCACCCTGCCGGAACTTTGGCGGAGCCTTGCATCCGCCGGTCCCGGGACAGGGTCCGGTCCTATCCAAGCAAGTCTTATGCCAACTTGGATTGCTTGCTAAAACAGCGGGTTATGCGAACGCGGCCGGTCGGCCGGCGTCAATTTCCCGACAGGGCGTCGGTATTCAGGCCGTGCTTGCGCAGTTTCTCGACGAGTGTCGTGCGCTGCATGTTCAGCCGGCGCGCGGCTTCCGCCACGGTGCCGCCGGCCTCGCGCATGGCGCGGCTGATCAGCCGGATCTCGATATCGGCCAGGTAGGAACGCAGATCGAGGCCGTCGGCCGGCAGGTCCGGCGACGTCGCGGTTCCCGCGCCGCCTGAAGTCCTTGCCTGCCGGTACTTCTCCGGCAGGTCCTTCAGCCCGATCACACCGGAGGGATGCAGGATGGCGAGCCGCTCGACCAGATTGCCCAGCTCGCGGACGTTGCCCGGCCACGCATAGACGGACAGCGCCTCCATCGCCTCCGTCGTCAGCCGGAAGCCGTCGGCGCCTTCCGGGGACCGGGCGACCATGAGTTCGTCGAGCAGCGACGGCAGGTCGTCCGCCCGCTTCCTGAGCGGCGGCATCTCGATGGGGAAGACGTTGATGCGGTAATAGAGATCCTCGCGGAACTCGCCCGCCGCGATTGCGGTCCGCAGGTCCTGATGGGTGGCGCAGATGATCCGGCAGCGGCATTGCAGCGAGTCGGCGCCTCCCACCCGCTCGAAGCGGCGCTCCTGCAGCACCCGCAGGAGTTTCACCTGCATGGCCAGGCTCATGTCGCCGATCTCGTCCAGGAACAGCGTGCCTGCGCCGGCCAGCTCGAAACGGCCGGGTCGGGACTTCACGGCGCCGGTGAAAGCGCCCTTCTCGTGGCCGAAGAGCTCGCTCTCCAGCAGCTCCGGCGGGATCGCCCCGCAATTGACCGGGACGAAGGGCTCGTCCCGCCGCGGCGAGAGGTCGTGGACGGTCCGCGCCACCAGCTCCTTGCCCGTCCCGGACTCGCCGGTGACCAGTACGCTGGTATCGAAATCCGCCACCTGCTCGATCGCGTGGCGGACGGCCTGGATGTCGGCGGAACTGCCGGTCAGGCGCTGGCGCCGTTCGCCGTCGCCGTAGCGCCGTGCCCGCTGCAGGAGACGATTGAGTTCGGAGCGGCGCATGCTGGCGGCCAGCGGCCAGGCCGGATGGCCCGTGAGCTCCGCCGGCGGCTCGCCGTCCGCACCGTCGTTCAGAACGAGGAAGGGAATCTTGCGCCGGGCGGCGAGAAGCGAGCGGATCAGGGCCAGCAGACCGGTGTCGTCACCGGCCTCGCCGAGCAATACCGCGCTCCAGTCGTCGCCGGATGCGGTCGTCCGGTCGGCTGCCACCGCCTCACAGCCCAGGTACTCGAGCCGGGTCAGCAGAGACTCGCGGCGCTCCGCGTCCTGCTCGACCACCAGTATGCGACCGACCGTATTCTCGCTCTCGTTGTCGCTCACGCCCTGAATGGCTCCTCGGTTGCGCACGCGGGATGATACAGGGTCGACAGGGTAATGGTGCCACCGCCGCCGACGTCGTGACGCCGGTCACAGTTCGGCGGCTTATGTGAAATCAGGCCTTGGTGGGGTGCAGCGAGTTGACCGACCTGGCCGGATTGGCCGAATTGGCCGAATTGGCAATCGTGCGACGGCTCTGACGGTTCTGACCTCCGTAGGCATGCACGGCCTTGCGGCCGTCATCGAGCTGACGCAGCTCCGCCGCGACGGCGTCGCGGGCCTTGCGGGCCATAGCCAGGATCTCGCCGTCCTGCTCCAGCAGCCGCCGCAGGTCGTCCGCATGATCCGGCGCGCGCGGCCCGGCGAGGAGTTCGCGCACCAGACCGTCGCGCGCGGTCAATGCCGCCTCCACGGCCTCCCAGTCGCCCTGCCCCGCACTGCGGCGCATGTCGCCGGAGAGTGACTCGATCTCGGTTAGCGCTCGCGTCACACAGCGCTCCCGGCGGTGGTGGCGCGGGCCGGCCTGGCCACCTGGTCTGCCGCCTGGTCGGCCGCCTGGTCGGCCACCTGGTCGGCAATGGCTTCCCAGGCGC
>Ga0102938_10001515_pt1 | contig 17526 bp, 16 predicted proteins | sample SalPonR2_B_D2_MG_FD_84516 | JGI IMG/M metagenome (GOLD analysis project Ga0102938, IMG submission 84516) | Salt pond soil microbial communities from South San Francisco under conditions of wetland restoration - Salt Pond MetaG R2_B_D2_MG | ecosystem: Environmental > Aquatic > Marine >...
ACTAAAATGCGAAGATCCTTTATAAAACGGCAACCTGTTTTAAACCGATATTAAGCTGGGGTCACAATGCCAATCAGAGGCTGCTTCATATAAAAATTCAAACCTAAGCCGCATTCGTCTCTTAAGCCGGACCGTCTGGATATAAATCCATCGTCTAGGTGCCTTTATGACAATTAAAGCACCTCCACTTTGTAAAGTTTTATTCCTTAGAGACTGAATTTTCCCGAAAAAATGTTAAGCTAAATGGTAACAGGTCATTAATCTAGAAGCTAAAAGGAGGAATTATGGGAACTCATTCGATCACCGATGAATGCATCACCTGCGGTGCCTGCGAGCCAGTCTGTCCGGTCAATGCCATCAGCGCCGACGATCCAAACTACGTCATTGATCAGGATACCTGCACTGATTGTGGTGAATGTGACGAGGTCTGCCCCGTCGATGCAATTATCTGGGAGGAAACCTCCGGATAGTTAATTGTATGAAAATCTAATATTTTTTTAGCTTATAAAAACAGGGGAGGATGGATATGGATAAGGAACGTTTAAGTTATATCTGCACCCAAACCGAGCAAGGACGCGATACATTTGTCAGACATCCAGAAACAGGTGAGGAAGGCCGTGTTCTTTCCTGCGCAGGAGAACAAATCGAAGTAGAAAACACCGCTGGGGAAAAACGCATTTGGGATTATCGCGAAACTGAGCAAATCACTCGCAGCAAAGAAGAATGGCCACGGCGCGACTAAGGGTAGGTTTTAATTATTCGCAATCTGGATATTTAATGTAGTCAATGTAGGCGGGCCCTTGGGGCCCGCCACTCACTTAGCAGTTAAGGAAGATGTTACGGCCCAAATCCTTGTTTATTTATTTCCTTCAACGGCCGATCACAGCAGGCTTCACCTTTTTCTTCGGCCTCTTTTTTGTTGTACTTGGTATTACAACTTTCGCAGACAAAAGCAGACTTGTCTTCTAGCTCTTTTTCGGCATCGGAAAAACGATCTTTATAATCTGCACACATAATGGACTCCTTTCACTGATTTTTCGCGGAAAAAACCCAACAACTTGTTGAATTTTAAGTCTATCAAAGAAACCGGTACCGTCAACTTCAAAAAAAGCTCATCAGGATCTGAATTTAATTTGTAGGTTCGACTCTAATGGCCTGGCTTGAAGGACAAACGGCGGTAGACCCACGGCTACTTTCACCGACCGATGTTAGGGAAACACGATGATGCACTACAGGCCGCTATGTTGCGACTAAGGGCATTTTGTCGAATCAATCGCTGGTCATGGGAACAAAAGCCACATCAAGAATCTTGCGTGTATGCATCCTGCCACTTTCATCTTTTTCCACAACCACCAGTTGTTGAGACATGAAGGGTTTGCCCACCGGAATAACCAGCTTGCCCCCGGGCTTGAGTTGCGCCATGAGATTTTCGGGGATGTCGGGCGCGGCGGCGGTAACGATAATTCCATCGTAAGGAGCATGCTCAGGAAGGCCGGCATACCCGTCGCCGACAATGATCTCGACATTGTCGGAGCCAATCTTTGGCAGAATCTCGCGTGCCTGGCGCGCTAACCCGGAGATCACTTCGATGCTGTACAGTTTCTTGATCAGGGCGGCAAGAACAGCAGCCTGATAACCCGAACCGGTGCCAACTTCAAGCATGGTATCGTGTGGCTTGGGGTCAAGCAGATCCGTCATCAACGCCACGATATAGGGCTGGCTGATGGTCTGTCCTTCGCCGATCGGAAGGGGACGGTTCTCAAAAGCCTGGGATTGCAAGTGAGCGGGAACAAAAGCATCACGCGGCACCTCGCGCATGGCTTCCATGACTCTCGTGCTGAATCGAGAGCGGCCGGTCAACTTGGCAGTGTAAGCTGCATCGGCGGCAATCGCTTCGAGCATCCTTTGAATTTTTTCTTCACGGCTTAACATGCTAAATCCTGTTGAGCTTTCTTGCTCTGACACCGCCATCCCATCATTTGCTTTTTTGCAAAAGCACAAAACGTCTGCCGGCAGAACTGCATTTATCCGTCAAAGCACTCATCAATACCCTGTGCATAGGCAATCGGCTGGATCGAAAAAGTTTCCGCCCAATTCTGAATATCGCACTCATTACCTTCGAGCAACATGGTCATCTGATCCTGGGTCAAGGGAAATTTCTCATGGCCTTCAAGGAGCTTGACAAAGGGTTTAACCATGGATACCGGCTGATGTATTTTGTGGACCTTGTCTTTACCGAGAGCCTTACCCGTGAGGTCAAGAAGTTCATCATAGGTATAGCTTTCGGACCCTCCCGGGTGATAAACCTGTCCGATGGATTCCGGAAGAGTGAGGGCTTTGACGTAGGTTTCAGCAACTTGATGGACGCTCACCGGTTGGATACGATATTGCCCATCCCCGATGACCGGAACAACCGGCAGTTTACGAATCAGACCCGCCAGCATTTCCACAAATTCGCCCCCGCGACCAAAAATCAGGGAGGGACGAAAAATGGTCCAGTCCAGCGCTGCTTCCCGCAGAAGTTGCTCTGCCTGCCATTTTGTCTGATGATAGCCCGTATTCCCATCCTGACGGGCACCGTTAGCGCTCATATGTAGGTAGCGCACAACTCCCTGCGTAGATGCAGCCTCTATAACATTCCGTGAGCCTTCAACATGCAAGCGTTCGAAGGTCACCCCTTTTTCAGGAAATTCCCTAATGATCCCTACCAGATGAATCACCGCATCGCACCCCTGCATGGCCTGCGGCAAACTATCGGGCTCGGTAACGTCACCCGGATGGATTGTCACCTGATCTGAGTTAGCCAGGCTCAATTTACTCTCGGAGCCGGAGCGCACCAAGGCAGCGACCTCATGACCCTGATCGATGAGTTGCCTCACCACTTCATTGCCGACAAAACCGGTCCCTCCAGTGACAAAGATTTTCATCGGTTCGTCCTTTCTTTTGGGATAAAAGATTAACATCCTGCAATTACCCTACAAACCCTACTTCTCTGTAATACTAACAGGGAAACCGCCTCTTTCAAGTTACCCAAACAACTTGCCGCACTTCCCCATGCTGCCCGAACTGAAGACAAGCCGTAAAGGGTTGGCGGGGAAGTGGGAAACTTCAGCCGCTTGACATTGGGAATCTGTATTACATACTTGTTAAAGTCCTGATGCGTACGTTTTTCAAAAACTACGCAAGTTTGTTCAACTGACTTATAAAAGGAGAGCTCATGTCAAAAAAATCCACAGACGGCAATTGTGAGTGTGGCAGGGGGGTGACCCGGCGCGGCTTTCTGTCTGCCGCCGGAGCATCAACCGCGTTGTTTGCGGCCGGTGCGCGGTTTCAGATCAATGAGGTTCAAGCCGCCAGCCCGGAATTTACGACCGAGGACATGAGCAAAATTACCCTTGACATCAACGGCCAGCGCAAGCGCTTGCTGGTCGAGCCGCGCTGGACCCTTCTTTTCGTGTTACGCGACCGATTGGGCCTGACCGGCACCAAGGTCGGTTGCGAGCGTGGAGAGTGCGGCGCCTGTACGGTACTGGTCAATGATGAGCCGCGTTATGCCTGTATGTTATTGGCGGTTGAAGCTGTCGGTAAGAAAATTGTCACCCTTGAGGGACTCATGAATAAAGAGCAGCTCGGCACAACGCAACAGGCGTTCCTGGAGCAGGATGCCTATCAGTGTGGCTATTGCACCCCGGGACAGATCATGGCCGCGGAAGGTTTGTTGCGTGCCAATCCAAATCCGACGTTGGATGAAATTGCCCGTGGTATGAGCGGTAACCTGTGCCGGTGCGGCGCCTATACTCATATTTTCGAGGCCGTCAAGGCAGCAGCGGTCAACAAACGCAGCTGATCACTATCCCACTGGGGAACAATCCTTAACCAGGACATTTTGCCGGCCCCTTCACCGTGAAACCGGCACCTGATCTGTGTAATTTTTTGTGGAGGTAGACATGGCCGATCAGAAAGATTTGTATTATGTTAATGATCTGCCGGTTCCGGAAACCCCCGCGGCCGGCGATAACCCACAACCATGGGGGCAAACCAACGTTATCGGCAAAGGTCTGCCGCGCGCAGACGGCTACGATCGCGTTAGCGGGACGGCAGTCTATCCGTCTGACGTCACCTTGCCACGCATGCTCTATGGTGCTGTGCTGCGCTGTCCTCATCCCCATGCCAAAGTACAAAGCATTAACACAAAAGCTGCGCAACAGTTGCCCGGAGTCAGAACCATCATTACCAACCAAAGCCAGTCAGCCAAATTAACGTGGCGATGGGCCGATGGGCACGAAAACCTTCTATTTGATTCGCATTGCCGCTTTGAAGGTGAAGCGGTCGCCGCAGTCGCTGCCGACACACCGCAACAGGCTCAAGATGCCTTACGGGCTATCGATGTGGACTACAAGGTGCTGCCCTTTGTCGTTGATGAGCGCAAAGCATTGGAAAGCGCAGCACCGGACATTCATTCCGGAGGCAATCAAGTCAACAAAGACAGCTATAGCCGTGGCGATATAACCAAGGGCTTTACCGAGGCCGATGTGGTCCGGGAGCGAGAGTTTCGCACCGAATCCGAATTGCATACGCCCTTGGAATTACATGGCTGCGTTGCTAATTGGGAAGGGGACAGCCTGACCATCTGGGAATCGACGCAAGGCGTATACGCCGTTCAATCCAAAGTTGCCGCCACCCTGAAGCTGCCGCTATCGAAGGTACGAGTCATCGGTCATTACCTTGGCGGCGCATTCGGGAGCAAGCTGCAACCTGGGAAATACACCATCATCGCCGCCCTGCTGGCGAAAGAAACTGCCCGACCGGTCAAATTATTCCTCTCCCGTGAGGAAACTTTTCTCTGCGTCGGAAATCGACCACCCGCCAATATGAAAATTAAGGCTGGTGCCAAGAGCGACGGAACCCTCACCGCCCTTGAATTCGTCGCTACTGGAACCGGCGGTGCCTATCCCGCCGGCGGCACGGCGATCCTCGACTGGCTGGTGCGCGATCTCTATCTGTGTCCCAATGTGCGTTGCGAAACAACCGATATTTTTATCAACGGCGGTCCATCCCGACCCTTCCGAGCGCCTGGGCATCCACAGTGTTCCTGGGCCCTTGAACAGATCATGGATGAGTTGGCAGAGGCGATCGGCATGGACCCCGTTGACCTGCGCCTGCGCAATATCCCCCTGATAAGTCAGGGCCGCGGCAGTATTCCCTATACCACTACCGGCCTCGAAGAATGCATCAAACAAGGGGCTGAAAAATTCAACTGGTCTCAGAGTCGCGAGGCCGCAACGCAGGCAAACCAGCGTGGAGGACATCTGAAGCGCGGAGTCGGTATGGGTAGCTGTGTCTGGTTTGTCGGTGGTGGCGGACCACCATCGACGGTCATCGTCAAGCTGTTCGCAGATGGCAGCGTTAACCTGAATATGGGCGCATCGGATATCGGCACCGGCACAAAAACCATCATGGCCATGGTCGCCGCCGAAGAACTGGGTGTGAAGCCGGAACTCATACAGATTGAAAATGCCGACACCGGAACCACCCAGTACGCGACGCCGAGCGGCGGCAGCAAAACAGTACCGACCGAAGCCCCGACTGTACGTGCAGCGGCCATCGAAGTTAAGCGTCAATTACTGCAAATGGCTGCAGACCACCTCGATGTCCAACCTGAGGAACTGCGCTTTGCTGGAAACATGGTGGTTTCGAAACAGGATTCCGGAAAAAAAGTTGCCATCACTGACATCAGTCAGCTGAAAAAGCGTGGCGTCGTTGTCGGTACCGGATATCGGGGCCCCAATCCGGAAAACAAATCGGTCAATCCCTTTGCTGCCCAATTCTGCGAAGTTGAAGTCAATACCCATACCGGTGAAATTAAATTGCTGCGTTTTCTTGGTGCGAATGAAAGTGGCCGGGTCATTAATCGTCTGACCTATGACAACCAGGTGTTTGGCGGCATTGCGATGGGTATTGGTCTGGGAATGACCGAGGTTCGCCAGTTCGATGATGGACAGTCCGGAAAACTCGTCAACAAGAACTGGCATGACTACAAGCTGCCTACGGCACTTGATGTGCCCCTGCAGATGACATCCCTGCCAATCGATCTGCCCGATGCCGAGGCCAACAGCACCGGTGCCAAGGGTCTCGGCGAACCAGTCACCATCCCGACCGCTGCAGCCATCGCCAATGCGGTCTGTCATGCCACCGGGGTGCGCTTTACCGACACGCCACTCAATCCGCTTCAGGTGATGAAAGTGCTAACCCAATCAAACACAAAGGAGGGTTGAGATATGCTGCCGGCATTTAATTATGCACGCCCTGAAAGTTTAAAAGAAGTGTTTCGGGAACTGAAAACAACCAACGCCTATGTCCATGCGGGGGGCAGCGACCTGCTCGGCTGCCTGCATGATAAGATCTTCCCGGCAGAAAAGGTGGTCAGCCTGAATGCCCTGCATGATCTCAAAAACATTAAAAAAACAGATGATGGCTGGCTTAAGGTCGGAGCTCTGGTGAGCATCAGCACCCTGGCGACAGAGCCGGACATCATCGATCGCTACCCCGTGCTCGCCGAGGCCGCCGCGGAGGTCGCCAGTCCGCAACTGCGCAACCAGGGAACCCTGGGGGGCAATCTCTGCCAAAAGCCCCGTTGCTGGTACTACCGAGGCGAATTCGACTGTATACGTAAAGGTGGATCGACATGTTACGCCGTCAATGGACAAAATCAGTTTCATTGCATTCACGGCGGCAGCGCCTGCTACATTGTCCATCCATCTGATGTGGCTCCTGCCCTTGTGGCGCTGGATGCCGTTGTGCAGATCAGTGGAGCGCAAGGCGAACGCACCCTGCCTGTCGCCGATCTTCATGTTCCACCTGCGGATAATCCGCTTCGCGAAACCTATCTTGAACCTGGGGAGGTCATCACGGCAGTGAACATTCCGGCGCCGGCTGCGGGACTGCGCAGCAGCTATCGCAAGGTAGGCGCGCGCCAGTCCTGGGATTTTGCCGTGGCAGGCCTGGCTCTGGCCCTGGTCATCGACCAGGACCGGGTCACAAAGGTGCGGATCGTACTGAGTGGCGCGGCCCCGATTCCCTGGCGCAGCCGGGACGCTGAAGCAGTGCTCAAAGGTCAACGACTCACGGCCGAAACCGCTGCTCAGGCAGCCGAAGCCAGTGTCGCCAAGGCGAAGACGCTGGAACACAACGCCTATAAAATTTCCATGTTCAAGGGACTGATTCAGGAGCAATTACTCAAACAGAAAGGCTAACGACTCTGTTTCCACAAATGTAGAATGCGCTGATAATCCTCCGGAGTATCCATATCCACCAGTATACCCGGATCATCGACATCAACCAGTTGCAGGCGCGGGGCATGTGCCGTTATCAGGTCACGCAGGGTGGGGTACGCCACAAGCTCTCTTAGAAGCTTGCCTGGCACCAACAAGGGGTGCCCCTTACGGCCGTTGCAGCGCGGCTGAACGATAGCATCCCGGTGTGCCTGATAATGGTCAGCCAGGCGGCGGTACGTTGCAGGGGCAATCAGCGGCTGATCACCCAGACAAACAATCACACCCTGATCCTCCTCCGGCAAAACCGGCAGAGCTGTGCGTAAAGAATCAACCATGTCACTATCTTCGGCGCGATTCCAGAGGATAGAAACGCCAAAGTCGGCCAGACTTTCGGCAACGGGTTCACCCTGCACACCAAGAACCACCAGGGTTCGCACAGGCTGAGCTGCACTCAACGCAAGCAGTACCTGCTGGAGTACCGTTCTGCCTCCCAGCGGCAGAAGCGGTTTGCTGCTGCCCATGCGCTGCGACCGCCCGGCGGCCAGAACAATGGCAGAGAGATTTCTGGTCATGAAACTTCCTGTCGCCGACAGTTCTGAATCAGCTGCGCCAGAATACTCAGGGCGATTTCCGCCGGAGTTTCAGCACTAATATCAAGTCCCACCGGCGATTGAATGGCGGTTATGGCGTTAGTCGCACAACCCTGCGCGCGCAGATAATCTTCCATGGCCTTGCGCTTACGGTGGCTACCGACTACGCCGACAAAGCCGGCGTTAGCTTCCAGAGCGGCGCGGGCTGCAGTAAAATCCTGATCATGCCCTGGGCAGGCGATAACAATGGAACTTGCATGGCCGTTGGCAAGGGCACTGATTTTTTCACGAAGTGCCGACCAAGCTTCATAGTTGACCGGCGGTTCGAGGAGGGTTACAACAAATCCCGTGCAGGGACCAAGCTCATTCAGGGCCTGGGCGATATGCCCCTGGCCGACAACCAGCAACTGCGGGACGGGTGTCAGAATCTCGAGGTAAAGGCGCAGGGTGCCGCCACAGGTCAGACCATGGGCTTCAGTCAGTTCGCAAGTTATTATCTGCGTGCGCCCCGTCGCAAAGACTTCCTCAGCGCCGCGCAAGGCGCGCAACTCAACGGCGCCACCTCCGACCGTGCCGAGAGTAGTTCGGTCATCACGAACCAGCATTTTTGCTCCCGCCTTACGTGGGGTCGAACCCTGGCTTTCCACCACGGTCATCAGCACACCGGTGCGCCCGGTTTTTTTCAGCCTGACCAGCTCCTCATAAAGCTTGATATCATCCATACTTTAAATGATCCTAAAAGAGAAAAATTATACATCCAAAGACGCTGGCTTCAGCTTTATAATCATTCAACACAAGATCAGAATTTCCACATCGAGAGAGACGACTCTTTGCTGACGTACCATTCTGATCCTTAACAGCATTAAAAAAATCGCCCCGGACGACTCGGCGGATCCAGTGGCGACGTTGATTTCGCTCAACAATAAGGAACGTGACAGTCCATAACGTAGTAGCGTCGCAAAAACTCACCAACTGCTGCGCCCGCTTATGGTCAGTCGCGATTATTTCACTGCTTCGACGTACGTAAGCACGCCGACGACAGAACTTCAGTTACCTTAACAACGGACATCACCCTTGGTGCGTCAGGCAGTCCCTTGCCTTTCATGGGGGACCGCTGCATGCAGGTCCCCATGAAAGGCCTTGTAAACGCTAAGGTTTACCTGATCTGCTCGGCCAGGTAAAGCTGCAGTCCCATCTGCTCAATCTGATCCTGCTGGGCTTCCAGCCAATCGAGATGCTCTTCCTCCTCCTTAAGAATTTCTTCGAGCATGCTCTTAGTGCCATTGTCTCCAACTTCGGCGGCGAGACGGATACTTTCATTATAACCCTTGATTGCGCTATCTTCGGCACTCAAGTCGTTCTTGTGCATCTTATCCACACTTTTGCCGATGGAAATCTTGTCAAGTGTAGACACATCCGGTTGCCCTTCCAGGAACAAGATCCGCTCAATTAGTTTCTCGGCATGTTTCATTTCGGAAATGGAGCGTTGCCTGATAGCCGCCTGGAGGCTTTCATAACCCCAGTCCTCGCACAATTCCGCATGTACGAAGTACTGGTTGATAGCAGTCAACTCTTCCATTAACCGGGTATTCAGAGATTTGATCAGCTTTTCATTCCCTTTCATCGCATAATCCTCCTTGATAGAAAAAAGTTAAGCTCAGACCAAGTTTACCAACAACAAAGGCTTTGGCAAGAGGTAGTTGTCAAAATGTTGCCTCTCCATTCCTTCATGGAACCAGGTGATGTCCCCGGACAATCTTTAGGCCGACTACCGCGTCAGCCCATCCCCTTATCTCGCAACTCCTCCAAGGCATCGGCCGTTTTTGTCAGATTCAGGCCCATACCTTTTAAAATTTCAGGGGTCTTACTGAACTGGATATCGGCGTAAACCACAACCTGGATATAATTCCCCCAAGGATCGCGAAAGTTCAACCCCCTTCCAGGAATAATCTCTACATCAAGAGCCTCCAGATGTGTCCGCAGGCTGCTGCGATCATCGACAACCAGCCCGAAGTGCCGGTGCCGGTCGGGATCGCGGTCGCTGTCCTGTGCTAGGGCCAGAAACTGGTCACCCATATCAATAAACGCCATGTTCTCGCTGCGACCACGCAACTCAAACTGAAAAAGCTGACCGTAAAATTCAAGAGCTTCGTCAATATTACCAACTTCCAGGGCGACGTGATTGATGCCTACAAGGTGAGGACGGGGATGATTGTGGTCGGACATTAGAATTTTCCCTTCTCAGTTTTGTGGTTGATATTTTTGTTATTCGGGCCGGCAACTCACTTTTCCGGCTCAGCGTAGGATCTCAGCAACACGTTGCTGCAGAATCGGAATCAAGTTTTGTTCAAACCATGGATTACGGCGCAACCACAGGGTATTACGTGGGCTCGGGTGAGGTAAAGGTACCAGATCCGGCCAATAATCCCGCCAGGCTATCACCCGCTCAGTCAGAGTCGATCTGCTATCGTGAAAGTGATAGGCGTGGGCATATTGACCGAGAACAAGCGTCAATTTTAGATCGGGCAGCAGGGACAATAGCGAGTCGCGCCAGATTTTGGCGCAACGGGGCGGGGGCGGCAGGTCACCGGAACGACTGCTACCCGGGTAACAGAACGCCATGGGGACCAGCGCAAACAGTTGCGGGTCATAAAAGGTGTCAGCGGAGACCCCCAGCCATGAGCGTAGGCGCACCCCGCTGGGATCGTTAAAAGGAATGCCGGACGCATGAACCCTGCGTCCCGGCGCCTGACCGGCAATGAGAATCCGTGCTGCAGGATGAATCTGCACGACCGGTCGTGGTCCATCCGGCAAATCATTTGCACACAGGGTGCAAGAATGGACCCGCGCCAGGAGCTCGTCGAATTGGGTTGACAAATTCTGATCCAACCCATCAGAACCATTAACCAAAGAAACAACCATATTCGTCCTGATCAACAACCTGCAGAAACTTATCAAAGGATGAAACCATCAGATCCGGTTGGTAGCCATGCCATCTCAAATCGGCACGGTGCCAAAAAATTTTCCAAGCCTTTTTTGTCCTGATGTAGGTCGTCTTAGCAAACGGAAGCTCCTGAACGATGCTCGAATCGTTCCATTTGGGCCGAATTTCGAAAAGCTCAACACTTTGCCCTGACATTCTGTAGCCAAAATCCAGCTCCTTGCGAATATGCACAGGGGGACGTTTTTGTTCAAGAAAAGCAGACAAAGCTTTTTCAATTCTCTTCTGTTCAATTTCTGAAAATGCCATGGGATTTAAACCTACTGCTGTCCACCATCAGCGGTGGCAAAACTGTCGCGAAGCAAAGAGCTGAACCTCCGGAACAAGTCTTTGTGTTGGAAGATTTGAATCAGAGTTTAATGGTACTTCGTAATCAGTCAAGTGTCAAAGCGTACAGCGTCAGTATCCATAAGCCAATATGACTGGTCACATACAATTAAAGGTTAGCTCTTTTTGCTCACCTTTGGAGTGCTTGCTAAAAAAATAGGGGAGTGCGGGACCCCATGACATTGCCCTTGATGTTGATTTTTATAATAACCGGGGCGATAATGTGCAGGGTAGAATACCAATAAAGAACAAGCTCACGTACTTTCGAACTGTTACTTCTGGTTGTTCAGCCCCCACCCTAAAGATGTAGACATCCCTGCTATTCAACTTCGCAGCGGTGAAATTGTTTTTTTTTAAAGGAAGTCAGCTCCCCGTCAATGAACTTGAATCACCTGCCAGGGTCATTGACACATCAAGTAAAGGATCCAAGCCATGCTCCCTGCTCCCTACCAGGATTTTCTAACTGCCGTCAGCAAAACCTTGCCTAAAAAGCAATTGACTACCGATCCGCTGAAGACGGTAACATTTGGAACCGATGCCAGTTTTTATCGGCTGATTCCAAAAATCGTTATCCATGTTGAAAACCAGGACGAGGTCCAGCTGATTCTACGTGAAGCCAGTGAAAGGAAATTGCCGGTCACTTTCCGGGCGGCAGGTACCAGCCTCTCGGGTCAGGCAATCAGCGACAGTATCCTCATCCAGCTGGGCAAAGGCTGGCAAGGCTACCGGATATTTGATAAGGCCCGAAAGATTGAACTGCAACCCGGCATCATCGGCAGTCGTGCCAACGTCTTGTTGGCCGAGTTCGGCAAAAAGATCGGGCCTGACCCGGCCTCCATCGACAGTGCCAAAATCGGCGGTATTGTTGCCAATAATGCCAGCGGCATGTGTTGCGGGGTGGCCGAGAACAGTTATAAGACCCTGGATAGCCTGCGTTTGATTCTGGCCGATGGAACCGTTGTCGATACTGCGGACGACAAGAGCCGCTCAGCCTTCAAGCGCAGCCATCCCCATATTCTCCAGGGACTTACCGAGCTGCGTGACAGCGTTGCTGCCGATCCTGAATTAAGTGACCGTATTCGTTATAAGTTCAAAATTAAAAACACCACCGGTTACAGTCTCAACGCCCTGGTTGATTTCAAGGATCCCTTTGACATCATGCAGCAGTTAATGGTCGGATCGGAAGGCACCCTCGGGTTTATCGCCAACGTGGTCTACAAGACGGTTGTCGAACACCAACACAAGGCCAGCGCTCTGATCATGTTTCCTGACGTTTCCACCGCCTGCAGCGTCATTCCGCTGCTGCGCGAGGAGCTCCCGGTTGCGGCCGCTGAGCTGATGGATCGCGCCGCCCTGGCGTCGGTTCAGGACGAACCTGGTATGCCCGCTTACTTGGCTGGACTCGGGGATGACGTCACCGCCTTGCTGGTGGAGACCCGCGCGACCAGTGCCGCAAAGCTGCAACAACAGATCAAACAAATCGGTTCGGCACTGGCAAAAGTCAAGACTGTCCGCCCGCTGGAGTTTACCGCCAATCCGGAGGAATATAAGGTCTACTGGAATATCCGCAAAGGACTCTTCCCGGCGGTCGGGGCCGTGCGTGAAACCGGGACCACAGTGATCATCGAGGATGTCGCCTTCTCGATTCAGCATCTGGCTGCCGCCGCCCTCGATTTACAGGAACTGTTCAAGAAATATCATTATCACGAAGCGATCATTTTCGGCCATGCCCTGGAAGGCAACCTGCACTTTGTCTTTACCCAGGACTTCTCCCAGGAAGAAGAGGTTCTACGCTATCGCCATTTGATGGATGATGTCGTCAGCTTGGTGGTGGACAAATATGATGGTTCCTTGAAGGCCGAACATGGCACTGGTCGTAATATGGCTCCGTTTGTTGAAAAGGAATGGGGAACTGCAGCCTACGAGCTGATGGTTCAGCTCAAACAGCTGTTCGATCCCGAACAATTGCTCAACCCGGGGGTCATTATCAACCCGGATGCCGAAACCCATATCAAGAACTTAAAACCGCTGCCGGCCACCCACGAATTGGTCGATAAATGCATTGAATGCGGCTTTTGCGAGCCGGTCTGCCCATCGCGCAACCTGTCATTCACTCCCCGCCAGCGAATTGTCGGCCGGCGCGAAATCAGTCGGCAAATGGCAGAAAATGGACCGCCGGAGCTGGTTAAACAACTGCTCAAGTCCTACCGTTATCCGGGCAAGGAGACCTGTGCCGCTGATGGCCTCTGCGCCACCCGCTGCCCGGTCGGCATCGACACTGGTAAGATGGTTAAAGCGCTGCGCGAAGAGGCCAACGGAGAGCTTGCCAACCTGGTTGCCGATTGGGTAGCGCGTAATTTCAAAGGGGTTGCCACCAGCATCAATACCACCTTAAAAGGTGTTGATAAAATCCATCAGCTGACCGGCACCGCTTTCATGGAAACCGCCTCTTCAGCCGCCAGAACCTTAAGTGCCAACCATCTGCCGCTGTGGAACCGGGAGATGCCATCGGGTGTTGGAAAAATTACCGCAGAGAAGGTTGACCCGAACAACCCGCTGCAGGTCATTTATTTTCCGGCCTGTCCCAGTCGCTGTATGAGCGGTCCAGCACGGGGGGAAACGGAACCGGAAGCGCTGCCCGATAAAACCATTGCCGTGCTGAAAAAAGCCGGTTATCAGATCCTCTATCCCGACCAGCTCGGCAGACTCTGCTGCGGGCAGGCATTTGAAAGCAAAGGCTTCTTCAAACAGGCAGATGACAAAAGTGAAGAACTCAGCCGGGCCCTGTTGACCATCTCTGGCGATGGCGCAATTCCGGTTCTCTGTGACACCAGCCCCTGTTTGATGCGAATGAAAGATAAGCTGGACAAAAAATTGAAGCTCTATGAACCGATCGAGTTTGTCCTTGATTTTCTTCTGGACAAGCTGACCTTTACCCCGTTACAACAAAAAGTCGCCCTGCATGTGACCTGCAGCGCGCGCAAGATGGAGCTTACTGACAAATTCGTGCGTCTGGCCCAGGCCTGTGCCACCGAAGTCGTGGTGCCGGAAGAAATCTACTGCTGTGGATTCGCCGGGGATCGTGGTTTCAACTATCCGGAGCTGAATGAATCAGCGCTGGAAGGGTTAAAAGAGCAACTACTGGGATGTGATGCCGGCTATTCAACCAGCAAAACCTGTGAAATCGGCCTGTCGCTGCGCGGTGAGATCCCCTACCGGTCGATTCTTTATCTGGTAGATGCGGCGACTGAATCCAAACAGACCCTGTCCGATTAACAACAGAGGAGCTTTTTCATGCTAACCACCGCCAACATTACCGATGAGATTTATTATATCGGCGTCAATGACCGCGAAACCCGCCTGTTTGAGAACCTGTGGCCTTTGGATCGCGGCGTTTCCTACAACGCTTATCTGATTGATGATGAAAAAACCGCTGTTTTTGATACGGTAAAAAACACTAAAACCAATGTCTTTATCGAAAAAATCGACAGCATACTCAACGACAGACCTTTAGACTATCTTGTCATTAATCACATGGAACCTGATCATTCCGGCGCCATCAAGGCCTTACAGGATAAATATCCGGATTTGAAGCTGGTCGGCAATGCCAAAACCTTTGAATTGCTCGATGACTTTTATGGTCCCTTAAAGAATTACCATACGATCAAGGACGGCGATCAGTTATCTCTGGGCAAACATACCCTCAACTTTTATCTAACCCCCATGGTCCATTGGCCGGAAACCATGATGACCTATGAATCCACCACCGGCACACTGTTTTCCATGGATGCGTTTGGTGGTTTTGGCACATTGGATGGCGGCATCTTCGACGATGAAGTGAATCTTGAATTCTACATGGATGAAACCCGGCGCTATTATTCCAATATTGTTGGAAAATACGGCGCCATGGTGCAAAAAGCGCTGAAAAAACTTAAAGATGCACATATTGCCATGAATATCATTGCCCCCACCCATGGACCTGTCTGGCGCAGTGATCCCCAATGTATCATCGATCATTATGATCGCTGGTCGCGGGCCGAAACCGAAGAAGGCGTTGTCATTGTCTATGGTTCCATGTATGGCAACACCCAGAAAATGGCCGATGTTATTGCCCGCAGATTGTCCGAAAACGGGATTAAAAATATCCGCATCTATGATGCCTCAAAAACCCATGTCTCCTACCTGATTAGTGACCTCTGGCGTTTTAAAGGCGTGGTGCTTGGCAGCTGCGCCTATAATACCGGACTGTTCCCGACCATGGAAACACTGGTCAACAAGCTGGAAAACTCACAGCTTAAAGATCGGCTGCTGGGCATTTTCGGTACCGCCTCCTGGAGTGGCGGCGGGGTTTCGAACTTGAATAAATTTGCTGAAAAAATTAAATGGCAACAGGTTGGTGAATCTGTTGAAGCCAGGTCGTCGCCCAAAGAGAAAGACTTTCAACAATGCATTGCAATTGCTGATGAAATGGCCGAGCTGCTGATCAAAGAGCGGTCTTAAGCCGGGGGCCTGGTGAGAAGCACCCCCTCTCCCTCAGGGCCCTCAGGGAGAGGGTATATGGAAGATTCAGCATAAGCTATTGACGAAGGGCATCATCCAGCTCTTTGCGCAGGGAGTGTGGCCGTAGCGCCGGTGACAGGAGTCCCGAGGTTGCGGGGAAAAAGACCAGGCCAAGATAACCATCGATAGTCAGCAGATCACCGCTGTTGATGATATCAGCGGCGCCTGCAATGCCCGAAACACAGGGGATGCCATACTCCCGGGCAATGATGGCACCATGAATGAGCATACCGCCCCGACGCTCGACGATACCGGCGGCGAGGGGAACGATGAACGTCATCACCGGGTCTATGGCATCGCAGACGAGGATTTCACCACGCTTAAAATCGGCCAGATCCTCTTCAGAACGGATCACGCGGGCGACAGCCGTCGCCAGCCCGGAGCTGGCTGGCTGCCCCTGTAACTGTCGGGCCCGGACGTCGCGATCTTCTGAGTTATTGTCACCAAGAGAGGGACTGCTCAAACCGCTCTCCCGCCCGGCTAGCCTGTCCAGCAGGGCGACGAGTTCCGGTTTATCCCCCGCCGTACAGCGGCGGCGCATTTCCGCTTCGCTGCGTTTCACTTCCCGACTCAATTGTGCCAGGCTGATATTGTCATCATCACGCAAGCGGTAGCTGGCCCGGCCAATCTCGAGAATTTCCTCGGCCTGGGGCCATTCTGCCGTGGGAAAGTGGGTGCAATAAGCAACCTCTAAATTTTCTCTGGACTGAGAAACCTCCGGCTGTTGCTGATCGGTAAATTGTAACAGCAGCCGTTTCAGCTGATCCGGCAACAGACTAAGTTCAGCGGCAAGGGCATCGATCTCAGCCATGATTGAGCTGTCGGCCCCGGCAACCCAGCGCTTGGCCAGGGCCATCATTCTGCGATTGCGCTCCAACGCCCGCAACTCACCACCACGCAGCAATTCGAGAAATTCGAAGGGATCCTGAGGCTGGAGCTCATCATTATAGAACTCACCGAAAAGACGAATTCCGTGGGCCATGGGGATGCAGTCACTACGATAGGCTTCTTCCCAATATTGCTGCTGCTGCAAACGTTGCCTGAATTCCTTTATGAGCGCACCGTCAGGCAGTGCCATCAGATCGACCTGGGCTAATTGGTTCGCCACTGCCTCCATTCCCGGCATGATCTCGGTTTCGATCCGTCGTTGCAATTGCTTGAGGTTAGCGAGGCTGCGGTGCAGGTTGAAGTACCAGTGGCGATTATCCTCCGCTGGCACGGTGGTAATGGGTCGGGTCTGTAACAGAACTAACTGACCGTCACGCCAGGTCCATTCACAATCCTGCGGGGCGGAAAAGTCCCTTTCTAAGGCCATGACCCGCTGCACAACGACCGCCAGCTCTGAATCATTCAGCACCGGTCCCTGCTCTGTTGCCGCGAGCGGGACCAACTGTACGTGCCCACCCCGAGGTGCCAGTTTGTGGCTGCTGTGGGCGGCGCGATAGCTCACCGTTCGCAAACTGTCCCGATCAATGTGCCAACTGTCCGGTTCGACACTGCCGTCGACCAGTCCCTGATTGAGGCCCCAGACCGCTTCGATGGTCAACTGTTGCCGATTGTCGGGAGCAAGACTGAAAGCAACCCCCGACTTTTTTCCTTCGATCATTTCCTGCACCAGTACCGCCATGTGGCTGTCAGCCACTGTCAGCCCCAGCTCCTGCCGGTAAAGCAGGGCGCGATCAGACCAGAGGGAGGCCCAGACCTTACGGATCGCCAGGAGTTGCTCCCCCCTGCCACGAACATTGACAAAGGAGTCATGCAGCCCGGCAAAGGA
>Ga0102938_10001517_pt1 | contig 17518 bp, 18 predicted proteins | sample SalPonR2_B_D2_MG_FD_84516 | JGI IMG/M metagenome (GOLD analysis project Ga0102938, IMG submission 84516) | Salt pond soil microbial communities from South San Francisco under conditions of wetland restoration - Salt Pond MetaG R2_B_D2_MG | ecosystem: Environmental > Aquatic > Marine >...
CGTGTTTCCCGCCGCGTTGATCGCGCGGTCAGTCGCTCTGCCGGACTTGCCAGTTCTCCAGCGACGCGACGATCGCGTCTTCCACCGGTCGCATCGGGATGCCGGTCGAGGCGAGTTTCGAATTGTCCAGCACGCAACTCGAACGTGGGGTTTCGGCCGCCGATCGCATGAACTCCGCTTCGTCGGTAAAAAAACGGTACGGCCGCGTGCGAGGCAAACGCTCTTGGATCAACTCCGTCACCCGCCGCGTGGTGATCGCCCCCGTGTTGACCACATTGTAGATGCCAAAGGGAACCCGCCGGATCCAGCACTGCACCGCCGCGTCGGCGAAGTCGTCCAAGTGCGACAAGCTGTTGGTGGCGTCCAAAAGTCGATCGTAGCGTTGTAGTTTGCTCAAGTAGTTTCGCGGCGAATCTTCGTGGTTCAGCGGCATCCGCGGTCGCCAGAGGTAGCACGTCGGGCAGTCGGCCAGGACTTCTTCCGCCAACGCCTTGGTGCCCGAATAGAAACTGCACGGACCGTCGCGGAAACAGAAATTCGGCGGGTCGCTTTCGGTGAAGCCGCCGGGCTTTCCGCCGTCCCCGTTGTAAAGGCAGCCGCTGGAAACTTGGCCCCAAGGAATCCCTGCTCGCTCACAAGCGGCACGGATCTTGCCAGGAAGCACCGCGTTGGCCGACAAGCACTCGGCCTTGTCTCTCTCGCAATCATCCACGTTGGTGCGGCCGGTGTAGCCGGCGCTGTTGATCAGAAATTTGGCCCCGAGTCCGCTCAGTCGCCCGGCCAACGCATCGACGTCATGCAGATCGATCTCGTGGCGCCGCAGTGTCGCGAATTCGACTTCGTGGCGGGCCAATGATGCTCGCAAAGCCGTCCCGACGAATCCAGAACCGCCCAGCAGCACGATCATGTCGAAAGTCTTGATTGAAAGAGAAGGATCCGGATGAACAAGTCGTTCCGGACGCAGCCTATCAACTAATCCCTGCCCCATCCGCCCGCCGGTGTCAAAACGTCGTCACCCGCATCGACCAGCCCTTGCCGAGAGTCTGCCGCTGTGATTCCGACCGAAGGTCAACAGTGCGGTGACCATGACACCGGTTAGATCGAACGTGGCGTTGACGTGCCGGGCGATTGCATCGACGTGAACCTCGCAAATCGGTGCCGAAAGCTCATTCAACTCCGCAACCGGCGTGCGAAGATCATCCTTGTCTTGATGCGACATCCCGGCAATCCATTCGGAGCTGCCGGTAGCCACGGATGCCAAAGGACTGACACATCAGGGTGGTGGACATGTGCGTTCTCTCAAAGGATGGCTTCAGAAATCTCCTCTGAAGGATGGCATGTCCACGCTTTTTCACCCATGCATCGAACTTTCGGCGATTTCATGCCCCGCGCACTCTCCCGTCGGATGAGCCTTTCTTTGTTTGCAATGCTGTCAATTCACTGGCGTTTTGCGTAACGGAATCCCGCTCCGCGAAAGGCGTCGTCTTGTCGGCTCGTCGGCCGATTCGGGATTCTGGACATAAGCGGCGACGTTGATTCCGCTGGCCGCCGCTTGCTCGGCCCGTTCGATCGAAGCGGGCGACAGGTCGCCGATCGTCACGTCGTAGACGGGGGACAATGAGTGGGGAACGGCAAGATCGCTTCGCTGTCCGGCCGGGCGAGCCTCCCGGTGAAGCTTTGCCGACAATTCCTTCGCACGAGCGACCATCTTTTTGGTGCGTCGGGGGTACTTTGTCGCCAAGTCGTGTGCTTCGCCCGGATCCTTTTCCAAGTGAAACAACATCGCGGGTCGGCCGGCAACCGAGCGAACCTTCCAGGCCTCCGATCGCAGGCCTTGCAAAGCCCCGCCGCCGTTGTGAAAAAGCATTTCGGTCCGCGGCGACGTTTCCGAAGCGGCGAAGAACACCTCCGAAGCATCCAGCCCGTCGACGGTCCGGTCGCTCGGCAAGGTTCCGCCGACGAGTGCGGCCAACGACGGCAACACGTCCATCGAGCTGACGAAACCACGACTCGTCCGACCGGAGGGAATCAGCCCGGGTCCCCAGATCACAAAAGGCACCCGCAAGCCGCCTTCCCATGACGTGTGTTTGGTGCCTTGGAAGGGCCCCGCCGAGCCGCTGCTGATCGGACTCGGCCCGTTGTCGCTGGTGAAGATGACAATCGCTTGGCGTCCGGTTCGCCGCATTCGCCCGCGAACCGCCTCGATCAGTCGTCCGGTTTCGTGATCGATCTGTTCGATGCTGTCGCCGTACAGCCCTCCCCGACTCCGCCCGCGAAACTCATCGGCGACTCCCAACGGGACGTGAGGGAAAGCGTGCGCCAAATACAAGAACATCGGCCGCTCATCGGCGATCCCGCATCGACGAACCGCGGCATCGCCATACAGCTTGGTGATCGCCGTGTTGTCGACCGTCCCGCTCGGCTCGGTTTGCTCGATCCAAGGCAACCGACGGTCCTCGAAATACACCGTCTCGTGAGCGTCCAGGTTATGATAGATGCCGAGATAGGAATCGAATCCCTGATCGGTCGGCCGAAAAGGTTCGACGAATCCGAGATGCCACTTCCCGATCATCGCTGTCGCGTATCCGACGTCCCGCAAGACCTCCGCCAACGTGACCTCTTCGCCGGCCAGTCCACGGATCGCGTTGGGACGCAGCACGCCTTGGTGAAGTCCGACGCGATGTGCGTAGCAGCCTGTCATCAGCGCGGCTCGAGAAGCGGTGCAGATCGGCTGAGCGACGTAGAAACTGGTCAGCCGTAAACCTTCGTCCGCCATGCGATCGATGTTCGGGGTCGATATTGCTGTCGAACCGTACCCGCTTAAGTCGCCCCAGCCCAGATCGTCGCAGTTGATCAAGATCACGTCGGGCCTGACCGGCTCGGCCGACTCCGCCCACTCGAGCCCCCCGAAGCCGCCCAGCAAAAGTGTGGCAAGAACAGTTCGACCCCGAAAAGCACACATCAAAATCGTGAAAAACGTATTCAACATTTTCGGTCGCATGGGCGTGGTCAGCTCAACTTGTCGAACAGGGTTCGGTGAGGGGGCGTCCTCGAAACATTACGATTCGTCGCGTGTGACGCTTCGTCGCGAAACGCCCCGTCCGCTCGGGAACTTCATCCACGTTAAGCGGATCATCACGTCGTGTGGGAGCCGACACGCTAAAATCGACGAAACGTTGAGACGCTTTGCCTCTCGCTTCTCTTTTCCCCAACCCGTCCTCACCCCCCGTTCCCCACGGAAAGACTCCATGAAATTCTCCGCACTGACCGTTTTGGCACTTGCCGTGGGCGTGAGCTTCGCTCGGGCCGATCACCTTGTGTTCGAGGGGACCGAGGGAATCGGCGCCGGAAAACACGTCGTTTTTCTCGCCGGCGACCACGAGTATCGCTCGGAGGAATCCTTGCCGGCGTTGGCCAGGATTTTGGCCAAGCACCACGGCTTCAAATGCACGGTCTTGTTCAACATCGATCCGGAATCGGGTGAGATCGTCGCCGGCACGCCCTCGAACATGCCGGGAACCGAAGCACTGGGTGACGCCGACTTGGCGGTTGTCTTTCTACGCTTCCAAAATTTGCCGTCGCAGCAGATGAAGCCTTTCGAGGACTACTTGCAACGCGGCGGTCCCGTGGTCGGCATGCGGACCGCCACGCACGCCTTCAAGATTCCCGCGGGAGGAGACTTTGCGAAGTATTCCTTTGACTCCCGAGCGGACGACTACGAACTCGGCTTCGGTCATCAGGTGCTCGGACAAACCTGGGTCGGCCATTACGGAAAAAACCATCGGCAGAGCACCCGAATCGAAAGGGTCGAAGCGATGAGGGAGCATCCGATCTTGCGTGGGGTCAGCGACGTTTGGGTTCAGGCCGGCGGCTATGTCGGCAAGCCGACCGACGGTCAGGTCCTGACGATGGCACAACCGCTCGACGGCATGACGCCGGACTCGCCCGCGTCGACGACCCAGCCCCCGATGCCGTCGGAATGGACGCGGACTTATGCTTCGTCGTCGGGCAAACACGGGCGTGTGTTCACGTCGCTTTACGGCACTCCGGAGGACCTGACCAACGACGGTTATCGCCGGTTGATGATCAACGGCATCTTTTGGGCGATCGGAATGGAAGATGCGATCACGCCGGATTTGAACATCTCGTTCGTCGGACCCTTCCGGCCCAATACCTTTGGCAATCAACGACACGCGCGTGGCATCAAGCCGGAGGCGTACGCCGGATTCGAAAGCCCGATCCCCGCGCACAACCGAATCGAAAAGCCGTAACCAACCCCGCAACGCCGCGGAGGGGGCGGAGAAAGAATCGGCAGCACCGCAACGTGACGATCCGATCGTGCCCTCCCCATTCACAACAACTTTCCATCCCGAAAATGAAACCGATGAACTGTGTGCCTCAGCGTGTGCTGAACCGTGTCAAGCCGACTTTCTGCTCGCTGGCGATCGCCGTTGCCGCCGTGCTGTTGCCGGAAACAGGACTTCTCGCCGCGGACGAATCCGCCCCGCGACCGCCGAACTTCGTCGTGTTCTTGGTGGACGACTTGGGGTACCGGGACATCGGCGCGAACAACTCGGATTGCTTTTACGAAACGCCGAACATCGATCGCCTTGCCGGGTCGGGCATGCGTTTCACCGATGGCTACGCGGCTAATCCGGTTTGTTCGCCCACGCGGTACAGCATGATGACGGGCAAGTACCCGACGCGAGCCGGGGCCACGAATTTCTTTTCAGGAAAACGCAGCGGAACGTGCCATCCGGCGCCGCTAGACGACAACATGCCGCTGGACGAAATCACCATCGCTCAGATGTTGAAAGAACGCGACTATGCGACGTTTTTTGCGGGCAAATGGCACCTCGGCAACGACGAAGAGTACTTTCCCCAGAATCGCGGTTTCGACGTCAACGTCGGCGGCCATTCGCGGGGCGGACCCTACACGGGCAAGAAGTATTTCGCGCCTTTCGAGAATCCGCAAATGAAAATCGAAAGCCCACCCGGCGATCATTTACCCGATCGATTGTCGCGTGACACGGCGGCTTTCATCGATGACCACAAAGACAAACCGTTCTTGGCGTATTTGTCGTTCTATTCGGTGCACACGCCGCTGATCGGTCGGCCGGACTTGGTGCAAAAATACGAACGGAAAGCGGCAACCGTCACGGGTGATGAATTTGCCGAGGAAGAGCAGGTTTTCGGAAACAAACCCCGCAAAGTCCGGATCCTTCAAAAACATGCCGTCTACGCGGCCATGGTCGAGGCGATGGATCAAGCGGTCGGGAAAGTGCTCGATCAATTGGAGGCGTCGGGTGTTGCCGACAACACCGTGGTGGTGTTCACGTCGGACAACGGAGGCCTGTCCACATCGGAAGGATCCCCGACCAGCAATCTTCCGCTGCGTGGCGGCAAGGGCTGGGTTTACGAAGGCGGCATTCGTGAACCTTGGATCATTCGCTATCCCGGCGTCACGAAACCGGGATCGACTTCGTCCGAACCGATCTGCTCCATCGATCTGTTTCCCACGATCGCCGGTGCCGCGGGCATTGAGGTCGGGCATGCCATCGACGGCTTTGACCTTCGACCGGTGCTGCAAGGCGGCACGCTGGATCGCGACGCCTTGTTCTGGCACTATCCGCACTACAGCAATCAGGGGGGCATTCCGGGCGGTGCGATCCGACAAGGCCGTTTCAAATTACTGGAACGTTACGAAGACGGACGCGTTCATTTGTACGACTTGGCCACGGACATCGGTGAATCCAAAGATCTGTCCGCGGAAATGCCCGAGCGTGTCCGGACCATGCGCGGCCGTTTGCATGATTGGTATCGCGACGTCGATGCAAAGTTTTTGCAACCGAAGGACGGGCGAATCCCTTGGTCTCCCACGACAAGTCGCTGAGCTTCGCCCGCGAACCGGTCAACGACTTTGGTAACGGGCGACCACGTCGGCCAGCGGATAGGTCGTCACGTCGCGGTTACCCTCCCACGCGATGATCTCGTGAAGGCGGCGATATCCTCGCGAGACCAGTTCGCAGCGTTGTGCCACAAATGAACCGTCCAAGTGACGACGGTCCATCATGCCCCCGACGTCGACCGCGTCGAAGCGATCGTCGTCGATGAACTGGGCAAGCACGGGGTTGCACCGGAGATGACGTTCCGGCGTCTTGTGGAGGACTTCGGGATCGAGTTCACCGATCACGTAGCGAAGGTACAAGTCACTGTCGACGATCGAGGTGACGTCTTCTCCGCAGACCTCACAACGGTAGCCTTGATCACATTTGGCCATGGACCTTCCTCAAGGCGGCTCAGTTCAGACCGAGAACGTCAAACATGTTGTACAGACCGTCGGATCGACCGCGGAGGAATTTAGCGGCGGCCAACGCACCGGAGGCATAGCAATCACGGTTACTGGCGGCCACGTTCAATTCGATCCGCTCCCCGAGCATCCCGAACACGATCGTGTGTTCGCCCGGATTGTCACCGACGCGGATCGCGTGGTAGCCGATTTCGTTTCGCGTCCGCTGACCCGTTTCGCCCTCCCGCCCGTGGACGTGTTTGACTTCGCCGCCGAGTCTCTCGGCGATCAGTTCACCGAATCGAAGTGCGGTGCCGCTCGGCGCGTCGGCTTTGAAGCGATGGTGTCGCTCCAGGATCTCGACGTCGATTCCTCCGGCGACGTCTTTTAAGGTTTCGGTGACTTGCTGCGCCAACTTCATCGTCAAATTCACGGCCATCGACATGCTGGGGGCCCAGACGATGGGAAGGGACCGCGCGGCGTCGACCAACAACTGTTTTTGAACGTCCGAAAGCCCCGTCGTGGCCATCACCAAGGGGATCTTTGCCGCGACACAATTCGCGACGACCGCGTCGACCGCGGCGGGCAAGGAAAAGTCGATCACGACGTCGGCAAAGGCCGGCCACTGGTCGGAAAGTTCGACGCCGACCGCGGGAATGCCCGCCAACAGGCCCGCGTCTTGACCGAGCACGGCGTTGTCGGCGTGTTCGATCGCCGACGTGATTTGAAAGTCGGTATCGTCGGCGGCCAGCGCGACGACCCGTCGGCCCATGCGACCGGCGGCACCATGGATGGCAAGTTGAACGGGCATGGTGATCGAGATTCTCTGTTTCGGGTGTGACGGTGTTCAGGTTTTCGGAAAGTTCTCAGCCGTTCGCCGCCAACGCTTTGTCGCTGATGTCTTTGCGGCACCAGGCGCCTTGCCAGCGAATTTCCTTGACGGCAGTGTAGGCTTGCAGTTTGGCTTTGCTGATGCTGTCGCCGATCGCGGTGACGCCCAAGACGCGGCCGCCCGTGTTGACGACTTGACCATTGACGGTGTCGGTGCCGGCATGAAAGACTTTGACGTCGGGAAGGGCATCGGCCGCGTCCAGGCCTTTGATTTCACGGTTTTTTTCGTAGTCGCCCGGATAACCTTCGCTGGCCATCACGACGCACAGACTCGGCCGATCATCCCATTCCAACCCGTCGATCTCACCGAGTCGGCCGTCGACGGTCGCTTCGATCACGTCGACGATGTCCGTTTTCAAACGCATCAACAGCGGTTGGCATTCGGGGTCACCGAAGCGGACATTGAATTCGAGAACCTTCGGTCCGGCGGGCGTCAGCATCAGCCCGGCGTACAGCACGCCTTGGAAAGGTCGACGCGAACGTTTCATGGCGTGAACGATCGGCACCAAGACGTTCGCTTCGACTTTCGCCATCAGTTCTTCGTCGATGATGGGCGTCGGACAGTACGCCCCCATTCCTCCGGTGTTTGGACCTGTGTCGCCGTCATAGGCGGGCTTGTGATCCTGAGCCGGCGGCAACGTGACGATGGTTTCGCCGTCGGTGATCGCCAACACGCTGGCCTCTTGGCCGGACAGTCTTTCCTCGATGATCAGTTCGGCGCCGGCATCGCCGAATTCGCGTTGGTTGGCGATGCGGTCGATCGCTTCGAGGGCTTCGCTGCGGGTGCCGCAAACGATGACGCCTTTGCCGGCGGCCAAGCCGTCGGCTTTGACCACCACGGCGACTTTGTCGGTCGGTTCGCTGTAGCGGTCTTTGATGTAACGCGACGCGTCACCGGCGTCACGAAAGGTTCGGTAGTCTGCGGTCGGGATGTCGGCCGAGTGCAGCAGGTTTTTGCAAAACACCTTGCTGCCCTCCAGCTCCGCGGCGGCTTTGGTCGGTCCGAACACCCGCAGGCCTTCGGCTTGCATCGAATCGACGATGCCCATCACCAGGGGAGCTTCCGGGCCGACGACGACCAAGTCGATCTGTTCGCTTTTGCAAAAACGGATCAGGCCGTCGATGTCGGTCGCGGCGATCGGGACGTTGACGGCGTCGCGAGCCGTCCCCGCGTTGCCCGGCGCCACGAAAACGGTTTCGACACGAGGACTTTGGCCGATTTTCCAAGCCAGGGCGTGTTCACGGCCACCGCCGCCGACGACTAAGACTTTCATCAGGACTGTTTCTATGGGGCTGCGTTGGGGGAACGATCGGAGGGGCGGAAAGCCGCGTAGCTTAGCCCGCGGTACCCCCGACTTGCCAAGCCGGGGCGCCGCGGCGAGCCGCCGACCCGTCGCCCGCCGGCGGGGCGACCGTTCCGAACCTCCGACACACGACCACCGAATTGACCGTCTCGGTGGACTTGCGGCCCGGACGGCATATAATCGAACCGTCCGATCCGATCGTCGGTTCCTGCGACTCGCCATCCTATCCCACCTTCGAAAACCGGGAGCCGCCTTGTCGCGGACACGGGCTTCGGGCCGCCCGATGATCGATCAGCTTGTGTAGACGCGGCGGCGGTCGGAGAATTCTTCTGCTTTCAATCGATCGCCGCTCTTTAATTGAACGTTCGGCTTTGATGTCGTCCCCCCGATTCCGAGGATCCTGATTTGAAGACGTCACGACTTTTGGCCCTGGTGGCCTTTCCCGCCCTGTTGGTTTGCTGTTCCGTCGCATCGGCCGAGACCGGTACGCTTCGATTGCAACTGGTCTACGCCGGCGACCCCGTTCCCGCGGCGCCGATCGACGTCAACAAAGACGTCCAGTTTTGCGGCCAGCACGGACTGACCAACGAAAAATTGATCGTCAATCCGACCAACAAAGGTATCAAAAACGCAGTGGTGTACGTTTACACCGGGCGTGGGGCTTCGGATCTGCCGGACTACGAACCGGCCGGCAACACGCACGTGCTGGCAAACGAAAACTGCCGTTTCGAGCCGCGTTATGTGATTGCCCAGACCGGCGACACGCTGAAGATCACCAATCCCGATCCGGTCGGCCACAACGCGAATTTGAACTTCCTTCGCAACACGGCCCAAAATTTCACGATTCCGTCGAATCAGGAAAAGGAGGTCAGCTTGGAAGAACCCGAACCGGCTCCGATCCCGGTCGAATGCAACATCCACCCCTGGATGAAAGCTTACGTCGTGGTTCTGGAGCATCCGTTTGCCGCCGTCAGCGATGAAGACGGCATGATCGAAATCGAAGGCCTGCCGACGGGCGAGGAATTGACGTTCCGCATCTTTCACGAGGCCGGCCGGATCGACGAAGTCATGATCGACGGCAAGGAACAAGACTGGGGACGGTCACGTTTCGAAGTCGAGATCGAGCCGGGCGTCAACGATTTGGGCACCGTCACGGTTCCGGCCGACGCCCTTTCGCCCGAGTGAGTTTCGTCAAGGTTTCTGTCGCCGTGCGGCTCGGTGCATGACGCGTCCGATCCGCCCTGCGACGATGCGCGGCGTTTTCAATCGTTGCGATCGGCGGTTCAATGGTCATGGACCCTTCACGATCTTCACTCCGCCGGCCGCTCCGATTTCGCCAAGCCATGTCCCGTTTGATTTCTTCCGCCAGGAATTTGCCCGCGACGATCATCGGATCGATCGCGGTGCTGATCCTGGCGTCCGTTTCGGTCGCGATGGTCGGTTGCGACGCTTCGGTCGAGCGATTCGACCCGAACCTGCTGTACGCGCTGTCGCTGGAAAAAACGCGTGACGTCCCCACCGAGACGGCGACCGACCACGCCGCCGAGGTGGTCGCCGAACTGTTCGGCACCCCCGAATCACCGCGTTGGCCGGTCGAGTGGATGGACGACGATGCCGGGTCGATCCTGAAAGATCCCGAACACCTGAATCAGGCGATCGGCAAAATCAGCAGCGACCAGAATGATCAACACCGCGGCTTGTATCGTGAACACTGCGTGATTTGCCACGGCGTCTCGGGCAGCGGCAACGGCCCGGCTTCGCTGTTCCAAGACCCTTATCCGCGTGATTTCCGCCACGGCGTCTTTAAGTGGAAATCGACCAAGCGGGGCGACAAACCGACGCGGGGAGACTTGCTGGGTCTACTGCGACGCGGCATCCCGGGGACTTCGATGCCGTCCTACGCGATTCTGAGCAATGAACAACGCGACGTGCTGGTCGATTATTTGATTTACTTGGCCGTTCGTGGCGAAGTCGAGCGTGAGTTGATGACCGTCGCGGTCGATGAACTCGGTTACGAGGAAACGCCGGCCGATTCGGAGGTCGATCTTTCCCTGGTCTTCGCTGGCGTCGACGGACGCGACATCGAAGCCGCCGAAGTCATCCGCGATATCGTGGGCGACGTCGTGGACAGTTGGCGGGAAGCGGAATCCGACATCGTCGAAGTTCCCCCGGTGCCCAGGGAGTCGTTGAGAGTGACAACCGGCGACGTCAAGACGATCGGCTGGACGGACGAAGCGATCGAACGGGGCCGACAAATTTACGAAGGCCAAGTCGCCAACTGCGTGGGTTGCCACGGCAAGCACGGCTTGGCCGACGTGGCGACGTTGGACTACGACGACTGGACCAAGGAGTACACGACGCGAATCGGGATCACCCCGAGTGATCGCGAAGCCGTCGAGCCCCTGAGAAAACTGGGGGCTTTGCCGCCCCGTCCGGTTCGTCCGCGTCGACTCGCCGACGGTGTTTTTCACGGGGCGGGCACCACCGAAGCGATCTACCGACAGATCACTCAAGGCATCGCCGGTTCGCCGATGCCCGCGGTGACGTTGACCGACGAACCTTCGCCGACAGGTTTGACGCCGGATCAAGTGTTCGATCTGGTCGCCTACGTGCAGTCGTTGGCCGACGGCGATTGATCGACCGAAACCGACGACGCTGCCCCCAAAAACGTTCATCCCCTTGAAAGCCTTTTTCGACATGAGCCGAGACAACTATCGGACGATCGGTGCCCTGATCGGCTTGGCCGTCGGTGTCGGGCTGATGTATTTACTGGGCCAGAGCGGCCTGGTGGCCGGTGCGGTCTTTGGCGCCGGCGGTTGCGTGTTGGGCGGAATCACGGGCGAAAAGATCCACGACCGAAAATAACCGCATTCCCAATCCCTCTTTCCCCTTTCTCGTTCCCCCCCCATGGACACCATCGGCCGCACACGACTGGTTCACCGCTTGGCTTGGCTATTGGTCGCTTTGGCCTGGCCGCTGATTTGGGTCGGCGGTTTGGTGACGACTTACGACGCCGGGATGTCGGTGCCCGATTGGCCGGGGACTTATGGCTACAACCTGTTGCTGTACCCGCTGTCGACCTGGATCACCGGTCCTTTCGACATCTTTGTCGAACACGGCCACCGTTTGCTGGGGATGGTCGTGGGCATCGTGGCGATCGCGTTGTTGATCGCGGCCTGGAGACGCGAATCGCGGTGGTGGGTGATCGTGCTGTGCTTCGGCGTCTTGCTGGCCGTGATCGGCCAAGGCGTGCTGGGCGGGATGCGAGTGCTGATGAGCGACCAGACATTGGCGATGGTTCACGGCGTCACCGGGCCGGCATTTTTTGCGCTCTCGACGGTCGCCGTGGTCGTGACCAGTCCGTGGTGGATGCGACTACCGTCCGACGGGACGTCCGGCCCGAGTCGATCCGGCCCGAGTCGATCCGGTTCGTTGGGACGCTTCGCGGTCGTGTCGGCGGCGGGGCTGGTCGCCTTGACGTATTTGCAATTGGTCTTGGGTGCCCTGTTGCGGCACGCCGGCCCGACGACCCGGCCGGGCATTTTCGCGATGATCACGGCGAACCACATCTTGATCGCCTTTGTGGTCTGGGCCGTCGCGGTGCTCGTTTGGCTGTTGGTGCGGAGGTGCGGCGATTTGACGCTCTCGCGTCCTGGCGTGGCTTTGGTAACTTTAGTCTTCGTGCAAATCGGTTTGGGCACGGCCACTTGGCTGGTGAATTACGGTTTTCCGACGTTTTTGCGGGGGGCGCCGGGTTCCGAGCATTTCCTCATCCGTGCCAAAGGGTTCACCGAGTCGCTGATCGTGACCGGACATGTGGCAACCGGTTCACTGATTTTGGCCGTTGCGACGTTGCTTCTGGTCCGAGCGCTACGATATCGACACGTCCAGTCAGGAATTGCTTCATCATGTTGATCGCTGAGAACGCGTCGGTCGCCGAAAACACCCGGCGCGGTTCGACCGATGGCCCGACGACGTCTTGGCGGTCTCGGTCGGGTGCCGACGACGACTTTCCAGCGGAGATGGTTTTGTCACAGACTTCGCTTGCCGCGAACGACAACGCGACGGCGGTCGACAAGCCGAGAAGCGTGCTGGCCGACGTCGTCGAACTTTCCAAGCCCAGGATCGTCACAATGATTTTGGTGACGACCGTCGCGACGGCACTGATCGGTGGCGGCGGGGCGATGCCGCTGTTGGGCTTGCTGACGCTGCTGCTGGGGACCGCCGGAGTCGCAGCGAGTGCGGGTGCGGCGAATCAGATATGGGAACGCGTGATCGACTGCGGCATGACGCGAACGGCTGTTCGTCCGCTGCCGTCGGGACGCATGCAGACGGCGACCGCGACGTTGATTTGTGCCGTCTGGGGGATCGGGGGAACCGCGATCCTGTGGACGTTGCACGGCGCGGTGCCGGCGATCGTCGGTGTCCTGACTTGGGCGCTGTACGTGTTGGTCTACACGCCGATGAAGACACGGACTTACTGGAACACCACGGTCGGGGCGATCGCCGGCGCGATGCCGGTGCTGATCGGTTACACGGCGACCGGTGGGCTGCTTTCCGAGGTGACCGGATGGCTGCTGTTCGGAATCTTGGCGGCTTGGCAGTTCCCGCACTTCATGGCGATCGCGTGGTTGTACCGACGTCAGTACGCCGAGGCGGGATTCGAGATGACGACGACGGTCGAACCGACGGGCCGTTCGGCAGGCTACCAAAGTCTGGCCGGATCATGGGCGATCACCCTGTGCGGTGCGTTCCTCTGTTTCCTCAGCGGTTCCGGCTCGGGAGCCTTCGTCGCGACGGCTCTGGTGCTCGCGTTGACATGGCCGTTGCTGTCGTCATCGTTGCGTTTCTTCAAGGCTCCGAACGACCTGACTGCGCGGAAAATGTTGCGAGCGTCTTTGTTGGTGCTTCCCGGCGTGTTGCTGGTCGTGACGGTGCGGATCCTGTGGTGAACACCTCTCCGATGGCGTTCCCGGCGAATGAAAACATTTCCGATTCAACCGCGGCGGGCGATGATACCGCGGTGGCACAAGTCACCGGGGTTCATCATGCCTACGGCGACACGCAAGCGCTCGGCGGTGTCGACCTTCGGATCGACGCTTCGCGAATCACCGCACTGCTGGGACCCAACGGCAGCGGCAAGACGACACTGTTTCGATTGCTGTGCACGCTGTTGCCTTTACAAAAAGGCGACATCAAGATTGTCGGGTCGGATGTCGCTTCCCAGGCTTTGGCCGTCCGTCAGAACATCGGCATCGTGTTCCAATCGCCCAGCTTGGATGCGAAGCTGACCGTGGACGAAAACTTGGCCTGCCAGGCCGCCTTGTACGGCATCGCCGGACGCACTTTCCAAAAACGACGCGACGAAGTGTTGGAAAGCTTGGGCATTAAAGATCGCCGTGGCGAGTATTGCGAAAAGCTTTCGGGAGGACTGAAACGTCGTGCGGAGATCGCCAAAAGTCTGTTGCACCGTCCCCGTCTGATGTTGCTGGATGAGCCGAGTACGGGTTTGGATCCGGCCGCCCGTCGTTCGCTTTGGAAATGCTTGACCGACTTGGCCGAGCAAGGCACCGCGGTCTTGCTGACGACGCACTTGATCGAAGAAGCCGACAAAGCCGATCAAGTCGTGATCTTCTCGGCCGGAAAAAAAGTCGCCGAGGGGCCGCCGCATGAACTTCGCGGTCAACTCGGAAGTCGTCTGATCAGCTTGGTCGTCGCCGACCCGGACGCGGCGGCCGATCGGCTCCGCGATGAATTCGGCCTGACGGTCCTGCGGACTCAGGATTCGCTGAAGATCAGCTCGGACGTGACGCCAGATTTGGTGGGGCGAATCGCGGATTTCCTTGGCGACTCGTTGCAGTCGATCACGCTGGGTCGCCCCAGTTTGGAAGACGTTTTCGTGGCTCGAACGGGCGTCCACTTCGACGCGTAAGGAAAACGACATGAGCCATGACGCCCCGACGATCACCGCCCCCCACCGCCCCGGCCCCTTGACCGCGGGCGTCGCGGCGTCGTGGATGTTGGCGACCCGCGAATGGAAGCGTTTTTTTCGTCAACGCAACCGCGTCACCGCGGCGATCGTTCAGCCCGTCTTGTTTTGGTTGCTGTTCGGCACCGGGCTGAGCGGAGCGTTTCGTTCGGCGGGGGACCAGAGTTTCTTGGAATTCTTTTTGCCCGGAACGGTCGCGTTGATCGTTTTGTTCACGGCGATCTTTGCGACCATCTCGGTCATCGAAGACCGCCGGGAGGGATTCATGCAGTCGGTCTTGGTCGCGCCGGTGGGACGATGGCCGGTGTTGCTCGGCAAGGTCGTCGGCGGCGCCGCGATCGCTTGGGTCCAAGCCGTCGCGTTCCTGGTGCTGGCCTGTGCCGTCGGCACGGTGCCGCTGGGTGGTTCCTTGTTCGCTGCGTTCCTGTTGCTGGCGATCATGGCCCTCGCGATGTGCTCCTTGGGAATGATCGTGGCGTGGCCGATGGACAGCACGCAGGGTTTTCATGCGATCATGATGTTGGGTTTGATGCCGATGTGGTTGCTCAGCGGTTCCTTTTTTCCGGTACCCCCGGTCACCGGTTCGGCCGGATGGGGACAAGCTTTGTTGGGCTGGGTCATGCGAGCCAACCCGCTGAGTTATTCGATGCTGGAGCTGCGGCGTTTGCTTTATCCGGCCGTGGATTTCACCGACGCCGGTTTCGGACCGAGTTCGTCGGTGTGTTGGCTGGTGACGTTGTTCGCCACCGTCGGCTGCACCGTCGTTGCTTGGCGGTTGATGCGGGGAAATCAAAAAGTCGACGTGATTGTTTAAGAACAAAGGTTGATGATGAAAACGGCGATTCATGTTTTCTTGATCTTGGTCCTCGGGGTCGGACTGGGCTTGGCGATCCGAGCCGTGCGTGGCCCCGGGCGTGGTTCTTCCAACGGCCCCGCCGACGGCGAAACGGTCTACACGAACGACCAACCGTTGGACGTCGATGCGGCGGTCAACGACACGCCGTCCAAGCCGCCGGAGGATGAAGAGTGGCTGAGCCGGTTCGTGTTGACCGAGCGCAGTGGGAAATCGGTCAGCAGCGAAGACCTGGCCGGACATCCGTACGTCATCAGCTTCTTTTTCAGCACCTGTCCGGCGAGTTGTGTTTCGCAGAACCAAAAGCTGAAAGCCTTGCAAGACGAATTCGAAGGTCAAGGCGTTCGTTTCGTTGCCATCAGCGTCGATCCTGAAACCGATACCCCGGAAGTTTTACGCGAATACGCGACTCGCTTCGGTGCCGACAAAGACCAGTGGCTGTTCATGACCGGCGACTTGGATTACATCCGTCGCGTCGGTGCCGAGATCTTTCGCCTGCCGGTGGACAAGAAGTTTCACACCGACCGTTTCGCCTTGGTGGACGCCGACGGCGCGATCGAAGGATTTTACAATTGGCCCGAACCACGTCAGTTCGAAAAGTTAAAAGAACGCATCACCGAAATGTTGAACGAAACCTCTTCGTCCGACAGCCGGTGATTCAAAACCTCGAGCTTCCCGGCTTCACTTTTTTCCTTCGGCTTTCAGTCCTCAGCTCCCCGCTCTCCCCCATGTCCTGGCAATTTCTGGCCGAAAATCTTCCCCACGCGACGGCGTCGCTGAATCTAACCGCGACGGGGTTGTTGGCCGCGGGGTTGTACAAGATCAAGCATCGTCAATGGCGAACTCACGGCAAACTGATGGTCGCCGCTTTCGCCGTCAGCGTGTTATTCCTGTTGCTGTACCTGTTGCACAAAGTCTCGCTGCAGATGGTCTACGGAGTGCCCAACAAGAAATTCCCCGCCGACGCGCCGTCAGCGGCACGCATCACTTATTTTTCGATTTTGATCCCCCACTTGCTGCTGGCGATCACCGTCCCTTTCTTGGCGATTCGAGCGATCTATCTTGCCAAGCAGGGCCGCATCGTGGCCCACAAACGTTTGGTCAGGTACGCCTTTCCGATTTGGATGTACGTCTCGATCACGGGCGTGCTGGTTTATCTGATGCTTTATCAGTTCTCAATTTTTCAACTTTGGTTATGGTCCGTTTCATGAAAACCTTCCCACTCGCCGTCGTTACTTTTCTTGCACTGACGATTGTCGCCGGCCTTTCCCCGCCCGTGGTGGCCCAGGACGGTGCCGAGTGGACGCCGCTATTCGACGGAAAAACCATGGACGGATGGGAGATGGTGGCCAACAAGAAGAATGAGGACTTGAGTCACTGGACCGTGGAGGACGGTGCGTTGGTGGGCACGGGGAACGCGTCGATGCTGGTCAATACTTCGGGACCCTACAAGAACTTTCGCTATCGGGCCGAAGTCAAAATCAACGACGGAGGAAACTCGGGCGTGTACTTCCGTACGACACGCGAGCCCGGATTCATGGACGGGTACGAGGCCCAAGTGGATAGCACCCACACCGATCCGATCCGGACCGGATCGCTATACGGTTTTTGCCACGTCTACGATCGCCTTGTCGAACCGGGCCAGTGGTTCCTTTACGAAATCGAGGTCCGTGACGATGTTTGGCGTGGCCGGGAAATGACTCGCATCAAGATTTCCGTCGATGACAGGGAATTGTATGAGTACCTGGACTTCGCCAAGACCCATGGCCCGGGTCACTTCGCCTTCCAGCAACATGATCCCGGAAGCCGTGTCGAAATCCGCAAAGTGGAAGTCATGCCGTTAGAGGACTGATCGCAAAACGGGTCAAGAGGCCCAAGTCCCCACCGAGCCGGAGGGTGCCGCGGACGCAAAACGGGACGGGGGTTGATTTCGCGGACCGTTCTTCTTCGTCGGCTCCCTTCCCTCGGCGGACTCCGCGGTGGGTTCAGCGCCCGCGTTGTTCGTCCGAGTCGGCGGTACTACGAAGCCGTCTGACTTCCCATCAGCGTTCCTATCAGGCTTTCCCAACGAGTGGTTCCCTGACCGGACCAAAAACAGACTTGGTCACCGATGGGATCTCCCGGTTCTCGCGTTTGGAATGTCCACGCATGCACAGGTTCACCGACTCCGCCGTGTCCGAGCCGATCTCGCC
>Ga0102938_10001520_pt1 | contig 17511 bp, 11 predicted proteins | sample SalPonR2_B_D2_MG_FD_84516 | JGI IMG/M metagenome (GOLD analysis project Ga0102938, IMG submission 84516) | Salt pond soil microbial communities from South San Francisco under conditions of wetland restoration - Salt Pond MetaG R2_B_D2_MG | ecosystem: Environmental > Aquatic > Marine >...
CGGGTTGGTCAGATTCGCGCCGCCCTGGATGAACGTGCTCTCCCCCCAGCTGATGACCTGGTTGCCGATGCGGAACTCGCCGGGCATGTTGCCCAGCTCGAAGGGCACGAAGACGAAGTAATCGAGCATCCGGCCGCCCTGCTCGATGAGATCCTCGGCGCCCGGCGAAAGCGGCGTCCGATTGGTGTCGCCGGCTTCCCAGTCCCAGAACGCCGTGCCGCGCGCGAAAATACCCCACGAGTCGCGATACCTCATCAGGATCTCGGAAGTGCCCTTGATGGCGTTCGAGACGATGCCGGTGTCGTAGTTTAGATTGCCGTCGTCGATGTTGGCGCTCGGTCCGCAGCCACCGTTCGCATTGGCGATCAAATCGCAGTCCGGGCTCTGCACGCGCCAGAGGGCACCGTAAGACAGCGTCGTGTCCCAGCTGCCGGACCAGTTCTTTGTTTCGATCGGAACCGCAGATGCGGGTGCCGCGTAACTCGCAGCAATTGCCGTCGCGACAGCAGCCGCAAGTATGCGTCCGTTGCCCGAACGGGCCCTGGAGGATTGCGCACTCATTAGGACTCCCCAGATTTCTAAATTGTGTTTATTCACGTTGCCCGCACCCGGATTCCCTCGGGCGCGAGCCGCTACTCTTACAGAATCCGTAACAGGAAAACAACATATTGGCCTGGCGCGCGAATTCACAGCTTTTCCAAAGGTTAATGCGTGTTGTATCGACGCTAAAACATGCAAGCTGTACGCAGTTGACGAAGCGGCGTGCGCGCTGCAACGCAGCATCAAAACGCACGGAAACGTAGCCGCAAAGGGCTCTCTGCGGCTCCAAACTTCGAGCCCGAAATCAGTCTTCGACTACTTCGCCGGGACGAGCCGGAGTGACTCGATGGTCGCGCCGTCGCAGGTCGATCACCACGGCGAGATGATCACTGAACGCCGCATCGTCGGGTAGCAATCCGGTGCGCAGCAAGGCCGCCTCCGACAGGGTCGCAGTGTCAGCGACGAAGGCCGTGCGCAATTCGGCCGTCGCGTCTGAATACAACAGGAAGTCGAGTTGCGACGGCGAGAACCTCGACCGCGGGTCACGCCACGTCGTGGCTGCCCGATCGCCGGGCGCCAGCGCGGGCGCAACCGCCAGGGCCGACCCGTCGAGATCGAGCGACGTCGCGACCACGGTGCGCGGGCGCACTTCTCCGACCAGGTTGAAGTCGCCTCCGATCACCACCATCCCGATGTCAGTCTTCGCCACCGCCGCACTGAACGCGGCGTGCAAAGCCGCCGCCTGGGCAGCGCGTTCGCGATCCTCGACGGAACCCGGGGCGCCGCAACAGCTGAGATGGATGCTCGCCACGGCCACGGGTCCGAGCGGGCTGTCCACGCGCGCAGCGATGTAACGCACTGTTCGAAGGTCCGGGCTGTCCGCTTCGGCCGGCGGTGAAAAGAACACCCGGTCGGGGCCGAGCCGCGACAGCTCGTGGCGCGCCACGATCGCGACGCCATGGGCCTGCGAGCGACGCGCCCGCCAGGGCCGCTCACCCGGCACGTGGGTGTCGAACCAGTGCGCCAGCGCCGCGGTGCGCGCAGCGCTCGACCTCGCGTCTTGCGAATCCCGCTGATCCCATTCCTGCAGCAGCACGACATCGGGATCGACCGCGGTGACGATACGTGCCAACGGCTCCGGCTCTTCGAGCGGACCGCCGCGGCGCACGTTGACGGACATGATCCTGAGGGTGCCGTCCGCACGGGTGGGAAGCGTGCCGGCGCGTGCTGGCGTGGCTGCCGCCGCGGGGCGTTCGAAGAACTGGGGCCCGGATTCCCAGAGCACCACGCCATCCGCATCGAGGCGTCGGAATATGGCGCGCCCGCGGCCCGGCGCGCGCAAGCTCGTTACAGCTTCATGCCGCTGCAACTCATGACGGGCCACGCGCAACTCGAAGGCATCGCTCTCATGCGTCGGCAAGGCAGCGAAGGCCACCGCCTGGTGTGGTAGCTCGGTCGGGCTGCCATCCGGTGCATAGGCCACGGCCGCCGCGCCGCCGGGCGGTCCACTGCCGACAGGCCGCACCGCGGAATGCCCCTCACGAGGCGCGAACAGCAGGGCCAGTTCGACACCAAACGCATCGCCATCGGCAGCGGGGGATCGCACCCTGCGGCCGGTACCCTTGTCATCGTCGAGATCGATCAACAGCTCGGTCGTCGTGTATGCCGCCTGCAGCCCCACGACCGTCGGCAAAGACAGTCGGAAGTACAGGAACCATGGATCCGCCAGCGCCGTCGCGCCGGGCGGCCAGTCGTCGAAACGACCGTCGAACAACATTGTCGGTTTTGCGTTGCTACCGCCTGCGCATGCTGCGAGCGGAACGGCCACGATCATGAGCGCGACGAAGACCGACCGGATGAAACACTCGCGCCGCATCGAGATCATTGCCCCCCTTCGAGTCGCATTGCGCCGGCTAAAGGTTCATCGCCTGCAATACGTCGCGCCGCAAGCGATCGCCGAGAAAGACCCGCGCATCCTCCATGGCGCGCAGCAGACCGGCATCGAAGACCAGCAGGCCCGCCTCGTCGGTGCGCAACACACCGTTTTTCCGCAGGCGGCCGATGAAGCCGCGGAACAGGGTCTTGTCGAAGAACTCCGGGGCGCTGAACTGGAACAGCATCGACATGCGCTGGGCCATGAGATGGCACAAGTCCTCCAGCTGACCGGGGCGCAACGTGCCGGAGCCATGCTTGGCGAGCAGTGCCGCAGTCATGTAGAAGCGCTCGAGGGTCTGGATCGAACACTGCGCCAGGACCCAGAGCTGGATCGCCTCGGGTGTTTGCGGCGGGGGCCGCCGCAGGCGTTCTTCGCCATTGCCGTCGTCCAGCACGAGCAGGCCTTGAGAGACGAGGCTGTCGACGACCCGGCCGAGCTCCTTGTCCAGCTCCGCGAGGTCCCAACGCAAAAACAGCTCGCCCCCGATGTACGGATACACCATGCGCGCCAGGCCGCGCACCCGCTCCACGGGAAGCACGGATTTGTCCAGGAAACAGCAGGCCACGATGGACGGCAATGCGAAGAGGTGCGCGATGTTGTTGCGGAAATAGGTGGCGCGCAGGGCTTCCTTGGGCGCCAGGCCGATGATGTCACCGAGGCGGTGGGGCTTGCGCTCGACGAGCCCGAGGCGTTCGCCATAGGCGATGATCTCATCGCCGTCGAGCTCGGTGACCGTGACCTCCGCGGCATAGGGTGCGGAGCGCAGCATGGCGCTGAACAGGTCGAGCATTTTCGCCAACGGACGTTCCACCATGCTCTGTCGCGGCGTCGCCAGCAGCGTCATCGCCAGCAGGTTGATCGGAGTGACGGCCGCCGCGGCATTGATGCGCTTCAGGATTTCGTCGCCGAGCGCCTCCACGACGGGACCCGACCAGGTCGGCTTCTCGTGCTCCTCGATGATCTCCTCGCGCCAGCCGGGGCGGTGCGTGCGCAATGCGACGTCGAGAAAGAACGGCTCGCCGAAATTCACGTGCACCCGACCGAAATCCCGTCGCAGTTGGCGCACCGCCTTGAAAATCCCGCGGACGGACTCTTTCTGCTTCGGTTTGCCGGACAGCTCGGATACGTAGGTACCGCCCTCCAACAGCCGCTCGTAGCCGAAATACACCGGCACGAACACCACCGGCCTGACGGGTTCACGCAGGTAGGCGCGCACCGTCATCGCGAGCATCCCCGGCTTGGCCGGCAACAGGCGACCCGTGCGGCTGCGGCCGCCCTCGATGAAATATTCCATCGCCACGCCCTTGGCGAGGTTCAGCGAGAAATACCGACGGAACACGGCGGCGTAAAGCGGATCGTCGCGAAAGCTCCGACGCATGAAGAACGCACCGCCACTGCGCAGGATCGGGCCGATGACCGGCAGGTTGAGGTTGACGCCCGCGGCGATGTGCGGCGGCACCAGCCCATTGCGGTACACGACGTAGGACAGCAGCAGGTAGTCGATGTGGCTGCGATGGCAGGGCACGTAGACGATCTCGTTACCCTCTGCGACCGCCTTCAGGCGCTCCACGCCGCCGACTTCGACGCCCTCGTAAAGCCGATTCCAGAGCCACATCAGCAGGCGTTCCATGACCCGTACCGTGGTGTAGCTGTAGTTGGCGGCGATCTCGTTCGCGTAGCGGCGCGCCTTGGCGACGGACTTGGCCGTCTGCAGCTTGTGCACCTCGCTGTCGCGTCGGATCGCGCGGCGGACAGGATCGGAATTCAGCACCTGGTTGACGAGCGTGCGCCGATGAGAGAGGTCGGGTCCGATGGTCGCGATCCGCCGCCGGCGAAAATGCACGCGCAGCACCCGTCCGAGCTTGCGGGCCACCAGCGCAGGGTTGGGGCCTTCGGCCACCAGCGTAGAAAGCTGCACCGGTTCGCTGAATTGCAGAAGCACGTCACGGCCATGAAACAGGATCATGAACAGCTTGTTGATCCGGCCGACGATCCGCCAGTCCTCGGAGAACAGCAGCTTGAAGATCGAGCGCTCCTTGTCGGGGGAGCGACCCCAGAACACCGAGACCGGGATGACGATGACTTCCTTGACCTGCCCGGTCTGCACGGCCGCAGCCAGGCGCTCCAGGCGTCCACCGCGAGCTTTCCGGCCGCGGCGCGGTCCCTTGCGCAGGTAGGCGACGGCGCGCCATTCCCTCAGTCCCTCCGTCGACAACCCGGTGGACGGACGCGGCAGGTCGTGGCGCAGGCATTCCTGCTCGAGGACCGCGAGATCGGCCAGGCCCGGGCGCTCGAGCACGTAACAGACGGGTTGCTCGGAGAAGGAGGCGACGCGCTTCAGTTGCGCCTCGAGCGTGCGCGTTCGGACCCAGAGGAACATCAATTTCCTCGTGAGCCACAGCGCCAGCCGCCACAGTCCGTGCCAGGGGTACATAAGGCTCGGCAGTGTAACCGGCCCGCCGTCGCGCGTCAGTCGTTTTCGTGTACCGCGCATTGGTGTTCGCCGGCCGCGCGCTTTAACCTTGCGGAAATACATGGAGGAACACGATGTCGCCGCAAAAAGAAGCCTCGCTGGAACTCGCCGTGATCGGTAACTGCCAGGTCAGCGCACTGGTGGACGAATTCGGCCGGATGGTGTGGGCCTGCATGCCGCGCTTCGACAGCAATCCCGTGTTCTGCGCCCTGCTGATGCCGGACCAGCAGGAGGTGGAGCGCGGCATCTTCGAAGTGGTGCTCGAGGACTTCGTCCGCGCCGAGCAGAGCTACGTCACCAACACGCCGATCCTCGAGACCCTGCTCTACGATGCGCACGGCGGCTGCGTGAAAATCGTCGATTTCGCGCCGCGCTTCGAACATTTCGAACGCATGTTCCACCCGTTCATGTTCGTACGCCACGTGGAGCCCGTCACGGGCAATCCGCGGGTCACCATCCGCCTCCGCCCCGCGGGCGGCTATGGCGCGGAAGATCCCCGCCAGACTTTCGGCAGCAACCACGTGCGTTACGTCCTGCCGGACCTGACCCTGCGCCTGACCACTGATGCCTCGCTCACCCACGTGCGGGAAGAGCGGCCTTTCCGCCTCACGAGGCCGGTGAGCTTCATTCTCGGGCCCGACGAGAGCCTGCGTGAATCGGTGTCGCACAGCAGCAGGCAGCATTTCGAGGAGACCCGCGCCTACTGGCAGGAATGGGTCCGGGGTCTCGCGGTTCCCTTCGAATGGCAGGAGGCCGTCATCCGCGCCGCCATCACGCTGAAACTGTGCGCCTTCGAGGACACCGGGGCGATCATCGCGGCCGTGACGAGCTCCATCCCGGAAGCCCCGGGGAGCTCGCGCAACTGGGATTACCGCTATTGTTGGCTGCGCGACAGTTTTTTCGTGGTACATGCCCTGAACCGCCTCGGGGCGACCCGCACCATGGAGGCCTACCTCGGCTGGATTCTGAACGTGGCCGCGTCGAGCGACGGCGACGGCCTCCAGCCGGTCTACGGCATCGGCGGCGAGGCCGACCTCACCGAGACCATCGTCGGGCAGCTTGCCGGCTATCGGGGGATGGGGCCGGTGCGGGTCGGCAACCAGGCCTTCGAACAGGTACAGAACGACGTCTATGGCGCGGTCGTGCTGGCCTCCGCCCAGGTGTTCTTCGACCGTCGCCTGATCGGCTCGGCCGGCAAGGAACAACTGGCGCTGCTCGAGGACATCGGCCAGCGCGCGTTTGAGCTGTTCGATCAGCCCGACGCCGGCATCTGGGAATACCGCGGACGGGCCCGCGTCCACACTTTCTCGAGCATGATGTGCTGGGCCGGCTGCGACAGGCTGGCGCGGATCTCGGCCCACGTCGGGGACCAGGAGCGCGCCACGCTCTGGCGCAGCCGGGCCGATCACATCCATGCCGAGATCTGCGCCCATGCATGGAACGAGGAACAGGGCTGTTTCATGGAGAGCTTCGGCGGCACGACGCTGGACGCGAGCATGTTACTCATCGGTGATCTAGGCTTTGTAGCAAGCGACGACCCGCGCTTCCGTCGCACGGTAGAATGCCTGGAGAACCACCTGCGGCGCGGTAAGCACATGTTCCGCTACGGGGAGCCCGACGATTTCGGAGAACCGGAAACCGCTTTCAACATCTGCACATTCTGGTACATCAACGCGCTCGCGGAGAGCGGGCGCAAGGACGAGGCAAGGGAATTGTTTGAAGAAATGCTGAGCTGCCGGACCCGCCTGGGGTTGCTGTCCGAGGACTACGACGTGCGCAACGGACAACTCTGGGGCAACTATCCGCAGACCTACAGCCTGGTGGGAATCATCCTCGGCGCAATCCGCCTCAGCCAGCCCTGGGAGGACGCGTTTTGAGCCGCCTGATCGCCGTCTCCAACCGCGTGGCCGCGCCTTCGGGCGGCAAATCCGCGGGTGGACTCGCGGTCGGGATCCTTGCCGCATTGAAGCAATCCGGAGGTATCTGGTTCGGCTGGGGCGGCAATACCTGCCACGGCGAACCGACGGAACCGAGACTCGATCGTCGCGGCGAGATCACTTTCGCCACCATCGACATCAACGAGACGGATTTCGACGGCTACTACAACGGCTATTGCAACGGCACGCTGTGGCCGCTGTGCCACTACATGCTCGGCATCTTCCGCTATGAGCGCGAGCACCACGAAGCGTACCGGCGGGTCAACGAGATGTTCGCCCGCAAGCTCCGCCCGCTGCTGCAGGACGACGACCGGATCTGGGTACATGACTATCACCTGATTCCGCTGGCCGAGGCGTTGCGCCGCGCCGGCGTCCGGCAGCCGATCGGCTTTTTCCTCCACGTGCCCTTCCCGGCATTCGATATCCTGCGCACGCTGCCCGGCTATCATCGCCTCTTACGCTCGCTGGCCCAGTACGACGTGATCGGTTTCCAGACCGAGCAGGATTGCGACAACTTTCTCGCGGGACTGCGCGCGGCAGGGCTGGGTGGCGAGCGGGACCCTGACGGCAGCGTCAGCGCCTTGGGGCGCCGCATCCAGGTGGACGCCTACCCGATCAGCATCGACGTCCAGGAGGCCGTGACGCAGGCCGCTGCATCGATGAAAGCGAGTGCGGTGCAGAGACTGGCCAAGGACATCGATGACCGTGAGCTCGTGATCGGCGTGGATCGACTGGACTACAGCAAGGGCCTGCCGGAACGTTTCCAGGCCTTCCAGACACTCCTGGAACGCCATCCCGCCAGCCATCGCCATCTCGTGTTCCTGCAGATCGCCTCGCCGACGCGCAGCGGGGTGCGCGCCTACGAGGACATTCGCCACGAGCTCGAGCGGTCTGCGGGACACATCAACGGCCGATTTTCGCAACCCGACTGGACGCCGATCCGCTACATCAACCGGGGCATCTCACGGAAGATGTTGATGGGCTATTTCCGGCTGGCGCGGATCGGCCTCGTGACACCGGTGCGCGACGGCATGAACCTGGTGGCCAAGGAATACGTGGCTGCCCAGGATCCCGCCGACCCGGGCGTGCTCGTGCTGTCACAACTGGCCGGTGCCGCGGCCGAGTTCGGTGAGAGCGCGCTGCTGGTGAATCCCTACGACACGGTCGGCGTCGCCGACGCGATCCTCACGGCCTCCGAAATGCCGCGGGAGGAACGCCAGGAGCGCCACCGGGCCATGATGGACGTGCTGCGGGCCAACGACATCCACGCCTGGCGGCAGCGCTTCCTGGACGCGCTCGGCGCCTGAAGCAGATCGCACTGCCCGGCCGTGTTCCTCAGAGCCGTCCGTGAACCACCAGGTGCCGATCGCTGACCGGGCGCACCGTGAAATGCCCGAGGCCGGCGTCTCGCAGCTGCTGCCGTACCTCCGCTGGCTCGAAGGCCGCGAGCAGAGAATTGTAGAAATCCCGGCGCAGCACCTCGGGCTCGCCCGCGGCATGCGCCTCGACGAGTTCGCCGGCCGCGGCCACGCTGGCCGGGCGCATGAGATCCATGACGAGCACCGGGGCACCGGGGCGGCCGCGGGCCACGATCATCCGCCACAGCGAGTCCGGCGCGTGCAGGTGATGCAACAGGCTGTTGGAGACGACGGCTTCGTAGCGCAGCCGGGGCAATTCGGCATCCGGCACCAGGCCCTCGATGAAGCGCACCCGGTCCTGCAATGGGGGCGCCATCGACAAGGCCGCGTGACCGAAGTGCAGCATCGCGGCGGAGCCGTCGAGACCGTGCACCTCGATGGCGGGATGCGCGGCCGCCAGTTGCAGGCTGATGTCACCCGGCCCGCAGCCGAGGTCCAGGACCGCGGCACCAGCCGGTAAAGAACCCACGAGCTCGTCGTAGAGCGCCACGAACCGGGCGTTCGGCTCGGCGAAATCGGCTTTCGCGTAGGCTTCGGCCTGCGCTGCATCGTCCATCAGTTCCGGTTCGAGGATTCTTTCCAAGTCGGTTTCCTTTTTGGTAGCCCGAAGGCGCTCTGCAAACGTGCGGCCAGATGTTAGCTTATCGACGGTCGTGTAACAGTGGAGCGTGCAATGGGAGAGTTCAGCGGCAACGTGATCGTCGTGACCGGCGCCTCGGAGGGCATCGGGCGCGCGCTGTGCGAAGCACTGGCACCAGAAAGGCCACGGCTGGTGCTGGCCGCGCGCAATGCCGAACGGCTCGAGTCACTGGCGGGGGCCTGTCGCGCCGCCGGCGCGGAGACCCTCGTGGTGCCGTGCGACCTCGAGAGCGAAGCGGAATGCCGCGCACTGATCGACCGCGCCGTCGAACACTTCGGCCGGCTCGACACGCTGGTGGCGAACGCAGGCCGCACCATGTGGGCGCGCGCCGACGAGATCCGGGAGACCGCCGTTTTCCGCTCGGTGATGGAGTTGAACTATTTCTCGGTCGTCTGGCTGACGCTCGCGGCCCTGCCGCACCTCAAGGCGACCCGCGGGCGCCTCGTCCCGGTCGCCAGCGTCGCGGGCCTCACCGGCGTGCCGGAGCGCAGCGGCTATTGCGCCAGCAAGCATGCCGTCATCGGTTTTTTCGACGCGCTGCGCATCGAACTGGCCGACAGCGGGGTCACCGTCACGACGGTGTGTCCCGATTTCGTCGTCACCGAAATCCATCGCCGTGCGCTGGACGGGGAAGGCCGCCCACTCAGCGCCAGCCCGATGCAGGAGGCCCGCATCATGACGGCCGCGGAGTGCGCCGCGCTGATGGTGCCCGCGATCGCCGCGCGGCGCCGAATGCTGATCACCTCCACACGCGGGAAACTGGGGCGCCTCATGAAGCTCATCGCGCCGCGGCTCATCGACCGGATCGCCGCCCGGGCCATCGCCGAGCGCAAATGACGGGCCGGTGGCCTCAGCGATCCCGAACGCCGGCCAGGTCGTCGAGGAACCAGTTGAAGAAGCGGTTGATGTCGTAGATCTGCTCGGTGAGGCGATGATCGCCGTCGATCATGTGCAGGCTGGCGCGGTACTCCCGGGCAAAGCGGACGCTGTTCTCCGGCGGCACGATATCGTCCCGCCAGCCATGCACGATCGCGATGTGACCGGCCTGCGGCACGGGCGTGTGCTCCTCGTAACCCGGCATGAAAAACGCCGGTGCGAGCAGGAACAGGCCACGCACGTCGGGGAGGCGCGCCGACGCTGCGGCCGCAACATGCCCGCCCATGCTCGAGCCGACCAGCAGCAGCGGACGATCCAGCGGCGCGCAGTGCGCCACCAGTTTATCCACGCGCGCACGCGGGTCGTCCATGCCGCGATAATCGACGCTGTCCACGGCCAGGCCCCGGTCGCGCGCCACCTCGGCCATCGCCGCGATCTTGCTTCCCCAGGGTCCGCTTTCCTTGCCGTGCGAAAAGCAGACGTACGGCTTCGCGCTCATCCCTCCCTACCAGTGGATGCCGCGCGTGACCTGGGCGAGGGCGATCTGCTCGGCAGATGCCGCGCTCTGGTCTTCCTTGACGCCCTTCGCTGCCGTCGAGTCCGGGAACATCTGGAACGCCGTGTTCATGCTGATCTCCATCGCCTTGGGGAACAGCAGGTGGAGAATCTGGGAGGAGATCCCCAGCCGCGTGGCGACCCGCTTGGGCTTGTGGATGACCGCCTCCGCCACCAGTTCGGCGGCCTCCTCCGGGCTGATCGTGGGCACGTTCTCGTAGATTTTGGTCGGCGCGATCATCGGCGTGCGAACCAGCGGCATGTTGATGGTGGTGAAACTGATGCCCTTGTGCGAAAGCTCCGATGCCGCACAGCGCGCGAATGCGTCGAGCGCCGCCTTGGAGGCGACGTAGGCCGAAAAGCGCGGCGCGTTCGACAGCACGCCGATGGAGGAGATATTGATCACGTGACCGCGGCGCTGCTCGATCATTTTAGGCAGCAGGCCCATGGTCATGCGCAGCGAGCCGAAGTAGTTCAGCTGCATGGTGCGCTCGAAATCATGGAAGCGGTCGAACGACAGGTGGACGCTGCGCCGGATCGATCGCCCCGCATTGTTGATCAGCACGTCGACCTGCCCATGATCCGCCAGCACCTTCTCGATCAGCCCGTCGATTTCCTCGAGGCTGGTCAAATCGCAGGTGTACCAGTGGGCTTCGCCGCCGCGCTTGTCGATATCGGACTGCGTTTCCCGCAGCGCTTCCTCGCCACGCGCGACCATGATGACCTTCGCGCCGGCCTCCGCCATGCGGTAGGCAGTGGCCTGGCCAATGCCGGAGGAGGCGCCGGTGACGAGCACGGTCTTGCCGCCGATCGCGCCGCGCAGGCTGCGGTCCACGAACAGGTCCGGGTCGAGATTGCGTTCCCAGTAATCCCAGAGCCGCCAGGCGTAGTCGGCCAGGTCCGGCAACTTGATGTCCGTGCCCTTCAGGAGCCGCTCGGTCTCGCGCGAATCGAAACGCGTCGGATAATTGATGTAACCCATCACCGATCGCGGGATGCCCAGGTCGTTTAGAACGCTGTCCACCACGCGCTTGACCGGCGGCAGCCCGGCCACGGTCTTCCAGATGTAGCCCGGCACGATGCCGAACATGCGAGCGTTAAAACGGGCGCTCATCTCGGGGGCGTGGGCGGCCTTGGCGAACAGGTTGAGCACTTCGCCGATGCGGCGTGGATGAGGATCCGTGAGATGGAAGCACTTGCCGTCTTCGCCGGGAACGTGCGCGATGTGATCCATCGCCGCCACCAGCCAGTCGACCGGCACCAGGTTGATACGCCCGCCCTCGATGCCGACGATGGGCATCCAGCCGGGCAGCGCCTGGCGGAGTTTCTGGATCAGCTTGAAGAAATAGTAGGGGCCGTCGATCTTCTCGATCTCGCCGGTGCGCGAATCGCCGACGACCATGCCGGGGCGGTAGATGCGCCAGGGGACCGAGCACTCGCGTCGCACGATGCCCTCCGAGTCGTGCTTGGTCCGAAAATAAGGATGCTCCAGGCCGGTCGCCTGCTCGAACATGTCTTCGCGGAAGATGCCGTCATAGGTGCCGGCGGATGCGATCGAGCTGACCTGGTGGAAGCAGCCGGCGCCCACGGCCTCGGCGAAACGCACCGCCTGGCGCGTGCCCTCGACGTTGACCTTGAGCTGCACCTCGAGGTCGGCGTTCATGTCGTAGATCGCCGCGAGATGGAAGAAATGGTCGATGTCGCCCTTGAGCTTCTCGCGAACTTCGTCCGCGACGCCGAGCAGCGGTTCCGCGAGGTTGCCGACGACGGGTATGACGCGCTCGCCCCCCTCGCCCCAGAACTCGCGCAGCGCGTCGATGTTTTCCAACTCGCGCTCCAGCATGAGCACGTAGACCTTGCCTTCACGGCGCAGCAGCTTCCTGATCAGGCGACGGCCAATGAACCCGGATCCGCCGGTGACGAAATAACTCATGTCGGGACTCCCCTCGCAGCTCGTTCTTGTTGGTCGCGAATCGCGGATATTAGCAGGGCTTTGCGGCCGGACGGCAGTCACGCGGCGCGGGCCGCCGGTGGCGGGCCCTGTGACGGTGGCCGTTACCCGGCTCAGCGTTTCAGATAAGCGGCCAGATCCTCGCGTGCCTGGTTGAGCACCGAATCGCGGTCCACGGACTCGAGAATCTCCTGCACGACGGCCTTCGGGCCCCCGTCGCCCCAGGACTTGCCCTGGGCGAAATAACGCTCCGCGACGCGACCGATCATGAAGGTCCCGTAATAGGAGACCGCGCCCTGGGCGCCCGCGGTCAGCACGGTGGACAGGCCGCCGGTGCCGGCCTTGAGCGTCGCGGACACGAAGTGCGTGAACCAGACCGTGCCCATCAGCAGGGTCATCTGCGTTGCGATCACGGTGACCAGGGATCCCGCCTCGCTGCGCGTCAGGGGCAGTCCGTACAGGCGTGACAGGTGCAGCACCAGGCCGGCATCGAGTGCCGCCGCGGCGAGCAGGTCTGCCACCGGCACCGGGTTCACCGCCACGGCCACGCCCTTGGCGATGCAGTACTGCCGTACCAGCCGCTCGGCGGCGCTGCGCCGTACCTCGACCACCCGCGCCCCCACCCGCTCACTGACGCGACCCGCGAACACGCCGGCCGTCACCGCGGCGAGGGTCTGCCCTTCCGCCTCCAGGATCGCCCACAGCCGCTCGCGCAGCATGCCGACGTCCGGCGGCGGCATTTGTCGCTCTTCGCGCTCGGTGCCGTCCGCCGCCAGCAGCACCCGCGTGACCGGGGCCGGGTCCGCGGCCGCCGCGACGATATTCTGCGGCGCGATGCGCCCGGCGACGCGCGTCGCAAGGCGGTCGAGCAGCACGGCACGCTCATCATCCGTGTAGCGGTCGGCCTTGTTCAGCACCAGCAGCAGGGGGCGCCCCGGCGCCAGCGCCTGGTTGAGCGCGGCCTCCTCCGCCGCATTCAGGTCGCCGTCCACCACGAACAGCACGAGGTCGGCCCGCTCGGCCACGTTCCGGGCCATCTGTTCGCGGTCCTCCCCGCCGATCTCGTTGATGCCCGGCGTGTCGACCAGCACCACGCCGCCACTGCGTTCCTCGCGCCACTGCGCCTCGGCCGGCGCCCGGGTCTCGCCGTGCAACGGACTGGTCGTGAAGCGCGCTTCCCCGAGCAGGGCATTGAGCAGCGATGATTTGCCCACGCTGACCTCGCCAAGCACTGCGATGTGAATCTCTCCCTGCTCCAGCTTGCTCAGCATGCGCTCGATTTCGGCGAAGTCGGGGGCCAGGGCCTCGCGCACACCGCTGGGCAATTTCGGATCGTCGAGCAGCCGGCGCAGGCTGTCGCGCGCCAGGGCAACGTGGGCGTCGCCCGCCGAGGGCGGTGCGAGCACCTCAGTCGCGACCGGCGCGGCGCGCTTCCACGGCCAGCCGCGCCATCTGCCGGGCTTTCTTCCCGATGTCTTTTCCAAACTCGTCTCCCACCTTGCGGGCTGCGGCGGCGGGCCGCAGGTCCCCGGTCGTCTCGAGGCTGTTGGCCAGGCCCTTGCCCATGGCGTCGAAAATGATTCCGTAGGCGACCGCGTGCACCAGTCCGCCGGCGACCGTGCCGACACCCGGGAACGCCTTCAGCACGTTGCCCGAGATCGCCAGCAGCAGCGGCAGCGCGCGTCCCACGTAGCGTTGCGCGATGTCGAGGAATCGCTGGATGTCGATATCGCGCGCCGGCACGTCATACAGCTTGCACAGCGCCTTGACCAGCGAGGTGCCGAGATAGCCCTGGATCAGCAGGTCCGTGCCGGGGCTGACGGCCGCCAGCGCCCCGACGACAGCCTTTTTCGTATAGTCCGAGACGACACGTTCGGCCTCCGCGCGGCGACGCTCGCCGGCCGCGGTCTCGAGCCGGGCCGTCGCCAGACGGAACACCGACGCATCGCGCAGCGCGTCGAGCGTGTCCGGGTCCGCCTCCAGCTGGGCCTGCAGCGCGGTCCGCAGCGCATCCACCCGCGGCGGACGCGTCCGTTCGACCACGACTTCCTGTCCCGACGCGTCCACCCGCGTCACACGCTCCATCCCGCCGGCGACCACCGGCACGACCCGCGGCGTCGGCTCGAGCGAGCCGAGACGCTCGGCCAGCCGCGCGACGATGCGCTGCAGGTCTTCCTCCGCATACCAGTCGGCCTTGTTGACGGCGACCACGATCGGCTTGCCGACGGCCGCGAGCGTTTTCACGTCCTCGAACTCGCTGCGACTCAGGTCACCCTCGCAGACGTAGACGACCAGGTGCGCGCGCAGCGCCTCTTCGAGACCCGCCTCGGCGAGAGTCGGCGTATCGCCACGCCCGGGGACATCCGCCAGCTCGACGGTATCGCCTGAGGGCAGCACCCAGCGGTAATGGCTCACCGCCCGCGTGGTACCGGCGGTCACCGCGATTTCCGGTTCCGCCCCGGGTACCAGCGAAGCCACCAGCGAACTCTTGCCGGCGCTGGCGGCGCCGAACAGTGCGATGAACAACTGCCCGCCTTCGCGGCGACGCGCCAGTTCCGCCAGTTCGCGTTCCGCCGCGGCAGTGTCGGTGCCGGCCGCCTGCTCGTTGGCGAGCCGTGCGCGCAATCCGGCTTCGTCCGGCACACCCGGGCGGGATCGCTCTTCAGGCCTCCGCCGCGGCGGTGCGAGCAGCCACCACAACAGCCAGGCGGCAATGGCACCGCCCAGCGACAACGCCGCGATGAAGCCGTAGTAGATCGGCGCCGGGCCTTCCCTGAGCCGCTCGACGATCGACAAGACGGTGTCCGCGACCGCCAGCAGGGCACCGGCGAACAGCACCAGCGCGACGATGATCGCGGCCGCGAGCGCCAGCCGCAGGCGCCGATCACGTCGCATGCTTCACCGGATCGCCGGGCTTTCGTGCGGCGGACAGGCAGATCGCCAGCGACAGGAAAAACGGCACCAGCCGCTCCAGCCAGTCGCCGGGCGTGTTCGGCAACCAGTAACAGCCGACTGTGCCGAAGAAACCGACCGCCAGCGCGGCAAACACGTGCGGCGGCGGCATGGTGAAGCCGGCGAGGCGGACCAGCAGCGGCGGCCCGAATGCGGCGCCGAGCGCCGTCCAGGCGAACAACACACGCGCGAAGATCGTCTGCGGCAGCAGCACGGCCACCAGCACGGCCAATCCGCTGATCAGGGCCACCACCAGACGCGAGACGGCCAGGCTGCCTCGTCCCCGGCGCGGCAGGTCGTGGCTGACCGAGGCGGCCGCGACCAGCAGCTGGCTGTCGGCGGTGGACATGATCGCGGAAAGCACGGCGGCGATAATGATTCCAGCCACCACCGGTGCAAAGAGCCGGTTCGCCACCTCGAACAGCACCTGCTCGTCGGCGAGCAGCCCGCCGTAGAGCGCGCGAGCGGCCAGCCCGACGGTCAACATGCCGGCATAGATGACCACCGCCCAGCTGATGGCGATGACTTGTCCGTCGCGTAATGCGCGCGCATCGCGCAACGCCATGAAACGATTCACCACGTGCGGCTGCCCCGGATAACCGATCCCGATGCCAAGCGTACCAAGCACGAAGCCCACCGCGGCGATGCCGGCGGTCGGCGGGCCGCCGAGCGCCGGCCCCTGTGCGGCCAGCGCCTCGACCACGGCGCCCGGCCCGCCGGCGGCGATCACTGCCGCGACCGGCAGCAGCAGGGCCGTCACGGCCATGACCAGCCCCTGCAGAGTGTCGGTCACGCTCACGGCCCAGAAGCCGCCGAGCAGGGTGTACAACAGCACCACCGCCGCACCGATCATGACTGCCGTGCGCATCTCGAGCTCGAAGGTGCTGGCAAAGGCGCTGCCGGCGGCCTGGAACTGGGCCGCGATGTAGAACGTGAACGAGAAAAGCACCACGCCCGAGGCGAGTATGACGATGCGGCGCGGCCAGCCGTGGTCCGCGCCCGGACCGGCGATGAATTCGGTGAGCGTGATCGCACCCTGGTCGCGGCTCGCGCGCATCAGCCGCGGCGCCACCCAGAACCAGTTGATGATGAAACCGGACAGCGTGGCCGGGAACAGCCAGAGTGCCGGCCAGCCCCACAGGTAGGCCATGCCGCTGACCGCCACGAGCGTCCATGCCGAGGACGACGAAGCCGATGCGCTGATCGCCGCGACCCATCCGCCGAGCCGACGGCCGCCGAGAAAAAAATCCGCGGTGTCCAGGTTGCGACGCGCCGCCCACAAACCGATCGCGACCAGCACGAGCTTGTAGGCGACCAGGGTGTAGAGAATGGCCTCGGCGCGAGTCATGGCGGCCCTCGGACTGGAGCGAGGCAGTGTAGCAGCCGTCCCGGCCTTACAATCGCGGCATGGCACATGCGGCACAACCCGGCTGGCGCTTCTGGATCGACCGGGGCGGCACCTTCACAGACATCGTCGCCCGGCGTCCGGACGGACGGCTGGACACCCTCAAGCTCTTGTCGGAGGCGCCGGAGCACTATGCCGACGCGGGTATCGAAGGCATGCGGCGCCTGCTCGGCCTCGAGGACGCCGCGCAGCTCGACCGTGCGCCCATCGACGCGGTGCGCATGGGCACGACCGTGGCCACCAACGCCTTGCTGGAGCGCCGCGGCGAGCCGACACTGCTGGTCACCACGCGCGGGCTCGGCGACGCACTGCGCATAGGCACGCAACAGCGCCCCCGCCTGTTCGAACTCGACATTCGGCTGCCAACACCGCTGTATGCCGACGTGCTCGAAGCGGACGAGCGCGTCGGGGCGGATGGACGGGTCCTCGAGCCGCTGGACGAGGATGCGCTGACGGCGGCGCTGCATAATGCCCGCGCCAGGGGGCTACGCGCGGTGGCCATAGCGTTGCTGCACGGCTACCGCTATCCGGCTCACGAGCTCGCGGCGGCAAGACTGGCGCGCGCGGCCGGCTTCACCCAGGTCTCCGTCTCGCACGAAGTCAGCCCACTGGCGCGCCTCGTGCCGCGCGGCGAGACCACGGTGGCCGATGCCTATCTCTCGCCGGTCCTGGATCGTTACGTGGCGCGGTTGCGAACACCGCTGGGCGACACCCGGCTGTTGTTCATGCAGAGCAACGGCGGACTCGCGGAAGCCGAGAGATTCCGGGGGCGCGACAGCGTGCTCTCCGGCCCGGCGGGCGGGGTCGTCGGCATGGCCGCGGCCGGGC
>Ga0102938_10001521_pt1 | contig 17508 bp, 12 predicted proteins | sample SalPonR2_B_D2_MG_FD_84516 | JGI IMG/M metagenome (GOLD analysis project Ga0102938, IMG submission 84516) | Salt pond soil microbial communities from South San Francisco under conditions of wetland restoration - Salt Pond MetaG R2_B_D2_MG | ecosystem: Environmental > Aquatic > Marine >...
AAACACGCCGGTATCTGCATGGTCACCATAGGAGTATACGCAATGTGCCCCAAGGACCTGGTAGAGGTAGTAGCGGTGGGAACTACCCGCAGACTTGGGGATGTGTAAATGCACGAGAGCGGGCAGCATGCGCACGAGTGTAGAACAGTTGTGCGGCCTGAACAATTTCTCCCCGCGCCAAAAGACCCTACTCAAGCTGCTGCAGCCCGCATGTCAGCTAAAATATGCTTGCCACCTCCATCGAGGCTGGTAGAGTCGCTGATCGCAGAGAGGTTTTTCCCCTACATAAAAAGGATGCCCTATGAAACTAACGCGTCGTCAACTAACACAATTCGGGGTGGTCGGACTCGCTGGAATGAGTCCTTTGTTGCGCTCTGTCAGTGCAAGGGCGCAATCCGGGCCCGGCCTGAAAATACTGATACTCGGCGGTACGGGCTTCCTGGGGCCACATATTGTCAACAGCGCCATATCGAATGGTCATACCGTTACCCTGTTCAACCGCGGCAAGTCAGATCCCCACCTGTTTCCCGACCTGGAAAAGTTGCAAGGCGATCGCTCCGGCGACCTGGCTCCCTTGAAAGGCAGGAAGTGGGACGTGGTACTGGACACTTCGTCTTTCTTCCCCAATCAGGTAAAAAAAAGCTGCGCGTTATTGAAACCGAATGTAAGTCACTACCTTTATATCTCGTCAACTGCCGTCTACAAAGACTGGTCCAGCCCATCGATGGATGAGGACTCTCCAACCTACAGCCTGCAAGACCCCGGGATGCCAGAGTACAGCGCCTACGAAAAGTACGGTGCTGCCAAGGCCGGGTGTGAGGCGCAGGTGCGGAAAATATTCCCGCAACAAAGCACGATCATTCGTTCCGACACGATCACGGGCCCTCGCGACGGGCACCATCGATATACCTACTGGATAAGAAAGGCCGCCGAATCAACCGAGATTCTCGGCCCGGGTGAGCCCTCCTCTTATGTTCAGTACATAGACGCGAGGGATCTGGCCAAGTGGATTGTTCATTGCGCGGAGAATAGCGTTAGCGGAACGTTTAACGCGAGTTCCGAGGCGGCTTCCTACACCATGCAAGACATGATCAAGGACTGTCAAACGGCAACCGGGAAATCGTCTTCGGTAGTGTGGGTGGATAGCGAGTTTCTGCTATCACAGGAAGTAGAGGACATTCCATTCTGGACTCCGGAGCAGGACAAACTGCCGGGAATCGGCAGGCTCAACGTTGAAAAGGCCATGCAGAACGGGTTGACGCAAAGGCCCAAACTGGAGACTGCCAGGGATGTTTTCGCCTGGTACCAGGGTTTTTCCGCAGAAGAGAAGCAGCTCGGCGTATCGCTGACACAAGACAGGCAAGCGGCGTTGATAGCGGCCTGGAGAGCAACCGCAACGACGCTCAATAGCCCATACTCAAACCGAAGCCCTGTGACCTAGAGGCTCTCTACTTGCCGATGGGACTGGTTCGAGGCTACCCCTGAGGAGCCGCGCCAGTAACCGGCGCCACCGCGGGAGCGCTACGCAATCCCGTGGCGGTACCGATTGCAGAGTTCTGCAGGGCGTGTTCCCCCACCACCGGGTTGCCACTGACTGACCGCACGGGCTAAGGTGCTCCGCGAAATCCCTTCAAGGTAGGCCCAGCCTTGCCCGTACATCCGCATCCGCAAATACTATTGCTGTCCGCCTACCGCGCAGACAGTCATGCCGCCTGGGCAGATTGGCTCTGTAATGCTAACCCCGGGTTCCACTGGCAGCGTTTGGAACTGCCCGGCCGGTATTTCCGCTGGCGCATCCGCGGTAATCCGCTGTCCTGGCTGGACGATCTCAAGGGAGTGACCCCGGATGCACTGGTGGCTACATCAATGGTGGACCTGGCTACGCTGCGCGGCCTGCATCCGCAGCTGGCACACGCACCGGCACTTTACTACTTCCACGAAAACCAGTTCGCCTACCCCATCAGCGAGTATCAGATGCGCTCCATTGAACCGCAGATGGTGCAGCTTTATGGCGCGCTGGCCGCCGACCAGACGGTTTTCAATTCAAGTTTCAATCGCGACTCCTTTCTCGAGGGCGTGCGGCAACTGCTGGCACGTATGCCGGATGCCGTTCCCGATGCCATAGTCGAGCGCCTGGCGGCCACAGCCTCTGTGCTACCGGTGCCCATTACTCCCATCGCGCCCGCCCCCGGCGACCGGGACGCACGACTGATCCTTTGGAACCACCGCTGGGAGTACGACAAGGCCCCCGAAACCTTTGCCAGCGCCATGCTGGAACTGGCTGAGCTGGGCCTGGATTTTCGCCTCGCACTGCTGGGGCCACGCCCGCGCAGTGCGCCGGCGTGCCTGCTGGCACTGCGCAGACAGCTCGGCGAGCGGATCATCACCGATGGTTTTGTGTCGCGGGCGGAGTACCGGGCAATCCTGGGTCGTGCGGGCATTGCGGTCAGCACGGCAATGCACGAGTTCCAGGGGCTGGCCATGCTTGAAGCCGTGAGCGCCGGTGCGGTCCCGCTGGTTCCCGATACTCTGGCCTATACGGAGCAATACCCGCTGGAGTACCGCTACCGCGCCGACGAAAGCGGCGCGCTGGTGAACCATCTGGCGCGGTGGCTGAAATCCAGGCCGCCGCCGGCGCCGGACGTGCACCCCTGGACGGAGGCCGCCCTACTGCCTGCGTGGCGGGCGACGTTGAAATCACTCCTCGCCGCATAGAGGTGCACCCGTGAGCCGGGCCGGGCAGGCTGATCGCGAATAGCCCGCAATCAGACGCAAACCCGGTTGCGGCCAGAGTTTTTTGCCCGGTAGAGGGCCAGGTCAGCGCGCTTGAGCAAGTCCCGCCCGTCGGTGGCATGCGCGGAAACGGTGGCGACGCCCACACTGGTGGTAACACTGCACACAGCACCCTCACCGCAGGGTACTTGTTGCCCGGCAACAGTTTCACACAGCCGCTCAGCCACGCGGCAGGCGCCTTCCAGAGACGACCCCGGAAGCAACAGGGCGAACTCTTCACCGCCCAGCCGCGCCGCCATGTCGCAAGACCGGGCGCTAGCCTCGATGCACCTTGCCAGGTGGGCCAGAACCCGGTCCCCGGCGTCGTGGCCATGGGTATCGTTGACGTTCTTGAAGAAGTCCAGGTCCAGCAGCAGCAAGCTCAGTTCACCCTGGTGGCGGTGCACCCGCGCACATTCATCTTCCAGACGCTGCATGAAGGCACGTCGATTTGGCAGGCCGGTCAGCGAATCTGTATAGGCAAGTTGCTCCATCGCCTGTTTGAGCTGTCGCAGCTCGCCTTCGGCTTTCAACCGCTCGGTGATGTCGCGGAACACGATGGCGGTGGCCTGTGCCATCGCGGTCTGCAGCCGGCTGGCGCGAAGGTGGTACGTGCGCCAGCCGATGGAAACCTCAAGACTGCCGACGCTCGCGTCGAGCAGGTCGGAAACGGGAATGCCGGGAAGGCATCGCTCCAGGGGCTGGCCAATAGCCGCGGCGCCCGGCTCCAGTAGTGCCAGGGCCGCCTGGTTGGCGTCCACGATCCGGCCCTCCTCATCAATAACCAGCACACCATCTGACAACTGACCGATGACCTGGCGATGCAGGGCGGGGGACAGTTTGAGGAGGCCGCTACGCAACACACCGCGCGCCAGGAGCATAACGCCGACCGCGAACCCCAGCGGCGTTGGATCAAAGTAGTTCGCGGGGTTGAGCCCTAACAGGTGCAACAGGTTCGGCACCGCGACCGCGAGCGGCGCGAGAATGACCGCCACCAGCGCACGCCGATGACGCGGTGACGACGATAGCTCGTACACGAGCAACAGCGTACCCGCGGGGATCAACGTGTAGGCATAGGTGGTCTGGACGCGAAACCAGGGCCCGTACTCGATGGCGAGACCGGCAAACCCGGCGGTCTGCCTGAGTTGAATATCCGTCCAAAGCAGGTGATGCCACTCATTGGTCCACGCCAGCGCAATGGTGATCGCGGGAATCGCAGTCAGCGCTGCCAGGGCAACCCCGCCCACGGACGGCCACTGGCGTGCATAGCTGATGGCGAACACGAACCAGCAGACCGGGAGTAGCGCGATGCCGGGATACTGCAGCTTCGACGCTAGAATCTTCAAATCGAGATCGGTGGTCAGTGTGCCCAAAAGCTGTCCGGCGGACCACAAAATGACGCTGGCGCAAAGAAACTGGAGCGCCGTGGCTCCCGGAACGTCTTCCTGCTGGCGTATGTCACGGTGCGCGATCAGCGCCAACCAGATGGCGGCGAGGGAAGGCAGTGACCAGAAAGTGATTTGTACCATGTCGAATTCGATATACGCTGGGCGGCCCTGGATTTGCGAGGTCTGACCGCACCCGGGGCGACACCGCCTCGCGCGGTCAGCTTCTCACGCCCCCGGGGGGCGTGAGATCGCAGCCGAGCATCATAAACTATCTGGAGGACGGCCGCCTTGATCTGGACGACCCAGGCCCCTCCATGGGAGCAGCCAGGCCGTGCTCCCGCGCCCGCTGACACCGACATTGGCGAGCTATTGCATGGCGCGCAACATCCAGGCTGTTTTTTCGTGGATCCGCATCCGGTCGGAAATCAGGGCGGCAGATGATTCGTCGTCCGCCTTCTGTGCCTGACCGAGCGCCTTGCGGCAGGTTTTCACAACCTGTTCGTGGCCCTTGGTCAACAGCTCCACCATCTCCGCGGCGTCCGGTACACCTTCTACCTCTTTGATTGAACTCAATTTTGCGAACACCTTGTAAGTACCGGGAGCGGCCACACCAAGGGTGCGGATGCGTTCAGCAATGTCATCCACTGCTGTCGCCAGTTCTGTGTAGTGTTCTTCAAACATCAGGTGTAATTCACGGAACTGCGGCCCTGTCACGTTCCAGTGGAAGTTATGGGTTTGCAGGTACAGAGTGTACGAATCCGCGAGCAGCCGTTTTAACCCTTCAGCGATACTCTCGCGGTCAGGGGCGGAAATACCAATATCGATTTTGCTCATTTCTCATTACTCCTTGAGATCGTGCCCGTCGGGCACCAGTTGCTTCAATTTTCATACGCATTCTGCTCGTGTTGGTGAAAAAAGGTTGCTCGCCAGTGCAGTCAGACAAGCAGTCGCGCAACCTCGATCCTCACCACCCCACACACTTTAGGGCAGCCTCTTCGCAATGCCCAGACAATCGTAATAATGTATTCAATAGCCTAAGCCTATTTTATGTGCGCTCGCGACAGCAGACCTGCCCGGTTACCGGGTAGATCGCCGCAAAGGCGCGCCAAAGCTATACTGGTGCGATGACGGAACAGCGCGATATCCAATCCAACGACGATGCCTACCTGCTGCTGCAGGACGCCACGTTCCTCGGGGAGCTCGCGGGGCTTGCCGATCGGGAAGGCAAAACCCGCGAGCAGGCGGATAAGTACGCGCGCAAATGCCTGCGGGAAATTGCTGCAACGCCCAGGAGCGCCTGGCTGAAACCCGCCGCAAGGCTCGCCCGTTTTATCTACACCCGCAGCTATCATCCACAGCTGGATGTCAACATGGAAACCATGCAGCGGATACGCGAGCTTTCCAGGGACCAGCTGCTGCTATTCATCTGGTCGCACAAGTCGCACATGGATAGCTTCGTGTTCCTGCTCTCCCTCTACGACAACCAGTTCAAGCCGCTACCCCTGGTTTTCGCCGGAATCAACATGAACTTTGCCGGGTTTGGCGCGCTGGCTCGCAGGGTCGGCGCCATCTTCCTGAGGCGCGATTTCCAGGACGATGCGATCTACAAACTGGTCTTTCGCCACTACATCGATTTTCTTATCCGTAACCGCCAACCGCTCACCTGGTCTATCGAGGGCACCCGCTCCAGAACCGGCAAGCTATCCCCACCCCGGCTGGGTATTCTCAGCTGGGTGCTGGAAGCGTGCGAGCGACAGCAGGTGGCGGATGTAAAGCTGGTACCTGTCTCCATTGCCTTCGACCGCATTGCCGAGGTCGATGACTACGTCGCCTGGCAACAGGGCTTGCCCAAGCGCAAGGAATCACTGCTCTGGTTTTTTCACTACATCTTCGGCATGCAGGAGCCCTTCGGGAAAATCTATATCCGCTTCGCCGAACCCATTGGCCTGGATGCAGCGGCGCAAGGTGCTGTTCAAGCAGATTCCAATGCGGACGCTTCGCCAACAATGCGGCTGGCATTGGAGGTGTGTAGCCGCATAGAACAGGTTACGCCGATCAAGGCCGCCGATGTACTCACCATGGTACTGCTGGCGGCGAATGGCCGGGCACTGACTGTCAGTGAAATGTTGCAACAGGCGAGCCAGATTTCGCAACTTGCCCGGGAGCGGAAGCTGCCCCTGGCAACGGGTTTTGACCTGGCCGACGAGGACAAGGTCGCGGCCGCCCTGCTGTCCATGCGCAGCTCCAGGCTGATCCAGAAATTTGACAAGGGCAGCACGCCCGTTTTCTACATTCCAGAGGGAAAACACCTCGCCGCCGCTTACTACCGCAACACAATCACCCACCATTTCCTCTACGCGAGCCTCGGCGAGATGGCGCTGGCGCTCAGTGTCGGGGACATCGGTGATACCGGCGAGGAAGAGATCGTACAGCGTCTGACCCAGCTCAGGGAATTCTTCAAGTTCGACTTCTTTTTCCGGCCTCAGGATGAGCTGGTTCAACAGACCCTCTCCGAGCTTCACAGGCGTTATCCCGAGTGGCACAAGCGCACTGCATCCATCCCGGCCCAGCTCAAGCTGGCTCCCCCCCTCTTCGGCCACGCCATACTGCGGTCCCTCTCCGAGGCCTACTACGTGGTAGCCGTGACGCTTAACGGAAGGGGTGCGAATCCCATTCCCGAGCGCAAGCTATTCACCACCATACTGCTGGAACGTGGTCAGGAAATGCTGCTTCGCAAGCAGATCAGTACCGAATCCGCCCTGTCGAGAGATCTCTTCGAAACCGCGCTGAGACTGGCGGAGCACCGAAAATTGCTGCATGACACAACCGGCGACCTGGTTGAACGCCGCAGACTGTTCGCGCGGGAAGTACTGGAGATTCTCGTGGCGGTCAACCGCTTGCAAAGTGCCTATGATGCGGCGTGGTTCCCACCGCCCGGAGTGGAGAATTTCCGGGGGCCGCAGTAACCTACGGCCTTCTAGTTTGAAAATCGATCTCCGAAGGTTGCGATGGCAGTACTTGGTGTGGATCTTGGGACACAGGGCGTCAAGGCGCTCGTATATGAGCCAGAGCGAGGCGCGGTACTGCATGCCGTTTCGGCGCCGCTTGACCTGATTTCCCGGAATGACGGCGCCTGCGAACAGCTCGCCGAATGGTGGGTTGAAGCCCTCCAGCAGTGCCTTACACTCATTCCGGCTGCAACCAGGAAAACCATCGTCGCAATTGGTGTATCCGGCCAGCAACACGGCTTCGTGCCGCTGGATAAGGAAGGCCGTGTACTGGGCCCCGTGAAGTTGTGGTGCGACACGTCAACAACCAAAGAGTGCGCCGCTCTCATCGACGAAACAGGCGGGGACGAAGCCACCCTCGCACTCACCGGCGTGCCACTCAAGGTCGGCTACACTGCGTCAAAGATTCGCTGGTTTAGAGACAACGTCCCCGATCTCTACCAGCGCATGTCGACAATCCTGTTGCCCCACGACTATCTGAATTTCTACCTCACGGGCAACTACTGTATGGAGTGTGGTGACGCCTCCGGTACAGGCTTGCTTGACGTGCGCAATCGATGCTGGAGCGCCCCAATGGTCGAGCGACTCGACCCCGCCAGGGACCTTTCCCCGTGCCTGCCTCCGTTGATTGCTGCACAACAAAAGTCAGGGCATCTGCGTCGGGAGCTGGCTGCTGAATGGGGATTGCCGGAGGGCGTCATTGTATCCGCGGGCGGCGGAGACAACATGATGGCTGCCATTGGAACCGGCAATATCGCCCCGGGACGGTTGACCGCGAGCCTGGGAACATCCGGTACGCTGTTTGCCTACAGCGACGAAGCGCTTATTGATCCAGGGGGTGAGCTTGTAACGTTCTGCTCTTCAAGTGGCGGCTGGTTACCGTTGCTGTGTACGATGAACTGCACCATTGCCACAGAGCGAATACGCACACTGTTACAGCTTGGGAAGGCGAACCTGGACAGCATGGCAGCCGGCATCGCCATAGGCGCCGACGGGGTGCTGACACTACCCTTTTACAACGGGGAGAGGACTCCCGACCTGCCAAACGGCAAGGCCGCTATCTTCGGCCTGGATAACACAAACACCACCAGCGGTCATTTGCTACGCTCCGCGATGGAGTCAGCAATTTTCGGCTTGAAGAGCGGCCTGGCCGCATTCTCCCGCTGCGGCCTGCATTTTACTGAAGTAACGCTGACCGGCGGTGGCAGCCAAAGCCCGCTATGGCGCCAGATAGGCGCAGACATCCTGGATTTGCCTGTCAGGGTCTTGGAGCAGAATGAAAATGCGGCTTTTGGCGCCGCCCTGCAGGCATTGTGGTGCCACTCGCACGAGCACGAAAGCCGTGCTTCCCTGCAGAGCATTGTCACAGAACACCTCACCTACGACGAGGCCAGTCATTGCCAGCCGAACAAAGCTGCGGTGGATGCCTACAAAACTGTGTACCAGCGTTACACGGCACTGATTGACGCTGTAACACCACTTTATAAGAATCCGGTCACTTCACAAGAGTAATAGCAACCATGAGTTCAGCATTTATCGGCGAGAAAGAATACTTTCCGTTTGTACAGCAGGTCGAGTATGAGGGGCCCCAGTCAGATAACCCACTGGCATTCAAGTTTTACGATGCCGACAGGAAAGTCGGCAACAGGACGCTGAAAGAGCATCTGCGGTTTGCAGTATGCTACTGGCACACCTTCTGTGGAAAAGGCAATGATCCATTTGGTGATGCTACAAAAGTTTTCGAATGGGATAAGGGCAAAGACCCGATGGCCGCTGCTGAAAGTAGAATGGACGCGGCCTTCGAGTTCTTCAGCAAACTGGGCGTACCCTACTACTGCTTTCATGACCGGGACATGGCCCCTGAAGGCGCAAATGTACTGGAATCAGAAAAAGCCCTGCAGCATATGGTGCAATTGGCAAAGCAGCGGCAGCAAACTACGGGGATAAAATTACTCTGGGGAACAGCAAACCTGTTCGGGCATCCTCGCTATATGAATGGCGCGGCCACCAACCCGGATTTCCATGTACTGACCAAGGCAGCGGGCCAGGTGAAATGCGCACTCGACGCGACCATTGAGCTGGACGGCGAAAACTATGTCTTCTGGGGTGGTCGCGAGGGCTACGCCTCACTGATCAACACCAATACCAAACGCGAGCTTGAGCACCTGGCGCGTTTTCTTCACCTCGCTCGCGACTATGGGCGCCAGCACGGTTTCAAAGGCACATTTCTCATAGAGCCCAAGCCTATGGAACCCTGCAAACACCAGTACGATTTTGACGCTCAAACCGTTATCGGCTTCTTGCGACAGCATGATCTCGACCAGGACTTCAAAGTTAACATCGAAGCCAACCACGCCACACTGGCAGGCCATACCTTCGCGCACGAACTGCAGATGTGTGTTGATGCCGGCCTGCTGGGCAGCATTGACGCGAACCGCGGTGATCCTCAAAACGGCTGGGATACCGATCAGTTCCCCGTCGACCTATACGACGCGGTTCTGGGCATGCTGATTGTCCTCGGAAATGGCGGCTTCACCAGCGGGGGTTTGAATTTCGACGCCAAGGTCCGGCGTGAATCGGTGGCCATGGATGATATTTTTATCGCCCATATCGGTGGCATGGATACCTTTGCCAGGGGGCTTGAAATTGCGCACCGCATTCTATCAGGCGGCAAGATTGACCAGAGACGGAATGAACGGTACGCCAGCTTCGACTCAGGTGAGGGTGCGTCCTTTGAGGCCGGGGACCTCGCCCTGAAAGATTTGTATGATCTGGCTTGCGCCAGCCCTGAACCGCGGTCGATCAGCGGCAAGCAGGAATGGTATGAGAACATAATTAACCAGTACATCCTGGCATCAAACTAATTCAAGGGTTTTACTGCCATGGCTGATGACGACCTGAGGCGCGATACAATATCTGCTCCCGATGCGGGGCCAGCCAACAGAGCGAAGATAACCGAAGCGGAGTACTCCAGGGCATTCAGCCCGGATATAAAGCGCTCCGCTCGTCTGCTGATAAAAAGCGCCCTCCTACATCCTGTTCTGTTCCTGCGCACCTTCAGGAAGCATCCCAACCTGGAAAATCATTTTGACGACTACGCGCATAACGTATCTTTCGGACGCACCGATCATCCACTGGATGACATGGGGCCTATGCAAGGTGTTTTCACTGTCGTTCCAAAGCTGATATTCAGAACGTCCCAATCGGTTTTGAAGGTCGATCTCACACAGCAGCACGGCAATCAGTTTCTGTTTCAGGCAAAAGCCTACAACATTTTCAAGCTGATCCGTCCAGAGCATTTCTACAAACACGTGTATGAAATTGACGCCCATACACCCGCTACGCTGTTGAGTTTGCGTATCGATATACTCCGGGATGACGTCTATCGCGTCAGGTTACAGACAGACGGAAACTTTGATAGCACATTCACGCCGATGGTGATCGACGACATTACCGACGACGACTGCAAAGTTGATCTGCATGAGGACGAACAATGCTATCGCCTGCAAACGAGCAAGCTGAGTCTGCATATCTACAAGGACGATTTCAGGATCGAAATCTATGACCGGGATGGCAACAGGATAACCAGCAGTGGTGGGCGTACTGACAACCACTTTGGCATTACCTACGATTCCTATCCCATGGGTTTTGTCCGCGACAAACGTCACAAGCACTGGTATGCCGTGAACTCGTTTGACCTGACCCACGACGAATCCATCTACGGTCTGGGAGAACATTTTGGCCCTGTGAACAAAGTGGGGGAAACCCTCCGACTCTGGATTACCGAAGGCGTCGGTAACTCTACAGGCCGTGTTTACAAAACTGTGCCGTTTTATGTCAGCACGCGCGGCTACGGTGTCTTCTTCAACCAGACAAGCCCCATGACCTTCTGGGTGGGGTCGAAGGAGAAATCCAAGGTTCAGGTGGCAGTGGAAGAACAGAAATTGGACTATTTTCTGTTCGCCGGAGACATCAAGGACGTCCTGAAAAGCTACACCAGCCTGACGGGCCGCCCCCCGGTACTCCCGAAGTACTCTTTTGGCACGTGGATATCCAGGATGTCATACACATCACAACAGGAGGTCCTGGACGTCGCCAGTATATTGAGGGAGAAACAATTTCCCGCCGACGTGATAAACCTGGACGTAAGCTGGTTTACGAACGACTGGGAATGCGACTGGCAGTTTGACCCCGTAAGATTCCCCGACCACAAAGCGATGTGCAGCCACCTGCATGACAACGGCTTTCGGCTCTCTTTGTGGCAACAGCCTTATGTCCTGAAGGGAACTGCCCCGTGGGAAGAAGCCCGGAAAATGGACCTGCTTGCCAGGCCCGCAGTCCCCTTTTCCTTCTGCGGACAGTTTGAAGCGGCCCCCATAGACTTCAGCAAGCCGGAGGCCGCAGCGTGGTACAAGAACCGGTTGCTCAGACCACTCCTCGAAGCGGGCGTGGATATCATCAAGACCGATTTCGGTGAAGGTATCCCGCCGGCGATGCACTTTTCCGCTGGTACCGGTCACGATCTACACAATGTGTACCCCCTGCTATACAACAAGGCCGCGTTTGAAATTACCCGCGAAGTTCATGGCGAAGACAACGCGATGGTCTGGGGCCGCAGTGCCTATGCGGGCTCTCAGAGATATCCGGTGCAGTGGAGCGGTGACAATGCCTCCACTTTCGGTGCCATGCAGGCTTCCCTGCGTGGCGGACTGGGTTACGGTCTCTCCGGGTTTACCCACTGGAGCCAGGATACCGGCGGATTCGTGGGCGAGCCCACCGATGAATTGATGATCCGCTGGACGCAGCTTTCCATTTTCCAGTCTCACCTGCGTTATCACGGTTGTTACCCCTTCAGGGAACCCTGGCAGTTCTCTGAAGAGACGCAGTGCATCCTGCGAGAATACCTGAACTACCGCTACCAATTGATACCGTATCTTTACAGTGAGTCTATTGAGAGCACATCCTCCGGTCTTCCCATACTCCGCCCGCTGGTCCTAGATTATCAGCAAGACCCTACAGTGCACGCGATTGACGATCAGTTCCTGTGCGGGAGCAGCATTCTGCTAGCGCCGGTGATGCGCGAGGATAGCCGGCGTAACTGCTATCTTCCCGAGGGCGTCTGGTACGACTTTTTCAGTAAGGAGCCTATCAACGGCAGGCAATGGATTACGCGGGATTCCCCGCTGAACAGAATACCCGCCTGGCTGAGGGGCGGTTCTGTCATCCCGTTTGGCCCGGTCGTACAAAGTACCGGTGAACTAACCGACGACACGCCCCTGGACTTTCTCGTTCTGCTGGATGAAGAAGAACGTGCTGGCGGGATTTTTCACCTGAACAGACACAACTCATTTGCTATCGCGGCAAACAGCAGCAGTGCACAGATAGTTGTCACCTGTGAAAAGGGTTTGCCTCTGGGGAGTGTCCGCGTATTCGGCCCGGGCGGCGAGATCGAAAAAAGCTGCATCGTTCTGCAACAGGTGGATAAGTTAGCTGTGCCCTGACCGCGAGTTCCCCATGGCCAGGCACCGGGAAGCCACCGGGGCGAGATGCGCAGGCATATTTACCCCGGCGACCGGCTACCGGCCTATTGCATCCCCCGCTCCAGCAAATAGCTGATTGCGAACTTGATACCGAAGCCCAGAATGCCGAGCGCCAGCGCCAGGTAGAGGATTACGGTACCGAAAATGCCGGCCTGGCTGCGTCTGGCGAGATCCCAGATGATGAAAATCATGAACAGGATCAGTGCTCCGACGCCGATCGTGACGCCATAGTCAGTCAACCATTGATCCATCGTTCCGCTCCTTCATGTTACCGCTCGCAACCGCAAGGCGACCGCAGACGCCAGGCTTTTGAAGCGCCCCGGCCCCGCATCCGCGCGCCCTGTAGCAAGCGGTTACGGTACCAGTTAGCGTCCACTGCGCCCGACGTCTATCCAGACAGCATATGGACAAAGCACCGCCCGCCGTGAACTACGAGTGCGCGGAGGGCGTACAGGTAAAAGAACATCACACAGGAGAGAGAAAAATGAAAGAGCTTGTGCTTGGCAGTTGGGATGCGTTGATGAATAACAACCGCAACCCCTTGCGTCATCTCGATCTCGCGTCACAGCATTTCTTCATGCAGGCACTGGCCTGGATGTGGAGCATGGTATTCAGTCTTACCTTTTTCTCTATTTTCCAGTTCGGCGTGACCTGGCTCGCGCACATGGCCGTGATCGCGGGCATCTGTATCACCGTGGCGGTGTTCCGCGAAGCGGAAAAACAGGCCAGGGAGAAACTCGAGCCCCTGCCCGCGCTCAGCGCAGCTTCGCGGTGCGTGTGGAAACTCGATAGCGAAGCTTGAACTTTCACTCCGCGCAGCCGACCCGCGACGCGGTAACAGACCAGGAGCAGACATGCAGTATCAAGCGCCGCTTAACGACCTCAAGTTTCTCTTGTTCGATGTCCTTGGCGTGGACCAACTACAGGCTTTCGAGCGATACCACGAGGCGACCCCCGATCTCATGGAAACAGTCATGTCGGAGATGGGGCGCTTTGCCGCGGAAGTGCTGCAACCCACTAACCGTGTCGGGGACGAAATGGGGTGCAGCTATGACCCCGAGACACACGCTGTCACGACGCCTGACGGCTTTCGGGATGCCTACCGACAGTTCGCCGAGGCTGGCTGGACCGCGCTGGACGCCCCTGTCGAGTTCGGTGGCCAGGGCTTGCCCCACGTCCTCAAATTCGTCATTGATGAGATTGTCTGCTCCAACAACCTGTCTTTGGGCATGTACCCCGGCCTCACGCATGGCGCAATCACCGCGCTTCACGCCCACGGTTCGGAGGCTCTGCAGGGCACGTACCTGGAAAAACTGGTCAGTGGCGAGTGGACAGGCACCATGTGTCTCACCGAACCGCACTGTGGCACAGACCTGGGCATGATTCGCACGCGCGCGACACCCAATGACGATGACAGTTATGCCATCGAAGGCACCAAAATCTGGATCACCGGCGGTGAACATGATCTCGCCGACAACATCGTGCACCTGGTGCTGGCCAAGTTGCCCGGGGCACCGGACTCTTCCAAAGGGATCTCTCTGTTCGTAGTGCCGAAAATTTTGCCGGAAAGTGGCGAGCGCAACCCGGTATTTTGCGGCGGGCTGGAACACAAGATGGGCATCAAGGGCTCAGCAACCTGCGTCATGAACTTCGAGGGCGCGCGGGGCTGGCTCGTGGGCGAGCCCAATAACGGCATGCGCGCGATGTTCACGATGATGAACGAGGCGCGTTTGATGGTGGGCATGCAGGGCCTGGGCCTGGCGGAAATGGCCTACCAGGAGAGCGTTGCCTTCGCCCGGGAGCGTCTCCAGGGCAGAGCACTTTCCGGGCCCGTCAATTCCGACGGGCCGGCAGACCCGATCATCGTTCACCCGGACGTGCGGCGCATGCTGATGCGGCAGAAGGTGCTGAACGAGGGCATGCGTGCGCTGGCGCTGTTCACAGGGCACCAGTTGGATTTATCGATTGTACTGACACACCCTGAAGGACGTGAGCGCGCAGACGACCTGGTACAACTGCTGACCCCGGTGGTAAAAGCGTTCCTGACAGACGAGGGGTTCAACAATGCGAATGTGGGCCTGCAGGTACTCGGAGGCTCTGGCTTCACCACAGATTGGCCGCTGGAACAGCTGGTAAGGGACGGGCGCATCGCCAGGATTTACGAAGGCACCAACGGCATTCAGGCAATCGACCTGGTCGGCCGCAAGCTGGGACTGGCCGGCGGCCGCCTCGTAGAAAACCTGTTTGCGCTGCTGGACACCTACCTGGGGGACAACCCCGAGACGCCCTTCGCTGCCGAGTTGGCCGACAGCGTGGGCATGTTGCGCGAGGCGACCAACTGGGTGTCGACGCATGGCATCGAGGACCCGGAGCAGGCCGCAGCGGCCGCTTCGCCCTATCTTCGCCTCATGGCGCTCACGGTCATCGCCTACCTGTGGTCGCGCATGGCGGACGTGGCGGGCAAACAGCTTGCCGCTGGTGAAGGCAACACCGCGTTGCTGGAGAGCAAGCGTTTTTCCGCGCAGTACTATTTCGAGAAGCTACTGCCCGAGAGCCACTGGTTGTACAAAGACATTACCAGCGGCAAACACAGCACCATGGCATTGGCCGATGAACACTGGGCGGCGTGAGACGTATGAGCAGGACGCACCGTTGGGCGCAGATTTGCCGTGCAAGACTGCTCCGCAGCGGCTCCAGCACGCAGGTAAGTGGGCGCAACATCGACAGGCCCGGTCCACCCGCGGGCCCGTCGCGTACATCTTGTGACGCTCCATACGGAGCGCTTCATTCAACTACTCGTCTGTGAGGACACCATCATGACTTTTGCAGGAAAACTGTTACCCGCTCTCTCACTTTGCATCGCCCTGTTCGGTGCGACCGCGGTCAAGGCCGCCCATCACGAAGCAGGGGAAAAAATGACTCAACCCAGCATCGTTGAGATTGCGGTGGGCAACCCGGATTTCTCAACGCTGGTGGCCGCGCTGAAGGCGGCAGACCTGGTCGGCGCGCTGTCCGGCGACGGACCCTTTACCGTATTTGCCCCCACGAATGAGGCCTTCGCAGCCCTGCCCACCGGCACGCTGGACATGCTTCTGCAGCCCGAAAACAAGGATAAACTGGTGGCAATTCTCACCTACCACGTGGTCTCCGGAAAGGTCATGGCGGCAGACGTGGTCACGCTGACAGAGGCAGAGACTCTTGAGGGTAGCAATATTGCTATCGGCGCTTCTGATGCTGGCGTCACTGTCGACAGCGCAAATGTTGTCGCTACGGACATCGAGGCATCCAACGGGGTCATTCACGTGATCGACGCCGTTATTACTCCCGGCGCCTGACAGCCCCGGGCCTGACAGGACGCTGTAGCCGCAGCGTCCTGCTCACTTTTTCCTACCAGCGAAAGCGCACGTCGACACCTAAACGACGTTGGTAATTGATTGGTACATTCTGGATATAACCGTTGGGCACGAACTGGGAAATGTTTGAACCGATACTGGCGACATGCCACTCGTCGGTCGCGTTCTTCACATACACGGTTGCATCCCAACGGCCAGCATCGTCAACCAGTCTCGCCGAAACATCCAGCGTGCCGTAGCTATCCTGCACCGTGAATTCATCCTGCGACAGGCTGTAAAGCACATCGTCCTGCGCCTTGTAGGTGCCCTGTAGCACGAGGTCGAAACTGGCGGGCAGCTCCCAGGCATATTGCGCGGTAAGGGCCAGTTTCCAGTCCGGCGAATGTGGCATCACGCCACCAGATAAATCCTGCACCCCGTCCGGACACTCGTTGCGGAAAGTCTGCCCGAAGCTGCAATTGCCGCCAGGGTAATCGACGATCTCTGCATCAATCAGTGCGAAGCCGCCGTACAGGCTAAAGCTTTCAGTCACCACGGCATTGAAATCGACTTCCAGCCCCTGTGTTTCCACCTTACCGGCGTTGACCAACAGGAAATTCCCGGCTTCGTTCTCGGGGTCGCAGCCCGGGTTGTCCGCGGGACAGCCCGGGTCACCGTCCGGGTCGAAGAATGCCTGCCCCTGGAAATCCTCGAATTCGGTGAGAAACAGCGCCGCATTCAGCATCAGGCGACTATCGAACAACACGCCCTTCAGGCCCAGTTCGTAGGCGTCGGACGTTTCCGGCTGCACCGGGTCCAGGCTCGTCGGATCGGTGCCGAAGGTGACATCGAAGGCGGGCCCTTTGTACCCCTGGCTATAGCTCGCATACAGCATGCCGTCCTCGTTGAAGCTCCATTCCAGCGCCACCTTGCCGGAGAGGTCGTCGTTGTCGGTTTCGCCGGGGGTGGAATCTACCGGGTCCTGCACCACGATGCCCACGCCCTCTTGCGTGCGGGCGAAGACAAACTCCAGGTCATCCTGCGTATAGCGCGCACCCAGCACCAGGCGAAAATCATCCGTGAAACTGTAGTTCACCTCGCCAAAGGCAGCCCAGTTGGTGGTATCGACCCGGAATGTCGCAATGCCTTCCTCGAAGCCCGAGAGCTCGGCGCTGCGGCGAAACTGGCGATCCACTTGCTGGTCGAAGTAATACAGACCCACGACGTAGTTGAGCCTGTCGGCCGCGGGTGACGCCAGGCGCAGTTCCTGTGTGAACTGCTCCTGTTCGGTGCTGCCAGCCTGGTCGAATCCCAGGGGCGTGGTGGGTCGGTTGTCATTGTCGATGCTCGCCGCCACCGAATACTCGCGATAGGCGGTGATCGAGGTCAGGCTAAACTCGTCGATATCCCAGTTCACTTCCAACGCATGCCCCCAAGACTCGGTGTCGGTATAATTGGGCGCGTTGAC
>Ga0102938_10001526_pt1 | contig 17491 bp, 14 predicted proteins | sample SalPonR2_B_D2_MG_FD_84516 | JGI IMG/M metagenome (GOLD analysis project Ga0102938, IMG submission 84516) | Salt pond soil microbial communities from South San Francisco under conditions of wetland restoration - Salt Pond MetaG R2_B_D2_MG | ecosystem: Environmental > Aquatic > Marine >...
GCCAGCGCCTGCGGGTGGTGCTGCGCCTGCACCTGCCGTATCTCGTCCAGCTCGGGGTGCAGCAGGTCGCGGAGCTGGACCTGCGGTACGTCGCCGTCGGCGATGAGGTCGTCAGCCATCAGCTGCGCTTCCCGCTGGTGGTCAACGCCGTCTCCGCCGAGGAGGCCGCGGCCGCGGTCCCTGATCGGGAGGTGGTCGACGAGGTCGTGGTGCTGGCGGCGGCGCGCGCCACGGAGCGTGCCCGCGACCTGGCGGACGAGGGAGACCACCAGCAGGCAGCGAAGGTGCTCCGGGAGGCGGTCGCGGAGCTGCGGGCGGTCGCGCCGCGGTCAGGTGCGTCCTCCGAGCTGCTCCTGCAGGCGGAGGAGCTCGAGGTCACCGAGCACGAGTTGGCTGACGCCGCGTACTCACCGGCGGCGAGGAAACGGCTGCACTACGGCGCGTACGGCCTCAAGCGTCGGCGTGGCGGCTGAGCCCTCCGGGCGCCTCGGTCCCCGCGCTGCTGCGCGGCATGCTCGCCGACGGCCACCGCGGGTACGGTCGTCGTCGAGGTAGCGACCTGCGTCCCGCCGACCGGGGCGTCGCTGCGGTCGCCACCGGGGAGCCCACTGCGATGCGCGACGACCGTCGTCCGATCGCCGGCGCCTGCTCCGGCGCCGTCCGGGTCCGGTCCGCCGCCGAGTGGATCGATCACGGCAGCGACTGCCCCTGCGGCGTCGAAGGGTGAAGTTGAACCCGGCGGATCCGTCATGAGCACCCACGCGGCCGCCCGAGCGGCCCGTCGGCCGATCACCCGGGGTGAGGTCCCGATGGACCGCGACCTGCTTCGCGCCCTGTGGCGCCGGATCACCCCGCACCGCCGCATACTCACGCTGGTCGGGGTGCTGACGCTGCTGTCGGCAGCCGTCTCACTCGCGCAGCCTGCGCTGATCCAGCAGGTGGTCGCCGGGATCGGTGAGGACCGCGAGGTCCGCGGCCTCGTCGCGGCGGTGGTGGCGGTCGTGCTGCTCGGTTCGGTGTTGTCGGCGACCACCACCTACCTCCTGCCGCGGGTCGGCTTGGACGTGGTACTGGCGGCCCGCCGTGACCTGTCGCGCCACCTGCTGCGGTTGCCCGTGGCGGTGCTCGACCAGCAGCGCATCGGGGACCTGCTCAGCCGCGTCGGGGCCGACACCACGCTGCTGCAGGCGGCGATCACCGGTGGCGTCATCCAGGGCGTCAGCGGCCTGGTTGTCGCCGTCGGCGCGATGGTCGCGATGGCGCTGGTCGACCTCACGCTGCTCGGGGTCGTCGTCGGAGTCGTGGCCATCGGGGTCGTGGCGATGGCCGTGCTGATCAGGCGCGTCCGCCGGCTGAGCGCTGTCGAGCAGGCCCGCATCGGGGACATCTCGGCCAGCACCGAGCGGGCCCTCGGCGCGGTCCGGACGGTCAAGGCCGCCCGGGCCGAGGCGCGCACCGCGGCCGAGATCGGCGAGGTCGCCACCGCCGCCCGAGACGCCGGCGAGCGTGTCGTGCGGCTGCGCGCGGTGCTGGCCCCGGTGTCATCCCTGGCCACCCAGGGGGCGTTCCTCGCGGTGCTCGGCCTCGGTGGCGCCCGTGTCGCCGCCGGGGACCTGTCGGTTGCCGACCTGATCGCCTTCGTGCTCTACCTGTTCCTGCTGGTCCTGCCGATCGCCCAGATCGCCCAGGCGATCTCGCAGGTCCAGCAGGGACTCGCCGCGATGGAGCGCATCGAGGAGGTCCTGTCGATCGCGACCGAGGACGCCGACGATCCCGAGCAGGCTCCGCCCGCGGTCGCGGCAGCGCCGCGGCTCGCGCTCGCCGGCGTCAGGTTCGCCTACGACGAGCAGCACGAGGTGCTCCGTGGTGTCTCCTTCGAGGTGCCAGCAGGCAGCCGCACCGCGTTGGTCGGGCCCTCGGGCGCGGGCAAGTCGACACTGCTGGGGCTCCTCGAGCGCTTCGCCGACCCGACAGACGGCAGCATCCGCCTGGACGGCGTCGACCTCCGCGACCTGCCGCGCAGCGTCCTGCGGCGCCGGCTCGGCTACGTCGAGCAGGAGGCGCCGGCCCTGGCCGGGACGCTCCGTGACAACCTGACCCTGGTCGCCCCCGACGTACCCGACGAGCGGTTGATGTCGGCCCTGTCCGCCGTCCACCTCGATGCGCTGGTGCGGCGAACCCCGGCTGGGCTCGGCGCGGAGGTGGGGGAGCGCGGCATCCGTCTGTCCGGTGGGGAGCGCCAACGACTGGCGATCGCGCGTGCGCTGCTCGACGGGCCCGACGTGCTGCTGCTCGACGAGCCGACCGCGAACCTCGATGCGCTGAACGAGGCCGCGATGGCCGCCGCGATCGACGCGGTCAGCGAGCGGCGGACCGTGCTGATCATCGCCCACCGTCTCTCGACCGTGCGGCACGCCGACCAGATCGTGGTGCTCGAGGACGGACGGGTCCGTGCCACCGGGACCCACGATGAGCTGGTCGCGACCGACGCCCTCTACGCCGAGCTCGCCGCGACCCAGCTGCTCACCTGACCGGCGATGTGGCCACCGGGGTCGAGCAGGGCAGGCTCAGTCCCGTCTGACCAGGGCGCGGACGCTGACCGCGAGCCCGAACACGCACCACCCCAGCAGCACGGCGAGATCGGTGACGGATGCCTCGTAGGTCGCGGACAGCAGCCCTGCGCGCAGCAGGTCGGCGGCGGGTCGGATCGGCAGGAGGTCGTGAACCTGCTGGAACCAGGCCGGGAGCTGTGCCGCGGGGAAGGTGACCGGCGAGAACAGCAGCACGAAGAAGACCAGCACCTGGCTGATCAGCTGCGCGAGCAGCGGCGGCAGGCTCACCGCGATCGCGTAGCCGACCGAGGTCGCCACCACCGCGATCAGGAGCGCCGCGGCGACCAGCACCGGCCACTCGAAGCTGTAGGTCAGGTCGTAGTGCAGCTGCGAGACCACCACGGCCACGGCGATGCTCGGTAGTGCGATCAGCAACCACACGGTCAGCTCCGCGAGCAGCAACAGCGGCCGGGGGACCGGCAGCGCTCGCAGGTAGGCGAAGGTCCCGTTGGTGCGGGCCTGGGCGACCCCCTGCGGGACGATGACGAGCCCCATCACCATCAGCAGCACGGTCGGGGCGCCGCTGGACAGGAACGCGGCTGTCGCGGTGTCGATGTCGGGGATGAGGTATCCGAAGCCGATGATGATGCCGGCGGCGAGCAGTGCCTGGACGACCACGATCAGCGGCAGCATCGCGCCGATCTACGCCAGGGTCCAGCGCAGCAGGCACCGGTAGCTCGTCCAGGTACCGATGCGAACGGGGGTGGGGATGGAGGAGCCCATGCCGGTCTCCGGCGCGGTGAGGGGGGCGGTGTCAGCCATCGATCAGCTCCGGGGTCGTGCTGGCGGTCAGGTCCGCAGCGGGCTCGTCTTGGGTGGGTGGCGCCGAGGTGGCGGCGAGGTAGCTGTCCTCGAGCGTGACGGGGGCGAGCGCGTAGCCGTCGATGCGGTCCTCACGGCGCAGCACGTCGGCCCAGGCCACGGCGCCGGTCGCGTCGTCGGCGGTGATGGTCAGCAGCACCCGCCGACCGTTGCGGACCCGCCGGGTCATGGTGACGCCGGCAGGCGCGGTGTCGATCGACGGATCGCCGCCGCCGGGGTGCAGCGAGAGCTCCAGCCGCAGCTCGCGGTCGGTGGTGCCGCGCAGCTGTGCGGGGGTGCCGGCGGCCACGACCCGGCCACGGTCCAGGATCACCAGCTCGTCGACGACGCGTTCGGCCTCGACGACGTTGTGGGTGACCAGCAACACCCCGCAGCCCTGGTCGCCGAGCCGGCGGACCGTGTCCCACAGGCGGCGGCGACGCGCGGCGTCGACGTCGTTGGTGGGCTCGTCCAGCACGACCAGCGGCGCCGGGGCGGCCGCGGCCATCGCGAACGATGTCAGCCGCCGCACGCCGCCCGACAGTCCGCCGCCGTCGGGGGTCGCACGACGGTCGGACCACTCGCCGATATCGAGCTCGTCGGCGAGGCGTTCGGCCGCGGCGGCCGCGTCACGTCGCGACAGCCCCCGCAGCCGTCCGGCGATGGTGATGGCCGACCGCGGGGTCAGCCCGTCGATCGGGGCCTGGGCCTGGGCCTGCAGGGCCACGCCCCGCCGGGCGGCGGCCGGGTCGGCGACGGCGTCGACGCCGGCGACCGAGATCGTGCCCGCGTCCGGCCGCAGCAGCCCGACCACCTGGGACACCAGCGTGGTCTTGCCCGCGCCGTTGTGCCCGAGCAGCCCGACCACCTGGCCTGGCCGCACCGTCAGCGACACGTCGTCGTTCGCGAGCACCGAGCCGAAGCGTCGGGTCAGTCCGTGGATGTCGAGCACGGCGGTCATCAGCCGCGGCCTCCTCGTGAGGTACTGTCAGTATCTGAATACTCACAGTATCTGGATACCGGAGGTACGTCAAGCTACGATGTGGCCATGGACGCCTCGATGATCCCGCCGCCCGTGGAAGACCCCGGTTCGTCCACACCGGCCGACCCCGCACGCCCCCGTACCCGAGCTGAACGACAGCGCGAGACGCGGGCCGCCCTGGTCGGATCGGCGCTGTACGTCTTCGCGCGCGACGGGTTCCACGGCGCCAACCTCGAGGAGATCGCCAACCAGGCCGGCTACAGCAAGGGAGCGGTCTACTCGAACTTCGAGGGCAAGGCGGAGCTGTTCCTCGCCGTGCTGGATCGCAACCTCGCCGCTGTCCAGGGCGGTGGCTTCGATCCGTTCGAGCCGCTGTTGCCCGACACGGGTCCCGTCAACCAAGGAGGCGACGACCTCGCCGTGATCATGCGGGGCGTCGGGCTCGCGACCCTCGAGTTCATCGCGACCGCCGCCCGAGACGAGGCGCTGGCACCGGCCCTGACCCAGCGGGTCGAGACCCTGCTCGAGGCCTACCGTGACCTCGCGGCGTCGCACCCCGCTGCAGATGAACCCCTCGATGCTGCGCAGGTCGGTGCGCTGCTCGGTGCGCTCGACCAGGGCGTCGCGATCCTCGCGCTGTCGGGCGTCGAGCTTGCTGACGCGGCGCTGTTGCGCACGGGCCTGCGGCGGCTGCTGGATCCGTCACGGGCGTCTCAGGCCGGACCCGTCGAGGACGACGCCGGCCCCCGGGCACTGCACGACCGGGCGGTGCAGCGACGTCTGTACGACCAGGGGCGGTGAGGGCCGCCCGGCGACGCCGGGTGCGTCACGACGGTGGCCTCCGATGATGCGCGGCCTGCGCACGGATCATGAAGGCTCGGTGACGACTGCGCGGCCGATCCTTCGCCTCGGCAGTGGTCGGACCGACGGAAGACCTACGGGGCCAGGTCCGGACAAGGAGTATGGCGTGCAGCCACGGACGATCGCCGCCCTCGCCAACGAGGTCCGTCAGGTGCGGGGCTCGACGACCTGCCTCGAGGTGGACCGGTTGTTCCAGGAGCAGCTGTCGCTCACCAGCATCGTCGTGGATGACGGCGGACACCGCGCGGTGATCGATCGCAGTTGGTTCGCCACCTGGTTCGCCGGCCGGCTGGGTTTCGGTCGCGCCCTGCATGCTGCTCGCCCGGTCCGCGACCTGGCGCAGCGTCCGACCTTGGAGCTACCCCACGACACCCAGGTCTACGTCGCCGCTGATCAGCTCCTGGCGCGTGAGGGCCGCGAGCGTTACGTCGATGCCATCGTGACGGATCACGGTGAGGTGGTGGGAACCGTGTCCGTTGCCGCGGTCCTGGAGGAGCTCGCTCGGACCTTCGAGCATCGCGCGCACCATGATGCGCTCACCGGCCTGCCCAACCGCGCACGGCTGGTGGACCGGCTGGAACTCTCGCTGACCGGATGGGCAGGGGCAGGCCGGGGTACGACGGCGATCGGCTTGCTGTTCATCGACCTCGACGGTTTCAAGGCGGTCAACGACGGGCTGGGCCATCATGCAGGCGACGAGTTGCTCGTCGCCGTCGGCGCACGACTGCTGGGGACGCTGCGTGCGGTCGACACGGTGGCGCGGCTCGGCGGTGACGAGTTCGCCGTGCTCGTCGAGGCGCCTGACGATGCGCGCATCGCTGATCTCGCCGACCGGTTGGTGCAGGAGCTGCGTGTCCCCTTCGACCTGTCGCCGGGTCCGGTGAGCGTGCACGGCTCGGTCGGCGTCGCGATCGCGGTGCCCGGCGATGTGGCGAGCGAACTGCTTCGTCGCGCCGACATGGCCATGTATCGAGCCAAACAGGACGGGGGCGATCGCTGGCTCGTTGCGACCGGTGGTGATGGCCCCGGCTGCTGTCTGGATGACGCCGCCCGGCTGCGACAGGCGATCGACCGCGACGAGCTGATGCTGCACTACCAACCCATCGTCGACCTCGATGGCGGCAGGCTGCGTCGGGTCGAGGCCCTGGTCCGGTGGCCGCAACCCGACGGCACCGTTCGTCAGCCCCTGACCTTCATCCCGCTGGCGGAGCGGTGCGGTGCCATCAACGAGCTGGGCCAGTGGGTGGTACGACGGGCTCTGGCGCAGATGGCCGAGTGGGACCGGGAGCTCGGGGCGGCCGCGCCCCCGGCCGTGAACGTCAACCTCTCCGTCCTGCAGCTCGAGGACACCCAGCTCACCTCCCGCATCGCTGACGCGTTGGATCGGTCCGGGGTGGCGGCGCACCGACTCTGCCTCGAGGTCACCGAGACGGCGCTGGTCCGCGACCTGTCCGGCAGCGTTCGGGTGCTCGGGGAGCTGCAGGACCTGGGTGTCAAGATCGCGATCGACGACTTCGGCGTCGGGTCGTCATCGCTGGGGCACCTCGCACGTCTGCCCTTCACGGTGTTGAAGCTGGACCGGTCGTTCACCAGCCAACTGGATGACGAAGGGTCCCGTCGGGTCGCCGAGTCGATGGTCGCGCTCGGACGCGCCCTGCACCTCGAGGTCGTCGCGGAGGGCATCGAGAAGCACGAGCAGGAGGCCTTCTTCCGGGAGCTCGGGTGTGACCTCGGCCAGGGTTTCCACTACGCCCGACCGATGCCGGCGGACGAGTTGGCTGCTCAGATGGCCGTCGGCGCCGGCCGGGAACTGGCGGGCAGCGTGTCCGCTCCCGCCTGAGCCGGTCGGTGCGGGTCGAGCCGGCGGCCCCGGTCACGGGACCGCCGGCAGCTCCCGCTGGCCGCCGACGACGAGGTTGACGACCAGGTCGAGGTCGATCCCGGCGTCATCGAGCCGTTCACGCAGTTCCTGCGGATCCGCCTCCGGTGGGGGCCCGAGGGCGATGAGTCGCACCGCTCCGTCGCGGACGTCCAGCAGAGTCACCTGCCATCCCTGCGCTTCGGCCCACTCGCGCGCCACCGGCGCCGCCTCGGCCTCGGCGAGCCGCTGGGAGACCACCTGGGTGGTGCCCACCGACAGGGGCACGGCGACGAGCACGACCAGCGAGGCCACCACGAGCAGCGTCCGACCGCGAAGCTCGCCCACCTGGGCTCCGCTCTCCCGGGCGACGTCCCGGACCCCGTACAGCAGCAGCACCGCTGTTCCGGTGGCGATGATGGCGGTGACGTTGGTCCCGAAAAGCAGCAGCGACCCGAACGCATCCGAGTAACGCGCCGCTTCGAGCATGAGCCCGGCTACCGCCAGGGGCGGCACGAGCGAGATCGCGATCGCGACCCCGGGCAGGGTGTCGGACACGTCGGAGCGGACCAGGGCGAAAGCCCCGACGGTGCCTGTCGCCAAGGCCGCGATGAGATCGATCAGTCCTGGGTTGATGCGGTTCTGGACCTGGGTGTTGGTCTCGGACACCAGCCCGATCGGATCGAGCGCCCCGAAGGCGAAGCCGGTGGCGATGACCAGCAGGGCGCCGCCGATCACGTAGCCGAGGCTGCGGACCATCGACCCCTTCCGGGCGAGCACCAGTGCCAACGCGGTTCCGAGGATCGGAGTCATCAAGGGTGCGACGATCATCGCGCCGATGACGGTCGCCGTGGAGTCCGAGGCGACGCCCGCGCTGGAGATGACCCCGGCAAGGCCCAGGAGTACCCAGAAGGCCGATCGTTTTCGGCCTGCCTCCGGCCCGATGAACAGCAGCGCGTCGATCATCCGATCGATGTCCGCGCTGGTCAGTCCCAGGCGCGCCCGTGGGGCCGGCTCCATCAGTTCTCCTCGCGGGATCGGGCGGCGTCAGCCGTCGGGCGTCGGCGGAGAGTCGGCAGCTGCCGGGACGCCGGGAATGCGGCCAGGGCCAGCAGCGCGCAGGCGAGCAGCCCGGTCTTCAGCGCGAACAGCTGCGCAGCCTCGTAGTCGGCGACCAGGGCGTCCACGACCTGGGCATCCAACCCTGCCGCCTCGACCCTGGCCCGGACCTCCGCGGAGGACACGAAGGACACACCCGCGCTCACGGCGACCTCGGTCTGCTCGGCGACGGTCGCGGGGATGCGCGGGTCATCGTCGACCTGGGCAAGCAGGTTGGTCACCAGTCCCGACAGCACGATCGCACCGATCAGTGCCACGCCGACCGCGGAGCCCAGCTGCATCGAGGTGTACTGGAGCCCACCGGCCTCGCTGCGACCGGAGGCATCCACCGAGGACTGCACCACGTCGCCGAGCTGCGAGGCGATCAGTCCCATCCCCAGCCCGAGCAGGGCCATCGCGACCGCGAAACGTCCCTCCCTCAGCGTCGGCTCGAACGTGGAGAGCAGCACCACGATCGCGACGACCACGGAGGCGAAGCCGGCACGCACGATCGCGCGGACCGCGAACCTCGAGCGCAGCCCCGCGCCGGTGATCGCGGCGACGAACATCGCGACGGAGACCGGCAGCATGCGCATCCCGGTCTGCAGCGCGTCGAGGCCCAGCACCAGCTGCAGGTACAGGGGCACGGTGAAGAAGACACCCATCAGGATCAGGTTCTGCGCCAGGAAGGACTGCAGTCCGGCCCGCAGCGGCGCGAGACGCAGCAGGTCGAGATGCACCAGTGGGTCGGTCCCGTCCCTTTCACGTCGGCGCTGCCATCCCACGAAGATCCACAGGACCAGCCCGCCGGCGGCGACGACGAAGGGAGTCAGGGCGAACCCGAAGGGCTCGATCGGGGAGGTCTTGGGCGCGATCCACCCCCAGGTACTCGCCTGGAGAAGGCCGTAGACGATCAGGCCCAACGCCAGAGCGGACAGCCCCACACCGACCAGGTCCAGCCGGGGACGGGGGGTGTCGCTGCGGGCGTCGCGCAGGAGGCGCACGCCCGCTAGCACCGCGAGCACGATGACCACCTCGGCGACGAACACCACCCGCCAGGTCAGCGTGGTCGTCACCCAGCCGCCAACGATCGGCCCCACGGCGATCCCGGCCCCCGCGACCGCCCCGATCACCGAGTAGGCGACGGCGCGCTGGGGCCCCTCGTAGTTTCCGGCGATCAGGGCGGCCAGCGCCGGCATCACCAGCGCCGCCCCGAGGCCCTCGAGCACGGACCATCCCACAGCCAGGGTGATCACGTTCGGTGCCACGGCGGTGATCGCGGACCCCGCGGCGTAGACGAGCAGCCCGATGGTGAAGGCCCGACGCCGCCCGATCAGGTCACCGACCTTGCCCCCGCCGATCATGAACATCGCCATGACCAGCGAGTACAGCGTGATGACGGCTTGGATCGCGGTGACGTCGGTATCCAGGTCGATGACGAGTTGGCTGATCGACACGTTCATCACGGCCTGGTCGAGGACCATGACGAACTGCGCGGCCGCCAGGACCGCCAGTGGTGCCCACCTACGCATCGGTCGTCTGCTCCACACGGGTGGTGGCGCTCACCGTCGCCATCGGGGCGAGAGCATAGGACGCCGCCTGCAGCGCGACCGTCCGCGTCCCCGTGGCGCTCACCCGGTCCTGCGGCCGTCGGGGTGGTCGGTGCCCTTGACCGCGCCGCGCTCACCGGTGACGAACGCCTCCTCGAGGTAGAGCACGACCTCGTCGGTGGTGCAGACCTTGGCGACCGTGCTCCCGGCGATGGTCAGCGCCGTCTCCTGGTTCGCGGTCGCCGTGGCGACCGCGTCGGAGACGACCACCACGTCGTAGCCCCGGGAGCTACCGGCGTAGGCGGTGCTGAGCACGCACTCGTCGGTCCACAGCCCGACGATCACGATGGTGTCGATGTCCAGGGCCTTGAGCTTGCCGTCGAGGTAGGAGGCGCCGTGCTCGTCGAAGGTCCAGAACATGTCGAGGTGCCTGCCGAGGTAGAACCAGCCGTCGGCAACCTCCTCCTCGGTGGGCGCGATCTCCGCCAGCGGCTGCAGGCCGGCGGCGCCGGTGAACACGTAGGCCGCGTTCTCCGGTTCCTCGGGTCGCAGACCACGTGGCCCGTACCACCGGTCCATCGCGTTGGAGATGCCGTCGTCGAACCTGCGGCTCCACGCGCTCCAGGCGACGCAGACCCCGTCACTCGTCGACCGGGCGGTCCGGAAGGCATCGACCAGGCGCTGCACGTTGGGCAGGATCGCCTCGGCGTAGGGGCGGTACTCCTCCTGGCAGTCGTCCACGAGCAGCGCGATCCGGCGCGGCCGGTCCGCGAGCTCCCACGCGGCCCAGAACGCCAGCGGCTGGCCATGCGGGCCGTCGGGGGTGGACGAGTAGTTGGTCATCGGCTGCCGCGCGAGCTCCATGTCACGGTGCGGGCGCGGCTCGCTGACCGCCTCCTCGAGGGTGCGAACGTTGGGCGGGATGATGGCCATGCGGGCTCCTCTCGGCGTCGGTGACGACCCTACGTCGCGCGCGTTCCTCGCGCGCAGGTCGCACGTCATGTGCCCGGACGAGGCGGGTCATCGCCCAGCCTCCCGGTGGTGCGATCGCCCTGGCTCTGTCCGATCCCGATCCGGAGGCCTTCGAGCAGGCCCTGCCCTTCGAGAGTGCGTCGGTGTTGGGTTCGCTGGTCATGGACGAGGACAGCCCGTTGCGACCGCGCTCGGCGAGGCCGCCGCGCGGCTCACCGACCACGGCGTCAACGACCTGTGGCTCTGGCCGGCTGTGGCGTCGGTGGCCCTCCCAAGGACCAGTCCGCACCGGTGGACGACGCCGTGGCGGTCGAGGAGCCCGGTACCCGGCGGCGGCGGTACGCGGTCCAGGTGGAGATCGACCCCGTCCTGTTCGACCTCGCGGACCCGATCGGCTAGTCCGGCTCGGAACGCCGGCGCCGCCGGGCGACGATGTAGGTGGCGGCGGCGATGATCGCCCCGGCGAGCAGGGCGCGCACGGGGCCGAGCCAGCTGTAGGCGGTCTCTGCCCACACGCGGGACTGGGAGGTCGGGTCGGCCAGCACCAGCGCGACGAACACGGCGCACAGCATGGTCACCAGCAGCGTCATGGCGCGCTGCCAGCGCTGGTCTGCGGCGTAGCGTTCCTGCACGATCGCGCCGGCCTTGAAGATGCGCTTGACCCGGATGATGCGTAGCGCCCCGACCACCCGGAGCAGGCGCAGCAGCTGGACCGGCCCGATCGCGAACACCACGGCGACGAGCACCGCGACCGCGAGCGCGACCAACCAGCGGTTCTGGCTGAGCCAGTTCCGCTTGTTCGGGGCGACCGCGAACAGCACCACGGCTTCGGCGATGAGCACCGCGCCGGAGATGCCGTTGAGGATGCCGCCTGCCTGGGCGAGCCGTCCTTCGAAGAGGGTGAGGAAGACCGCAGGGACCGACGCGAGCGCCGCGATGAGGACCGGCAGTGCGATCGCCTGCTCGACCCGCTCCTGGCGGGCGAGCAGCCGATCCTCACGCGCGGTGTCGTCGGTCATCGTCGATCCAGCGGCCGTTGTCATGTCGTCTCGGGGAGGACGGCAGCTGGCAGCTCGGCCAGCGCCCGGGCGGCAGCCTATGGAACCTGCGATGCGGGCCGGGACTGTGTCCCGGCGTACTCTCATGCGACCGTCTGACGGAGGGCGACCGTGACCCACCTGCTCGAACGACTCGACCGGCGCCGCCTGGCGATCTCGCTTGCCACCGGGCTGATCGCCGGTGCCCTGGCCGCTGCGGTCGCGATCCCGGCCAGCTCCCCGAGCCTGCTCGACGAGGCGCGGGCCGCCTCACCCGTGGTCGACACCGCCCCCTGAGTCGGTCGGTCGCCGGCGGTCACCGGACGCTCGCGCATCGGCCTCGGCCTCTGGCGCCCAGCCAGGCTCGGACGCCAACGGCAGGCGCACGATGAACCGCGCGCCGCCATCGGTGCGGTTCTCCGCAGACACCGTGCCGCGATGCAGCGCCGCGTACTCCCGCACGAGGGTCAGCCCGAGCCCGGTGCCCGGCCGGGCGTCCTGGCGACGATCGGGGCCCTGCACGAAGGGTTCGAAGACGCGGTTCTCCCACCCCTCGGGAAGCCCGTCGCCGTCGTCCTCCACCACGAGCAGCACCTCGTCGCCCAGCTGGGTGGTCCGCACCCCGATCCAGCCACCGGTGGTCGTGTGGCGGACGGCGTTGGCGAGCAGGTTGGTCGCGATGCGCTCGAGCTTGGCCAGATCCCCGGGCACCACCACCTCGGTGAGGTCGGTCTCGACGCGCCGTTCCGGTAGCGGGGTGGCCTGCAGCACCGTGCGGATCACGTGGGCCAGCGGCAGTGGGCGGGTCGTGGCCTGGACGAGCCCCGTCGTGAGCTGATCGACGTCGAGCAGGTCGGAGACGACCTGGGTCAGCCGCTGGGTCTGCTGCTGCAGCCGCTCGAGGAGGTCATCGAGCTGCCCGTCGTTGAGCCGCCCATGGTGACGGCGCAGGGTGTCGGCCACACCGGCGACCACGGTCAGCGGGGTCCGGAGCTCGTGTGAGGTGGCTCGTAGGAAGGCGACGCGGATCTCGTCGCTCTCCCGCAGGTCCCTGGTCGTGCGCTCGAGGTCGTCCGCGGCGCGTTGCAGCTCGGCGTTGGCCCGGCGCTGCTCGCTGGTATCCAGGCACTGCGCGACGAAGTAGCGGGGGCGGCGCTGCTCGTCCCGTACCAGCGAGACCACGGTCTCGGTCCACACCTGAGAACCGTCGGCCCGCAGGTAGCGCTTGTCGAGCGCGTAGGTGGAACGCTGTCCGGCGAGCATCTCGTCGAGCAGAGGGAGTTCGCGCGCGAGGTCGTCGGGGTGGGTGAGATCCGCGAAGGTCCGGCTCTCGAGGAGCTCGTCCTCGGTGAAGCCGAGCAGCTTGCACAGCGCGGGGTTGACCGCGATCCAGGTGCCGTCGAGCACCGAGATGGCCATCCCGATGGGCGCGTGGGTCATGGCCAGGTCGAAGCGCTCCTCCAGCTCGTAGAGGCGCTCCTCGAGCTCAGAAGGCGGCTCCTCCTGCCGGTCCACGCGCCCTCCTCGGCCGTGCCCGAAACGTAGCAACGGATGCGCTGCGTGGTAAGGGCGTCTCGTCGCCTGTCGGCCTCCAGGGGGAAACGGAGCCCGACCAGTGACACAAGCCCCACCGAGATCGGGTCCGACGCCCGGATCGTCCGGGTCCGTGCCTGGCGATGCTCTGGGGTGACCATCCCTGTCGGAGGCTGTCTCGGAGGCTGCCGTGGAGCTCGGGTCCGAACGGCGCATGCTCGACCAGCGGCTGCGCGTGGCCGTGCTGGTCGTGGTCGCTCTCGGGACCATCGTCGCGCCGCTGCTCGGGCTCACGCCGGCCGCCGCCCAGGACACCACCTCGGCGGTGTCACAGCTGCCCGACGACCTGCAGGGGGCCGTCACCGACGACGGTCGCGTGGAGCTGCTGTACTTCGGTTCGCTGACCTGCCCCTTCTGCCAGCAGATGGAGCTCTACCTCGACGATCTCGAGGCTGCCTACGACCAGCGACTGGACGTGGTGCGGCACGAGGTCTCCGGCGACCTGGCGGCCCGCGAGCGCTGGGAGCAGGAGCTGCTCAGCCGGGGTGAGCAGCCGTCCGGGGTACCGACCACCCTCATCGGTGACCGGATCTGGGTCGGCTACAGCGAGGACATCGGCCGTGACATCACCCGGGTCGTGGACGGCCTGGTGACGGTGGTCGCCGCGGACGAGGCCGCCGGCACCGATGCGCAGGCTCCGCCGGCCCCGACCCCGGGGCTCGACGCGGACGAGGTGGACACCAGCATCGAGGTGCCCCTGGTCGGCGAGGTGGAGCTGACGGGCCGCTCGGCGCTCGGGGTGACCGCGCTGATCGCGTTCGTCGACGGCTTCAACCCCTGCTCGCTGTGGGTGCTGGCGATCCTGCTGGCCATGGTGCTGAACGCCGGGGGCAAGCGGGGGCGCGTGCTCGCGGTCGGGCTGACCTTCCTGACCGTCACCGCCGGCATCTACGGCCTGTTCATCGTCGGCGTGTTCACCGTCGTCGACCTGCTGTCGTCGGTGACCGCGATCACCTGGGTCGTCGGCGCGATCGCGCTGGTGGTCGGGCTCGTCAACATCAAGGACTACTTCGCCTACAAGCAGGGGCTGTCCTTCACGATCCCCGACCGCTTCAAGCCGCGGCTGTACCGCGGTGGGCGTGCCATCCGCGACCACGAGCGTCCGCTGCTGCCGGTGCTCGGCACCACGGTGGTGCTGGCGGCGGGAGCCTCCGTCGTGGAGCTGCCGTGCACCATGGGCTTCCCCGTGGTCTGGACCGGCACGCTGCAGAGCCTGGGCATCGAACGCGGGCCGGAGTTCGCCGGCCTGCTCGGGCTCTACATGCTCGTCTACCTGCTCGACGAGCTCCTGCTGTTCGCGGTGGTCGTGGTCACCATGCAGGTGACCCGGGTCGAGGAGAAGCACGGCCGGGCGCTCAAGCTGGTCGGGGGGTCGCTCATGGTCGTGCTGGGTGTGGCGATGGTGGCGACACCGACCCTGCTCGAGGACCTGACCGGGCTGCTCGTGCTGACCCTGGCGGCGGTGGTGCTGGTGGCGCTGCTGGTCCTGGTCCAGCGGGCACGCGGGGGGTCGGACGGGGACGGTCCCGATGCCCAGGTAGCGGCCGGATCCGGCAGCGCGAGCTCCGGCAAGCGCGGGGGGACCGGCGGAGCGAAGGGGTCGCGCTGACGCCCTGGCATCGGTCCGACCGCCGGCAGGCCCGCCGGCTGGGGATCAGCTGGGCGCGGCGCCGTGCTTGGCCCGCTTGGCGGCCCGGGCACGCAGGGCCGGGTCGAGCTCGACCTTGCGCAGTCGGACGCTGGCGGGGGTGACCTCCACCGCCTCGTCCTCGCGGATGAACTCGAGCGCCTGGTCGAGCGAGAGCAGCCGGGGCGGGGCGAGACGGACCAGCTCGTCCCCGGTGGCCGAGCGCACGTTGGAGAGCTTCTTCTCCTTGGCCGGGTTGATGTCCATGTCCTCGCTGCGTGCGTTCTCGCCGACGATCATCCCGGCGTACACCTCGGCGCCGGGGGCGATGAACAGCTGTCCGCGGTCCTGGAGGTTGAGGAGGGCGAACTGGGTGGCCTGCCCCGACCGGTCGGCGACCAGGGAGCCGTTCGGCCGGGTCCGGATGTCGCCCTGCCAGGGCTCGTAGCCGTCGAAGACGTGGTGCAGGATCCCGGTCCCACGGGTCTCGGTCAGGAACTCGGTCCGGAAGCCGATCAGGCCGCGCGCCGGGACGCGGTACTCGAGCCGGACCCAGCCGGTGCCGTGGTTGACCATCTGCTGCAGGCGGCCCTTGCGCAAGCCCAGCAGCTGGCTGACGACCCCGACGTAGTCCTCCGGGACGTCGATCGACAACGCCTCGAAGGGCTCGTGGATCTGGTCGTCGACCTCCTTGGTGACCACCCGCGGCTTGCCGACGGTCAGCTCGAAGCCCTCGCGGCGCATCGTCTCCACCAGGATCGCGAGCTGGAGCTCGCCGCGGCCCTGGACCTCCCAGGTGTCGGGACGCTCGGTCGGGAGCACCCGCAGCGAGACGTTGCCGACGAGCTCCTGCTCGAGACGTGCCTGGATCAGTCGGGCGGTGAGCTGCTTGCCGTCACGGCCGGCGAGCGGCGAGGTGTTGACCCCGAGCGTCATCCCCAGGCTCGGTTCGTCGACCCGCAGGCGGGGGAGCGGCCGGGGGTCGGCGAGGTCGGCGAGGGTGTCGCCGATCGTCACGTCGTCGATGCCGGCGACCGCGATCAGGTCGCCGGGGCCGGCCTCGTCCGCCTGGACGCGGTCGAGCGCCTCGGTCAGGTACATCTCGGACAGCTTGACCCGCTCCACCTGGCCCTGCTCCCTGCACCAGGCGACCGTCTCCCCGCGGCGGACGTGGCCGTTCTGGATGCGACACAGGGCGAGACGGCCGAGGTAGGGGGAGGCATCGAGGTTGGTGACCAGTGCCTGGAAGGGGTGGTCCGGCTCGTGGGTCGGGGCGGGGACGTGGTCGAGGATGGCGGCGAACAGCGGGGCGAGGTCACCCCCGGGGTGCTCGGGGTCGAGCGTCGCGGTGCCCTCGCGTGCGTTGGTGTAGAGCACCGGCAGGTCGAGCTGTGCATCGCCCGCCCCCAGGTCGATCAGCAGGTCGTAGGTCTCGTCGACCACCTCGGCGATGCGCGCGTCCGGTCGGTCGATCTTGTTGACCACCAGCAGGATGGGCAGGCCCGCCTCGAGCGCCTTGCGCACCACGAAGCGGGTCTGGGGCAGCGGGCCCTCGCTGGAGTCCACGAGCAGCAGTGCGGCGTCAACCATCGCCAGAGCCCGTTCCACCTCCCCTCCGAAGTCGGCGTGGCCCGGGGTGTCGACCACGTTGAGCGTGACGTCGATGCCGGCGTGGCCCGCGGCGGCGGGCAGGACGACCGCGGTGTTCTTCGCCAGGATGGTGATGCCACGTTCGCGCTCGAGGTCACCGGAGTCCATGACCCGTTCGGCGACGTCCTGGTTGGCCCGGAACGCACCGGACTGCCACAGCATGGCGTCCACGAGGGTGGTCTTGCCGTGGTCGACGTGGGCGATGATGGCGATGTTGCGCAGGTCGGAGCGGAAGGCCACGGCGGGATCCGAGGGGGGACGGGCCCGGCATGGGATGCGGGCGTATCGGGCGCCGGGGGCGCACGGGGAAGGGGCTCGGGCCGCGACGGTTCGGGGAGCGGGGCTGACACCGAGGTAGCGGCAGCGTACCGATGCGTGCCGCACCCGACCGGGACCGGTCGGCGGTGGTCACCCCTCGTCGCGGCCGCCGGCTGCGGCCTCGGCGGCCCGGATGGCCGACGAGGTCAGCCGCTTGGAGACGGTCACGAGCAGCACCACGTGCACCGTGGCCGCCAGCAGGAACGGGGACCTGAGCGCCAGGTCGCGGTCACCGCCGCTCTCCACCAGCGAGACGAGCACGCCGCCGAGCAACGTCCCGATCGGCATCATCCCCCAGCCGAAGAAGCGGTAGACGCTGTTGACGCGCCCCAGCAGCCGGTCCGGGATGAGCCGTTGCCGCAGCGAGACGGTCACGACGTTCCAGGTGATCGCCGTGAACGCGGTGATCGAGGCCGCCGTCCCGGCGACCACGGGCGAGGTGGTGGACGCGATGGCCACCAAGCCCCCGATCGGGACCGCGACGGTGAGCAGCAGGGAGCGCCCGTAGCCCAGTCGGGTGGCGACCGCAGGC
>Ga0102938_10001528_pt1 | contig 17485 bp, 17 predicted proteins | sample SalPonR2_B_D2_MG_FD_84516 | JGI IMG/M metagenome (GOLD analysis project Ga0102938, IMG submission 84516) | Salt pond soil microbial communities from South San Francisco under conditions of wetland restoration - Salt Pond MetaG R2_B_D2_MG | ecosystem: Environmental > Aquatic > Marine >...
CAGCATGCGCGGGTCTCCCTTGGCCGCGGACAGGGGCAGCGTGACCAGTTCGCTGACACGCATTCCGGTGGCGTAAAGCAGGTGCATGAGGCAGGTGTTGCGTCCCCGGTCGGCGGCGGTGCGGCCATGCGCGGTGGCGGCCTCGAGCAGGCGGTCGACCTCCTGGGTGGACAGCGTCTTGGGCAGGCGCTTGTCGCGGCCTGGCCCGCTGATCTGCACCGCCGGGTTGTCGGCCCGGAAGCCTTCCTCGAAACAGAAGCGGTACAGTTGCTTGATCGCCGACAGGCGCCGCGCGCGTGTGGATTTCGCCAGTCCCTGCGCGTCGCAATGGATCAGGTAATTCTCGACATCCGCCTTCTGCGCTGCCGTGAGCGACGACGCCCGGCCCGCAAGCCAATCGGTGAAATCCGCAAGATCACGGGCATAGGCCAGTTGGGTGTTGGTGGCGGCACCGCGTTCGGCGGCCTGCGCATCCAGGAAGGCGGCGATCCAGTGCCGATCGCTCATCGCCGCGCGCCTTCCATGTCGAGGATCGCCAATTGCAGCGCGGCGCGGCGGGCGGTGTCCTCGAGCCCGAAGGCGCGCAGCGCCTGCAACGCCTCGGCCACGTCGGCATCATTGCCCTGCGCGCCGGTCTCGAAGCGGGCGATGATCTTGAGCAAGGCTTCGCCAAGACGGTCCTGCGAGGGCAGGTCGGCCATGTCCCCGGGCGCTTTCGGAGCGCTGCTCCACGCGGTCTTCAGCGCGCCCGCATGCGGCACCTCGGAGGCGATGATGTCCGGGGATCGTCCCAGCGCAATCTGGGCCAGAAAGGAAAGCGCGGCGTCGTCACCCGAGGCGAGGCCGCGGGCGGCGTCCTCGTAGGAGTCCGACAGCAGGCCCGCGATACCCGCGATGCGCCTGGCGCGCGGACTGAGCGGCAGATCCGCGATCCGGGCTGCGAACAGGTTCGAGAACGGCACCAGAAGCCCGCCCGTCCGCATATGCGGCCAGACCTGTTCCAGCGCCGACGATATGGTCTCGGCATCGCCGGTTTCGAGCGCCGTTTCGAAGCGTTGCAACGCCTCGACCCTGTCCCAGATCCCGCCGGACGCGGCGCGCCTCTGGTCGGTATAGACACCCAACAATTGGTTGCCGTCGATCGCCCCCGCGCGAGCCAGGCGTTCAGCCGCTTGCAACTGCGCCCGCCAGCCGGCATCGCCGGACAGTTCGACAACGGCGAAGGGCAGGGGCAGCGGCGTCGTCGGCAGCGCCTCTCCGATTGCCTCGAACAGACGGAATTGCAGCGGCGTCGGCCGAACCGGTGGGCGCAGCGGCGTCGTGGATTCCGAATACTCGGGATCGAGAAAGCGCAAGAGCAGTTCTTCATCGACACCCGAGAGCTGTCCCAGCGCGGCCCCGGTCTGATAGATCGTCATCGCCAGCGGATACTCTCCGGCCCGCGTGGCGCACCAGATGCGCGTCGGCAGATCGGTGCTCAGGCGGGGGGTCTCGTTCAACATCTGGCACAGATGCGAATCCGACCCGGTAAGCAGCGCCAGATCGAACGCCTGTTCGAAGAGCCCCGGTGTCAGGTCGCTGACCCGTTCGACCATGGCCTCGGCCGGGGCGACCAGCCCGTGATCGAAGAGCATCTGCAAGCGGCGTTTCAGAAAGGCCTCGCCATTGCTGTCCGCCGCCAGGTCCGCCTCGGCCAGCAGCAGCGTATGCAGAAGCGAATCCAGCGCGGGCACAGCCGGCTTGCGCGAGTGCAGCGCGTCGATCGCCGTCAGCAGGTCGCTTTCACGGCTGCCTCGCCACAGGCTGGGCGGAAGGCCGGTCACTGAACCCGGCAACAGCCCCACGCTGCCGAGATCGGGCGCATCGAGCGGCTGGACATCGACGTCGGGGACGGTGGCGCTCTGGGCCACGGGTTTTCCCGGCGGCACCGGAATGACCTGCGTGAAGGGCGGGGCAGTGCGCTGCACCTCCAGCCAGTCTATGGCCGACAACGGCTGGTCCTGCGCGGCAAGCGGCGGCGCGAACAGCGCCGTTACAAGAAGGTATGGTTTAATCTGCATCCAGCGTCACGGGTTGTCGGACTTCGGTTTGCGGCGGGGAAAAGTCCGCGCCGAAATACGGCCCGATATAGGCATAGGCAATCAGCGCCAAGGCGCCGATGATCAGAAGATAGATCAACCATTTTATCATGCGCCCCATGGACACCCTCGCCCTGCCTCGGTGATTTTTCGCAAGTTATAACTGGCCTTTTGAGCAAGATCACGTCATTCAACGGCGAATGTCAAAGAATTGGCGGCACTTGGCCGAGAAACAAGGGCAATGCAGGCAAGACTGAAGAAAACGGTGGTGATGATCGGCATGATGGGGGCCGGAAAAACCGCCGTTGGCAAGGCGTTGGCCGCAGCGTTGCACGCTCCGTTCCTCGATTCGGATGCCGAGATCGAGAAAGCCGCCAACATGACCATCCCGGAAATCTTCGCGCGTGACGGTGAGGCGTTCTTTCGCGTCAAGGAGCGCCAGGTGATCGCCCGGCTGCTTGAAAACGAACGCGGTGTGCTGTCAACCGGCGGCGGGGCCTACATGGCACCGGAAAACCGTGCACTGATCTCGCAAAAGGGGGTCGCGGTCTGGCTGAACGCCGATCTGCCGCTGCTTTGGAGCCGCGTCAAACACAAGGACACGCGGCCCTTGCTGCGGGTTCCCGATCCGCTGGGCACCTTGACCCGGCTTTATGAAGAGCGCGTGCCGATCTATGCCGAGGCGGATCTGACGGTGACGTCGGAACCGGGGCTGTCGGTCGATGACATGGCGGACCGGGTGATCGAGGCGCTCAAGACCCGGCCGGATGTCCTGGAGGTCCTGAAATGATCGAAACCGTACATGTTCCGCTTGAGGGCCGCGCCTATGACGTCCGGATCGGCCCCGACCTGCTGAGGCGTGCCGGGGCAGAGATCGCCCTGCTGCTGGCGCGGCCCCGCGTAGCCATCGTGACGGATACCCATGTGGCCGCGATTCACCTTGCGGCACTGGAATCGGCGTTGACGGAGGCGGGCGTCGCCTCGATGAGCCTGACCCTGCCGGCCGGCGAAGCGACCAAGGGCTGGCCGCAGTTCGAACGCACGGTCGAATGGCTTCTGGAGCAGAAGATCGAACGCCGCGACGTGGTGATCGCGCTTGGCGGCGGCGTGATCGGAGACCTTGTGGGGTTTGCCGCCGCCGTGCTGCGCCGGGGGGTGCGCTTCGTGCAGATCCCGACATCGCTGCTGGCGCAGGTGGACAGTTCGGTCGGTGGCAAGACCGGCATCAACGCGCCGCAAGGCAAGAACCTGATCGGGGCGTTTCATCAGCCGGCGCTGGTTCTGGCGGATATATCAGTGCTCGACTCGCTGCCCGAGCGCGATTTCCTCGCGGGTTATGGCGAGGTCGTCAAATACGGCTTGCTGGGGGATGCCGCGTTTTTTGACTGGCAGGAGGAAAATGCGGCCCGGATCACCGCGCGAGATCCGGACGCGCTGGCCTACGCGGTCAAGCGGTCGGTCGAGATGAAGGCCGAGATCGTGGTGCGTGACGAGACCGAGCAGGGCGACCGCGCGCTCCTGAACCTCGGTCACACGTTCTGCCACGCGTTCGAAGCCGCAACCGGCTATTCCGACCGCCTGCTGCATGGTGAAGGTGTCGCCATCGGCTGCGCGCTGGCCTTCGACCTGTCGTCGCGTCTTGGCCTGTGTGCGCAGGAAGATCCGAGCCGGGTGCGCCAGATGCTGTCGGGCATGGGCATGAAGATGAGCCTGGCGGATATCGACGGCGATCTGCCGGACGCGCAGAGACTGCTGGACCTGATGGGGCAGGACAAGAAGGTGATCGACGGGCAATTGCGCTTTATTCTTGCTCGCGGCATCGGCGAGGCGTTTGTCACGTCGGACGTGCCGTCGGATACGGTTCTGCACCTGTTGCAGGACGCGCTGTCAGAGCGATAGAAAAGGCGCCGCGATGGGCGCCTTTCCGGTTCAGAACGGGATTTCGTCGTCGATGTCGCGGGATGGTGCGCGGGCAGGGCCACCGCCGCCACCGCTTGGGCCGCCGTAATCGCGGCCGCCCCCGTAGTCGTCGCCATAGTCATTATTTTCGTTGCCGCCACCACTGGGATAGCCACCGCCACCACCGCCTTCGCGGCTGTCGAGGAAGGTCAGTTCGCCGGCAAAGGGACGCAGAACGACTTCGGTGCTGTAGCGGTCCTGGCCCGACTGGTCCTGCCATTTGCGGGTTTCCAGCTTGCCTTCGACATAGACCTTTGAGCCCTTGCGCAGATACTGCTCGGCCAGACGGGCGAGGTTCTCGTTGAAGATGGCGACGCTGTGCCATTCGGTCCGCTCTTTGCGTTCTCCGGTGTTGCGATCCTTCCAGCTTTCCGACGTGGCGATCCGCAGGTTGCAGACCTTGCCGCCGTTCTGGAATGTGCGCGTTTCCGGATCGCGGCCCAGATTGCCGACGATGATCACCTTGTTGACTGAACCGGCCATGGGTCCCCCGTTCTTGCGTTCGAATCTCTGGCGCAGCGCGCCGTTTGGACAACCCTACACCAGCGGTCCGCAGGATTGCCATCAGCTATTGGCCTGTGAGGCCCGCTTCAGCCCATCAGCTTGTGGTTAAGATTTCATGACCAACCAAGGCTGGCGTGAAACGGAAAATCCGACTATACACGGAAGAGATCTCAACGTGGGACGTGAGCAGATATGCGAACAGCAAGACAGAGATTGATGGCCGTTCTGTGTGCCGTTGCCATGGCAAGTTCCGGAGCCGCCAGTGCCGAGGTATTGTCTTCGAAAAACCGGGTGACGCTTTTTTCCAGCAAAACCAAGGTGTTGGATTCCCGGGCCGCCCAGCAGTACAAAAGCTCGGTCCGGTTGCAGCCGCCCAAGGTGGTGACGCCAACCAAGTGGGGCGAGGCGGGCGCCGATGGCCCGGTCCCGACATATCGCGGTCGCTATGCCGGGGTCTATCTGGGTCTTGCACGCGCTGCCGCGCGACGTCACGGCATCCCCGAAGACCTGTTCCTGCGGCTTGTCCAGCAGGAATCGAATTTCAATCCCAACGCCCTGTCGCACAAGGGCGCGATCGGTCTGGCGCAGTTGATGCCCGGCACCGCGAAGCTTCTCCGGGTCGATCCGAACGATCCCGAGCAGAACCTCGATGGCGGGGCGCGCTATCTCAAGGAACAGTACCGGACCTTCGGCCAGTGGCCGCTCGCGCTGGCCGCCTACAACGCCGGTCCCGGTGCCGTGCAGAAGCACAAGGGCATCCCGCCCTATCGGGAAACACGCAATTACGTGAAAAAGATTTGGGGCCGCTGACCTGCGCGGTCAGCTGGCCTCGGCTTCGGCCTTGGCCTTGAGCCGCTTCGCAAGCGTCTCGATGTCCTCGGATGCCGCGCGCGGCACGATGCGGTAGGCGGCGTTCACGAAACAAAAAAGTGCGAATCCCAACAGTCCGAGACAGATCAGCACGACGATCGTCTGGCCGAAGGGCTGCGATGCCAGCCAGTCGAAAACCTGCGAAATGCCGCCGGCGTCCGAGGGATCGAAGGTCAGCGCGGCAACGAGGAAAAATCCGCCGACGATCGTGACGATAACGCCCTGCGCGGCGACGCCCGCTTTCAGGACCCAGTTCCAGTTCACCGTGAACTGGTTGGCGCGCAGGTGTTCGCGGTAGTCTTCGCCTATGGCTTTCTTGAGATAGTAAAGACCGGCGCCGAGAATGGCGATGGCCGCCGCGCCGACAATGTACTGGCCCTGCGGCAATTCAAGTACCCGGCGCGTCATCCCCGGGATGCCGCCGCTGCCACCACCGCCCGACCCGGTGAGGATTCCGAACGCCGCAACGCCGAGACCGGCGTGGACAAGCCCGGTCACCACCATGCCGATCCGCGCAATGATGCCCTTGCCATCGCTTCCATAGGCTTCGAGATCGAACCCCGCATCCAGCAGGCGCCAGATGCAATAGGCAAACAGGCCAAAGGCGATGAGAGCCAGAATGACATAGCCGCCCGGCGTGCCCTGAAGGCGGCTCAGGGCGGAATCCGTGCCTTGCGCAGAACCACCCGACCAGATCGCCCAGAGCGAAAACCCGGCGATCACCACGTAGACCAGGCCGCGGCCCGCGTAGCCGGTCTGCATGAATGGAATGGTCCATCCGAAAGACTGCGAACTCATGTCAAAAACCCCTCACATCTGTTTGGGGGTCAATCGGTCAGGCGGGGTATTGGTTCCACAGCACCGCGCACGGCCCTTCGGTGGCCTTTGTCATGGTGCCCTGTGGCGGACTTGTTTGCCTACAGCGGATTCGCGGTCAGCCGGTCAGGCCGCAAACCCGTATTTGTAGAGCTGCGGCAGGAACGAGATGTGCATGTCCGTGCCCACCACGCCCGGACGGTGGTGGCGGTAGAGCGAGCGCCAGTAGGGCTGGATCGTCACGCCTTCCTCGACGAGGATCGCCTGCAGCTTGCCCATCACCTCGCGGCGGGCGTCGACATCGGCGATCGAATTCGCCTCGGCCAGCAGCGCGTCGAACCTGTCGTCCGAAAAGCCCGTTTCGTTCCATGGCTCGCCGGTGCGATAGGCCAGTGCCAGCGTCTGGACGCCCAGCGGCCGGTGGTTCCAGCTTGTCGAACTGAACGGGTAGTTCATCCAGTCGACCCAGTATTCCCGGCCCGGCACGATGGTTCTTTTCACCGGAATGCCGGCATCGCGAAGCTGTGCCGCCACCGAATCGGCGGTGTTGTTGCGCCATTCATCGTCGATCGAGATCAGCTCGTGCTCGAAGTCGGCCATGCCCGCCTCCTGCATGAGGGCGGCAGCCCTGGACGGGTCGTGGGGCAGGCGACCGACGTCGGGATTGTACGCGGGATGGACGGGGGCGACGTGATGATTGTCTGCCGTGATGCCGCGGCCGCCATAGCCGAGTTCGAGGCAGATCCCGTTGTCGACGGCCATCGCCAGAGCCTGCCGGACACGTTTGTCCGCATAGGGGATCACGCCGTTCACTTCGGCGTTCTGGTTCGGACGGATACAGACCGTGGCGCCGGTGACGACCTCGGTCCGCTCGAAGCCGAGCGCGTCGAGAACGTCGATGAAAGCGCCGACACTTTCGTAAAGCGTGTCGATCTCTCCGGCTTCTGCCGCCGCGAGCCAGGCTGCCGGGTCGGTGCCGTAGTCGATGAATTCGATCCGGTCGAGGTAGAAGCCGCCTTCTTCGAACGCGTCATTGCCCCACCACGGGTGATCGCCCTTGACGAGCACCGCCCGCGCCCCCCGCTCAAAGCTTTCCACCACCATCGGACCCGTGCCGACAAGGGTCGAAAGATCGGCGGTCGGGTCATAGCTTTCATGCACCACCGCCGCCGGGTAATCGGCCATGCCCGCGATGATGGTGATATCCGGGCGCGGCAGGTTGAGGCGCAGGGTGTGGGCGTCGACGATCTCGATGATGCCGTCGGCGAGCTTGCCGGTGCCCTGGTCGGTCAGCGTCGCCATGCGACCGGCCATCGAGTTGCCCTCGACCTGCTTGTCGCACCAGCGTTCAATCATCCGCGCAACATCGGCGGATGTGAACGGGTCGCCGTTGCTCCATGTGATGCCCTGCCGCACGTTCAGCGTGTATCGGGTGGCGTCGTCGCTCGCGTCCCAGCTTTCGAGCAGCATCCCGCGAAACGTCCCGTCCGAATTGTATTCGACCAGGTATTCAAGCGTGCCGGCCGTCACATAGGCCATCTGCGTCCAGTCATAGGTGCGCGGATCCTTGTGCCGGCGGACCTCCATCTGCATGCGCAGCGTGCCGCCCTGCCGGACGTTTGCCGCCGCATGGGCAGGGGCCCGCAATCCGCCGAGCGCATAGGCTGTTCCGGTCGCGACACCCAGCATGGTCGTGCGCGCAAGAAATTCGCGCCGGTCGATGTGACCGTTCCTGAACTCGTTGGCATGAAGCGTGGCTGCCGGGTGCAACTGACCTGAGCGCGCGGGGTGTTTCATCTGGTTCTCCCTGTGACACGGTCGTTCTTGTGGCGCGCCCGAACTCTGCGGTGGTCCAGGCCTGAGCATGGCGGTCTGTCGGGTCGCGAAAGCTTGCTTGGTCCAAAGCTGCGCGTCCGTCGGAACATCGAAGCCTCGGGGGGCTGATCGTGACACGGTCTTTTCTTAAAGCGTCATCCAAAGGCCAGCAAGCGTTTAGAGCCGGGACGTCGATCAAAGCGCCTGCGCGTCAACCTGTTGCCAGGCCCGCATGCGGGCACGGAACCAGGTGCGCTGCCGCTTGGCGAATTGCCGGGTCAGGATGGTCGCGCGCGTGCGGGCTTCGTCGAGTGTCATGGAACCGTCGAGGACGGCCATCAGCTCGGCTGCGCCAATGGCCTTGGCGGAGGGCAGATCCGGCGACCATCCGGGCCGGTTGGCCCGTGCCTCTTCCAGCGCGCCGGTTGCGAGCATCGTGTCGAAGCGGGTTTCGATCCGCGGCGTCAGCCATGCCTTGTCGGCATGGACCACAAGCGCCGTCGCCTCCGCGATCGGCAGGCGCGGTGGATCGGTCGCGTCCTGCCAGAGCGCAAGTCCCTTGCCGGTCGACCTGAGCACTTCCCAGGCGCGCTGCACGCGCATCGGGTTGGCCAGGTCGATGCGGCCCGCGGTTTCAGGATCCAGCTCGGCGGCAAGGCCGCCGTGACCCTCCTCGTCGATCCGTGCCATGGCCTCGCGCCGGATGAACTCGGGCGTCGGCGGGATCTGCGCCAGCCCCTCGGTCAGCGCGGTGAAGTAAAGACCGGTTCCGCCGACGATGATCGGCCGGGTGTCGGCGTCGAGATACGGGTCGAGGTCGCGCAGCCAGTCGCCCACGGAATAGGGGACATGCCCGGCGACATGACCGTAAAGCGCATGGCGCGCGCGGGCCTCGTCGTCTTGCGACGGCCGCGCGGTCAGGACGCGCCAATCCGCGAAGACCTGGATCGCATCCGCGTTCACGATCACGCCGCCCTGGGCTTCGGCCAGCCGCAGCGCCAGCTCCGACTTGCCGCTTGCCGTGGGGCCGGCGATGAGCACGGGCCGGGCCGGATCGACGCTGCGGATCAGATCGGAAATGGTACTCACCGCGCCTGCACTTCCTTGAACCCCGCCGTTGCAACGACGTTATGCACCTTCGGCACGACTTCGTCTTGTACCGCTGCCGGTTTTCCGACACTTTGCGCGCAACTTAGACTCTCGGTCAGACGGAGCGCAACATGGCAGACACCGACCGCCCCAATCCAAAATACAAACGCGTCATGCTCAAGATATCGGGGGAGGCGCTGATGGGGGACCAGGGCTATGGTCTTCACCCGCCCACAGTTCAGCGCATCGCTCAGGAAGTGAAGTCGGTGCATGATCTGGGTGTCGAAATCTGCATGGTGATCGGCGGCGGCAACGTGTTTCGGGGGCTGCAAGGCAGCGCGCAGGGGATGGAGCGCACCACGGCCGATTACATGGGCATGCTCGCCACGGTGATGAATGCGCTGGCGATGCAATCCGCGCTCGAGGAACTGAACGTCTTTACCCGGGTGATTTCGGCGATCCGCATGGACGAGGTGGCCGAGCCGTATATCCGTCGCCGCGCGGTTCGCCATCTCGAGAAGAAACGCGTCTGCGTGTTTGCGGGCGGCACCGGCAATCCGTATTTCACCACCGACACCGCCGCCGCGCTGCGCGCCAACGAGATGAACTGCGAGGCGATCCTGATGGGCAAGAACGGTGTCGACGGGATCTACAACAAGGATCCGCGCGAACATGCCGACGCCTTGCGGTATGATGCGGTCAGCTATGACGAGGTTCTGCAGAAGAACCTCAAGGTGATGGACGCGTCGGCCATCGCCCTGGCCCGCGACAACAACCTTCCGATCGTCGTGTTCCCGCTGGATGAACCCGGCGGGTTCCGCGGCATCCTGGCGGGCGAGGGGACCTACACCATCGTTCATGGCGGCGCGTCGAAAACGAGTTCGGGCGACGCGGCCTGACTTTACCGTCACAGGTTGCCCCTCGTGAACGAACGGGGGCGCATAGTGCTATACTTTGCGGCACATGTCGCTTAGAACGCGAGCTAAAGCAAAAAAAGCTGTTGAGGGCCAAATGGCAGACGACTTTCTATTGGACACCGACGATCTGACCCGCCGTATGGACGGGGCAATGGCGAACCTGCGGACCGAATTCGCCTCGCTGCGCACCGGGCGCGCCAGTGCCTCCATGCTGGAGCCGGTGATGGTGGACGCCTATGGCAGCATGACGCCGATCAACCAGGTCGGCACCGTGAACGTCCCCGAGCCGCGCATGGTGACGATCAACGTCTGGGACAAGGGACTTGTCGGCAAGGTCGAAAAGGCGATCCGCGAAAGCGGCCTGGGCATCAATCCGCAACTCAATGGCACGATCATCATGCTGCCGATTCCCGAACTGAACGAGGAACGCCGACGCGATCTGACCAAGGTCGCCGGGCAATATGCCGAACATGCCCGCGTGTCGGTGCGCAACATCCGCCGGGATGGCATGGACCAGATCAAGAAGGCCAAGTCGGAGGGCCTGTCCGAAGACGACCAGAAATTCTGGGAACAAGAGGTTCAGGAACTGACCGACGGCTACATCAAGAAAATCGACGCCGCTTTGGAGACGAAGCAGGAAGAGATCATGCAGGTCTGAAGGCCGCGCAGGAAGGACCCCGCCATGCAGGCAAAGCCTCGGATCAAAGGCACGGAAGGTGGCCCGCGTCACGTCGCCATCATCATGGACGGCAATGGCCGCTGGGCGACGCAGCGCGGGCGACCGCGCCTGTTCGGCCATCAGGCCGGTGCGCGCCGTGTCCGCGAGATCGTCGAGGCTTGCCCAGACCTTGGTGTCGACTACCTGACGGTGTTCGCGTTCTCGACCGAGAACTGGAAGCGGACCCAATCCGAGGTCGCGGGCCTCATGAACCTGTTTCGCCGCTACATCACCCGCGAGGCCAAATCGCTCAAGGCCAACGACGTTTGCGTGCGCTTCATCGGCGACCGGGTCCGGCTCGACGACAAGCTCGTCTTCATGATGGACGAGCTCGAGGCGCTGACCGCCGAGTGCCGGACCGTGAACCTGACCATCGCGATCAACTACGGTGGCCGCGACGAGGTGGCACGCGCCACCAAGCGTTTGGCGCGGGACGTGGCCGCGGGCAAGCTCGATCCTGAGGCAGTGGATGAAGAAACGCTTCCAAGGTACTTGGATACTTGCGTTTTACCCGATCCCGACCTGGTGATCCGGACCAGTGGCGAAGCGCGGATTTCGAACTTCCTGCTGTGGCAATCGGCCTATTCCGAATATGAATTCATCGACACGCTCTGGCCCGATTTCTCGGCCGCGGAATTCCGCTCTGTCGTGGATGGCTTCGGCACCCGCGACCGCCGGTTCGGAGCCGTGGTGGCATGATGTCGGGCAAGTGGGACGACCTTGCCCCGCGGCTGTTGTCAGCCGTGGCGATGGTTGGCCTTGGGTCACTGGGTGTCTGGCTCGGCGGTCTGTGGTTCCATGCGCTGATCGCCATCGTTTCGGGACTGATGGTGTGGGAGCTCGTCTCCATGCTCGACACCGGGCGCACCCGGACACCGATCGTGCTCGGGGGAGTTTCCGCGCTGGTGGCGATGGTCGCGATCGAACTGCCCGGCGCCTTCGCCTTGCCGCTGTTGATGGCGCCTTCCATGCTTGGTCTTGGCCGGATGGAGCGGGGCGGTGTGACCTATGCGGTCTTCACCGCGTTGATCCTGCTGGCGGGCTATGGGCTTATGGCGCTGCGCGATGATTTCGGCCTGACCTGGATGGTCTGGCTGCTGCTGGTCGTGGTGGTGACGGATATCGCGGGCTATTTCGCCGGGCGGATGATCGGCGGACCCAAGCTCTGGCCGCGCGTCAGCCCCAAGAAGACATGGTCGGGAACGGTGGCCGGCTGGGTCGGAGCCGCCGCGATTGCCCTGCTCTTTGCCGGTGCGACGCAGGTGGGGGCCGGGTTGATCGGGGTCAGTGTCGGGGTCAGCATGGCCAGCCAGATCGGTGACATCGCGGAAAGCGCGATCAAGCGGCGCGTCGGCGTCAAGGACAGCTCGCGGCTGATCCCCGGTCACGGCGGATTGCTCGACCGGTTCGACGGCATGCTGGGTGCGGCGCTGTTCATCGTGATCGCCGGACAGCTGATCGGGTTTCCGCCGGGGACTCCATGAGGCGGATTTCCATTTTCGGGGCCACAGGGTCCATCGGCCAGAACACGCTCGACCTGATCGGGCGCGATCGCGAAGCCTACCAGATCGTCGCCTTGACCGGGGGGCAGAACGTCGCGCAACTCGCCGCCGATGCGAAACGGTTCAATGCGGAACTGGCCGTGACCGCCGATCCGGCGCGGCTTGCCGACCTGCGCAGCGCATTGGCGGGAACAGGCATCGAGGCGGCGGCGGGTCCCTCTGCCTTGCTCGACGCGGCGTCGCGCTCGGCAGATTGGGTGATGTCCTGCATCGTCGGCTCTGCCGGCCTTGCGCCCGGGCTGCGGGCGCTTGAACAGGGGGCGAGCCTTGCGCTGGCCAACAAGGAAAGCATGGTCTGCGCGGGGCCGCTGATGCTGGCGACGGCGCGGGCGCATGACGCGACGATCCTGCCGGTGGACAGTGAACATTCCGCCGTCTTCCAGGCCCTCATCGGCGAGGATATCGCGACGGTCGAACGGGTCATCATCACCGCCTCGGGCGGCGCGTTCCGCGACTGGCCGTTGGCGGATCTGGCCAAGGCGACTCCGGAACAGGCCGCACAGCATCCCAATTGGGACATGGGCCAGCGGATCACCATCGACAGTGCGTCCATGTTCAACAAGGCGTTGGAACTGATTGAGACAAAAGAGTTTTTCCAGATCGACCCGTCCCGCATCGAAGCCGTGGTCCATCCTGAATCGATGATCCATGCGTTGGTCGGGTTCACCGACGGCGCGCTGATGGCGCATGTCGGACCGCCGGACATGCGCCACGCCATCGGTTTTGCGCTGCATTACCCGGACCGCAAGTCGCTGCCGGTCGAGCGTCTGGATCTGGTGGCGCTTGGCCAATTCACCTTCCGCTCCGCCGACGAGACCCGTTGGCCCGCGCTGCGACTGGCGCGCGGGGTCATGGCGACGGGTGGTCTGTCCGGCGCGGTGTTCAATGCGGCCAAGGAACGCGCGCTGGACGGGTTCATCGACAAACGCATCGGTTTTCAACAGATTGCATCGGTTGTCGAAGAGGTTCTGTCCAGAGTTTCGGCCCAGCAGGGTCATATTGATGCCGACATCACCCTTGATAACGTGATGAATGCAGACCATCTCGCTCGGGTACGGGCAGATGAAATCATGACTGAATTAGAGGGCTGAGCATTGGATATAGCAGCGTTACTGCCGCAGTTCGGCGGCGTGATCTGGACCGTTCTGGCCTTCGTCATCGCCCTCTCGGTGATTGTCGCCATCCACGAATACGGCCATTACATCGTCGGCCGCTGGTCGGGGATCGACGCGGACGTGTTCTCGCTGGGGTTCGGGCCGGTGCTGTTCTCGCGGGTCGACAAGCGCGGCACGAAATGGCAATTCGCGCTTCTGCCCTTGGGCGGCTACGTCAAGTTCCGGGGCGACAGCAACGCATCCGGCGGCAAGGACGATGCCGCGATGGCAAGCCTGTCGGAAAGTGAACGCCGCCGCACGATGAACGGCGCACCGCTCTGGGCGCGGGCCGCCACCGTGGCGGCGGGCCCGGCATTCAACTTTGCGCTGTCGATCCTGATCTTCACCGGCATCTTCATGCTGCGGGGCGAAGTGACCGAACCCGTGCAGATCGGCGAATTGCGCGCGGTTCCGGCCCAGAACGAGCTTCGGGTCGGAGACGAACTGGTCGCGATCGAAGGCACCGACCTGCCATCCTTCAGCGAATCCGCCAGTTTCCAGTCATTCCTGGATGACCTGCCCGAGCAGGAGCATCTGGACTACACCGTCCTGCGCGATGGCGACCGGCAGGTGGTGCAGGGGCCCTATGTCTATCCGCCGGTGGCGACGCAGATCATTCCGCGCTCGGCGGCGGATGATGCGGGGTTCCGGGCTGGCGACATCATCGTGTCGATAAATGGCGACGAGATCTATGCCTTCGACCAGCTGCGCAATGCGGTGGAAGGATCGGACGGAGCGACCATGGAGATGGAGGTCTGGCGCGACGGCGACATCCGGACGCTCGAGATGACGCCGCGCCGCACCGACGAGCCGCAGCCGGATGGCAGCTTCAAGACCGCGTTCCGGATCGGCATTGTCGGCGGCATGTTCTTTGAACCCGAAACCGCATTCACCGGGCCGATCAGCGCCTTCTGGTCGGGTGTCGAACAGACCGGCCGCATCATCGACGGGTCGCTGTCGGGCCTTTGGCACATGATCACAGGCGCGATCAGCACCTGCAACCTGTCCGGGCCGATCGGAATCGCGGAAACGTCGGGGTCGATGGCCTCGCAGGGGACCGCCAGCTTCATCTGGTTCATCGCGGTGCTCAGCACGGCGGTGGGGTTGCTGAACCTGTTCCCGATCCCGGTGCTCGACGGGGGTCATCTGGTGTTCCACGCCTACGAGGCGGTGACCGGGCGTCCCCCCAGCGACAAGGCGTTGAGGGTTCTCATGGCGATCGGGCTGACCATGCTGCTGTCGCTCATGCTGTTTGCCCTGTCGAACGACCTGTTCTGTCCGTAAGGCCTCGAAAATGCGGCGGTTTCACAGAATCGCCGCATTTCCCGCCGAATTGTCGACATAATCGGCGGCTATTTCCTGCCTTGGAACCACGGATCCGAGGTATGTGATGCAAACGATTCAAGACGGCTACAAGACTTTCAGCCTGCTCATTTCCATCAACTGGGACCGGCTGCTGTACGTGTTCGCCATCGCAGCGTCGCTCTTCCTTGGTGCGTATATCGGGTCCCTGATGATGGAAGCTATGACACACCCTGTCGGCTACTGAGGGATTACCCGCTCTGCGCTTTTGACAAGCAGGGGTAATCTCGGTACTCACTTCCTCAAAAGGATGTCTGAGTAGGTGGGCAAAATGACACAAAAAACAGGCGGGCAGGAAACGCGGCGAGCAGCGCGGAAACCTTACATTCGTCCCTTTATCGTAGCTGCTTCGATCGCCGCAACCGTCGGGTTCGTCGCTCTGCCGGACATGGTCCGGGCGCAGGATTTCCAGTTCAATGCGATCTCGGTCGAGGGCAATCAGCGCATCGAGGCCGGAACCATCGCGAGTTATCTTGGCGTGGAGCGCGGAGAGACGGTGTCGGCGGCCGAATTGAACGACGGCTATCAGCGGGTTCTTGCCTCTGGCCTGTTCGAGAGCGTCGAGATCGAACCGCGCGGCAACACGCTGCTTGTGCGGGTTGTCGAATACCCGACCGTGAACCGCATCACCTTCGAAGGCAACGCCCGGATCGACGACGACGCGCTGTCCGCCATCGTGCAGTCGGAATCGCGCCGCGTGTTCAGCCCGTCCACCGCCGAGGCGGATGCCGCACGCATCACCGAAGCCTATTCGCAGCAGGGCCGGATCGCGGCCCGCGTGCAGCCCAAGGTCATCCGCCGGTCCGACAACCGCATCGACCTGGTCTTCGAAGTCTTCGAAGGCGGCGTCTCCGAGGTCGAGCGTATCGGCTTTGCGGGCAACCGGGTGTTCAGCGACCGTCGTCTGCGCCGGGTTCTCGAGACCAAGCAGGCGGGTCTTTTCCGCGCGCTTGTCCAATCCGATACGTTCATCGAAGACCGCATCGATTTCGACCGCCAGGTCCTGCGCGATTTCTACCAGTCGCGCGGCTATGTCGATTTTCGCACCACCGGCGTCAATGCCGAGTTGAGCAACGAGCGGGACGCCTATTTCATCACCTTCAACGTCGAAGAGGGACAGCAATTCTCGTTCGGCGACGTAACGGCAACGTCGGACATGGCCGAGGTGGACCCCGACATCTTCCAGAACGCCATCCGCCTGCGGTCCGGATCGACCTATTCGCCGACCGCGGTGGAAACCGAGATCGCGCGGCTTGAACGGCTGGCGATCCGCGAGGGTCTGAACTTCGTTCGGGTCGAACCGCGTGTGACCCGCAATGACCGCGACCTGACGCTGGACGTGGAATTCCTGCTGACGCGCGGCGAACGGGTGTTTGTCGAACGCATCGACATCGAAGGCAACACGACGACGCTCGACCGGGTGGTGCGCCGTCAGTTCCGGCTGGTCGAGGGCGATCCGTTCAACCCCCGCGAAATCCGTGAAAGCGCGGAACGGGTGCGGGCGCTTGGCTATTTCGGCGATGCGCAGGTCGAAGCCCGCGAAGGTTCCACACCGCAGCAGGTCGTGATCGACGTGGATGTCGAGGAACAGCCCACCGGCTCCCTGAGCTTTGGCGGCTCCTATTCGACAAGCAGCGGCTTCGGCGCGGCAATCACCTTCCGCGAACGCAATTTCCTTGGTCGCGGGCAGCAGCTTGCCCTGGGTGTCACCACCGGGGTCGATTCCTCGAACTACAACTTCAGCTTCACCGAGCCGGCCTTTCTGGGCCGCGATCTGGCGTTCAACTTCAGCGTCAGCTACCTCGAAACGGACAATGCCTCGGCCGAGTATGACACGGCGATCGGGAATTTCTCGACAGGCTTCACCTTTCCGGTCTCCGAGAACGGTCGCCTGAACCTGCGTTACGGCGCGCGCTATTCCGAGATCACGAATCTTGCGCCCGAGGTCGGCTCGATCATCACCGCCGAAGCCGATCAGGGCGAGGTCTGGGACAGTTTCCTTGGGTATCGTTACAGCTTCGACACGCGGCGCACGGGGCTTGATCCGAATGCCGGCGTGCTGCTGGAATTCGGTCAGGATTTCGGCGGCATCGGCGGCGACAGGACCTATGTCGAAACCAACCTGCGGGCGATCGCGCAGACCAGGGTCTACAATGACGAGGTCACATTGCGCGCCACGCTTCAGGCGGGCTCGCTGGATTTCTCGGAAGGCTCGTCGCGCGTGACCGACCGGTTTGCGCTTGGATCGAGCCTGATGCGCGGCTTCGAAGGCGGCGGCATCGGCCCGCGCGAAGTGGCCCCGGGGGGCGTGAACGATCCGCTGGGCGGCAACTACTTTGCCGTGGCCCGCTTCGAGGCGGAATTCCCGTTGCCCTTGCCCGAGGAATATGGCGTGTCGGGGGGTGTCTTCTACGATATCGGCAGCCTTTGGGGGCTTGAGGAGTCAAATCCCGACGTGCTTTACGAGGACTTCACGGCCCGCCAGGTGGTGGGTGTGTCGCTGTTCTGGAACACGCCGATCGGCCCGCTGCGGTTCAACTTCAGCGAGGCGGTCAGCAAGGAAAAGTTCGACGAAGAACAGAATTTCGACCTGACCATCTCCACCCAGTTCTAGATGTCGCGTCTCGTTCGCACAGCGGCA
>Ga0102938_10001529_pt1 | contig 17483 bp, 15 predicted proteins | sample SalPonR2_B_D2_MG_FD_84516 | JGI IMG/M metagenome (GOLD analysis project Ga0102938, IMG submission 84516) | Salt pond soil microbial communities from South San Francisco under conditions of wetland restoration - Salt Pond MetaG R2_B_D2_MG | ecosystem: Environmental > Aquatic > Marine >...
CGTTTGGTGTGTCCGGTCGGAGGGTCCTCCCCGGCCGCGGCGCCACGTTAGTGCCGAACCGGTGGTGACCTCCCAACCGTCGGTGCGTCCCGGCGTTCGGACGCCGCAAGTTGTCGCCCGGTCGGCCGGTCAGAGCGGCGTGTTGCCGTGCTTGCGGCCGACCAGTTCCTCGCGCTTGTCGGCGAGCACCCGGAGAGCCGCGGCGATCTCGGTGCGGGTGTCGGCGGGGTCGATCACGGCGTCGACGAGTCCGCGCTCGGCAGCCACGTACGGGTTCAGCAGCCGCTCGGCGTAGTCGGACTCGAACTGCGCCCGCTCGTCGGGAGTTGCTCGCCGCTGGAGGATCGCCGCAGCCTGCCCGGCGCCCATCACCGCCAGTTCGGCCCACGGCCACGCGAGGCAGAGATCGTTCCCCATCGTCTTGGAGTCCATCACGATGTAGGCGCCGCCGTAGCTCTTGCGCAGGATCACACAGATCCTCGGCACGGTGGCCCGGGCGTAGGCGTACACCAACTGCGCCCCGTGGCGGATCATGCCGCGCCACTCGAGGTCCTTTCCGGGATAGAAGCCCGGCGTGTCCACGAGCGTGACGATCGGCAGGTTGAACGCGTCGCACATCGCCACGAACCGCGCAGCCTTCTGCGACGCCGGGATGTCGAGTGTGCCGGCCAGGGTGACGGGCTGGTTGGCCACCACGCCCACCGGACGGCCGTCGATGGTGGCGAACGCCGTGACGATGTTGCCGGCCCAGCGGGGCCGCAGCTCGAGCAGGGAGTCGACGTCGACGATCGCCTCGGCGACGCGGCGGACGTCGTAGCTGCCGGTGGAGCTCGGTGGGATCAGTTCGCCCGCCTCGGGACAGCGCCGGTCGGCAGGGTCGTCGACGTCGACCTCGGGGGGCTCGGCGTCGACGTGGTCGGGCAGGTACGCCAGCATGTCGGTGACCGTGTCGATCGCCGCGGCACGATCGCTCACCACGGCCGACGCCACGCCGGTGTACCTCGCGTGATTGCCCGCCCCGCCGAGCTCGTCGATCCCGATGTCGACCCCGGTGAACTGTTCGACCATCACCGGGCCGTTGACGAAGGCGTAGCTGTCGTCGGTCATCACGACGAGGTCGGCGAGCCCGAGCAACAGCGCCGGCCCGGAGACGGCGGGCCCGTCGACCACGGCGGCGATCGGCACCACGCCCGAGCAGGCGGTCATCGCCGCAGCGACGTGACCCCAGGCGTCGAGGGCGGGGATCCCTTCGACGATGTCGGCGCCGACCGTGGAGAGCACCATCACCAGCGGAATCCGTCGATCGAGGGCGATGCGAGCTGCCGACGCCAGCTGCTGCGACGACGTCGACGAGAGCCGGACGCCGTCGCCGACGAGCTCGGCGAGCACGACGTCGCGGCCCCCGAGCGCGGACACCGTGGCACGGACGTCGCCGCCGGCCAGCGCCGTCAGACCGAGCCCGGGGACGAGAGCGGGTCCACGATCGACGGCGGTGCGCTCGGTGTTGGCGTCGGACACGGCTGCGACAGTATCGGCCGCGGTCACGACGAGCGTGTGACGGGGATGGCTGCGGCGTCGAGGTGGACGCCGTGCTGTCGCTCGCCCTCGTCACGAGTGACCGTACGGAGAGTCTCCAGCGCCGCAGTGGTGGGCGCCGTCGGAGTCGGCCGACGGCGGCGGGCGAACGCCACCACGCGGCGGGGGAGTTCGGGAACCGTGATGCGGTGGAACGAGCCCTGCAGCCACGTGGGGACGGCCGTGGCAGGCACGATGGCGGCACCGAACCCGTCGAAGGCCAGCGAGGCGAGGAGGCGGACCCCGTCGACCTCGGCCTGGGCGCGCAGCGTGATGCCGGTACTCGCCGCGGCGCGCTCGAGCACCCGGCGCAGCGCGGCGCCCGGTGGTGGGAGCAACAGGGGCACTTCGTGCAGGTCGGCGAGCGGGATCTCGTCTCGGTCCGCGAGCGGGTGGCCGTCTGCTGCGAGCAGCAGCAGATCCTCGGCGAACAGTGGCTCGATCGTGAGTTCCGGGTCGTCGACGGGGAGGTGCACGATGGCGCCGTTGAGCTGACCGCTCAACACGTTGGGCACGATCGACGACGTGGCTCCCTCCTGGACGATGACGCGGACGTTGGGATGTTCGTCGCCGAGGCGGGCGAGGAAGGGTGGGATGAGCCAGCGGGCCGTCGTGCCGATCACGCCCAGACGGGTCTGGCCCGAGACGTCCTCGTGGCGGCTCGACATGTCGGCGGTGATGTCGTCGATCTCGTTGAGGATCCGGCGGGCCCGCTCGACCACCCGGGCGCCGTCGTCGGTGAGCCCGCCCTGGGTGCGGTCGACGAGCGTGACGCCGAGTTCTTTCTCGAGACGGGCGATGTGGCTCGACACGTTGGACTGCACGGTGTACAGCGCCCGGGCAGCAGCGGAGAAGGTGCCGTGGTCGGCGATCGCCACGAGCGTCGAGAGCTGCCGGACGTCCATCTCTCGGAACGATATCAAGTATCTCTTTGTTCTACTTGCACGATCGCTTGTTCACGTGCATACTTTCACAAGCAAATCGCAGTGCGAACACCCCCCATGTTCCACTCGATGGAGAGTCCACCAATCGGTTCCCCCAACCGACGGACCCTCCTGGTTGAGAGACCCGGATCCCCCATCCGGGTCTTTCCCATTTTTCGGGGTCGGTGCAGGCGACGTCCTCGATGTCGACCCGGCCACGGCGGCACGTGGACGGCGTCGCGTAGGCTCGGGCGGTGACTTCCTCCGGCGCTGCCTTCTTCGACCTCGACCGCACCCTGCTGTCCGGTGCTTCGGGCGAGGTGTTCGCCGGTGCGATGCGCATGGCGGGGCTGACGGGGCCGAACCCCGTACCCGGCGAACGGTTGCTGTTCGGGCTGTTCAATGCGATCGGCGAGACCCTGCCGTCGATGGTGCTGGCGCGTCAGGCCGTGGCGCTGGCCGCGGGCCGGTCGCGGTCCGCAGTCGCCGAAGCGGCCGAGTCGGTGGCCGACGACCTCTGCGCCCTGGTGCAACCCTTCGCCGAGACGGCGTTCGCTGCGCACCGCGAGGCCGGGCGACCGATCGTGCTCGCCACCACGACGCCGTACGACCTGGTGAAGCCGTTCGCCGATCGTCTCGGCCTCGACGACGTCGTGGCGACCCGCTACGGGGTGAGTGCCGACGGCACCTACGACGGCACGCTCGATGGTCCGTTCGTGTGGTCGGCGGGCAAGCTCGCCGCCATCACCGACTGGGCCGACCGTCACGACGTCGACCTCGCCGAGAGCTACGCCTATTCCGACAGTGTCTACGACACGCCGATGCTCGCCGCGGTCGGCCATCCCATCGTCGTCAATCCCGATCCCCGCATGGTGCTGGTCGCGGCAGCTCGCCGGTGGCCGACGCTCAACCTCGACGTGTCGCCCGGTGTGCTCAAGATCCCGGTGATCGGCCTGGAGTTGCAGCGGGTGGCGCTGCAGTTCGCCCGTCCCTCGGCGTACCCCTACGCCCGATTCGACATCGAGGGCGTCGAGCACATCCCGTCGACCGGCGCAGCGATCCTCGTCGGCAACCACCGCAGTTACTTCGACGTCGTCGCCATGTCGCTCACGATCGCCAAGTCCGGGCGCCCGGCGCGGTTCCTCGGCAAGAAGGAGGTCTTCGACGCGCCGGTCGTGGGGCCGATCGCCGCCGCGATGGGCGGGATCCGTGTCGATCGGGGCACGGGGTCCGACGAACCGCTGGCGGCGGCGGCCGCGGCCCTCGAGGGCGGCGAGATGGTCACGATGATGCCGGAGGGCACGATTCCACGAGGCCCGGCCTTCTTCAAGAAGCCGACAGGGCGGTGGGGTGCTGCCCGACTCGCGCAGATGACCGGGGCGCCGGTCATCCCGGTCGGGCTGTGGGGCACCGAGAAGGTGTGGCCTCGGGCACGTCGGGTCCCCGACGTGCTGAACCTGGCCGACCCGCCGAGCGTCCGGATCCGCGTCGGTGAGCCCGTCCGTATCGTGGGGCGGTCGCTCGACGCCGACACGAAGCGGATCATGTCGGCGATCGTGGGCCTGCTGCCCGAGGACGCCTACCGGCGACGGAATCCGACGCCCGAGGAACTGGCGGCCACCTATCCGCCCGGTTACGCGGGCGAGCCAGAGCGTGAGTCGCAGCGGCGCCCCGGCACCGACTGAGCAGCGCAGAAGTTTTCCTGATCAATTCTCATCCGGATTCGAGCCGGCTGCGAACACCTGGTACTCCGCTTCGTTGCGGCGTGAACAGAAACTCCACTCACGTACCAGAAAAAGGAACCCCACATGCGCAAGTCCCCCACCCGTCTCGCGGCCGTCGCGGCGGTCACGAGCCTCGTCGTCCTCTCGGCCTGCGGCAGCGACTCGAACGACGCCGACGACGCCGTCACCACCGACGCCCCAGCCGCCACAGAGGCCCCCGCTGACGACGGCGAGGCCGGCACGATCGTCGATGTCGCCGTCGCCAACGGCTCTTTCGAGACCCTCGTTGCCGCGGTCACCGCCGCCGATCTCGTCGACGCGCTGTCGGCAGACGGTCCGCTGACGGTGTTCGCCCCGACCGATGACGCTTTTGCAGCACTGCCCGAGGGCCTCGTCGATTGCCTGCTGCTCGAGGAGAGCAGCGACGCGCTGACCTCCATCCTCACGTACCACGTGGTCGATGGAGAGGTGTTGTCGACGGATCTCACCGACGGCCAGGTGCCGACGCTCCAGGGTGAAGAGATCACTGTCGACCTCACCGATGGCGTCGTTCTCAACGGTGGCCCGTCGGTGGTCATCGCCGACGTCGACGCCAGCAACGGTGTCATCCACGCCATCGACGGTGTTCTCGTGCCGCCGACCATCGACGTCGAGGCGTTCCTCGAGACCTGTCCAGCCTGATCTCGACGAACAACTGACCGGGCACCCGGTCACAGATCTCCCCTTCGGATGAGGGACCGGTCCATCGGGCCGGTCCCTCGTTCGCGTACGGTGCCGAGGGTGAACAGCGCTGCGACGTGTGAGTTGTGTGAGGCGACACCGTTCACCGAGTGGTTCCACAGCGACGAGCTGTGCTGGATCGCCGAGTGCGATTCGTGTGCGGTGCCGATGGTGGTGTGGCGTCGCCACGACCCTGCGCCGTCGGCTGAGATCCGTCAGGCACTGCACAACCGTCTCGTCGCGGTGATGGAGGCCCGAGAATCCGGTCCGTTCTGGATCGACGACACGCTGCGTTCGATCCCCGATCACTACCACGCCCACGCCCGACGACGACCAGATTGGACCCGCTGATGTCGAACTCCGACCCTGCTGCCCTGCCACGCCCCGACGAGCTGCTGCCGCACCGGGCCCCGTTCCTGTTCGTCGACGAACTGCTGTCGGTCGTGCCGGGGGAGTCGGCGTCGGGCGTGTGGCGCCTCACCGGCGACGAGTTCTTCTTCGCCGGGCACTTCCCGGGCCGTCCGACCTTGCCCGGCGTGCTGATGTGCGAAGCGATCGCCCAGGTCGGAGCAGCCGCCGTGCTCGCCGACCCGAAGTTCGCCGGCAAGCTGCCGCTGTTCGGAGGTCTCGACCGGGCCAGGTTCCGTCGCCAGGTGTTCCCGGGGGAGGAACTCGTCCTCGAAGTCGAATTGGGTCGCATGTCGGCTCGCGCCGGCAAGGGCTCGGGCCGAGCCCTGGTCGGCGCAGAAGTGGCCTGTAGCTGCGATCTGCTCTTCGTCCTCGCCGATGCGTAGTTCGATCACGCCAGGGGTCAGACCCCAGACGTGATCGATCACGCCTGGGGTCTGACCCCTGGCGTCATGCTCAGGTCGGGGGAGCGATGATGACGCTGCCGTTGTGGCCGCCGAAGCCGAAGTTGTTCGACATCACCGGTCCGGGCGTCCACGGTCGGGCCTCGCCGGTCACGAGGTCGATCGTCATCTCGGGATCGACCGTCGTGGTGTTCGCGGTCGGAGGGATCAGCTCGTGACGGATCGACAACAGCGCAGCCGCGGCCTCGAGGGCACCGGCCGCTCCCAATGCGTGACCGGTCACTCCCTTGGTCGACACGACGGGCACACCGTTCGGGCCGAAGACCTCGGTGATCGCCGCGGCTTCGGCAGCGTCGTTCAGCGGGGTGGAGGTCCCGTGGGCGTTCACCTGGGCGATCGCCGACGCATCGAGCCCGGCATGGTCGAGCGCCATTCGCATGCACGAGATCGCCCCGACGCCGCCCGGCGACGGAGCGGTGATGTGGTGCGCATCGGCGTTGCTGGCCATGCCCACGATCTCGCCGAGGATGGTCGCTCCCCGGGCCTCGGCGTGATCCCACGCCTCGAGCACCAGCACAGCGGCACCTTCACCCATCACGAAGCCGTCTCGATCGACGTCGAACGGACGGCTCACCCCCGAGCTCGACAGCGCCGTCATGTTGCCGAACCCGGCGAGCGCTGTCACGGTCGCAGCCGCCTCGGTGCCGCCGGTGGCGACCGCGTCGACGATGCCCCACTCGATCAGCCGCGCGGCGTAGCCGATGGCATGGGTGCCGGCGGCGCATGCGGTACAGATCGTCTCGAGCGGCCCCTGGAGGTCGTAGCGCATGGAGATGGCCGCCCCGGACGCGTTCACCATCATCATCGGGACGAGGAACGGCGACACGCGGCGCTCACCCTTCTCGGCGCGCACCAGGATCTGCTCTTCGAGGGTGTGGAGACCGCCCACACCCGTGGCGAAGATGGTGCCGAAACGCGAGGGGTCGATGCCGATCGCATCAGTGCCTCCAGCCATGTCGAACGCCTCACTTGCGGCAGCGAGAGCGAACTGCTCGACACGGTCGGCTCGACGTGCATGCTTGGGCGACTCGAAGTACGGACTCGGATCCCAGTCGTCGATCTCGGTCGCGATGCCGCCGGTGGTTCCCGGGCCGAGCAGACCGGCCCAGAAGTCGTCGACGCCGAGACCGGCGGGAGCGACGACGCCGAGACCGGTGACAGCGACCCGACGGCCGCCGCGCGTCACAGCTTCGCAGCGACGATGTCGTAGGCCTGCTGGACCGTCTCGACACCTTCGAGTTCTTCTTCGGGCACCGACACGTCGAACTCCTCCTCGAGCGCCATGACCAGCTCGACCAGGTCGAGGCTGTCGGCGTCGAGATCGTCACCGAAGTTGGCCTCGGGAACGACGGCGCTCTCCTCGACGGACAGTACCTCGACGGCGCACTTGCGGAAGCGGGCAAACAGTTCTTGGTCCACGGTGTTCTCCTTGTGGGCGGTGTTGCAGTGGGTTGGAAAGTGTGGCACACCGGATGCGGTGAGCCGATGATGTAACGATTGGTGTCAGACACCAATCGTTACAGGGCGCAGTTGGACGTCGGTCAATGTCCCATTCCGAGGCCGCCGTCGACGGGGACCACGGCGCCGGTGATGTACGCGGCCTCGTCGGAGGCGAGGAACGCGACCACACCGGCGATCTCGGACGGTTGTGCGACGCGTTGCAACGGCACCATCGCCGTGAGTTCGGCCATGCGCTCGTCCCCCAGCGACGCGGTCATGTCGGTGGCGACCGGGCCCGGGGCGACCACGTTGACGGTGATCGAACGAGAACCGAGCTCCCGCGCGATGGACCGGGCGAAACCGACCAACCCCGCCTTCGAGGCCGCGTAGTTCGCCTGACCGGCCGATCCGAGCAGTCCGACCACCGACGAAACCAGGACGATGCGGCCCCGGCGCGCCTTCAACATCGCGCGGCTCGCTCGCTTGACCACGCGGTAGGCGGCGGTCAGGTTGGCATCGACCACCGAGGTGAAGTCGTCCTCGGACATGCGCAGCAACAGGCCGTCGCGGGTGATGCCCGCGTTCGACACCAGGACTTCGACCGGTTCGCCGAAGTGTTCCTCGACAGCGGTGAACGCCGCGTCGACGTCCTCGTTCGAGGTGACGTCGCAGCGAACGGCGAAGAACCCGTCGGGAGGTGGCGACGAGTTGTAGGTCACCGCCACCCGGTCGCCCTGCGCGGCGAATCGCTCGGCGCACGCCAGCCCGATGCCGCGTGCGCCGCCGGTGACGAGCACCACGCGGCTCACCGGCTGCCCCCGGTCGGCGCAGATACCGCTGCACTCCACCGGACCACAGCGCTGGCTGCGGTCATCCCTGCACCGAATCCGACGAACAACACCAGATCACCTTCGCAGATCCGGCCGCGGTCCAAGGCGTCGGCGAGCGCGAGCGGGATCGATGCCGCCGACGTGTTGCCGGTCCGGTCGAGCACGACCGAGGCGCGTTCGAGATCGATGCCGAGACGCTCGCACGAGGCGGAGATGATGCGGATGTTGGCCTGGTGCGGCACGACGAGCGCGATGTCGTCGGCATCGACGCCCGCAGCGCTCATCGATGCCGTGGCGGAGTCGACCATGATGCGGACGGCTCGACGGAAGACTTCGCGCCCCTCCATCTGCAGCGTGCCGCCGAGTTCGGCGTAGAGGGCCGATTCCGCACTGCCATCGGCGGCGAGGTCCCATCCGAGGAGTTGGCCGGGTCCGTCGACCGTCTCGAGCACGGCGGCGCCCGATCCGTCGGCGAAGAGGATCGCCGTGTTGCGGTCGTCCCAGTCGGTGATGCGAGCGAGGGTGTCGGTGCCGATCACCAACACCCGTTCGGCGCCCAGTGCGATCAGACCGTGGGCGTTGACCAGCGCGTAGACCCAGCCCGAGCAGGCGGCGTTGAGGTCGTACGCGCCGCACGACAGGCCGAGCAGGTGCTGTACCGTCGAGGAGGTGCCGGGGACGGCCCGGTTGGGCGTGGTGGTGGCCAACACCAGAGCGTCGATGTCGCTCGGTTGCAGGCCGGCACGCTCGATCGCCTGGCGGCCGGCTTCGACCGACAACCCGGCGGTGGTCCCACCGACGCGCCGCTCGTGGATGCCGGTGCGCTCGACGATCCAGTCGTGGTTGGTGTCGAGCGTGCGCTCGAGGTCGTGGTTGGTGACGACCCGGTCGGGCACAGCGGTGCCCCACCCGGTGATGGCTGCTCCTCGAACCCCGCTGGGAACCTTCGGCACGGTCAGCTCGGTCCTGTCGTCATTCGGTGCGCAGCCAGGCGATCGGTTGGCGGCTGCTGACGCGTTCGGTGTCGAGCGCGATGAAGCTCTGCAGAATGCCGGCGAACGGCGAGCGCACCTCGACGTCGCCGACATGGCCGACGACCGAGCCGACCTCGATGGTGGAGCCGTCGCGCAGGTCGGCCGTCGGCGTGAAGATGCCGGCAGCCGGGCTCACCACCAGTCGTTCGACGGCAAAGAGGTGTTCGCCCTGTTGATGGCGCAGGCTCGTGGCCGTCGCGGCCCCGACCCACTCGAGGAGCTTGTCGAGGTCTTCCGGGGTGGCGACCGAGATCCTGCGACCGTCGGGCACGGTGCGTTTGGCCATGCCGGTCAGCACGGCACCAGGACCCAGTTCGGCGAAATCGGTGACACCGGCGCTCGAGAGTGTGAGCAGACAGTGCTTCCAGCGCACCGGACTCGACAGTTGCGCCGACAGCAGGCTCGCCCAGTCCGCGCCCTGATCGTGCGGGAGCGCGTCGACGTTCGACACCACCGGCACGTCGGAGTCGCGTGGGTCGGCGTCGGCGAGCGCAGCGCGCAGCCGACCCCGGGCTGCGGTCATGAACGGCGTGTGGAACGCCCCGGCCACCTGGAGCTCCATCACCTTCTTCGCCCCGAGGCCCTTTGCATGTGTGGCAGCGGCGTCGACCCCGTCGGGTGAGCCGGCGATGACGACCTGTCCGGGTGCGTTGAAGTTGGCAACCCACACGTCGGCGTCGGCGCGGCGACAGGCCACCTCGACCTGGTCGTCGTCGAGGCCGAGCACGGCTGCCATCGTCCCGGGCTGAGCGATGCCGGCGTCGTGCATGGCTGCGCTGCGCTCGGCGACCAGGCGGATGCCGTCGTCGAACCCGAGGGCGCCGGTGGCCGTGAGGGCGGTGTATTCGCCGAGGCTGTGGCCTGCGCAGAAATTGGGTTCGATGCCGAGTCGCACCACGGCGTCGAGGACCATCAGGCTCGACACGAACGTGGTGAGCTGCGCGTTGCGGGTGTCTCTGAGTTCGTCGGCGTCGGCGTCACAGAGCAGGGCGCCGACATCGCGGCCGGCGATGTCACTGGCCTCGTCGACCAGTTCCCAACTCTCGTGGTCGCGCCACGGTAGACCCATTCCAGGGCGTTGCGAGCCCTGGCCGGGGAAGGTGAAAGCGAGCATTGTCGGCAGGCTAGACCGCTCGCTCGGAGACGAGGAGCTACCGTCGGGTAAGCCCGCTAGTCTCGCCGTCGCGTACGGCCCCGGTAGCCCAATTGGCAGAGGCAACGGTCTCAAACACCGTCAAGTGTCGGTTCGAGTCCGACCCGGGGCACCACGATCGCCCGTGGTGCCGGACACCGATGGCAACCGAGATCGCTGGGTTCTCGTCCGGCGTCGGTACCTGCAGCAGTGCCACGATGGCGGCGTCGTGGCGATGTAGCGTTGTGCGCTCATGGGCAACTGGCTCGTCGAACGGCGACTGTCGCAAGCGGCGACACGGCTGAAGACGTTGCGCGCCGAACTGGCCGTGATCGACGAGCAGATGATCTACCTCGGCGACGACGCCGACGACCAGGAGATCCGCGCCCTCGTCGCAGAGACGGCCGGGGCCTCGTTCGAGGCGCGCGACGCCCGACGACACGTCGACGCCCACGCCAAGCATCGAGCCAAGGTGGTCGCCGAGATCTCCGAACTCGAAGCCCGTCAGGACGAACTCCTCGATCGACTCTGAGGTCGCGGCAACTCTGAGGTCGCGGCAACGGGGGTCTCACCCGTGTCGACGATCCAGGTTCGGTGAGCGTCCACGTTACTGACATGCTCGGACGATGGACCCGTTGATCGCCCGCAAGACCTGGCGCACACTCGAACCCGTTCACGGTGCGATCTACTTCGCGTCAGAGGCACGGGAGGAGTATCGAGCGATCGGTCTCGACGACCGCATGACTGGCTACTTCGCGTCCCGGTCGGCGCCCATGGGGGCGGTGACGGCCGAGGTGGTGATCGCCACCTTCTTCAACTTCGACCCCGACCTGGTTCGCCGCAGCATGAACGCTCTGTGGGCGAAGGTGTCGCCGGCGGAGGTGCTCGCCGCCCGGCTGCGGGGCGCCGACCGGATGATGCGGGCCCATGCCGGCGCCTTCGTCGAATCGGATGAGATCGCCGAGGCCGCCGAGCTCGCTCGGGCGGCAGCGATGGCCGCGTGCAAGCGTCCGGAGGGGCGACCGCTGTTCGCCGGCCACGCGTCGCTGCCGTGGCCCGACGCCCCGCACCTCGTGCTGTGGCACGCGCAGTCGCTGCTGCGCGAGTTCCGTGGCGATGGCCACATCGTGGCGCTCGCCGTCGAAGGGCTCGACGGGTGCGAGGCGCTGGTCACCCATGCGGCTGCAGGCGATGTCTCGTCCGACATCCTGCGTGCGACGCGCCAACGTTCGGGCGACGACTGGCTGGCCGCCGAGGAACGACTCCGAGAGCGTGGCTGGCTCGACCCCGACCTGGCGTTCACCGAGCTGGGCCGGCAGCGACGCGATCGGATCGAGTCCCGAACGGACGAGCTCGCCGCAGCGCCCTACGACGCGATCGGGGTCGACGGCTGCTCGCGGTTGCGTGAGCTCGGTCGGCCGATCAGCCAGGCGATGATGGCCGCGTTCGCCTGAACCGGCCGGCCGCACGAGCCGTTCCGGCCCGTCACCTGCTAGATAGGGGGCCATGCCATTGCGTGTCGTGATCGCCGAGGACGAGGCCATCATTCGCATGGACCTGCGCGAGACCCTCGAAGAGGAGGGCTACGAGGTCATCGGTGAGACCGGTCGAGGTGACCAGGCAATCGAGCTGGTGCGGGGGTTGCAGCCCGACCTGGCGATCCTCGACATCAAGATGCCGGGGATGGACGGGCTCGAAGCCGCCAAGATCATCAACGGCGAGAAGATCTGCGGTGTACTGATGCTCACCGCGTTCAGCCAGCGAGAGGTGGTCGAACAGGCCCGCGACGCCGGCGCTCTCGCCTTTCTGGTCAAGCCCTTCCAGAAGAGCGACCTGATTCCGGCGATCGAGGTCGCGATGGGGCGCTTCCGTGAGCTGCGTTCGCTGACCGGCGAGATCGACGCGCTGGGCGAACAGCTCGAATCGCGCAAGGTGATCGACCGGGCCAAAGGCGTCCTGATGGACGAACTGGGGATGTCCGAAACCGATGCCTTTGCGTTCGTGCAGCGCACCGCAATGAGCGAACGCACCCGCATGCGCGACGTCGCCGACCGGATTCTCGACGGCTCGCTGCGTCCAGGCGCCGACTGAGGTCGAACCGATGGGCACCTACCTCGTCGTCGACGGCAACTCGCTGACCTATCGCGCCTTCTTCGCCCTGCCCACCGACATGGCCACCGCCAGCGGACAGGTCACCAACGCCGTGTTCGGGTTCACGTCGATGCTGATCAACGTGCTCAGGGACCACACCCCCGACGGTGTGCTGGTGGCGTTCGACCGGCCCGAGCCGACGTTCCGCCACGAGGCCGAACCGCTCTACAAGGCCCAGCGTGAAGCTGCCCCCGACATCCTGCGCCAGCAGATGGGACTGGTCCGCGAGGTCCTCGACGCCGTCGGCATCACCGCGGTCGATCTGCCGGGTTGGGAAGCCGACGACATCATCGCCACCGTCACCGACCGCATCGTCGACGCCGGTCACCAGGTGATCATCGTCACCGGCGATCGCGACAGCTACCAGCTCGTGCGGGACCCCGACGTGAAGGTGCTGTACAACAAGCGCGGCGTCAGCGACTACGCGTTCTACGACGAGGCCGGCATCGAGGAACGCACCGGTGTCGTTCCGTCGCTGTACGTGCAGTACGCCGCGTTGCGGGGCGACAACAGCGACAACCTGCCCGGGGTGCCCGGCGTGGGGGAGAAGACGGCCGCCAAGCTGATCAACAACTACGGCGGCCTCGACGGCATCTTCGACCACGTCGACGACCAGACCCCGAAACTGCGATCGAACCTCGCCGAGCACGAAGCACGGGCCCGCAAGAACCTCGAGTTGATGCTGCTGCGCCACGACGCGCCGATCGAGTTCGAGCTCGACGAGTTGGGCGTCACGCCGAACGCCGACGAGCTGAAGCGACTGTTCGACTTCCTCGAGTTCCGCACGCTGGCCGCACGACTCGACGATGCGCTGTCGGCAATGGGCTCGTCGGTCGATCTCGGTCCCGCCGACGATCGAGCCGAGATCGTTGCCGAGGTGACCACCGCATCCTCGCCGGTCGAGGCGGCCGCAGCGATCTCGTCGGCCGCCGCTGTCGACATGGCGGCGACGTGGGCCGCCGAACCCGGTCGGAGTCCGCTCGCCGGTGTTGCCGTGGTCACGGATGCCTCCGTGGCAGAGGTGCTGTGGATCCCGGCTGACATCCTCGCCGACGACGCGGTCCGCAACGCTCTCGGAGCGCACGCCAACCTGCGCGGCCACAACGTCAAGCCGTTGATGCGGTCGCTGTTGGAGTTCGACGTCGAGGTGCGCGGCCTGACGCTCGACACCGCCATCGCCGCGTACCTGATCGACCCGGCCGAGGCCCGCTACACCCTGCCCGACCTCATCGAGAAGTACACCGGCTACGCGCGTCCTTCCGACGACGCCGCCGGGAGCGGGCAGCTCGATCTCGACGGCACCTCGCTGGGTGACGCCGAGCTCGCAGCGCGTGACGCGTTGGCCGTGAACGCGCTGGCCGATCCGATCGTGGCGAGCATGGAGGCCCAGGGGATGGCCGACCTCTACCGGACGATCGAGAACCCCCTCGTGCTGGTGCTGGCCAAGATGGAACACGTCGGCATCGGCGTCGACGTCGACGAGCTCCGAGCGCTCGGCAAGCGGCTGTCCGACGAAGTCCAGGCGCTGCAGGCCGAACTCCGGGAGGTGGCAGGTCGCGACGACCTGAACCTCAACTCGCCGAAGCAGCTGCGCGAGGTGCTCTACGACGAGCGTGGACTGGCGCCGGGCAAGAAGACCAAGACCGGATTCTCCACCGATGCCGTGACGTTGGAGAAGATCAAGGACCAGTGGCCCGACTTTCTCGAACCCCTGCTGCGCTACCGCGAGGTCGAGAAGCTGCGGTCGACCTATGGCGAGGGGCTCCTCGCCGAGGTGGCTGCCGACGGCCGCATCCACGCCACGTTCAATCAGACCGTCGCGCGCACCGGCCGTCTGTCGTCCGATCAGCCGAACCTGCACAACATCCCGGTGCGCACCGACGAGGGTCGCCAGTTCCGCAGGGCGTTCGTGCCGGCCCCCGGTACCACGCTGCTCGTTGCCGACTACAACCAGATCGAGCTGCGCTGTATCGCCCATCTCGCCCAGGACCCTGGCCTGATCGGGGCGTTCACGGGTGGCGAGGACATCCACAACACCACCGCGGCTCGGGTGTTCGCCGTCGACCCGACGAGCGTCACCGTCGAGCAGCGTTCGAAGGCCAAGATGGTGTCGTACGGCCTGGCCTACGGCATGGAGGCCTATGGGCTCGGGCAGCGGCTGAACATCCCGACCGAGGAAGCCGCCGTGATCCTCGATGCCTATTTCGTGGCGTTCCCGAACGTGAAGCAGTACATGGACAGCACCGTGATCGAAGCTCGTGAGCGCGGCTACACCGAGACACTGTTCGGCCGTCGCAGGCCGATCCCCGAGCTGATGAACTCGAACTTCCGGGTGCGCCAAGCAGGCGAGCGCCAGGCGATGAACGCCGGCATCCAGGGCCTCGCCGCCGACATCTTCAAGGTGGCGCTGGTGCACATCGACGAAGCACTGGTGGCGGGGGAGTACGACAGCCGGGTCGTCCTGCAGGTGCACGACGAGGTGATCGTCGAGGTGCCCGACGACGAACACGATGCCATCGGTGCTCTCGTGGTCGGGGCGATGCACGATGCCGCCGACCTCGACGTGCCACTCGAGGTGAACGTCTCCTGGGGTGCCACATGGGCGTCCGCGAAGGGATGAATCACGCCAGGGGTCAGACCCCAGGCGTCATCGTGGTCACCACAATCCATCGTGGCGTCCAGCGAGCAGCTCACCGAGCTGTGGCGGGCACCGAACCGCCGACCTCGCCTGCGACGCTCCGGAACGGCGACGTGACTGCCACGTGACCGAACGAGACCACTGGTTCGAGGATCTCGCCGACCATCTCGGCGCCGCCTACGACCGGTACGCCCACACCAAGGGCACCGTCCAGGAGATCGAGCACATCGTGGACGTGCTCGGTCTGCGGCCGGGCGATCGGGTGCTCGACGTGGGTTGCGGCACGGGACGTCACGCCCTCGAACTCGCGCGGCGCGGGATCGAGGTCCTCGGCATCGACATCAGCCAGCGATTCATCGACCTGGCCAGCGCCGTCGCCAGCGATGAGCCACACCCCCAGAGGGTGGGCGTTCGCTCATCGCGGGCGTTGTTCGAGCGCGGAGATGCACGATCGATGACGTTCGACGGTGAGTTCGATGCGGTCATCTGCCTGTGCCAGGGGGCGTTCGGGATGATGACCGCCGACGGCGATGACGCCGCAGTGATCGCTGGGATGGCCCGAGCACTGCGTCCGGGCGGGAAGCTCGCGCTCAGCGCGTTCAACGCCTACTTCGCCGTGAAGTACCACGACGATGCCGAGTTCGACGCGGCCACGGGCGTCTCACACGAGATCACCGAGATCCGCTCCGAGGCCGGCGAATCCCGCACCGTCGATCTCTGGACCGGTTGCTACACCCCCCGTGAGCTGCGATTGCTCCTCGCGGCTCACGATTTGGTGGTCGACTCGATCAGCAGCGTCGAGCCCGGAGCCTACGGATCGGCACCTGCCACCACCGAAGCCCCCGAGTTCCTCGCGATCGCACATCTCCGCTGAGGCCACCGCTCGCCGAAACCCCGGCCCCCACCGAAATGTCGCGTCAGCGTTGCGCTCAGCGCAACGCTGACGGGATTTTTCGGGGACGGGGTCGGGGGGGGTGGGGTGGATTTCGGGGGAAGTCGATGTGGGGCGGCGCTGGTAGCATGGTTGGCTGCGTCACGCTCCGTGGCGCGTCTGTCCATCTATTCACGTCCGTTTCGAAAGCAGTTCGTCCTTTGTCCGACACCGCAACCACCTCCGAGTCTCCCGCCAACCAGATGGGAACCTTCGACGACGAGGGCACTTACACACCCCGCGAGATCGTGTCCGACGATCTCGGCATGTCGTTCGCCGATGCGATCGACGGCACCATGGTCACCGTCGAAGATGGCCAGATGGTCAACGGCACCGTGGTCAAGATCGACAAGGACGAAGTGCTCCTCGACATCGGCTACAAGTCCGAAGGCGTCATCCTCAGCCGTGAGCTGAGCATCCGCAACGATGTCGACCCCTCCGAGGTCGTGTCACTCGGCGAGCAGGTCGAAGCCCTGGTCCTCACCCTCGAGGACAAAGAGGGCCGTCTGCTGCTGTCGAAGAAGCGGGCGCAGTACGAGCGGGCCTGGGGTGACATCGAAGCCAAGAAGGAAGCCGACGAAGTCGTGTCCGGCCCGGTCATCGAGGTCGTCAAGGGCGGCCTGATCGTCGACATCGGCCTGCGTGGCTTCCTGCCGGCATCGCTCGTCGAGCTGCGCCGTGTCCGCGATCTCGCCCCGTACATCGGCGAGACCGTGCACTGCAAGATCATCGAACTCGACAAGAACCGCAACAACGTGGTGCTGTCGCGTCGCGCCTACCTGGAGGAGAACCAGAAGGAGACCCGCGACCAGTTCCTCAACAACCTCAAGGTCGGCGAGGTCCGCGAGGGCACGATCTCCTCGGTCGTCAGCTTCGGCGCATTCGTCGACCTCGGCGGTATGGATGGGCTCATCCACGTCAGCGAGTTGTCGTGGAAGCACGTCGACCATCCGGGTTCGGTCGTCACCGTCGGCGATCCGGTCAAGGTCCAGGTGCTCGACGTCGACTTCAGTCGCGAGCGCATCAGCCTCTCGCTGAAGGCCACCCAGCAGGACCCGTGGCAGGAGTTCGCCGAGGGCCACCAGGTCGACCAGCTCGTCTACGGCCGGGTCACCAAGCTCGTCCAGTTCGGTGCGTTCGTCCAGGTCGGCGAAGGCATCGAGGGCCTCGTGCACATCTCCGAAATGTCGGCGCACCACGTCGACAGCCCCGAGCAGGTCGTCACGCCAGGCGAGGAGCTGTGGGTGAAGATCATCGATCTCGACCTCGCCCGTCGCCGCATCAGCCTGTCGATCAAGCAGGCCGCCGAAGGTGGCGAACTCGCCGCCGAGTACCGCGAGCACTTCGAGGTCGACTCCGCCGGCAACTGGGTCCAGGGCGAGGCATCGGCCGAGGCCGAGGCTGCATGGTCCGAGTACTACGGCGAAGGTGGCGAAGGCGCCGGCGACGCAGGAGCTCCGGCTGCTGAGGCTCCGGCTGCTGAGGCTCCGGCTGCTGAGGCTCCGGCTGCTGA
>Ga0102938_10001530_pt1 | contig 17480 bp, 22 predicted proteins | sample SalPonR2_B_D2_MG_FD_84516 | JGI IMG/M metagenome (GOLD analysis project Ga0102938, IMG submission 84516) | Salt pond soil microbial communities from South San Francisco under conditions of wetland restoration - Salt Pond MetaG R2_B_D2_MG | ecosystem: Environmental > Aquatic > Marine >...
GGCGCGGGGCGCGCGGGATTATTCTGCTTGGCCAGCCAGTTGCGGGTGAAGGAGGGGATGATCCGCCCTCCGATCACGGCGATCATCATGATGCCCGTCGCAAGACCAAGGCGCAGACCGTTGCCTTGGGCTGCAGACGCGCCCGACAGGGCCTCGGCGTGAAAGATGCCGTTGGCCAGTGTGAAGACCGCCAGCAGGGCAAGCACTATCAGGTTGCGCCAGTTCTTGCCGGCCACGATCTCGCGCAGGATCAGCCCGCCCAACACCAGCGGAAAAGCCAGGTCGATGACGGGCGCGACCGCCACAGGCAGGTGGTCCGACACAAGGACCGCAAGGCGCCCCGCGACCCAAAGCAAGACAAGCGCCGCCAGCCGCCAACCGACCATCGGCAGACGCCCGGTCCAGTTGGGCACTGCCGTCAACAGGAACCCTGCCAGCACGGCGCCCAGATAGCCGAACAGGAATTCATGCGCATGCCAGGATACCGGATCGAACCGCGTCGGCAGCGTGATCGCGCCCGACAGGGCAAGCAACCACACAAGCATCGCCAGCGTGACCCAGACGGCACCCAAAAGAAAGAAGGGCCGAAAGCCAAAGCTGAAAAGAGCCGGCCCCTGCCATGCCCGTATCTGTTCTGCCGATGTCTGTCCCATCATCTTGATCCCGTTTTGGTGCGCAGCGTCTTGAGAACCGTTCCGTCTTCGGAACAGGTCAGCCGTATGCGCGTGTCATCATGAAAGAAGCTGAGCCGCATTTTCCCGGCGTCGTCGCCTTCGCCGGTCTCAAGCCGCGTCGTGATCCGACCGTCGCGCATCCTGTCGCGCACCTCGGCGGGGGTCAGGCCCAGAAGTCCGGCAAGGTCGGTCGCGTCGATGATGGGCTGTCCGGTCTGCATGTCGATCTTCATGCCGCCTCCTTTTCGTCCGCCACGTCCATCAAGTGACGGATATGCCGGGCGAAATACCATGTCGCCGGCGCCCCGATAACACATCCCAGCCCAAGCGACCAAGCCGTCGAGGCGACAGGCCCGCCAATCCAGCTGAAGATGAGCGATGCGAAAAAGACGTTCACCGCTGCCGCCCCGGCCCCGAAAGGATAAAGCGTCAGCGCGATGCGCCGGGTGGACCAGCCCTGCCGGGTCATCTGCGCGACACCAGGGTCTGGACCGCGATCATGAAGGCGATAAGCGCGATGCAGGCCACCGCGTACCAGAATTCGGCAGTCGCCGACTGGGCCTGCGGGATCGGTCGATCAAAGCTGTCTGCAAATGTGGGCGAGGCAAAGACGGTGGCCAGGGCAACGATCAGTCTGAGCATGTCAGGTCTCCTGTGTGAGGGTGCGGTAGATGTCGGGCAAGGCCCGTGTCAGGCGTTCGGGATCGGGCAACAGGGTGAAGCCGCCGCGCCCGAAAATGCGTGCGAACCAGTCCTGCCCGTCCTCGTCGATGATGATGCCATGCAGGCTTTGCCCGGCATTGCGGGCCTCGCGCACGGCCATGTGGCTGTCCTCGATGCCGTGCTGGCCCTCGTAGTGGTCCAGGTCGTTGGGCTTGCCGTCGGTCAGCACGATCAGCAACTTGCGCGCACTTGGCTGCTCTGCAAGCTGTGCGCTGACATGACGGATCGCGGCCCCGAGGCGCGTATAGTGGCCGGGGCTCAGCGCCCCGATATTGGCTGTGATGTCCGCCGACATGGGGGCATCGAACCCCTTGCACCGTGTCAGGAACACGCGGTCCCTGCGCAACGAGGAAAACCCCCACAGGCCCAGCCTGTCGCCCGCCGCGTCAATGCCCCCGGCCAGCGCCGCCATCGCCTCGCGCGCGACCTCGATCACCGATGTGTCGCCGATGGCCGCTTCGGTCGACCGCGAGGTGTCGATCAGGAAAGCCACTGACAGGTCGCGTTCGGTTTGCCGGGCCGATTGCCAGATACGGTCCGAGCCGCGCCCCGTCGCGGCCAGGTCGGCGCGGGCTGTCAGCAGGGCGTCGAGGTCCAGCTCCGATCCATCCACCTGACGGGGTTGCAATATCCGGCGTGGGCGCAGCGCCTCGAACTGGCGGCGCACCTCGCGCATGCGGCGGGCATTGGGCACGAAGGGCGTGCTGGCCGGGCGTGCGGGCGCGTCAAGAACGCGGCAGTGACCGGGCATGTAGCTGCGGCTGCGGTGGTTCCACTCGGCATAGGTATAGTCGCCGGACAAGGCCTCGTGATCGGCGTCGGCGGGGGACAGGTCCAGATGCAGGCGCAGGCGGGTCGCGGCCTTGCGGGCCTGTTTGGACAGGGTGATCTGATCTTGGTCCTCCGCCGCCTTCTGGGCGCTGTCGTCGTCGTCGTCATCGACGCTGCGATTGATGTTCATCGACTCGACCCAGGACAGGATCGACTCGAACCGGTGAATGATGAAACTGTCCTTGCGGTTTTGCTGATCCTGATCCTTGCGTTCCCCGGGCTTGCGGCTGGTATGGGCGGCAGCGGGCGGCGGGGCGGGCGCCTCGGCCTCGTGGTCGCCCGCCGCCGCGCCCGAGCCCGGGGTGCCAAAACGCAACCAGATCGGCACGGGCGCCGCCGGCATGTAACCGCGTGTGCCGCGCGCGACCTCGACCACAGGTCTGGCACCGCCAAGCTGGTCAAGAATGGCGGTTTCCATGGCGGCCTCTTGCGCGGGGCGCAGGACGTTCGGGCGCGTCTGGGTGCAGAACAGCGCCATCCGCGCATAGCTTTGCCGCAGACCGGGACAGGCCGCATAGGCCGCGTCCGCCGCCGCCATGTTCGCGCGGATCTGACTGCAGTCAAGCGCGGGTCCCTCCACGGCAAAGTCGAAGGCTGTGATGTCCGCGCACGCCGCCAGCGCCGTCAGCCAGAAATAGGCGGCGCGGTTCAGCTGGCGTTCGGGAAAGGCCGCGATGAACGGCGGCAGCGCAAGGCGTTCGCCATCAAACCGGGCGACCCACTCATGATCCCGCTCGGCCCCCAGCTTGCGGCGCAAGGGCCGACGGTGGCGCACCAGGGTCGCGGCGGCCTCGGACAGCTCCACCCCCGCCCCGCCCCCAAGCGCGCGAAACAGCACGGCAAGGCTGGGCCGCACCGAGGCAAGCGTCACGCTTGCCTCGGGATAGCTGACCACCGCGCCAATCCTGCTGGCCATGTCGTGCCAGAGGTTGCCGACGGTCTCTTCCGGTTCCATGAGATCAAGAAGGTGCATCGGTCCTATCCGTAGATCGTTTCGACCAGGTCGCGCAGGGCCTGTTGTACGTCCGGTTCGTCGCTCAGCGGCTCGATGACGGCGGCCTCCAGTGCCTGAACGACCCCCATGCCGCCCGCCATCAGCGTCGCCGCATAGATCAACAAACGGGTCGACACGCCCTCCTCGAGGTCCATACCGGACAGCCGCCGTATATGCCCGGCCAGCCGCACCAGCGGCGCCACGCGCCCCGGTTCCAGCCGGCTTTCAGCCGCGACCACCGAAATTTCGGTTTCCGGATCGGGAAAGTCGAAGGAGATCGACAAAAACCGCTGCCGGGTCGAGGGCTTCAGCCGCTTCAGCACGTTCTGGTAGCCCGGGTTGTAAGAGGCCACCAGCATGAAGCCCGCAGGCGCCACCAGGTTTTCGCCAGTGCGGTCGATCATCAAGGTGCGGCGTGTGTCGGTCAGCGGGTGCAGGACCACGGTGACATCCTTGCGCGCCTCCACGATCTCGTCGAGATAACAGATCCCACCCTCGCGCACGGCACGGGTCAGCGGGCCATCGACCCAGACGGTCTCGCCGCCCTTCAGCAGGTAGCGCCCGATCAGGTCAGCCGCCGACAGGTCGTCATGACAGGCCACGGTATAAAGCGGCTTGCCCAAAAGGGCTGCCATGTGCTCCACAAAGCGGGTCTTGCCGCAGCCGGTCGGCCCCTTCAGAAGAAGGGGCAAACTGTTGTCATGGGCCGTCTCGAACAGGTCGCATTCGTGGCCCGTCGGCTGGTAGAACGGCAAGGCGGGCTTGTTTTCCATGTTCATCGCTCACTCTCCCGGAACAGGGTTGGCAGGGCCGGGCGTGATGACCTCGCTCCGGCGGGCAACCAGCATTGAATAGATGAACACGAGCGCCCCGATCACCACAGCCGCCCCGGCGCCAAAGCGCATCAGATAGAAGACCGACAGGCTGTCCTGCACATCCATGTAATAATCTCCCACCACACGCTGCATATGCGTCTGGATGGTGCCGGCGAAGGTCAGCACAAAGGTCATGAACGCCATTCCCCCGGTCATCAGCCAGAAGCTCGCCATGTTGAGAACCTGGTTATAGGGGTCGCGCTGCCGCAGCATCGGCATGGCATAGCTGAAGAAAGCCAGGTTCAGGGCCACATAGGCGCCGTAGAAGGCAAGGTGCCCGTGGGCTGCGGTGATCTGTGTGCCGTGGCTATAGAAGTTCACGCCGTGCAGCGTGTGCAGAAAACCCCAGACACCCGCACCGAAGAAGGCGACGGTGGAAGAGCCAAGCGACCACAGCAGCGCGGCCTTGTTCGGATGGTTCTTGCGTCCCTTCCAGACCATGACGAAGGCAAAGGACATCATCAGGAAGAACGGGATCACCTCGAAGGTCGAGAAGATCGACCCGACCCATTGCCAATAGCCCGGCAGGCCGATCCAGTAGAAATGGTGCCCGGTCCCCAGGATCCCCGAGAAAAGCGCAGTGGCGACGATCACATAAAGCCACTTTTCCACCACTTCGCGGTCAACGCCGGTCAGCTTCAGCAGCAAGAAGGCCAGGATCGCGGCCATCACCAGTTCCCATGTCGCTTCGACCCAGAGGTGGACGACAAACCACCAGTACATCTTGTCGAGGCTCAGGTTGTCGGGGTTGATGAAGGCAAAGATCCACAGCAGCGACAAAAGCCACAGGCCCATGAGCAGCACGTTGGTGATCGCCGTCCTCTTGCCCGACAGAACCGTCATCGAGATGTTCACCAGAAAGATCACCGCAGCCACGAGAATGCCGAACTTGACCCAGAGTGGCTGCTCGAGGAACTCGCGCCCGCCATGGATGCCCACCAGGTACGAACCGACCGCGCCAAGCGTGCCCACGATCAGGATGATCAGCTGAAGATACGCCAGTTTCGGCGACCAGATCTCGCGCTCTGATTCCTCGGGGACAAGGAAATAAGCCGCGGCGAAAAAGCCCAGCAGAAGCCAGACGATCAGTGCGTTGGTGTGGATCATCCGGATCACGTTGAATGGCAGCAACTCGGACAGGAAATTCGGCGATACATAGACCCAGCCCGCCAGCAGCCCGCCCAGCACCTGGATGCCGAAAAGCGCCAGCGCGGCCAGGATGTACCAGTATGCCACTTTCTGAGATTCGTATTTCATTGGGTCGCCTCCTTATCCGGCGTCATTGGGCGGCCAGCCCTGTGTGTCTGTCTGATCGGCCCACAGCAGGAATTCCGACAGGGCGCGGATGTCGTCGTCGGTCAGGTCATAACTCGGCATCTGCCGGCGGCCTTCGATCCCCGATGGCTGGCTCTCGATCCAGCCCTTGAGCATCCAGAACGCGTCATCCGGGTCGTCCTGCACGCCCCACCGGGTTGTGACATTGCCAAGCTCGGGCGCGAAATAAGCGCCTTCGCCATGCAGGCTGTGACAGTTGATGCACGAGTTTTCCTCCCATATGTGCTTGCCGCGAATGACCTCCTCGCTCAGCGGCATGCCAGCGGTCGAGGTCTTCACAACGTAAAGATGCGAGTGGACGGTCATCGCCACGAAGACCACGACGAAAAAGATCGAGCCCCCGTAGAAGATGTTTCGCGCCCGTGATTTCGTGAGAATTTCAGCCATGTTCAGGCCTCCTTGAAAGCGGGATGCCCTGTCCTATCCGCGCCGTCGGGGCCGGAATTTGTGCCAGCGCAAACTTCGGCGCGATTGGCGGTTTAGGATGATCGGTGAAAGGAGAGGTCTCATGCCACGCCCACGCTTGGACGATCCCGATCTGCCATTGGCCGACCTGATGACGACATGGCCGCAAACGGTTGCGGTCTTCGTCCGACACAGGATGCTCTGCGCCGGCTGTCTCGTCAGCCCGTTTCACACCGTGACCGACGCCTGTACCGAGTATCATCTGGACGAGGACACGTTCCTGTCCGAACTCAGGCAGGCGGCGGGGCTGGACTAAGGCAGGTTATTTCTGGCTCAGCACCACCAGAGCATGCGGGTCACACACAACGATGCGCTTGCGCCGGCTTTCGACAAGGCCCTGCTTTTCCCAGCCACTCAGCAGACGGCTGACGGTGTGCAGGGTCGTCGCTGTCAGTTCCGAAAGGTCTTGGCGCGTGATCGGAAAATCGATCTCGATCCCCGTCTCGACCTTGCGCCCAGTCTGGTTGATCAGACGCAGAAGCGCGTTGGCGATGCGCTGTTCCACCTGTTGAGTGGCCATTTCCACGACCCGGTTATGCACTTCACCCAACCGATGCCCGAGGGTCTTGTAGCTTTCGGTGGCAAAGCCCTCGTAATTGGCCGCGAAACTGTCCCAAAGGTGCATCGGCCAGCTCAGCGCAAGCGCCTCCGACGCGGTCATCGCGGTTGCCGGATAGGTGTCGCGCCCGATTGCACGTGCCATACCCAGAAGTTGCCCCGCCGGAATGTGCAACGCGGTGACCTGTTCACCTGTCGGCGTGACGCGCACGACCCGGACATATCCGTCCAGCAGCATGTAGAAGCGTTCCGCCGGGTGCCCCTCTTCGAAAATGGCGATGCCCTCGTCATAGCGCCGCGAAGACGCCTGATCCAGAATCGTCCGGATCTGGCGCTTGTCGAGCCGCGAGAACGGCGGCAAGTGCGTCAGCAGGCTTTCATCAAGTCGCGGCAGGGTCTTGCGCAATGGGTAAGCGTCCATGCCGGGCGTTCTGCCACATTCCGTAGGCCCAGACCAAGACGAGAAATGCACGGCGTCGCTCAGAAGTTTGTTCCAGAGCAAAAAGCGCCGCGTCGGAGCGCGGTATCTTTCATGTGACCGAAACAGCGATCTGAAAGGAAACTACCGATGATCCGCACACTGGCAACCGGCCTGGCACTCGTGGCCCTGATGGGCGGCGCTGCCTTCGCTGAAACGTTTGAAGTCCAGATGCTCAACAAGGGCACCGATGGCGAACGCATGGTTTTCGAGCCGGGCTTCGTAAGGGCCGCCCCCGGCGACACGATCAAGTTCATCGCCACCGACAAGGGCCACAACGCAGAGACCTCGAAGGACATGATCCCCGACGGCGCCCAAGGCTTCAAAGGCAAGATCAACGAAGAGATCGAAGTCACGCTTGAGACCGAGGGTGTCTACGGCGTGCTGTGCAAGCCCCACTACGCGATGGGCATGGTGATGACCATCGCCGTTGGGGACGTCGCGGTGCCCGATGGCTTCCTTGACGGTCGCGTGCCGAAAAAGGCCAAGGCCCGTTTCCAAGAGCAACTGAACAACATGTGACGCAACAGGGCGCGCGGGATCTTCCGCCGCACCCATTTCCCAAGGGGGAAAATATGACCCGTTTCATCAACCCAGGCCTCATGAAAACCAGTCGCCGCAACGTGCTGCGCGGATCGATCCTCGCTGGCGCCGCCGCCATGACCGGAGCAACCGCACTGGCCGCCCGCCGCCCGCACCAGCCGATCAAGGCCGACGCCGTGTCGCGCAACCTGCACAAGGCGGCCGCCGATGGCGCGGCGGCCAGTACCGCGAAACCCGCGGACCTGTCGGGCTATACCCGCGTCAGGCAAGAGCTGGTCGCCCCGCCCTTCGCACCGGACCACGAACAGGTTGCCACAGGCGGTCCCAAGATCATCGAGATCACGATGGTCACCGAAGAACGCCTCATGGTCGTCGACGAAGACACCGGTGCCAGCATCTGGGCGCTCACCTATAACGGCTCGGTTCCCGGCCCTTTGATCATCTGCCACGAGGGCGACATGATCGAACTGACCCTGCGCAACCCCGCCGACTCGATGATGGAGCACAATATCGACTTTCACGCAGCCACAGGCGCGCTGGGCGGCGGGGGTCTGACCCATGTCTACCCCGGCGAAGAATGCGTGCTGCGCTGGAAGGCGACGAAGCCGGGCTGCTTCACCTATCACTGTGCACCAGGCGGTGCGATGATCCCCTACCACGTCACCCACGGTATGAACGGCGCCATCATGGTGCTGCCGCGCGACGGGCTGAAGGATGCGCAGGGCAATCCGCTGCGCTATGACAGCATCGCCTATATCGGCGAGCAGGACTACTACCTGCCCATCGATGAGAACGGCGATTTCAAGGCCTATGACACGGCGGGCGACGACTATGCCGACAGCCTCGAGGCGATGCGGTCGCTGGTGCCGACGCATCAGGTGTTCAACGGCGCGGTCGGCGCCCTGACCGGAGACCATGCGCTCAAGGCCAAGGTCGGCGAGACGGTGCTGATGGTCCACAACTCGTGCAACGTGGACAGCCGTCCGCACCTGATCGGGGGGCATGGCGACTACGTTTGGGAAAGCTCCTTTGCCGATGCACCCCTGACCGGGATGGAGACATGGTTCGTCCGTGGCGGCAGCGCGGCGGCGGCGCTCTACACCTTCGAGCAGCCGGGCGTCTACGCCTACGTGAACCATAACCTGATCATCGGCGCGATGCTGGGTGGAACCGCGCATTTCGTCGTCGAGGGCGCGTGGGATAACACGCTGATGGAACAGGTCGTGAAACCCCGCGCCTTCGCAACCTGAGCAAAAGGAGTTGAAGGATGACCGCTGCGAAAAGATGGAAGCCCGGCCCGAGAACGTCCCTTCTTCTGGTCGTGCTGCCGGTTTTCGCGGCGGCTCTACTCGGTGCCGCGCTGACATGGCGCGGCACCGGGCATGATCCGGCGTTTCTGCCGGAAATGGCCCCAAACCCCGTCATCCTGTCGACCGGAACGCACCTCTTCGTCCAGAAATACGAGGTCAGCGTCGCCGAATGGAACACGTGCCACGAAAGCGGCGCCTGCACCCTGCGCCTGCGGGCAAGGCCCGATCAGGAGGCGCATCTGACACCCGCGACGGGCCTCAGCTATGTGGATGTCGGCGAATATCTGGGCTGGGTCAACAAGACGACGGGCGCGGCCTTCCGCCTTCCCACCATGGACGAATGGACCGAGATGGCGGCCTCCGTCCTGCCTGACGCTTCGCCCCCGACCTTCACCGATCCGTCCCTCACCTGGGCCTCGGCCTACCTGACCGAGGGGCTGGCCCCGCGCGCGCTGAAACCGCGCGGCAGTTTCTCGATCTCCCCCGAGGGCATCGCCGACCTTGATGGCAGCGTATGGGAATGGACGCAGGCGTGTTTCGCGGGGGCATCGGGCGATGTCGATCCGGCACGGTGCCCGGCCTTCTATGTCGGGGGCGAACATGTCGCGGCCATGTCTTACCTCATCCGCGATCCCGCCCGTGGCGGATGCGCCGTTGGCTCGCCTCCGGCACATCTCGGCATGCGTCTTGTGACCGAACAGGCGGTTGGCAAACAGGCAGCGCACCGTCCCTGAACCGTGCCGCTATGGTTTCGGGGTCCGCATCGGTGATCCCGCACCACAGCCCTCCCGCCCTTGCACCATCAGGACAGGACCGCGCTATGGCGTGTCGTGACCGGCTGTGTCTCAGGTTTTTGCGACCCGCTTCAGCCGACAGTGGTGCCAGCCAAGCGGCTTGCGCCGTGCCGTGGCGTGTCGATCAGCCAAAGAATGACGGTGAATGATCGCTGACGGACCGCTCCGGGCCGATCCAGCCCCGGCATCCTCAAACGACGTGGCCCTCGGGCACCGCCCTCAGCCGTTCTGGCGCATCATCCGAAACGCGGCCGAGGCGCCCCAGCCCGCCGCGATGGCGATGGCCAGGGACATCAGCCCGTAGATCATCGGTTGTTCGCGCGACAGCGTGTAGATCCACCGCTCCAGCCCGACCTTGCGCACCTCGATCGCCGTTTCGAACTGCGACACCACCTCGCCGCCGCGGGTCAGCAAAATGCGCGTCTGGTACGAGCCTTCGGTCAGGTTCGCCGGCAGCTCGATCGCCGTGCGGAACAGCGTCTGTTCGTCCAGCGCCACCGCCCCCTCCAGCATCTGATAGCTTTGGTTCTTCTTGCGGATCCGGATCAGCGCATCCGTAAAGGTCTGCGCATCCGCCACCTCCGCCGGGGCGCCCACCGACCGGATCGCCCGGTTGATCGATACCCGGTGCCGCAGATCCTCGACATTGCTCAGCACCTGCTCCAGTGGCCGGGTCGTGGCCACCGCATAGAAACTGGGCGCCTCGTCGATCTCCACCGCGTCGGTGTTGACCCAGATGCCCAGCACCCTCTCCTTGCGGCGCATCGTCAGCGGCATCGACGGCCCCGCGATGGTCACGATCACATCCAGCGGCTCATCGGGGATCGCCGCCTCCCGCTTGACCGCGCCGAACACCAGCACCTCCGAACCCTCGAAGGTCGCCGTGATCCGCACCTTGTCGCTCGACAGGCCCAACACCACCTCTTCGGCAGTGGCGGGCAGCGCCATCAGGCAGATCAGCAGGGCAAGCCGCCTCAGCATGTCAATGTCCCCCGGCCGCGCCGATGGAATACAGCTCCGAAGGTTGCAGCAGCAGATCGAAGGCCAGCTTGAAGCACACCGCCAGCACCATCATCGCCAGCAGGATGCGCAACTGCTCGGCCTTCATCTTGGTGCCGATCTGCGTCCCGATCTGCGCGCCGATCACCCCTCCGATCAGCAACAGCACCGCCAGCGCGACATCCACGGTAAAGTTCGTGGTGGCATGCAGCATGGTGGTGAACGCGGTGACGAAAATGATCTGGAACAGCGATGTGCCCACGACAACCTTGGTCGGCATCCCCAGCAAATAGATCATCGCCGGCACCATGATGAAACCGCCGCCAACCCCCATGATCGCCGCAAGGATGCCCACCGATATGCCCACCAGCACCGGGGGGATCACACTGATATACAGCCCGCTTGTCCGGAACCGCATCTTGAACGGCAGCCCGTGGATCCAGTTGTGCTTCTTGCGCTTGGCGACCACCTTGCCCGACCGGGTTTGCCGGATCGCGCGCAGACTTTCGAAGAACATCATGCCGCCGATCACGCCCAGGAACAGGACGTAACACAGCTTGACCAGCAGATCGACCTGGCCCATCGACTTGAGATAGTTGAACACCACCACACCGATGCCCGCCCCGATCAGGCCGCCGATCAGCAGCACGGTGCCCATCCTCAGATCGACGGTCTTGCGCCTCAGATGCGCCAAGACGCCCGAAAAGGACGAGGCGACGATCTGGTTGGCCTCGGTTGCCACGGCGACTGCGGGCGGAATGCCGATGAAGAACAACAGCGGCGTCATCAAGAAGCCGCCGCCAACCCCGAACATGCCCGAAAGCACGCCCACCATGCCGCCCAACCCCAGAAGGAGGAAGGCGTTGACCGAAACCTCGGCTATGGGCAGGTATATTTGCATGGCTGTTCCTAGACGCAGTTTCCGTCGCATTGCAAGGGAACAGGGCGCCCAGACCCCGTCAGGCCCGATCAATTTTGCCAAACTGGACTTATCTTTCGGATTATCTGGACGGCCAGACGCCGATCCTGACGCCAAGTCCGTCCCGGATCACAGCGCCTTTGTCAGGATCAGCGCATCGGCCCGCCCGCCATCCTCCAGCCGGTAATAGCCGGTCCGCCGGGCGCTTGGCTGGTAGCCCGCCGCCAGATACAGGGCCAGCGCCGCGTCGTTGATCTCGGCCACCTCAAGAAACGCATGTGTGGCGCCGCGGTCATGCGCCTCGGTCTCGAAGGCGGCCAGACAGGCGCGCGCCAAGCCCTGCCGCCGGGCCTCGGGGTCGGTCGCCAACGTCAGAAGCTCGGCCTCGTCCGCGATCACCCGACCAAGGGCAAAGGCCCGGGGCTCGCCCACGGCAAAACAAGGCGCAGTCTCCAGAAGCGCGGCAAATTCTGCGGCTTCCCATGCGCGTGACTGCCCGGCAAAGGCGCGGTGATGCAGCCGCGCCAGCGCATCCGCCAGCTCCGCCCCCGGCTGCAAAAGCGCGGGTCTGCCGCTCACTCCAGAATCACCGGTGGCGCATCGCGGGACGGGGCGGCATCGGCGGGCTTGACATAGAGCGGTGCGGGCGGCGTGCCGGTGTCGGCCTTGGCCCCGATCCGGGCGATGGTTTCGGCCAGCTGCGCAGCATCGGGCAGGCCCGCCCGTGTCAGGCCGAGCGCCGCGATCGCGTCATCGTCCGCGAGGCGCGGACCGCCTCCGGGCGGCTGGATATAGCTGAGGCCGCGGGGGCCGGGAATGCAGGCCAGATGCGTGGCGTCCCGCCCGACCATCGCCACCTCGAAATTCGACACCCCCACCGCAGGCACGTCCAGCGCAAGCGCCAGCCCTCGCGCCGCCGATACCGAGATCCGGATGCCGGTAAAATTGCCCGGACCGATGCCCACCGCGATCCGGTCCAGATCGGCCCATGTCGCGCCGCCGCTTTCCAGCACCTCGGTCAGCAAGGGCATCAGCCGTTCGGCTTGCCCGCGCCCCATGTCTTCGGCACGCGCGACAACACACTGGTCCCCGCGCAGCAAAGCGGCCGCGCAATGCGCGGCCGATGTGTCGAATGCCAGGATCACGGGTGTGTCAGATACCAACCGGGCGCACCTCGGTCACTTCGGGGATATAATGGCGCAGCAGGTTCTCGATCCCCATCTTCAAAGTGATGGTGGACGAGGGGCAGCCCGCGCAAGCGCCCTGCATATGCAGATACACGACGCCGCGTTCGAACCCGTGGAACGTGATGTCGCCGCCATCCTGTGCCACCGCGGGACGCACGCGCGTGTCCAGAAGTTCCTTGATCTGGCCAACGATCTCGGAATCTTCGCCCTCATGGTCGGCATGGCCCGAGGCGTGTTCGGCATCCAAGGCCATAACCGGCTGACCGGACTGGAAATGTTCCATGATCGCGCCCAGGATGGCGGGTTTGATATGGTCCCATTCGGCGTCGTCGGTCTTGGTGACGGTCACGAAGTCATTGCCGAAAAACACGCCGCGTACGCCCTGAACGCCGAACAGGCGTGTGGCCAGCGGCGACTTGTCCGACGCTTCCGCCGTCGGGAAATCGGCTGTGCCTGCCTCCAACACGGTCTGGCCGGGCAGGAATTTCAGCGTCGCGGGGTTTGGTGTGGACTCGGTCTGAATAAACATGTGTCGCGCCTTTCCAGTGGTTACCCAAGATATGCGCGCGCCGGGGGCAGCTGTCAAGGATTGGAATGATTCTAAACTATACTGCGGCTGTGTTTGCGCTTGCCTTGGTCCTTGCGTCCTGCGGAGTCCACATGCCGCGCTTGCCGTTGCCAAAGGTGCTGTGCCTCGCAGTATCCACGGGCCTCGCTTGCTCTTGCCTTGGGTGCTGCGCCTCGGGGTATCCATGTGTCTCGCTTGCCCTTGCTTTGATCGGTGCGCATCGGGGTATCCACATGCCTCGTTTGCCCTTGCTTTGGTCGGTGCGCCTCGGGGTATCCACATGCCTCGTTTGCCCATACTTTTGTCGGTGCGCATCGTGGCAGTCACGGGCCTCAGTTGCCTTTGCTTTGGTCGGCGCGCCTCGGGGTATCCACGTGCCTTGTTTGTCCTTGCTTTGGTCGGTGCCCATCGGGGTATCCACGGGCCTCGTTTGCCTTTGCTTTGGTCGGCGCGCATCGGGGTATCCACGCGCCTCATTTACCCATGCTTTGGTCGGCGCGCATCGCGGCATCCGCGCGCTTCGCTTCCCCTCGCTTGCCCGAGCCTCGGACAGCGCCCTTTCGTGCCGCCCGTTGCCCCGTTGCCCAATTGTCCCATCGCCCCGTCGCCAGATTGCCCCGTTGTCCCGTTGCCCATGGGCGCGCGCTCAGGCGCCATCACAGGCGCTACCCGCCGCTGTTCGCAAAGACCGGACCCCTTCGGCATCATCCATCACCGCGCCCCTCGTCCTCCGCCTCAAGGCTGTGGACGTCGCCCATGCTCACTATGGCGACGACGGGTTGACCATGACGGGTGACGATCAGCCGGTCGCCGGTGGCGGCCATGTGATCCAGAAACGCGCGCCAATTCTCGCGCAGTTTGCGGCTGGTGATTCGGACATGCATGGCGGACCTCGTGCTGAGTGAACCTGCTCACCTTGCCGCACAAATGTTACCGGAGGCTTTACGCATCGGGCGTTGCCTCTAAAATTTTACGTATCGGAGGGAAGGCGACCGGCTGTCTGACGCCTTGTTTGTGTACGGTATGGACACAAATTCTGCGCGTTGGCTGAAAGTTCGTCCTGAACGCGCGTCTGTTTCGTACGACCCGAACACAACGGCGCGGTCTATTTGCGCCAGCCGGTCAGGTGATTGATTCCAGGCGTTCCTTGCTCAGGTCGCCCGGGACGATGGTGATCGGAATCGGCAGGCTGCCCGAGTTGCGCGACAACTGCGTGACCAACGGGCCAGGGCCTTTCTTTCCGGTGCCGGCGCCCAGGACAAGAATGCCGATTTCCGGGTCTTCCTGAACCTGTGCGATAATCTCGGAAACCGGTTCCCCCTCCCGGATGACCAGTTCAGGATCAACACCTTGCTTGTCGCGCATCCATTTGGCGAAGACCTCGAAATGCGCCTCGATGCGCTCGCGGGCCTCTTCGCGCATGATGTCGCCCACCCCGATCCAGTGGTTGAATTCCTCTGGCGGAATCACTGCCAGTATCTCGACACCCGCATTCGTGCGCGCCGCCCGCATCGCAGCGAACCGCATCGCGTTCAGGCACTCGCGGCTATCATCCAGAACGACCAGAAACTTGCGCATATGTGTTCTCCTCGGTCCGGCATCATGATCGCGATTCGCGTGCGGAGCAATAGGATGATTACAAGTGATTGCGATATAAGGGAAATACTCAGTCAAAAGTGCCGGCAACCCGGCCCAAAAGCATAAAGGCCCGCGCCGTGCGGGTGTCGGACATCTGCGAAATCTCGGCATCCGAGGCGGTTTCCGCAAACTGTGTGAACATCCGATCATAGAGCCTCAGGAAATGATGTGCTGCATCCCGGAAGATCGGATCCTGCTTCATCCGCGCCGCGGTCAATGCCAGCGAGGACCGATCACGCACCCCACCAAGCGCCGCGACGGCCCGCCCTCTCTCGCCGGCGGCGAAGCGCCGCCACAACTCGGGCCGGGCCATGTCGGGCGTCAGATCATCCATGTAGATGCCATCATGTGACATCAGGGTCAGCACATCCTGCGCCGCCTGAACAAGCTGCGCCGTCTGCCGATCCTTCAAAGCCTTGCGCAGCGCGGCAAACCCTTCGCGGTCATCCGTGGTTTCCGGAAAATGAAGGGCGCGGATGAAGTCGCTTCGGTCGAGGGGGGGCTGCATCTCTTCTGCGGTGGTGCCGAAGGGCAGCGCAACCTGATCGTCGGTCACCTGCGGCTCGGGGGGTGCCTTTGCCGCCGCCTGCGCCAGTTCTGCATGGCGTGTCGATGAGAACATCGCCAGCGCGGTTTCGGCCTTGCGCTGCGCCGCCGCTATTTCTTCGAGCTTCTGGGTGACTGTCGGCTCGGACATCGTGTGGCGGGTCTGGTTCTGCGCGACATAGGCCTGTCGGATCGCGTCGATCGCTGCCTGCAAACGCTGGCTTTCCTCGCGCATCACCTTTGAGGCGCGGGCCGCGGTGGCCGCGACCCAGATCATCGCGACCGGCATGAAGATTGCCAGCATGATCATCATGAAGCGCAGCACGCCCCCTGGCTGAGTGGCCGTGCCGTCGGTGTCCAGCACCATGAAAAAGACAACCGCGCCAAGCAACCAGACAGCCGACAGCGCCAGCGCGATCACCTCGATTCCGGTGATCGTCTGTTTGGTGGTCTTGTCATAGATGCCCAACGGTGTCGCGGGCGAGTCCTTGCGCTCGGGCATGGGAACCTGTGCCTGTCAGATATATTCGACCTTTAGCACTTCGTAGGATTTCTCACCACCGGGTGTGCGCACTTCGACGCTGTCGCCCGCTTCCTTGCCGATCAGGGCGCGGGCAATCGGCGACTTCATGTTCAGCAGGCCGTGTTCGATATTGGCTTCGTATTCCCCGACGATCTGCCAGGTCTTTTCCTCGTCTGTATCCTCGTCCACCAGAGTGACCGTCGCACCGAACTTGATCGGGCCCTTCAGCTTGGTGGGGTCGATCACCTCGGCCCGGCTGATCACGCCTTCGAGTTCCTTGATGCGGCCCTCGATGAAGGACTGCTTTTCCTTGGCCGAATGATATTCCGCGTTCTCGGACAGATCGCCATGCTCGCGCGCTTCCGATATCGCGCGGATGATTGCCGGGCGCTCCTCGGATTTGAGCTGCTTGAGTTCGACCTCAAGGGCTGTGTGGCCCCTGCGGGTCATGGGAATCTTCTCCATCGTAACTGTCCACTTCCTTTGCGGGTTGGGCCGTATGGTCCCGTCGGTTTGTGTCTGATTTCGCGCCAGATTGCCCGCATGGGACCGGGCATTGCAATAGGGGATGATCCAAGGAGGCTTAATGTGGTGCGGCAAAGTTGTATTTTGCCGGTTTCACATATGGATTACGTCGTGTTTCAATTGACGCCCGGCGCGATGGCACGCTAACCACGTGCGCAACTTTGTTACCGGACCGCAAGGCCTTGGGAAAGGATTGACCAGATGTCTGACGCGACACGCGAAGCGATGGAATACGATGTGGTGATCGTTGGGGCTGGGCCTGCGGGCCTGTCGGCGGCGATCCGGCTCAAGCAGCTTGATCCGTCGCGCGAGGTGGTCGTGCTGGAAAAGGGCTCGGAAGTGGGCGCGCATATCCTGTCGGGCGCGGTGCTTGACCCTTGCGGTCTGGATGCCCTGATCCCCGACTGGAAAAACAAGGGCGCGCCGCTCAATACACCGGTAAAGCAGGATAATTTCTATCTTCTGGGCGAGGCTGGCCGCTTGCGGGTGCCGAACTTTCCGATGCCGCCGCTGATGAACAACCATGGCAATTACATCGTCTCGATGGGCAATGTGTGCCGCTGGATGGCCGAGCAGGCCGAAGAGCTGGGTGTTGAGATTTTTCCCGGCATGTCCTGTTCCGAACTGATCTATGGCGAAAATGGCGAGGTGAAGGGCGTTGTGGCCGGTGAATTCGGCAAGAACCCCGACGGCACGCCCGGTCCCGCCTATGAGCCCGGGATGGAGTTGCACGGCAAGTATGTGTTCCTGTCCGAAGGCGTGCGCGGCAGCCTGTCGAAAGAGGTTATCGCCAAATACGATCTGAGCGCCGGCAAGGAGCCGCAGAAATTTGGCCTCGGCATGAAGGAAATCTGGGAGATTGATCCGGAAAAGCATAACGAGGGCGAGGTAACCCATACGATGGGTTGGCCGCTTGGCGGGAATGCCGGCGGTGGATCGTTCATCTATCACCTTGAAAACAATCAGGTCTATGTCGGCTTTGTCGTCCACCTGAA
>Ga0102938_10001532_pt1 | contig 17459 bp, 17 predicted proteins | sample SalPonR2_B_D2_MG_FD_84516 | JGI IMG/M metagenome (GOLD analysis project Ga0102938, IMG submission 84516) | Salt pond soil microbial communities from South San Francisco under conditions of wetland restoration - Salt Pond MetaG R2_B_D2_MG | ecosystem: Environmental > Aquatic > Marine >...
ACCGGTCGCGACATCGGGAAGCACCCCGACCGGGTTCCACCGTCATTGTGACGCCGCTGAGCACCGAACGCTTCGGATCGGCCGGGACGGCTCGTCACCGCTCCCGACGCGGCACCTCGCGAGGCCACACGAGGTCGCGAGTAGGCTCACGAGCATGCATGGCGACCTCTCGGACACCACGGTCCCGGCGATCTGCCGATCGCTGGCGTCCCAGAGCGCCACCGGGCGGCTGACCCTCAGCGGTCCCGACGGCCCCGGCATGATCACGCTCAGCGCGGGAGCGATCACCGACGCTTCGTCTCCACTCGCGCGGGGCCGCCTCAGGGAACGACTGACGGGTGGTGGTCATCTCGACGAGCTGACGGTCGCCAGGGTCGTCCACGAGCTCCCTCACGCGGCCCCCCCGAGCGACCACAGCATGGCGACCGCCACCGACGACGCTGCCCTCGCCCGTGGCCTGCTCGACCGTGCACTGGGCGACCGGGCCTTGATGGACCGGATGCTCATCGCGCCGGTGGTCGACACCCTGGTGGAACTGTTCGCCCGTCGCGGAGGGCCCTACCGCTTCGAGACCGCAGCTCCCGAGGGGCACGCGACGAGTGCCAGTGGCGTTCACCTCGAGGTGGAGCGAGCGCTCGTCCAGGTGATGCAGCGCTCGGACGAGCTCGCTGGTCTTCCGGCTGTGGCGCGGTCGCCGGACACCGTTCCACTGCTGTTGTTGGACCTCCCGGCGACCCCCATGGATCTCGATGCGGACGCGTTGACGGTGCTCACGGCTATCGACGATCACCGCACCCTCGACGAGATCGCGCGGCGCATCGGCTACGGCATGTTCGATGTCGCCGAGGTGATCGCGAGGCTGTACGAGCGCGGCATCGTCGCGCTGACCCAACCACAGGTGGCGTTGCCGACCCGAGCGACGCCACCCGCTGACCCGGTGCCGCTGTCCACCGGTCCCACCAGTGCCGCCGGCCACGCCCACGGCGACACCCACACGCCAGCAACGGCACTGGCTGACACCGCGGGTTCGCAACCGGCACAGCCGCTGGACCCGGCAGGCGCCACCGACGGAGCGGTGCCGCGTCGCTCCGATCCCACCGGCGACACCGATGTCTCCGAGTTCCTACGCGAACTCAGTTCCCTGGCGAACCGCGACGACGCGCGTTCGCGACGGGCGACCTCCCCTGCGCAGACAGGGCGACGCGACCGACCCGATGCGCAGACCGCAGGCGTCGGTGACGACCCATCGGGTCCCGCGGGCGCCGATGACGATGCGGACGCCGACGACGAACATCGGCGTCCGGGATCCGCGACATCATCCGACGAGGGTCGCCGCCGACGACGTGGGCTCTTCGGGCGGGGCTAGCCGCGGGCTCGCCAGCACGCGCCGGCCGGCCGCGATCGCGTCGTCCGCCGCCACGATGCGGTGACCGGTCACTGTGGGTACGGCACGGTCTCCTCCGGACCCGGATACCGCTCCCGTGCCTCCTGGATGATCGCCAACGCGCGCTCGCGGTTCTCCCACCCTTTCACCTCCACGAGCTTCTGCTCCAGATCCTTGTAGATCCCGAAGAAGTGCGCGATCTCGTCGAGGAGGTGGGTGGGTACATCGTTCAGGAACCGCAGGCTCGCCCATCGCGGATCATGGTCGGCCACGGTCAGGATCTTCTCGTCGGGGCCCTTGTCGTCGCTCATGTCGAGCATGCCCAGCACGCGTGCGTTCACGGTGCACCCGGGGAATGACGGCTCGCCGAGGATGACGATGGCATCGAGGTGGTCACCGTCCAGCGCGAGGGTGTCCGGGATGAAGCCGTAGTCGCCCGGGTAGCGCACCGCGGTGAACAGCATCCGGTCCAGGACGAAGGACTGTCGCCGGAAGTCCCACTCGTACTTGTTGCGGGACCCCATCGGTACCTCGATGAAGACCTCGATGGTCTCGTCGCTCATCCGCCATGCTCCTCGCCGCCGATTTCCGCGCGTGACCCTACTGCGCAGCCGGTCGGCAGCAGTGCCCCCACCGATCAGCCGACGGCTTGGTGGCGTTCGGGTCGAACCGGCCGAGCGGCAGGCCTCGGTCGCTCGCTGCCCCCTTGCACTCCGGGATTCTGGTACGAACCGGGCCGGACAACGGCGTCCCACCGTCCCCCCATCGGAGAAGGAGTTGCGCACATGCTCGAGGTCGGCGACCAGGCACCGGACTTCACCCTGCTCGACCAGGACGGCGAGGAGGTGTCGCTGAGCGGGCTCGCGGGTGCTCCGGTACTCGTCTACTTCTACCCCAAGGACGACACCTCGGGCTGCACGACCCAGGCCTGTGGGATCCGTGATCAGTGGTCGGAGTTCGAGGCGGCCGGCGCGATGGTGCTCGGGATCTCCCCGGACCCCGTCGACAGCCATCGATCCTTCGCTGCGAAGCATGAGCTTCCCCACCGGCTGCTGGCCGACACGGAGAAGGAGGTCATCAAGGGCTACGGCGCCTGGGGCACGAAGAGCATGTACGGCCGTGAGTACGAGGGCGTCATCCGCTCGTCGGTGCTCGTCGACGTCGATGGGACCGTGGCTGCTGCGTGGCCGAAGATCCAGCCGAAGAAACACGCGGACGCGGTCCTACGAGCCATCCGCGACCTCCGATCCAACGCCGGGTGACAGCGCCCCTCGTTCCCGGCATGGCTGAGTCGCGCGCACCGACCGGGGATCGCGGGATCGACGCGTAACGACCGGTCGACGCGGAAGGCTGTCCAGTGACGGTCACGACGCCGGGTCCACCGCGGTCACGACGCCGGGTCTACCGACGGTCACGGCGGCGGGATACCGACGGGTCGTGGCCTGGCGGCCACTCATCGCCGCCGACCAACCGTAGGACGGTCACGGTTGTGCCGTCCACGGTGGTGCCGTCCACGGTGGTGCCGTCCACGGTGGTGCCGTCCACGGTGGTGCCGTCATCGCCCTCAGCCTGGAAGGTCGCGCCGGCAGCGGCATCGGCGGGGACGAACGCCAGTGCTCGAGTGCCATCGGACGCCACACTGGTCACCTCGACGAGCTGTCGCCCGGCGCCTGCCCGCCAACCGGCGCTGACAACGCCGTCGACAGCGAGCACCGCCAGTCGACGTCGTGGCCGTCCCAGCATCCACATCCGCGCCACGGCCTCCTGTCCCGGGTAGCAGCCCTTCGCCAGGTGCACGTGTGTGGGCAGCAGACCGAGCTCCTCCGGCAGGTGCGGTGGGGCGACTTCCCGCCCCCAAGCGGGCTCACCGTGCGCAACCCGCCAGTCCTCGAGATCCGAACGATCGCCCTGCCGGGCGCCGGCCTCGAGCAGCGCCTCCACGGCCTGCTGAACGGCAGCTGCCGGGCCGCAGACGTCCAGGCCCCCCGGTCGACTGACGAGCAGCAGATCACCGGCGACACGACATCGTCCAGCGACAGCAGTGAGTCCCGCTCGCCCGACCACCTCACCGGCCTGATCGCCCCGGACCGACACGATCTCATCGTTGCGGGCCTCGAACCGCGCATCGAGCAGGAACGTCCGCTGGGCGAGCACGTCCATCACCGTCTCCCGCACCTGCTCGTCCGGCACCAGCAGTGCCAACCGATCACCGAGGACGACGACGTCGAAGATGGCGTTCGGCGCACCGTGGGTGTCGAGGACCAGCGCACTGCGGACATGGGTGACGGGAACGTCGACCAGGTGCTGCGAGGTGACATCCTCGAGGTACTTGAGACGGTCGCTGCCGGTGACGTCGACGCGCTGCATCGGCGTGGGCGCCACGAACGTGTCCACAACAGGCCCTGTCGATCGGATGAGCGGTTCGGTGCTGGAGGGCAGGGTACGGACGCGCGGCGGGACCACCCGCGGGATCGATGCATCCGTTGCGGCTCAGCCATACCCCTACCCGTGAACTTCCCTGGCCTAGGGCGGGTCGGTCCCCGTCAGGACGGCCTGATCCCAACAGCCGGGCGGGCCGGTGGCCCGGGCAGGCCCCGGCGCCTTGCCTCGTCGGAACCGTCGCTCGGTCTGCTCACGGGTAGCCGCAAGCGCACGCTGGCGCGGTACCGATCCATCGACGTCGCTGCGCAGCACGCCCGCCGCGTCGGAGCCAACGTCCGCGGTGACGTAGGACACGGAGCCGCCGTCGATGACGATCCGGTGGCCTCCTCCGTCGAACCTACGATGGTGGCGGCGGCAGAGGAGCGCGGCGTTGGCCGGCGAGAGTCTCCCCGCGGCCGCGAACGCCTCGGCGCCGTGAGCCACATCACACCAGGAGGCTGGTGCATCGCAACCCTCCCAGGTGCATCCGCCGTCCCGCACGAGCAACGACCGCCACAGGCCGACGGGCACCGTGCGAACCGCCTCGGATGCTTCTAGCGGCGTGCCGGCAGCGTCCAGGACCAGGCGTGTCACATCACAGTCGGCGAGCAGCGAGCCGAACTCCTGGCTCGTGGCAGGCTGTCCCGACCATGCGAACCGCGCGGTCGCCAGTGATCCGCCGGAACGGTAGGCCGCCAGCTGCTCGGCACCGATGACGACGATGACGTGCGGTCGCACGCCATGAGCCGTCGGAGCAGCGCCGCTGCGCAGGGCCGCCGCACACAACTGCTCGAACGCGTCGGCGCTGCGTTGCTCCGGAGATCGATGCTCACCAGACACATCGGGCTTCCGGAAGGCGTCCAGAGCGACCCTCGCCTGCTCGGCAGCAGCCCCGTGGAGCAGTCCCGAGAACGCGAAGCCACCATCCGGGGTATCGGATCCCCTGAACCGCCGTGAGAGGTGCGACCGGCGCTCGTCCTTGGCCGCAGCCCCGGGTGTCTGCTCGGCCAGCTTCGACCGGGCCACCCTCCCGAAGCCCACGGGGTCCATACGGCCGGCGAGCTCGAGCAGCTCGCCCTCCACGGCATCTCGCCGGTCCGGTGGTAGCTCTTCGAGGACCCGCGCGATCATCCGAGCCTGCTCCGGGTCGATGGCGCCGTCGATGAAGGCGGCACGCGTCGCCTGGTGCTCGCGGGCGGCCCGACCTGCCTCGATCTCACGCTTGGCCTGGGACGGGCTCAGCCGCTGGCCGGCCGCGAGCTCCCGTTGGTGTTCCCGTAACGAGGCGGCCGTCGGACCAGGCCGGGCCGCCGAGAGTCGACGGCTCTGCGACACCGCGGCTGCTCGCGAACGCAGTGCCACCAGTTGCGCGATCGGGCGACGCAGAGCGCGTAGCAGCTCATCGAGACCGGCATCGGACAGCGCGTCCAGATCGGCGGCCGCGAGTTCGTCCACGGCCGACGCGAGGGTCGCCACCCTGTCTGAAGCCGCATCGCGGGCTCCGGAGGAGGCAGCAGCCGGGAGGCTGGTCCCCTCCGCTGCCTGGTAGTGCGGGCGCTGCTCAGCAGCCAGACCCCCAGCGCGGGCGTAGCCGCGGCGCGCCGCAGGGGCGGCGTGCCCGTGACGCACCACCGGTCGCAGAGCGTAACCGTCGCCGCGTGACCGACCCCGAGCTGTCGAACCCACCGGCACTGCCGACCAGCCTCGTCCAGCCGCCCGAGCTGGCGTCGATGGCTGCGTGGTGTCGATGATCTCCACCGTCTCAGCCTCCTTCCCAGCTCCTGTGCCCGACTCATGTGCCCGACTGATGGGCCCGACTCATGGGCCCAGCTCAACCGCTCACGCCGATGAGTCAGTCATCGTAAACGAACATGTGTTCGAGTGCAACGGTTCGTCGGAGGACGAGCGCCGCACGCACCAGCGGTGCATATATCGCACCCCGCCAGCCACGGCGGCGCGCGTCGCAGGCCGCCACCGAGGTGCTCGAGACGCAAGGAAGGGGACCCGACCCTCTTCCACCGTCACGACCGCGCCACCTGGCGGGCACCGCTCTACCCTCGCCCGTCGAGCGGGTGTGGCGGAGTTGGCAGACGCAGAGGACTTAAACTCCTCGGGGCCGTGAGGCCCGTGTGGGTTCGAACCCCACCACCCGCACGACGCCGGTGCCGCGGTCAACAGCGGTCGACGGGGAGACCCAACGACAACCCCAGGGCCGTCAGTGCGCTGCTTCAGCCTGATCGGGGGTCCCAGCGTCCGTGGCGGTGGCACCGAGGGTCAGCCGGACCAGAGGGCCTCGTGCGAACGTCGGCCGAGGGGCCCGCACTCCGACGCTCCGCCAGGCGTTCGGTGGGATACCCAGGTCGGCGAGGTAGAGATCCCCTACGTAGGCATGCGTGATCGGCGCCTGCAGTCCGGCCAGTGGGAGTCCGAGCGCGACCGTGACATCCGCTGTCACGCACGGTCCGCGCAGGCCGGTGTCTGCCGCCATGCCACTGGGCAGCTCGAGGGCGACGACCGGAACGTCGTGCCGCCGGAGCCAACCGTTCGCCGCGGCCGGGAGATCGGCCAACGGCGGCACGGCACCGACACCGAGCACCGCATCGAGCACGACCTCCCCCGGCGAGCAACCATCGCGCAGGCCTTCGGGTGTGATGCGGCGCACGCGTACCCCTGCCGCGGCCAGGAGCGACACCTGCACCGGGAGTCGGGGGTCGCCGACGACCAGCACATCGACGTCCGCCCCGGCCGTGGCCAACAGCCGGGCGGCGGCCAGCCCACCCGCGCCGTTGCTCGACGGACCGGCCAACACCGTCACGCTGACCTCGGACAGCGACAGGCCCACCAACCGACGCACCGCATGTGCCGCAGCACGACCCGCCTGCTCGGCCCGGGCCTCCAGGGGCAGACCGTGCCGGGCCAGCCACGCTCGGACCGCACGGACCTGTTCGGTGGTGACGTGTGGGACCTCCGCCTGCTCGAGTTCGGGGAGTGCCCCCTCCAGCCGTGGACCCCGTCGCATCGCCGGCACGGTCTCCCAGGGTCTGACCGCCCGCTGCGGGCCGAGCTCATCGGGATCACGTCCGCCGTGCCATCCCGGGACCGCCGTATCGAGCAGGACTGCCAGCACCGCCGCCGTGGCGCCCCAGAGCAGATCGTCATCGAGCTGCCAGGCCCAGGTGGAACCCTCCAGGGACAGGGGGACCTGTCGCCACCGATCCGGATCGAGCAGCCAGGCCAGCGGGACCCGGAGGATCTCGTCGACCTCCCACGGGTTCTCCTCGAGCACGTGCGGTCGGGACCAGCGGGCCAGCACGGGTGCGACCCAGAACCGTGACGGCGGGAGGTAGAACACGCGGCCGATGCCCACCACCTCGGTGCTGTCGGGATCGAGTCCCACCTCCTCGTGCGCTTCACGCAGCGCCGAATCCTCGAGCGACTCGTCTCGCTCCCGCCGGCCGCCTGGGAAGGACAGCTGCCCGGGATGCGAGCGCAGGTCGCGGCGGCGCCGGGTGAGTACGACGCTGAGACCGTCCTCCGACTCCTCGATGAGCACGAGCACCGCACCCACGCGGGCCTCGCTGGGCGGCGTACGGGCATCTTCCGGGACCGTCTCGAGGGCGTCGCTCAGGCGGTCCCAGAACGCGGTTGGGTCCAGGGCACCGGGAAGCTCGGGGGCAGTGATGGGCTCGGTCATGGGGACGTGGGCCACCACAGCGACCGCTGAGGTGCCATCACCGGCTGGACCGACAGCGAGGTGGCGACGGACCCGAAGGTGGCGAACATCCTGGAGTCGCGGGTCCGCAGAGGACGGGGCCGGGTCCCACTACCCCGCCCGCTGTGCGGTGAGATGGCACACGCGAGCGCCGCGCCGTCGCCCGTAGCTCCTCGACCGCTCATCGTGGCCTTCTGCTCCTCGCGCGACGGTGCTCTGGACCTCCTCGCGCTCGACAACCGTGCACCACGACCCTACCGCGAGGCCCCCACATCAGCCTGCCCGCCAGGGCCCGCCCCCCTGCCCGCCAGGGCCCGCCCCCTCGTCAGCGCCATCCTTCGAGCCGGCGACCTCTCAGGCCAGCGATGCCGCCAGGCCGTCGAGGCTGTCGGCCTCGCTGATGACGACCTCGTCCAGCCCCGTGCGTGCCAGGGCGGCGTGGAGCACCATCGCACCACCGTGGATCACGTCCTCCCGTCCCGGCTGGATCGGCCCGAGCTGTGCACGCTCGGCGCTGGTCATCGCCACCAAGCGGTCAGCGAGGGCGCCGAGTGCGGCCGCCGAGATCCTGGCGCCGTGGATGCGGTCCTCGTCGTAGCGGTCCAGTCCGAGGTGGAGCGCCCCCAGGGTGGTCGCCGTCCCCGCTACCGCGACGAGTGCCGAAACATCGGACAAGGGCACCTCCGAGCTACCCAGCACCTCGACTGCCCGATCGAGCTGGGCCTCGATCAGGTCTCGGGCAGCGGCCAACTGGACGGCCGAGGCGGGGTCGGAGAGCAGGTGACGCTCGGTGACCCGGACGCAGCCGAGTTGGAGCGAGACCGCGCCCACGACCTCGTCCGACGGGTCGCCGATGATCAGCTCGGTGGAGCCACCCCCGATGTCGATCACGGCGGTGGGCCGAGGCACCTCGACGCCGCCGGTGGCTCCGGCGTAGGCGAGTAGTGCCTCCTGCTCGCCGCTGATCACCTCGGCAGGCACGCCGGTGACGGCGAGGACGCCGTCGAAGAACCGCTGGCGATCGCTGGCATCACGCACCGCCGAGGTCGCCGCGATCCGTACCCGGCCGTCGACACCGTGGCTGACCCACAGATCATGGAACCGGGCGATCGTCCGGAGCGTGCGGTCCAACGCGGCGTCGTCGAGGTGGCCGGTCGCGTCGACCCCGGCAGCGAGCCTGGTGATCGCCATCTCGCGCCGCACCCGTGCGCCGCTCGGATCGACGATGAGGAGCCGGACGGAGTTGGACCCGACGTCCACAGCGGCGCGAGGGGTCGTCACGGGGCAGGCTCCTGTGGGCCGCGGCCACCGTACGCTCCGTCGGCCCCGCCGCGCGATGGATCGGCCCCGCCGCGCGATGGATCGGCCCCGCCGCGCGATGGATCGGCCCCGCCGCGCGATGGATCGGCCCCGCCGGGCGATGGATCGGCCACGCCGGGCGATCCCCCGGTTCTGCCGAGCGATGGATCGGCCACGCCGGGCACGTCGTCGTCAGCCGGAGACGACGTCGCAGCGGTGGCCAGCAACTCGTCGGGAACGCAGGGCCCCGGGCAGGGCGCCGGTGTGGCGTGCTCGACCGTCCACGCGCCGACGGGGTTGTCCCCGGTGGCGAGGTGGTGCGCAGCGTGGACGTGGAGGCACTTGACGTGGTTGGGCATCCCACCGGCGCTCGGATCGCCCGGAAGTGGTGCGTCGAGCTGATCACGGAACGCGACGTAGCGGTCCGAGGCCTCCGCGTAGGCGGCGGCGAAGGTCGCATCCTCCGCCAGCCGCTCGTTGCAACCGACCATCGCGTGGTCGGCCTCGAGCCGACCCACGCGCGAGCGCAGGACCGGACAGCTCAGCCAGAACACGGTCGGGAACGGTGTCCCGTCGTCGAGCCGCGGCTGGACCCGCACGACCGTCGGCAGCCCGTAGACACACCGATGCACGACGGCGGGCCGTCCCCGCGCCGGGCGACCGAGCTGCGCCGACACCACCGCCACCTCGCGGTCATCGCACACCGGGGCCGCCGCGGCGGACGCGTAGGACGCCGTCGGATCGACCCGAACGGCGTCGCGACCGGGGACGGACGGGGACCGCCCGTCCTCACCGGCCAGCGCAGATGCAGGGAGTTGCTCCCCGCCGACCGACGTCACGACTCGACGCGACCACGGCGCTGACGGCGCGCTTCTCCCTGGATCATCTGGGACTTGTGCATGAAGCGGCGCAAGCGCTTGTTGAAGTCCTTGTCCAGCTTCGAGCGGAGATTGGGCGTCTCCTCGTCCTGCCAGTCGGGGTCGGCACGCTTGATCGACAGATCGACCTTGCCGTCCTCCTTGACGTCCAGGATCTTGACCTCCACCTCGTCGCCCTCAGCGAGGTAGGCGTAGATGTTCTCGACGAAGTCAGCGTCCACCTCCGAGACGTGGACGAGCCCGGTGACAGCGCCACCATCCTCGGTGGTCACCTCCACGAACGCGCCGTATTCCTCGAGTCGGACGACCTTGCCCTTGACGATCGATCCCTGCAGTGCGATCAACTCCTCGCGGACCGGTGGGCGCCCGCGCTGGCACCGGCGGTCCGTTCTTGCCGCCCGAGCCGTGCTCGGTCGGCGTCTGAGAGCCCGCGATCGTGGTCCGACCGGGGCGCGCGGCTGACGACACGGTACGGAGCCGACGGACGCACGGCAACAACGGGGGATCGCTAGCTGGCCAGGCGCCCGCGCACTTCGTTCCAGATCCGCCGGTACCACACCTCGTCCTCGACGGCATCCGCACCGCGAGGTGGGGCGAACAGCGGTCGACCCTCCTCCGGCGGGATCAAGGTGTAGGCCACCTCACCGGGCCGTACGAGCCCGAGTTGCTCGCGCGCGAGCAGCTCGACCGTGTCGTCCTCGACGAGATCGGCGGCCCGCTGCTCGAGCTGTGCGTTGGCCTCGTCGAGCGCGGCCGCCTGCTGCTCGAGGTGGTCCACACGGGCGCGGCCATCGAGGTAGCTCTGCAGCGGGGCCGAGAGGACCACCACCGCCACCGCCAGCACCGCGATCGTGGCGACCATCAGCGGCCGGTCGCCCTGGATCGTGCGCCGCAGACGTCGGTCGTTGCGCGCGGCCCAACCCCGCACGCCACGCGCGGTCCGCTGGACCATCACCGGGCCACGCTGGTGCCCGCCGCGCCGCCGACGCCGCTCCAGGCGGCGCAGGCGACGGCGTTCGTCCCAGCGGTGGCTCGCGGTCACGTGGTGTCCCCTTGCGGCGGAGGGTCAGGCGCGTGGGAAGGCGTCCTTGCCGGCGTAGCGGGCGGCGTCACCGAGCTGCTCCTCGATACGCAGCAGCTGGTTGTACTTGGCGACGCGGTCGGATCGCGCCGGCGCACCGGTCTTGATCTGCCCCGCGTTGGTCGCCACGGCGATGTCGGCGATCGTGGCGTCCTCGGTCTCACCCGAACGGTGGCTGACCATGGTGGTCCAGCTGGCCCGGTGCGCCATCGCCACCGTCTCGAAGGTCTCGGTCAGCGAGCCGATCTGGTTCACCTTGACCAGCACGCTGTTGGCAGCGTGCTCGTCGATCCCACGACGCACGAAAGCCGGGTTGGTCACCAGCAGGTCGTCGCCGACGAGCTGCAGGCCGGCACCGAGCCGCTCGGTGAGCAGCTTCCAGCCGTCCCAGTCGCCCTCGTCCAGGCCGTCCTCGATGGACACGATCGGGTACCGGTCGGCGAAGTCCGCCCACAGGTCCACCATCTCGGACGACGACAGCACGCGCCCCTCGCCCTCGAGGTGGTAGGCCCCATCGCGATAGATCTCGCTCGTGGCCGGATCCAGTGCGATCGCGATGTCGTCACCGGGGGTGTAGCCAGCGGACTCGATGGCCTCGACGAGCAGGTCGAGCGCAGCGGCGTTGGATGCGAGGTCCGGCGCGAAGCCACCCTCGTCACCGAGCCCGGTCGACAGGCCACGGTCATGGAGGACCTTCTTCAGCCGGTGGTAGGTCTCCGCTCCCATCCGCAACGCCTCGCGGAAGCTCGCAGCCCCCACGGGTGCGATCATGAACTCCTGGAAGTCCACGTTCGAATCGGCGTGGCTCCCGCCGTTGAGCACGTTCATGCAGGGCACCGGGAGCAGGTGGGCGTTGGGGCCGCCGAGGTACTGGTACAGCGGCAACTCGCTGACGATGGCACCGGCCTTCGCCGCGGCCATCGACACGCCGAGGATCGCGTTGGCCCCGAGCTCGCCCTTGTTGTCCGTGCCGTCCATGGCGATCATGAGCGCGTCGAGGTCGCGCTGCCGCGTGACGTCCATGCCCAACAGCTCGGGCCCGATGCGGTCGTTGACGTTGGCGACCGCTCTGGTGACCCCCTTGCCGAGGTACCGGCCCTGGTCACCGTCGCGCAGCTCGACCGCCTCCGCCTCACCGGTCGAGGCGCCGGAGGGCACCCCGGCGCGACCGGTGATGCCGTAGCCGACGCTGACCTCCACCTCGATGGTCGGGTTCCCACGACTGTCGAGGATCTCGCGGGCGTGGACGTGACTGATGTTGGACATATCCATGGGTCCCTCGGTGGTCAGGCACGTTCGCGTGCCACCTCATCGGTCACACCGGACTGGCCGGCGGCGACCGTAGGGCACAACCGTGCGCTCGTACAACAACCTCAACATCGACAACAGGGAAGCGGGGCCGGCGGCGGGATGGTGTCGCCATCATGTCACGGACGCAGCTCCCAGACACGCCGAGCCGCGCCCGCCGCCACCGCGCCACCCAGGAGACCGGCACCGGCCCCCAGGGGACGACGACGCGTCGAGACCGCGCTGCCGAGGACCCCGCCGAGGACGGCACCGACGGCCACGACCACCGTGTCGGTCGGGAAGGGACGTCGGTCGAGGCGCCACGCGGCGATCTCTTCATCGGTGGCACCGATATCCCATCCCGCCAGCACGTCGTCGTCGACGGCCTGCACGTCGCGCGGATCGAGGTCCGGCGGCCGGACCGAGGCCCCCTTGCGGGGCGGGTGCGCCTCCTGCGCTTCCGCCCGCGCGGCCGGGCCGACGGCCGCAGCGGTGACCACCGGTTGCGATCGCGGGCCACCTCGCGCACCGCTCCCACTCCCGCTCCCCCCGACGATCGTGTCGGTGGACAAGGGGGTGTCACAACGCGGGCAGGGGACGCTCGACGAGGCGAGCGATGCGACCAACTCGTTCGACAGGAAGCGCCCGCACTCCGGGCAGCGCTTCGGTGGCACGTGGACCTCCCACTGATGTCGAACCGGATGCTAGTGGGAGGTGGGCCCTGCGGACAGGGACCAGCCACATCGAGCCCCTCAGCGACCCGCCGACACCGTCGCCTAGCTGGCTCCCATCTCGTCGCCGGCGGCCTGCCACCACCGCTGCCACTGGCCCTGATCGACCGACTCGACGTCCTCGCCCTGGCCGCGGCCGTGGTCGAGAGCCGCTTCGGTCCGCCGGCGTTGGTCGCGGGCCGCGGCACGTGCTGCCGCCTCCGGGTCGACATCGAGGCTGCCGGCCAGACCCACCACAGCGGACAGCAGCCGTCCCACGGCGGCCTCCCGATCCTCCTCGGGAACCTCGGCGCAGGCCCGCGCAGCCGCCTCGACGGCATCGGCCGAGGGCGCGGCACCGGGCGGCGACAACCCCTGCCTGGCCGCCTTGCGCTGCAGGGTCCGCAGCAACTCGAGTCCGGGCCCGGCGGCCGGGACGCCGTCGAAGGGCCCGGTGCGCCCCTTCTCCTGCGCCTTGAGACGGTCCCAGCGTTCCTGGACCTCTGCGGCCGTCGAAGCATCTCCTTCGGCGAAGACGTGGGGATGCCGGCGAACCAGCTTGTCGGCGATACCGCGCGCCACCTCGTCGATCCCGAAGGCATCGCGGTCACGAGCGATCCGGGCGTGGAAGACCACCTGCAGGAGGACGTCGCCGAGTTCCTCGAGCAGGTGGGCATCGTCACCGTTCTCGACCGCCTCGACGAGTTCGTAGGTCTCCTCGACGAGGTACGGCAGCAGCGTGGCGTGGTCCTGCTCGAGGTCCCACGGGCAGCCCGTCGCGGGGTCGCGCAACCGACCCATCACCTCGACCAGCCGGAGGACCTCCGCGCCGGCGGGCTGCTGCGCGAGGAAGACCAGTTCGATCTCCAGATCGTGCTCCGCCGCCATCCCGGCGAGCGCAGCCGCCACTCGTTCGTCTCCCGGACCCAGCAGGTACACCACGCGCCCCTCCCGGCGGGCGCGCTCGACCAGCGCCTTGGCGATCCTGCGGTCATCCGGCAACCCCGGCCGGCTGAGATCGAGGTCGTGACGACCCAACGGCGCCGGTTCGAGCGTCTCCAGATCCAGACCGGCGAGGTGGAGGTGGTGCGCAGCGGGGTGTGCCGTGGCATCACGGACGAGGATCCCCTCGGCCGTCCCGAGGACGTCCCACGCCTGGAAGGGCAGCAGCCCCGGGAACAGTTCGGAGGTCTCCACCAAGGCCACGCTCGGCGACCCGCCGTGAGCGGGAGCGGTGGTCATCCGCCCTCCTCGAGCTCCTGGCGGAGCTCCTCCAGCTCCTCTTCGGTCAGGCCGAGGTCAGCTGGTGCCGCGCCCGTTGCTGGTTGTCCGACCGGAGGGCTCGGCAGGAGCGATGGATTCTGGGGGTCACTGCTCCAGACCCCGAAGGCAGGGTCGACCCGGACGTCAGCCTCGCTGACGGCCGCCAGGAAGCGGGCGTCCAACTCACCGGCCACCAGCTGCTGGACCTGCTCCTCCGGGAGCTCGTCGGCCGCCAGTGTGGTCTCGTCGACGACCTCGATCACATGGAAGCCGGCCTGGGTCTGGACGGGACCGACCACCTCGCCGATGGCTGCGTTCCAGACCGCATCGTCGAACTCGGGCAGCCACGCCCCGCGGGGTGCCGGTTGGAGCGCGCCGCCGCGTGGTGCACTCCCGGGATCCTGGGAGCGTGCCGCTGCCAGCTCAGCGAAGTCGGCGCCGGCCGCCAACTCGGCGAGGAGTTCCTCGGCCTCGGCCTGGCTCGCGACGAGGATGTGGCGAGGTTCACGGACCTCGAGTTCGGCGTCGTCGAGCACCGCGCGCCGCAGGGCCACCAGCAACGCCTCCTGCTCGACGATCACCTCGTCGAAGACCTGCTCGCTGAAGCCGGCGTCCGCCAGTACCCCGGGGAGCGCCTCCGGCCCGCCGACCGAGGCGATCAACGCCTCCCGCGCGGCCTCGCGATCGGCGTTCGACGCCGCCACGCCGACATCCTCGGCGACCAGCCGCACGATCTCACCTCGGATGTACAGGTCGAGCACGCGGCGTTGGGTGTCGAGGACCGCGACCGACACCTGCTCCTCGACGGCCGCCGCGCGTGCGACACCCTCGAGGTCGGCGGGGAGGCCGGCTTCGAGGCCGGCGCGCAGGTCGTCGAGGTCCAGACCCGAGATGGCGCTCTCGATGGCCGCACGCGGGATGGGGGTCCCCTCGACGACGGCAGCGGCGGATCCTGGTGGCAGTGGGCTGCAGGCCGCCAGCAGCAGGGCAGCGGTCACCGACGCGGTCAGGACGCGGACTCGGGTACGCACGGGTGGCTCCAGGGCGGCGGTGAGGTGGGAGGCGACTCGCGGACCAGCAGCGCGACGCGCGAGCCCGGGGTCCGGGGCGCGTGAACGGTCGCGGGAGCCGAGTCTAACGGTGCCCGACGGACCCCTGACCACCGCGATCGAGGGGCAGTTCCGAGAACGGGTTAGGCTGTCGGCATGGCCGCTGACGTACACGACATCGTCGATGAACAGCTGCGGCGGACCCGGCAGCGCTACACCCGGGGCCGCCGGCAGCTGGTCGAGCTCCTGCTCGCGACGGCCCGACCGGTCACGATCCCCGAGCTGCTGGCGCTGGGCGCCTCCCAGTCGCAGAGCTCCCTCTACCGCAACCTCGCGATCCTGGAGCAGTGCGGCACGGTGGAACGGATCGCCTCGACCGACGATGTCGCACGCTACGAGCTGACCGAAGAGCTGGCCGGCCACCATCACCACCTCGTGTGCTCCGCGTGTGGCCGTATCGACGACGTCGTACTGCCGTCGGCGGTGGAGCGGGCGCTCGGCCTGGCTGCCGGCGAGGCCTACGACCAGCGCGGCTTCCTGGTCGAATCACACAAGATCGAACTCGTCGGGACCTGCCGTTCCTGCGCTGCAGACGGGTGACGGTCACTGCCTCGGCGCTCAGGGAGTCGGGGCCTCTCGCGGGACCGGGGCCGAGGTCGGCCGACGACCCGCGCGTCAGCGACCGTCGGCCCGGCCCCGGAAGGGCGCGCGCAGCGCGAGGATGACGAAGAACAGCAACACCGACATCCCGGCCATGGTCGCGCCGGCAGCGGTGTTGGCGTGCCAGCTGACGAGTAGTCCGAGCAGGATCGACAAGCTCCCCAGGAGGGTCGCTGTCAGCATCATGGTCGGCACCCGTCGCGCGACGAGCGAGGCGGCGGCCGGTGGCGCGACGATGAGCGCGAAGACGAGCAGGGTGCCAACCGTCTGGAACGCGGAGATGATCGCCAACGTGAGCAGACCGAGCATGAGGATGTGGCTCAGTCCGGGCCTGAGACCGAGCAGCTCCGCCTTCTGCTCGTTAAAGCTCAGCACCATGAACGGTCGGTAGAAGACCGCCACGAGGACGAGCGTGACCGCAGCCGCGACCGCCTGCACCTGCACGTCGCCCCAGGTGACCCCGAGCGCATCACCGAACAGGATGGTCGAGACGCTCGACGAGAAGTTGGGGAGCCTCGAGAGGATCACCACACCCAGCGCGAGCATGCCGACGAACAGCAGCCCGATACCGGCATCCTCTCGGAGCTTGGCCTTGCGATGGACCAGCCCGATCCCCGCGGTCATGAGGATCGCCGAACCGACCGCACCCAGCGTCAGGCTGAAGCCCAGCGCGAACGCCAGCGCGATGCCGGGGATCACGCCGTGGGCGAGAGCGTCGCCCATGAACGTCAGCCCCCGCAGGACCACCCAGGTCCCGATCAGGGAGGTGGTGAGGACCGCCAGGACGCCAGCGAGCAGCACGCGCTGCATGAAGGGCTGCGAGAGGGGTTCGATCAACCAGTCCACATGGGATCCCTGCGCATCGTGACGTGGCTGCGGGCGGGCCCACGGCCGTCTCCAGCCTACGCCCAGCAGCCAGGCGCACGCACCGCCGAGGTGGTCGCCGCCGTCTACGGAACGCGCTCGATGGGCGCCGGAGGACCTGGCTTCGTTCGGGTCAGGCGGTGAGGCCCTCGACGATGCGTTCCGTCGAGGTCGTCATCATCTCGATATAGGTCTCGGCACCCGAGCCCGGCTCGCCGAGGGACCCGGTGTACAGCGACAGCACCTGCACGTCGCGACCCACCTCACCAGCGATCGCCTCAGCCAGGGTCGTCGACTCCGTGGTCGAGGCGAAGATGGCTGAAGCCCCGGAGTCCTCGATGATCTCGATCAGCTCCGCGAACTCCGCCGCGCTGGTCTGTGCCTCCGTGGTTGCCGCCGGGATGACGGTGCCGAGCAGCTCGAGACCGTAGCGATCGGCGTAGTAGCCGTAGGCGAAGTGGTTGGTGACCAGCTTGCGATCTGCCTCGGGGATGGTGGCGATCATCGCGTCGATGTCGGCATCCAGTGCCTCCAGCTGGTCACGGTAGGACGCGCCGCGCGCCAGGAAGTCGCCGTCGGCGACCTCATCGAAGCCGGCGGCGATGAGATCGACGGCCTCGGCCATCCGCACCGGGTCCATCCAGACGTGGGCATCGAGACCGCCCTCGTGGTCGTGAGCCTGATCGTCATCACCATGGTCGTCATCACCATGGTCATCGTCACCATGGTCATCGTCACCATGGTCGTCATCACCATGGTCGTCATCACCGTGGTCGTCATCACCGTGGTCGTCATCACCGTGGTCGTCATCACCGTGGTCGTGCTCATCGTCATCGCCGGGCCCCACGTAC
>Ga0102938_10001534_pt1 | contig 17443 bp, 13 predicted proteins | sample SalPonR2_B_D2_MG_FD_84516 | JGI IMG/M metagenome (GOLD analysis project Ga0102938, IMG submission 84516) | Salt pond soil microbial communities from South San Francisco under conditions of wetland restoration - Salt Pond MetaG R2_B_D2_MG | ecosystem: Environmental > Aquatic > Marine >...
CAATACCTTCCTGAATGGCCACCATCGCGAGACGTCGACGTATAAAAACGCGCACATGGTGGTCATCGTCGATAGTGAAGGTAACCCCAAGCGCTCCGATCGGGGCCGTCGCAGTAGCGTCAGCCCCCAATGAATACCTTCCTGATTGGTCACCCACTCGTCGCGAGGCGTTTCCAGGTGCCGCGACTGGGGTGTTTTGCGACCGAGTGCGCCGCAGGCGTAGCCAGAGCTACGTCGAGGATGCACGACCGAGTAAAACGCCCCAGGCGCGGTGCCTGGGGACGCCGCAGTAGAGGGGGTGACCAATCAGGAAGGTCCTATAAAAACTGCTCGTTGAGAATCCGCTCATCCAGCGAGTGCTCGGGATCGAACAGCAGCTTGTGCCGCACGCTTCTGGCCTGGCGCACGACCACCCGGGAGACGTCCCTGACCTCGTCGTAGTCGGCCGTCGCACTGACCGGACGGCGCTCTGCGTTGAGCACCTGGAACTCGACTTCGACAGCCTCCGGCAATACCGCACCATTCCAGCGACGGGGACGAAACGGACTGATGGGGGTCAGCACGACGGCCTGGGTGCCCAGCGGCAGGATGGGCCCGTGCGCCGAGAGATTGTAGGCCGTCGAGCCGGCTGCGGTCGCCAGCAACACCCCATCGGCGACCAGCCGTTCGACGCGCTCGGTGCCGTTGACCAGTATCCGGATATGCGCCGCCTGGTTGGTCTGGCGCAGCAGGGCGACCTCGTTGATGGCAAGCCCCTTGCGCGTTTCGCCGTGAATGGTTTCGGCGTGCATTCTCAACGGCGCGAGGCTGAAGCTTGACGCTCGCGCGATGCGCTGCGGAAGTTCGTCCTCGCTGAACCGGTTCATCAGGAAACCGACCTCGCCCAGGTGCATGCCGAACACCGGCAGGTTGCGATCGCTGTTTTCGTGCAGCGTATGCAGCATGAAGCCGTCGCCGCCCAGCGGCACCAGCACATCGGCCTCGTTACGCGAGACATCGCCGTATCGCGCCGTCAGCGTGGCCAGCGCCTCGCGTGCCCGCGGGTGCTGGCTTGCGGTAAAGGCGATGCGCGGCGATTCGCTCATCGGCCGCTACCCGGTCGCGCTCATCAGCTGGCCAAGGCCGTGAATGGCGACCTGCACGGTGGCGAAATCCACAACCGATGTCGCGCGCATCTCCTCGAGCATCGCACGGGTGCGGGCGACCGCATCCTGGTGCTTGTCGAACCAGGCCTCGATGGGGTCGTCGCTGTCGCGATGCTCGGTGAGAATCCGGCGTACCAGGATTCTGTGGTGACTGAACAACTCATCGCGCAAATTGCCCCGGGCGTGCGCGTGCCACTGCTTCTCCACCGACAGGCTCTCGACTTTCTCGCGCAGCCAGCGCAGGCAGAGACGATCCAGAAGACCGAAATAGACCCGGCCCACTTCGACCACGTCGAGATCCAGTCCGCGCGATTCGTCGACAATGTCCAGCGCCGAGTACATCCAGCCCAGGGCGGCCAGGCGCCGGGCGAAATCAGAAGCGAACCCGGCCGTCTCGAGTTCCCGGTGCCGCTCCCGCAGCGCCTCGCGCTCGACCTCGGTGAGTATTTTCGGCAAGGCTTCCCGGAAATCCTTCATGCCGGGACCGAAGCGATTGACCTTGCTGGAAATATCGATGGAAAAACCGCCCGGAAGCGTGATCAGGCGCCGCGTGCTCTGGCGCATCAGATTCCAGATTTCAAGATACAGCCGGTTCTGCAGCTCGGCCGGCACGGTGGCGTCGTATCGCTCCAGTTCATGCCAGTAGGAACGCGCCTCGAAAATTTCCCGGGCCACCGTATACGCCTTGGCCACGGTGGCCGAACTGGCGCCGGTGTCTTCCTTGATCCGCATGGCGAAATACGCCCCCATGCGATTGACCAGGTTGTTGGTCACGCGGGTCGCGATGATTTCGCGCTTGAGCTTGTGCTCGGGCATGAGGTCCGCGAACTGCTCGCGCAGGGGCCTGGGAAAATAATCCTCCAGTTCGCGCGAAAGATAAGGATCCTCCGGGACTTCGGACGCCACCAGATCCTGGTACAGCGTGATCTTGCCGAAAGAGAACAGCACGGCAAGCTCCGGTCGCATCAAGCCCAGTCCGCGTGCGACCCGGTCGCGCAGCTGCTCTTCGTCCGGCAGGTCCTCGAGATCGCGGTCGATCAGACCCTGATGTTCCAGCATCGTGATGAAATGCGCCTCTGCACCCAGTCGTGTCGAGGTCAGCGACTCCATCATGCTCAGCGCCTGGGTCTGCAGATAGTTGCTTCTGAGCACCAGGTATTCGACCTCGTCGGTCATTTCACCCAGCAGCCGGTTGCGGCCGGCGCGGTCGATTCGACCGGAAACGACGGCCTGGTCGAGCAGAATCTTGATGTTGACTTCGTGGTCCGAGCAGTCGACCCCGGCCGAGTTGTCGATGAAGTCGGTGTTGATCCGGCCGCCGTTCATGGCGTACTCGATCCGGCCTTTCTGGGTCAGACCGAGATTGCCGCCCTCGCCCACCACCCGGCACTTGAGCTCGCGACCGTCCACGCGCACCGGGTTGTTGGCCAGGTCGCCGACATCGGAATGGCTCTCGCCGGCCGACTTGACGTAAGTGCCGATGCCGCCGTTCCAGAGCAGGTCGTACTCGGCCCGGAGAATGGCCCGGATCAGGGCCTGCGGAGAAAGCTCCTGTTCGTCCGTGCCCAGCCATTCGCGCACCTTCTCAGGGATCGCGATGGACTTGGACTGGCGCGAGAAGACGCCGCCGCCCTCGGAAATCAGCCGCTTGTCGTAATCCGACCAACTCGAGCGGCCGAGCTTGAACAAGCGCTGTCGCTCGGCAAAACCGGTCTCCGGATCCGGATCCGGGTCGATGAAGATATGCATGTGGTTGAACGCGGCTTTCAGGCGAATGTGCCGCGACAGGAGCATGCCGTTGCCGAACACGTCGCCGGACATGTCGCCTATGCCGACCACGTCGAAGGGCTCGCCCTGGGTATCGAGTCCGAGCTCGCGGAAGTGGCGCTTGACCGACTCCCACGCACCCTTTGCGGTGATGCCCATCTTCTTGTGGTCGTAGCCGTTGGATCCGCCGGAGGCGAAAGCGTCGCCAAGCCAGAAACCATGCTCGACCGAGATCGCGTTGGCGATGTCGGAAAACGTCGCGGTGCCCTTGTCCGCGGCGACCACCAGGTAAGGATCGTCCTCGTCGTGCCGGACGACGCCCTCTGGAACGCGAATGGCGTCGCCGTCGAGATTGTCGGTGATGTCCAGGAGACCGTTGATGAACGATCGATAGCAGTAGACGACCTCGGCCATGATCTCGTCCCTGTCGTCGGTATCGGGCAGATTCTTGACGAAGAACCCACCCTTGGCGCCGACCGGCACGATCATGGTGTTCTTGACCGTCTGAGCCTTCATCAGGCCGAGCACCTCGGTACGGAAATCCTCCCGCCGATCCGACCAGCGCAGCCCCCCGCGGGCCACCTTGCCACCCCTCAGGTGAACGCCCTCGACGCGCGGGGAATAAACCCATACCTCGCGGAACGGCCGCGGCTTCGGCAGATCCGGCAGCGCCCGGGAATCGAACTTGAAGCTCATGTACTCATGATGCTGGCCGCGCGCATCGAGCTGGAAGAAACTGGTTCTCAGCATCGCGCGAATCGTGTCGCTGAAGCTCCTGAGGATACGGTCCTGGTCGGCGCTCGCCACCGAGTCGAGAATGCGCAGCAAGGCCTTGCGCACGGCAACCGCATCGTCGTCCCGGCCCTCGGTTTCGCGGGCCAGGTAGACATCCTCGAGAAAATCGTGGAGCACGGCGTCGTCTATACCCTCGGAAAGCTCGAGGCACTGGTGCCGCAGGTGCTTGCGGGCCGCGACCCGCCTGGCGCGCTTTTCTTCCGACCGCGCCGGATCGAAGCGCGCTTCGAAATACTCGACCAGCAGCCGCGCCGCCAGCGGCCAGGCCGCGAGGGTCTGCTCCATGTAGTTCTGCGAGAAAGGCGAGCCGGTCTGCTGCAGAAACTTGGCGCAGGCGCGCAACATGCAGGCCTGGCGCCAGTCGAGCTTGGCCAGCAGTATCAGCCGGTTGAACCCGTCGTTCTCGTTGTGGCCGCGCCAGGTCCGCTCGAACGCCTCCTGAAAATGGGTGCGGATCAGATCCAGGTTGAGGCCTTCGGCGACCGGCGGCTGCATATCGAAATCCTGGATCCAGATCCGATTCCCGTCGGAGAGTTTCAGCTCGTAGGGACGCTCCGAAACAATGCGCATGCCGAGGTTCTCGAGCATCGGAAGCACATCCGACAGCGGAATCGGGTCGTTGTACTTGAACAGCTTGAAGCGCAGGATCCCCTGGACGCGACGCTTGGGCTTGTAGAGGCTCATCTGCAGGTCTTCGACGTTGCGCAGGCTCGCTGCCGTCAGCACGTCGAAGCTCGCCACGTGCGGCGCCACGTCGCCCTGATAGCTCAGCGGGAAGGCGTTGCCGAAACGCCGAAGCAACTCCAGGCCCTTCTCCTCCCCGCATTTGCGGATCAGGATCTCACCCAGTTCGTCGTCCCAGCTCCGGATGGCTTCCTTGATTCGGGATTCGATGTCGGAGACGTCGAACTCAACCTCTCGATCGGCGCGCGGGCGAATGATCAGGTGCATGCGAGCGAGCTTGGACTCGCCGACCTGCACCGAAAAATCGAGCCGCTCGCCCTTCAGTGCCCTTTTGAGAATCGCCTGGACCTTCTGCCGATTCTCGGTGTTGAAGCGGTCCCGGGGGATGAACACCATGCACGAGTAGAACCGGCCGAAGCGCTCGCGTCGCACGAACAGCCGGGTCTGGGCCCGCTCCTGCAGATCGAGAATGCCGACGCTGAGCTCCAGCAGGTCGTCTATGCCGGCCTGGAACAGCTCGTCGCGGGGCAGCGTTTCGAGAATGTGCATCAGCGCCTTGCCGGCGTGCGAGCCGTGCCGCAGCCCGGATTGCGCCAACACCCGCTCGACCTTGATTCTGACCAGCGGCGTGTCGTGACAACGCCGGATGTAGGCGCCGGAAGTGAACAGGCCGATGATCCGCTTTTCCCCGCTCACCCGACCGGAATCGTCGAACCTGAGCACGGAAATGTAATCCATGTAGCCGTCGCGGTGGACGGTCGCCCGGCCGTTGGTCTTGGTGATGATGATGGGGTGGATTTCGCCGCTGATGCCGCGCGAGTCGCCGGACAGGTCGCTGATCATTCGCGACGGTGATTTTCGGTGGCTGTCGCGCATCAGGCCGAGACCGCTCTCGTCGACGGGCGCCAGCACGCGACCGTCGTCGGTTTCCGAAATCCGGTATTCGCGATAGCCCAGGAACGTGAAGTGATCGTCGGCAAGCCACTTGAAGAACTCGCGTGCTTCGGCCAGCTCGTCGGCATCCAGACCGGACTTGCTCTCGGCGAGCTCGTCGGCGATCTCGAGCGCCTTGCGGGTCATCTTCCTCCAGTCGCCGACCGCCACGCGCACATCGGCCAGCGCCGAGCGGATCCGACGCTCGATCCTGGCCAGCGCATCAGGCGACGTCTGGCGATCGATCCGGATGTGTATGAGCGATTCTGGCGATGCCTGGTCGGCGTCTTCGTCTCCCGCCATCTCCAGAAAATGTCCGCCCTGGTCTCGCTTGAGGCGAACCACCGGGTGGATGATCAGGTGCACGCCGATATCCAGCCGCGAAAGGGCAAGAACCACCGAGTCGACCAGAAACGGCATGTCGTCGTTGACCATCTCGACGACGGTATGGCTGGAGGACCAGCCGTTGGCCTGTTCGGTCGGGTTGTAGACCCGTATCAGGAGTTCGCCGGCGCGACGCTGCCGGAGAAAATCGAAGAACCCCGACACCATCCGGGACCGCTGCGCCCCGGAGTCCTCCTCGTCTTCGATCGCCGGATAATTGCGCAGGAACTGCCGGGCAAAAGCCTTTTCCGGTTCGGGCATCTGGGACCCGAAACCCTCCAGTACCTCGTCTATCTTCTTTTTATTGTTCATGCATCTACCCCGAGCAGTCGCCTGTTACTCCCGCCGGCGCCGGGTGATCGGCACCCGGTGCCGGCGGGACCGTTTCCTTAGCGCAGTCCCGTTTCCAGCCGTCCGATGACCATCCGCTGAATCTCGCTTGTGCCTTCGTAGATTTCAGTGATCTTGGCGTCGCGGAAGTATCGCTCCACCGGCATTTCCTTGCTGTAGCCCATACCGCCGTGAATCTGGACGGCCTGGTGCGTGATCCACATGGCAGCCTCGGACGCGACAAGCTTGGCCATCGAGCCATCGACGGTGAAGCGCGCGCCGCTGGCCTGCGCCTGCTGCTTGACCCAGGCTGCCCTCAACGTGAGCAGGCGCGAGGCTTCCAAGCGCGACTTCATGTCGGCGATCTTGGCCTGGATCATCTGAAAGCTGCCGATTTCGCGACCAAACGCCTTGCGCTCGCGCGCATACGCGACACTGGCTTCATAGGCCGCCTGGGCGATGCCGACCGCCTGCGCGGCAATGCCGATGCGACCTGCATCGAGCACACCCATCGCGATCTTGAAGCCTTCGCCCTCGGCGCCCAGCAGGCAATCGGCCGGGCACTTGTAGTCGTCGAGTTCGATTTCGCAGGTGGCCGAGGCCCGAATGCCCAGCTTGGGTTCGGTCTTGCCGCGGCTGAACCCCTCGCCCTCGGTATCGATGATGAATGCCGAGACGCCCTTCGCGCCCGCGTCCGGATCGGTCATCGCGAACAGGACGAGGTAGCGCGCATAGGGCCCCGAGGTGATCCACGACTTGCGCGCGTTGATCACGTAGTGGCTGCCGTCGTCGGACTTGACGGCGCGCGATTTCATGTTGGATGCATCCGATCCCGACTGGGGCTCGGTCAGCGCATAGGCGCCGATCTCGGCGCCACTGGCGATGGCCCGGACATACTTGTCCTTCTGTTCTTCGGTGCCGTGCTTGAGAATGCCGTTGCAGAATAGCGAGTTGTTGACGCTCATGATCGTGCCGTGCGCGGCATCGGCGGCGCATATCTCGATCATGGCCAGTACATAGCCGATGGTGTCCAGCCCGGCCCCACCGTAGGCCTCGGGTACCTCGATACCCATCAGGCCCAATTCACCCATGGCCTGGATGTTTTCCAGCGGAAACTCGCCGGACTGGTCGAAATCGGCCGCTACCGGCGCGATTCGCTCACGCGCAAAGTCGCGCGCGGCGGACTGGATCATCTGCTGCTCTTCGGTCAAATTGAAATTCATGACGGAACGTATCCTGACAAGGTTTTGAAAACGGCCACGACAGGCTGGCGGACGCCGTCCAAGCGGTGTCGAAAGCTCAAGAATCGATAAGCGCGAAGTATATCACCCGGGCGCGAATTTTCATTTGGCGGGCGCGAGACGGACCGCCATTTCCGCCGGCCATATCCGCCAGCCATTTCCGCGGATTGTGAACCCGTTCTCTTGACACGTGCCCACAGTACGCTAAACTTGCGTCTCCGGTTTGGGGTTCCCCCCTTCCCCGCTCCGGATTGTGGCCGAGGTTCCCCCCTTGCCTCGGCCACTTCTTTTTTATGCCGAGGTGGCGGAATTGGTAGACGCGCTGGCTTCAGGTGCCAGTGTCCATTAGGACGTGGAGGTTCGAGTCCTCTCCTCGGCACCATCTTGAAGTTCGATCAGCACCTGGCCGACCCCGGCCAGGTTGCTGCGGCCGCAGCAGCAGCGTGCGGTGATTTTCGCAACGACAAAAGAACCTGCTCGCTCGTGCGTGCAGGGTAGAATGCGTTCCTGCGCCGAGGTGGCGGAACTGGTAGACGCGCCAGGTTTAGGTCCTGGTGGGAATTCCCGTGGAGGTTCGAGTCCTCTCCTCGGCACCATCCAAAGCCATCCGGCACGGACATGTGCCGGCGCTTTTCGGCTTGTGCGGGACAAACCGTCGCGCACAAGCCGGCATCTTCAGAATGCGTTGATTCCGGTGAGTTCGCGCCCGACCACGAGCTGGTGAATGGTTTCGGTACCCTCGTAGGTAATCACCGATTCCAGATTCAGCATGTGCCGGATCGGCACGTATTCAAGCGTGATCCCGGACCCGCCCAGCACGTCGCGACACTCGCGCGCAATATCCAGCGCCATTCGCACGTTGTTCCACTTGGCCAGGCTCACCTGGGTCGGGTGCATCTTGCCGGCGTCCTTGAGCCGGCCGAGCCGCAGCGCCATCAGCTGTGCCAGCGTGATGCGTCGCCCCATGTCGGCCAGTTTCAGCTGCACGGCCTGGTTGGCCGCCAGCGGGCGCTTGAACAATTCACGGTCGGCGGTGTAGTCCAGGGTCTCGGACAAGCAGGCAACGGCCGCACCGATCGGCCCCCAGGTGATGCCGTAGCGCGCCTGGGTCAGGCACGAAAGCGGTCCCTTGAGCCCCTTGGCGCGCGGCAGGCGATTGGCCTCCGGCACTCTTACGTTGTCGAAATAAAGCTCCGAGGTCACCGAGGCCCTGAGCGACATCTTGGCCTTGATGTCGCGCGCCTCGAAGCCCCTGGAATCGGTTTCGACGATGAAACCCTGGATACCGTCTTCCGTTCTGGCCCAGACAATCGCAATCTTCGCCAGCGTGCCGTTGGTGATCCACATCTTGGCGCCGTTCAGGATCCAGTCGTCGCCGTCGCGCCTTGCATGGGTTTTCATGTTGGCCGGATCCGAGCCGCCGTGCGGTTCGGTCAGGCCGAAACAGCCGATGATCTCGCCGGCGGCCATTCCGGGCAGCCATGTTTCGCGCTGCGCTTCGGTGCCGAACGCGTGGATCGGGTACATGCATAGCGACGATTGAACCGAAACGAAGCTTCGGAGACCGGAGTCGGCACGCTCCAGTTCCTGGCAGATCAGACCGTAACTGACCGAATTCAGGCCCGCGCAACCGTAACCCTCTAGGCTGGAGCCCAGCAAACCCAGGTCGGCGATTTCGGGAATCAGCTCTTCCGGGAAGCGGCCGGCGTCGAAACACTCCGGAATCAGCGGCAGCGCGCGTTCGTCGACGAAGCGGGCAACCGAGTCCCGAATCATGCGCTCTTCGTCGCTGAGCTCTTCGGAAATGTTGTAAAGATCAAGCGGATCGAGTTTTGACATGGAATCCCGGGTCTCGGCTGTAAAGAAACTGGTGATCGCAGGCTAACCCACCGGCGTGCGCGCCGCGGCAATGCCTCGAGACTGCCCAGGCGCCGCGCCGCCGACCGCGTGCTTTGACTGCGATTGCTGTTGCGCAGGATTGTACCAGCGCGGGCTCATCGCGGGCCCAAGGATCGCTATAATACCGGGCTGGATTTACCTGGATCGAATATTTATGCGTCATACATGGATTGTGGCCGTGATGATTGCCCTTGCGCCGCTGAGTTCGTCGGCCCAGGGCGATCCCGACCGAGGTGAGGTCATTGCCTACACCTGCAGCGGATGCCACGGCATCCCCTTCTACAAGAACGTCTACCCGACCTACAGCGTGCCGAAACTCGGCGGGCAGAATCAGGAATACCTGATTTCGGCACTCAAGGCCTATCGGGAAGGCACGCGCCAGCACGCCACCATGCAGGCCCAGGCCGCGACGCTTTCCGACCAGGACATACTCGACGTAACCGCCTATTTCGTGAGCATCGGGGAGAACGAATCATGAATCGCCCTTCCATGTTGACCACCCTGATTGTCTCGGGCCTTGTTGCGATTTCGTTCAGCAGCCAGGCACACGCCGGCGGCGACTACCGACGCGGGCTTGAAAAATCGCAGGTCTGTCAGTCGTGCCACGGACGCACCGGCAACGAAAGCCTGCAGCCCAGCTACCCCAAACTGGCGGGCCAGCACGAAGACTACCTGGTACACGCGCTCGAGAGCTACCGGAACGGCCGCCGGCAAAATGCCGTGATGGCCGGCTTCGCCGGTAATCTCAGCGACCAGGACATCGCGGATCTTGCGGCCTGGTATTCGCGCCAGGAAGGATTGCGGGACCTGGACGTGGAATGACCGATTCACCGGGGCCGTGCGGTTGTACCGCGCGGCCTCGGGCTGCGTTCACGCCACACCCTATTCGCCCCGCAGGACACTACTCGTAGTAAGGATTCTCCCCGGTCGCGTGGTCGGTGCCGTCCGTGACGTTGCGGATTTCCGGCACCAGCTCGCGCAACTGGGTCTCGATGCCCTGGCGAAGCGTCACGTCGACCATGCCGCAGCCGTGACAACCGCCGCCGAAACGAAGTACGACGTCGTTTTCATCGGTCACGTCGACCAGCGAGACGACGCCGCCGTGCGAGGCGACCATCGGATTGATGCGCGATTCCAGCACCCACGAGACACGCTCGTGCATCGAGGCGTCCTCGCCCGGCGTCTGGCCGCGCAGCCCCGGCGCCCGGATACTCAGTTCGCCGCCGGTTGCATTGGTCTCGAAATCGATCATCGCGCCGTCCAGCGCTTCCTTGCCGTCCGGGCAGACGTACAGCGTGAAGGTGCCGCAATCCACGGCTTCGTCGCCGGCCTCTTCCTCGCCGGGCGGGCAGAAGTTCAGACTGACGTCGGCGGCCGGCGTCCCCGCCTGACGGGTGGCCAGCCGAAGCGCCGTGTCTTCCGGCTGATCTTCGAGGAGTTTTGCGAAGTAATCGCGTGCAGTCGGCGTTACGGTAATCATGCCTCACCATTTTTCGATTCAGTGGCGAAAGTATACCGCACTGAATCGGTCCTGTTTAAACCTGCACCCGTGAAGAAGCTCGCGGGCACGCCGTGTGCAAGACGTCCAGCGACACCCGAACGGTGAGTTCGAACCGGTTTCAGCCGGTTGTGGTTTCCAGGCGCCCGAGCAGCCACGGCAGCGAGTGATCAAGCCGCCAGTCCATGCCGCTGTGGGTGCCGTCGAACTCGATGTGATGGTGGTCCACGCCGGCCTTCGACAAGCGGGCCGACAACTCGCGGGTGCCGTAGTGAATGAAATACTGGTCGCGGCTGCCGGCATCCACCCATAGTCCCCGAAGCTGTTTCAACGCGTCGAACGCCTCGCTTCCGTAAAGCACCGGGTCGAACGTCAGCCAGCGCTGCCATACGGCGTCGTCCACGCGGGCCGTGAGCGGGTCGAACGGAAGCTCCAGGTTCAGCGGTCTGCCCGGCGCCGGCGAGTAGCTTGCCGCCAGGCACAGCACCATCAACGCGTGGAATGCACGACCGGACGGCTTGCGGGCGCGCCAGAAACCCGAGACGAAGGCTTCGCAATCCCCATCCCAGGCCGCCAGCTCGTCACAGCAAGACACGAAATCACGCTGGTACACCCGGTCGAAACCGCAGTCGCCGGCATGGCTGGCCACGCCACCGAACACGCCGGGGAACCGGACCGCCAGGTGCAGCCCGCCGAAGCCGCCCGAGGATTTGCCGAAAACGCCGCGCGCTTCCGGGCGTGCGATGGTCCGGAATCGCCGATCGACCTCGGGGACCAGTTCCTCGACGATATGCCGCGAATAGTGTCCCAGCGCCGGCGAATCGACGAACTGGTTGCCGCCAAGCGAAGTAAAACTGTCGGGCATCACGACAATGGCCGGCGGCATGGTGCCCGACGCGATCAGGCGGTCCAGGCGCTGCGGCAGATTCTCGCCGTGGTTGCGCCATGCGACCTGGGCCGGACCGGAACTGGTATAGGCCGGCAGGCTCCATAGTACGGGGTAGTGGCGCTGGCTTTCGGCCTGATAGCCGGCCGGCAGGTAGACCAGCACATCACGGCGCGTCGGGTCAGCGAGCGGATTGGCCTGGGCCAGCAGCGGGGAATCGAACTCGAACGTTTCCACGCGGCCGCGCGCCTCGGGCCGCGGCGCTCGCAACGGTCCTGCGTTCCGATAGCCGGTCATGCCTGCTTCAGTGGAACGACCTTGCGCTCCTTGGGCGGCACCCGACCCATCTGCGGCACCAGTTGCGTCAGGATTTCCCGCAGCTCCCCGGAATCGTAGCGCTGCACCGCGCGTTCGGCGCGCCGAATGGTGCCGTCCAGGTCCTGGATTGCCTCGACGCCGTTGCGCGCGAGCAGAATTTTCTGGTGCCCCGTGCTGGCATAGGACTCGTGCGCATGGAACAGCTCCTCGAACAGCTTTTCACCGGGCCGCAGACCGGTATAGACGATCTCGATATCTCGACCGGGTTCCTTGCCGGCCAGCCGGATCAATTGCTCGGCCAGGTAACTGATCCTGACCGGCTGGCCCATGTCGAGCACGAACACTTCGCCGCCCTGGCCCAGGACCGCGGCTTGCAGGATGAGCTGGCCGGCCTCTGCAATGGTCATGAAATAGCGCGAAATTTCGGGGTGGGTGACGGTCACGGGCCCCCCTTTCCGAATCTGCTCGTTGAACAGCGGCACGACCGAACCGGTCGAATTGAGCACGTTGCCGAAGCGAACGGTGATGAACCGCGTATCGGCGCGCGAATTGATCTGCTGACAATAGAGTTCGGCGATTCGCTTGGTGGCCCCCATGACGTTGCACGGATTGACCGCCTTGTCGGTCGAGATCAGCACGAACGTACTGACCGCGTGGCGCGCCGCCGCTTCGGCCATGCGCATGGTGCCCAGCACGTTGTTGCGGAATGCTTCCCGAACCTGGTTCTGCAGCATCGGCAGGTGCTTGTAGGCGGCCGCATGGAAAATCACGTCGGGTCGATGGCGCGCAACCACGGTTTCCACCGTGGCCGGGTCACAGACATCGCCCAGAACCGAATCCATGACCAGGTCGTGGAATTCGCCCCTGAGGTCGTAATCGATCCGGTACAGGTTGTATTCCGAACTGTCCAGAACAACCAGTCCGGCCGGATCGAGCCGGGCGATCTGCCGGCAAAGTTCGGCCCCGATGGAACCGCCGCCGCCGGTGACAAGCACCCTTTTACCGGTGAGCCCCGCGCGGATCGCGTTCCAGTCGAGCGAGACCGGATCGCGTCCCAGCAGGTCGTCGATAGCGACCGGCTTCAGATCCTCGAACCGCGTGATGGTGGCACCCAGTTCCTTCAGCGTGGGCAGCGTCTTGAACTCCACGCCCGATTCTTCGCACAAGGCTACGACGCGCTGCATCTGGTTGTTGGTCGCCGACGGAATCGCGATGACCGCCAGATCGATCGCCGCTTCTCGAACAATCCTCGGAAGTCTCTGCACATTGCCGAGCACCGGCACGCCGTCGATTTCGGTGCCCTTCAGGCGCTTGCTGTCGTCCAGGAAGCCGACCAGTTCGAACCCGCCGCGCCGACGAAGCTCGGGCAACAGCAACCGGCCGGACCGCCCTGCCCCGATAATCAGCGTCCGCTGGCTGGTACGCCGCCAACGCACCTCGGTGCGCATATCCCTGAAGGTTCTGAACGCGAGCCGCGGAAGCCCCAGCGACAGCAGAAGGATGAGGGGATAGAGCCAGAGCATCGGCGCGACCGTCTCCACGCCATGCTCCATGATGAGCAGTACCGCGCCGATGGCGACGGCACCGAGCAGCGAAGCGCGAACGAGGTTGCCCAGGTCGGGAAGACTGGCAAAACGCCACAGGCCTCGATAAAGCCCGATGCGCCAGTAGACGAAACCCTGGATGGCCATCAGCAGCAGGCCTTCGAGGACCAGGCCCAGCGTGGGCGGCCAGGGCGCGCCGAATACGGCCTGCGCGCACCAGCGCGCCAGAAGCCAGGCAAGACCGGCGACGAGAAGGTCGTGAATGACGACCAGTGTTCGAATGTTCTGGTAGCGGGGCGGTCGCTTGAGGACACGGAAATTCATGCCGTCACGCGTTCCTTGGGTACAACGAAATGCACAACGTACCAGACTCCCGCGAGGATGACTGTCAACACCGCGGCCACCCCCATGTCCGCCTGCGGCTTCCATAGCGCAATCGCCGTTGCCGGAACGACCAGCAAGCCATTGAGCGCAATCCAGGCCAGCAGCACTTTGCCATGACTCCAGCCCAGGCGGATCAGAAATTGGTAGGCGTGATCCGCGTGGGCAGTATACCACTGCTCTCCCCGGGCCAGCCGCCAGCAAAGTGTGACGGTGGCGTCAATCACGAAGGGTGAAACGATAATCAGCGACACCCAGACCGAGAAGCTGCCGCTCAGCGTTCCGGCCAGTGCGAGCGCTCCCGCGCACCATCCAAGCAGCAACGACCCGGCGTCACCCAGGAAGATACTGGCAACCGGACGATTCCAGAAAAGGAAACCCAGCGACGCGCCCGCGGCTACCGCGGCCAGCCAGGCACCTGCAATCTCGCCGGCCAGGCCGAAAGCGAACGCGAAAAGCACGAAACTGATGACCGCCTGAGACGACGCCAGGCCGTCCGACCCGTCCATGAAATTGAACAGGTTGATAAGCCAGATGATTGCGACGACGGCCATAGGCGTCCACAACCACGCGGCCGATACCGAAACGCCGGCGATGCTCACCGCTTCTACCGGACCAAGCCACGAAGTGATTCCGACGGCAACCAGAAGCTGAATGCCCAGGCGCCAGCGCACGCTCAGGGGCGCATGGTCATCGACCCAGCCCAGCAGGGTCACGATGGCGGCGCCGGTAACGAATGGGGTGACGAGCGCGCCGCTTGGCGCAAATGCAATTGTGGTCAACACCAGCGAAACGCCAATCGCCAGGCCGCCGCCACGGGCCACCGGCGACGAATGACTGCGCCGGGCGCCGGGCTGGTCGATCAGGCCGCGCCAAACCGAATATCGACGCATCAACGGCGTAAGCACGACCGCACCGAGCAGCGCGATTCCGGCCGCTTGCCATGCATCCAGGCTCATTCGCCGAGCACACCGATCACCGGCCGGGTGGTCTCCCATTCACGGCAGCTCGGGCATTGCCAATGCCAGGTCTGTCCGCTGAAACCGCATTGCCGACACCTGAAGCGCGGCTGATCGTCCAGCAGGCGATGCATCAGATTGCGCAGCAGCGCCGGGTCGATCTCGTCGATCCGGTGACCATGCCGATGCATCAGTTCCAGCAGCTGGTAGAGGCCGCGCGCGGTGGGGCGCTTCTGAAGCTGTTCGAGCAGGAAGTTGATGGCGCTGGCCGGATCGCTCTCGGCGCGGATGGCGGCAAAAGCAAGCACCGGCGCGAGCGTCGCGCCCCGCGTGACCAGTCGTTCGAGCCAATCGAGCAGGTCGGACTCGCGTCCCAGCTCGGAAAAGCATCGCGACAGGCTTTCGACCACGAGAACGGTGATATCCGGATCCAGCTCACAGGCTTTCCGGTACTTGGCGGCCGCTGCCGTCCAGTTTTCCTGCTCGACGTCCAGATCCGCTTCCAGCAGATACGCCCGCGTGCACTCCGGGTGATGGTTGCGCGCTGTCGCGAGATGACGGCGCGCGTTGTCGCGGTCGCCGGCCTGGGCGGCTTCTGCGCCCAGTTCGCAATGGAACTGTGCGATCAGCGCAGAGGTATCCCCATCGCTGACCTGCTCGAGCCGGCGAGCCTGGACGATGGCGTTCTTCCAGTCCTTTTCCTGCTGATAGATCGAAAGCAGGCTGCGTATCGCGACCTCCGAGTACCGACCGTCGCCGGCAAGCTCGCTGAACAGTTTCTCGGCACGATCGAGGAGACCGGCGCGCATGTAATCCTCGCCGAGTTCCAGCAGCGCCTGGGTACGATGCTGATCGCTCAGGTTCGAGCGACTGATGATGTGCCGGTGAAATCGGATGGCCTTGTCGACCTCGCCCCGGCGACGGAACAGGTTGCCCAGTGCCAGGTGCGTTTCCGCAGTCTCGGTATTGATCTCGGCCAGCTTGAGGAAGACCTCTATGGCCTTGTCGGGCTGCTCGTTGAGCAGGTAATTGAGACCCTTGAAGTAGTTCGAGGAGATCGCGTGCTGCTGGCGCCTCTCGCCGCGCCGGAATGCACGGCCTGCGGCCCACCATCCCGACCATGCAGCCACCGGAAGAAGTGCCAGCGCAAGCCAGAAAGGCTCAGGCATCGGTCAGGCTCTTGCTTGCCTCCGGGAGTGTTGCAGGCGCTGTCCGATTCGAACGACGACGGAACAGCATGAGCGTGGCGGCAAATGCAAAGCCGAGAACGAGGCCGGCGCAGGCCGATAGCGCAACCACCGCGCCCAGCGACGCCGTCCACTGGATGAATACCAGCTCCAGGGTCACCGGATCCGGGTTGAGCGCCCCCAGAAAAATGCCCACCACGGCACCCAGGATCACTGCAAGCCCAAGCAGCCAACGCCACATCGGATCAGTCTCCCGCAGCCAGGTTCACGCGCTCGCGAAGTTCCTTGCCGGGTTTGAAATGCGGCACGTGCTTGCCGGGAAGTGCGACGGAGTCGCCGGTCTTGGGGTTGCGGCCGATTCTGGGCGGCCTGAAGTGAAGGCAGAAGCTGCCGAATCCGCGAATCTCTATCCTGTCGCCGCTGGCCAGCGCTGCGCTCATCTGCTCGATGATGGATCGAACCGCCAGATCCACGTCGGTCTGACTGAGATGCTGTTGCTGGTCGGCCAGCTTTTCGATCAGCTCGGACTTGGTCATGCCATCACTCCGTGACTGTGCGGCGGACCCGGGGTCCGCCGCGTTGATCACAATGGGATCAGTCCTTGCCAAGCTGCTCACGCAGCAGTTCGCCGAGCTTGGTACCGCCGGATTTCGGCTGCTGGTACTGATCAACAGCGTCGGCGAGCTCGTCGTCGTCCTTGGCCCGGATTGAAAGCGTCAGGTTGCGCGTTTTCCGATCCAGGGCTACGAACTTGGCTTCGACTTCATCGCCCACGCTGTAAATCTTGGTCGCATCGTCGACACGCTCCTTGGCCATGTCGTTGGCCTTGAGATAGCCATCGACGCCGTCGGCCAGTTCGACGACCGCACCCTTGGCATCGATCTCACGGACCTTGCCGGTCACGATGGAACCGCGCGGATGCTCGGCCATGTAGGTTGCGAACGGATCCTGGTCGAGTTGCTTGATGCCCAGCGAAATGCGCTCACGCTCGGGATCCACGGCCAGCACGACGGCCTCGACTTCCTCACCCTTGCGGAAATTGCGAATGGCCTCTTCGCCCGGCGTCATCCAGGAGATGTCGGACAGGTGAACCAGACCATCGATATCGCCTTCCAGGCCGATGAAGATGCCGAAGTCGGTGATCGACTTGATGGTGCCGGAGACCTTGTCGCCCTTGTTGTGCAGGGCTGCAAACGCTTCCCACGGGTTCGGGCGGACCTGCTTCATGCCCATCGAGATTCGACGACGTTCGCCGTCGACGTCCAGGACCATGACCTCGACTTCCTCGCCGATGTGCACGACCTTGTTCGGATTGACGTTCTTGTTGGTCCAGTCCATTTCGGATACGTGGACAAGACCTTCGACACCGTCCTCGATCTCGACAAAGCAGCCGTAGTCGGTGATGTTGGTCACCCGGCCGAACAGGCGCGAGCCCGGCGGATAGCGGCGATCGATGTTGTCCCACGGATCTTCGCCAAGCTGCTTGAGACCC
>Ga0102938_10001536_pt1 | contig 17439 bp, 20 predicted proteins | sample SalPonR2_B_D2_MG_FD_84516 | JGI IMG/M metagenome (GOLD analysis project Ga0102938, IMG submission 84516) | Salt pond soil microbial communities from South San Francisco under conditions of wetland restoration - Salt Pond MetaG R2_B_D2_MG | ecosystem: Environmental > Aquatic > Marine >...
AAAGCGTGGTTATCGCCACCGCCACATGGAACTGTTCCGACGCGGCTTGCGTACCGAGCACTTCAAGCCCCAGCCGTTCACAGTCAAAAAATCACGTAACCAGGTCCGGCTGCTCTACGTCGGACGCATCTCCAAGGATAAGAATCTTGATTTTCTCATCGATGTCTATCGTCGTACCCGGCAGGAGCACTCTCATCTGTCATTGACGATTGTCGGCGTCGGTCCCTATCTGGAGACCTTAAGCAACAATTGCGCAGATCTTGCTGATGTCACCTTCACTGGCAAGGTTCCGTACAGCGATTTACCTGAACTCTATAATCAGCATGATCTATTCCTGTTCCCCAGCACGACTGATACCTTCGGCATGGTTGTCCTTGAAGCCCAGGCCTGCGGCCTGCCGGCACTGGTATCTGATATCGGCGGACCACGCGAGATCGTGCGCGACGGGCAAACCGGTTATGTCCTGAACGTCGCATCTACCCATGTCTGGGTCATGCGACTGAATGAACTACTGGCGGATCTGGAAGAGGGCGGAAACTTGTGTCGATTACTCGGGCGCAACGCCCGTGAACGGGTTGAGTCAACCTATAGTTGGCACCATATCCTGCAGGATATGGTGCGCCCGGAAATCAAAACTGTTAGGTCCTTAAGGCATCGACAACCCTCACCGATCAAGCGGATGCTCAAGTTTGCTTCGAACATGATGGTGCACTGATCGCCGAACATGATTGCGTGGCGCAAAAACACTGTGCCTGAATATCCTTCGCCCTCCTCTTCGACCTTTCTGGTCTGTGCTTGTCCCTGCTCTTTTGGGCAGGGGTTTTTTTTGTTGTATCTACACAGCACCGGGCCGGGGATCCTATGTCAAGGGACGCTTTGCGCCCTCCCTGGCCGCTTGACTGTCGCCATCCATGGCGACAGACACCCTTGTCACAGGACCCCCGACCCTGTGCAAGAATAGAACTGAATAGTTACTTTTTATTATTTGCATGTCATTAAGAAAGGGAACATATGCTGACCGAATCATTCATCCTGGTACTGATCATCGCCCTGTATCTTTTGCTCGCCAATTATGTGAGCTATTTTCTGGGAAAAAAACGAATCCTTAATGGCCAAGAATGGGATTTAAATATCTGCTGTGGCAAGTCTGATGGCGGCGGGATCAATGTCGATATTGTCAAACATGATGACCTTCCCCGGTTTCAACAGGTAGATGACATCTACAACTTGCCGTTTGAAACCGGGCAGTTTGCAACCGTCCTCTGTTCACACACGATGGAACATGTGGATGACCCGAAACTCTTCTACACTGAATTACAACGGATCGGCAATCAGGTAACAATTGTTGTTCCCCCTTTGTATGATCTGGCCGCAGTATTCAATATTCTTGAGCACAAGTGGATATTCCTCACCTTCAAAAAAAAGCATCAGCAGCTGCCGCGACACATTAAATTACCCTTCGCCCACGGCTATCAACGCCTCTTCGGCCAGCGCAATCACGCCTGAGATAAAGAATGTGCAGCACCGGATCAAGGATTCAGCAATTACCTGCCATAGCGTGTATCATTGGCATTAAACGCGTTTGAGGGTAAAAATACTTGCTGATTGATGAACAATGATGTCAAAACTGTCTCCAACAAGAACATGCAGGAAGTGATACATGAAAACCATCGGACTGATCGGCGGCATGAGCTGGGAGTCAACGATTCTCTATTACCGGTTGCTCAACGAAGGGGTGCGCGAGCGCCTGGGGGGACTGCATTCGGCGAAGATTCTGCTGCACAGCGTCGATTTTTTTGAAATCGAGCAGATGCAGGTCAAGGCTCAGTGGCAGCTGGCAGGGGATCAACTGACGCAAGCGGCGTTGGGCCTGCAACAGGCCGGTGCAGATATGATTCTGATCTGCACCAATCTGATGCACAAGGTCGCGCCTGCTATCCGCAACAAAAGCAATATTCCGCTGCTGCATATCGCTGACGCTGCCGGACGGGCGATCAGCGAACAGGGGCTGCATAAGGTCGGCTTGCTTGGGGCCCGTTACACGATGGAAGAAGATTTCTATCGCCTGCGTTTGCAGGAAGAATTCGATCTGGATGTTATTATCCCGGAAGCCGACGAGCGCGAATACGTCCATCAGACGATTTTTAGCGAACTCTGTCAGGGCCAATTCACCACATCGACGCGACAGGGTTATCTTGATATCATCGAAAACCTGCACAAACAGGGCGCCGAAGGGGTGATTCTCGGCTGCACCGAAATCCCCCTGTTACTGCGTCAAGAAGACACCAGTCTGCCGTTGTTTAATACGACCGCCCTGCATGCCGCCTACGCCCTGGAATACGCATTTTCTGAGGCAGAGACTCCCTGACTCCTCTTTGGTAAAGGGGAGGAGCCCTAATCAGGGGCCGGCAGTTGATCCACCCGACTTTTTCTCCCCCGATCATCCCTTCCAGGAACCCGCCACCAATTTATTCGACACCATCCGAACTGAGTTCGGTTCCCTCACTCAAAATCCCCACGTAGGTATGGTAGATGAACTTCCGGTTTCTTTTTCCGGTTCCCCGTTGCCGTAAAATGCCGAGTTCTTCGCAGACGGCGATTAATGCGTTGGCTTTGGTGTAACTGACCCCGACCATGCGGGCGACGTCATTGACCATGACCACCGGCTGGCGCATCAGGCCGCGCAACAGGGCGAGACCATAAGAGCCTTCCCCATGTGCTACCAGACGATCAGAATCCTTTCTTTCGAGAATCTGGATTCTTTTGGTCGTCTGTAACACCATCCGGGAGACTTCACAGATTCCTTCGAGAAAAAAACGGATCCAGGCTTCGAAGTTACCATCCACTCTGACCTGGTTCAGGCGATCGTAATATTCCTGTTGATGGGTCTTCAGGTAGGCGCTCAAATAAAGCATCGGCTCATCGAGAATTCCCTTCCAGACCAGATAAAGGGTTATCAACAGTCGCCCGACCCTGCCATTACCGTCGTTGAAAGGGTGGATGGTTTCGAGCTGGTAATGGAGCAAGCCGCAGCGGATCAGCGGCGGCAGCGTGTCGTCCTGGTGCAGGTAGCACTCGAAAGCTCCCAGTGCATCGTGCATGGTCTCGACGGGCGGCGGAACAAATCGGGCGTTGGCGGGACTGGTTCCGCCGATCCAGTTCTGCATCCGGCGGAATTCTCCGGGAGTCAGGTTGGTGTTTCCTCCCCGCACCTGCTGCATCAGCACCCCATGAATATCCCGGACCAAGCGCAGCGACATGGGAAAATCATCCTCCTGGAGCCGTTTCAATCCATGGCGCATGGCCTTAACATAATTGATGACTTCGCCCACATCCGCAGTCGGGACATGGTCTTCATCCGCGCCCAGCACATCGACCAGCGACGATTGCGTTCCCTCGATCTGGGAACTGAGCAGTGCTTCCTTCTGAATAAACATCCCGACCAGCAGATCGGGATTTGGCAGAACGGTGACAACGACATTCAGCGCCCCCAAGGCGCGATCCGCTTCCGAAAGCAACAGAGCAAGATCACCCTCCAGGCTAATCGGCGGAACAGGCGGGAGGGGGGCGGGGAAAAAGGCCGTGAACCCGACTGGCATTTTTTTAAATTGGCCACTGCGCATGGGATTGTCTTTCTTATCTCGCGTCTGCGATTTATGGAGACCTCACGAGAGTTTATAGCATTTTTTGTGAAATAAGAAAGGGAAAAACCTTCCATATCTCGCGATTGCGAGACATGGAAGGTGCCGAAGCAGTTATATCTCACGAAACAACACAAGCAGACCGCTTCAGAGCGTTGTTGCCAAGTTGGAGGAAAGCTAACCCCTCCCAGCACCCGCCAACAATCTACTCAGCTGTTTTTTATCCAAATCGAAATCGCTATCGGGTGTCCGATTTCGATTTCGACTGACTCGACTCTTAAGGCGCTATTTTGTCCAGTTGCCGGCTGAAAATACCACCATCACCCTGATGCCCCAGAGACAAGACATGACTGCGAGCTGCCATTTTATTCTTGAGAGTAATATATTTTTTTTCGACTGCCCCCAGAAGATTTTGCACTTTATGATAACAGGAAAAAGTATTCAATCCGGCAAACTCAAACCCGATTTTATACTCTGAAAATCCCTTAAAATAAGCTTTTTAGTCTGGAAAACATCCAAAGTAAAAACCTTAAAGCGAAAAAAATAAACTATTGATTTGGTCAGTAGAATGTAAAAACACGTAACACTCTGTTTTAAAAGGGAAAAACAAAAAAACACCCTTGACAGGTAAAGAGATTAGGATCAGACTCGAAATATAAAGTCCTTTTATGGTAAAAATTCTTATATAGCGAAAGCGAGGTCTAAAAATGCGTTGTCCAGTTTGCGGAAGTTACGATCAAAGTGTTTTATCGATGAAATCCCTCCAGTTTTCCGAGGGGTTGGTGGAATGTTCGGGATGCGGCAGCTCCTGGTCGATCAATCATGGTCATGCTGAAATGGTTGTCGATGCTCACCCACAGAGTTTTCTGGCGGGTCAGACGGAATGTGTCGAAGCTGACGATTATGTATGGGCCGCCTGAGGCCTTAGTTTGCTAACAACTTCATGGAGAGATGTTATGGAAGCATACAATTTATGTGTAGCTGGACCCTGCCGTTGTGGTGGTCAGGTCAGAATTTTTGGACCGAGTGATTTTGCTCCCCACAGTCATTGGGGACTGTACTGCTCGCATGACAATTGTGAGCATATGGTGACCGGCGAGACCCTGGAGGCCGCCATTCACGAGTGGAACCACAGCCTGGAGCCAGCTCACAGCTGATAGCGTCGCAAAAATTCACCAACTGCTACGTTGCAGCCATTGTCTCACTGCTTCAACGTACGTAAGTACCCCTCATTGCTCAACAATCGCGCGCCTTGCATTTGGCGCTTTTGGCTTAGCCATCTAAGTAAGATGTTTTTGCAAAAGCATCACAGCTGAGGTGAATTAAAGAATTAACCGATCCGACCTGGCGGGGCACCTGCCCATGCAGTGCGCCCGTAGGTGGTTCGGTTATTTCTTTTTGTGATTAGCACGGATCTTCCGCTAAGCGGAGCCAGCGCTCTGGGCGCTTGACTATATTGACTGCAGCAACGAGCATTCGCGGAAGCAGTGTCGACAGATCAAAGCGGCGATTGAAACGATACTGAAACTCACCAAGATAGCGGTGAGCATATTCAGGAAGCACTTTTCCACTGAATAATTTACCAGTATCCCGTCTGCCATCTGGCAAAAGGGAATAAGATCCAGATCCAGGTCCTCGGGATGGGTTATCTCTGGCCAAGGGGCTCAAGGAGGTGTCCACTGGGAAGTCGACATCAACGATGTCGTGTGCTTAAGTCCGTAGAGCTTCACTTGAGTTATCTGCCACCAGAGACGGATCATGCTCAGCGAGAAGAGCACGTAATTTCTCAAGGCTTTTGGCTTCAATCTGTCGAATCCGCTCGCGGGTAACGTTAAACTGGCGGCCAATGGTGTCGAGGGTCTGCGGCTCACGATCATCGAGACCGAAGCGCAAAGCGATAATTTTCTTTTCATCGTCACTGAGGCTCGCTAGAAGCTGCGAAAGAACCTGATATTTGTTAAGACTTTCAACAAGTTCATGCGGATTGACAACCGAGGTGTCCTCGATAGTGTCAATAAGGCTGTAATCACTGTTTTCCCCCATGGGGTGCTCAATGGAATAGGTTTTGTTAAGCAAGACCATGAGCCGTCGAATATAAGACGGATCAACGCCCATCGCATCAGACACTTCTGTGACCTGCGGCTCACGATTATAAGCCCGCACCAACTCTCTGGTGATCTTAATCATTTTATTGATATGATCAGAAACGTGGACCGGCAGGCGAATCGTCCGGCTCTGGTTAATGATGGCACGTTCAATCGATTGACGAATCCACCAGGTCGCATAAGTTGAAAAACGACACTCCTTGCTCAGTTTGAAACGCTCAACAGCCTTGATCAGACCGAGGTTCCCTTCTTCAATCAGATCAAGAAACGGCAGGCCGCGGTTCATATATCGTTTGGCAATCTTGACGACTAACCTCAGATTCGACTCAATCATGCGATCGCGGGCAGCCATGTCGCCGTCATCAATGCGCCTGGCCAGCGCCCGTTCTTCTTCAGCCGCCAGCAGAGCGGTTTTCTGAATATCTTTGAGATAAAGTTTGATCGCATCCATCGAAAAATTTTCAGTCTCCTCAGCAGTGTCCTGCTCGTCTTTTTCACTCTCAACCACAGCTAACTTCTCGCTATCAGGCTCCTCATCTTGTCGTGGCTGCGAAAATTTCTGGAGATCATCCTCAAGTTCAACTTTTTCAATGTCCTGCAACGTATCATTCATGACAACACTCTCTTTCAGCAAAGGGTCTAGGACAATTATCAATTAAGGGTTTGGACTTCATCTTGAACATAGCGGAAGAACAGGGTGCCTTTTCAAAGAAACTTCTCTCCCCGCTCGCAAACTGTTCTGACAGCAATGACTGCTCCGAGGATTGCGAGGTCTGTTGCCACTAATTTCTGAAAGATCAAGACGATTTCCTCTCTAAGACGACAAGAGAGCGGCCCAAGTGCGGCCGCTCTGAGAACGGGTACCGATGTCCGGACAGGTTGGCGACGGAAACAAGGTGGAAAACCTTCATGGTTATGCCGTTTGGCGTGACCTTGTCTCCAGCCACAAGTTTGTAGTCGTCTGCATCCTGATCACCATCATCTATTTCTACCTTAATGACACCGTTTCCGTAGTCCAGGATAAAGTTGTCGGACTTGACCGAGTCAACAATCCCTCTGATGCTCAGCCTGTGACCTCTACATTCTAGACCTTGATGAAGGATAGACAATGGGCAGGAATCTATTTATCGGGGTAGCAAAATTCTTATCACAATCCACAAGTCAAAAAAAAAGATTAGCTCTATTTATGAGATGGGATGCGGCTAAGTTGCTGTGAAAAAAGGGTAACTGAACTGGCGCAGGGAGGGTTGGGACCTTAAGATATTGAAATGGATCCGGGTATTGATAGTTCAGTTGCAGGGTGTCTCGCCGCAACTATCTTGTCCGGTTGGCGGCAATGATGATGGCCGGTTAGTGCGACCGTTTTTTTCAGCATTTAGATGATGTTTTTTTGCGATAGCCTATACCTCTGATTTCGATAATGTGAGGGTCAGGAACCACGATTCGCCTGATTAGTTATTGCCGTTTGTCTCCATCAGGGTATCCACCCTGATCAGGTTTCGATTATTCCCAGGAGGTCACATCAAAGTAGAGTTTGGCACGAAACCCCTTGCGGTTGCTTAGTGGAATGTATTGCCCGGTTTCATCCCGGCTTAGCTCGGTGCCCCGGTTTTCGCCCCAGTTGTTGTCTGATTCGACATAGCGCAGCGTCCAGCCCTGGTTATTTAACACAATATTCAGGACAATTTTGTCACGGTAAAGGTTTTCATCCGGAATACGCCGGTTGATGGAGAGGAAGCCATCGACCACAAAGTCAGTGCTACGCACGGCTAGATCCACGGTGAACACCATGGTTTTTCCGGAGGTAATTTTTGCGGAATCGAGAAAAATGCTGCCCAGTACCGGGTATCTTGGCTGCGCCAGTTGAGCTCGCTCCGGGTAAAACATCTCGTCGTAGGTTCGAAAAACCGCCGATGCATGTTCGGCGCGACGATCAGAGAGGGGAATCGGGAACTCACCCCTGGGCGTCATGGTGCATTCAAACAGGTAAGAGCCACGCACCTGTTTGTCGGCCTCGTAGTCCTTACGGATAGCGGGTGGCAGTGGCAATTCCTCCGGCACCAGGCGCAGAAACACCCGATGGTCGCCGAACAAAAAACGTACCAGATTGCGGTAGCCTTCCTGGGAGTTCACCATGCCGTAATGCCCGCTGTGGCTTAAATGACAGTAGACGCGGGGCGCTCCTTCGACATAAGCATTTTCGATGCGCACCAAACCATCGCTGGCCGTACCGACGCCAACACGGACCAGGCTGTAATCACGTGGATTGGTGCCGACCAGGCAAAAAAATCGCTCCGTCGGAAATTTTTCGTTCAGGTGATTAACGTTACCGGCGCGCGGAGGAAGATCAAGGTATTCGGCAATATGCTTACGGTTGAAGTTGCTGATGTCCCACAGTCCCAACATACTTGGAACATTGATCCCGCCGATTTCAATACCGTTGTGCGGGGTTCCATAGGTAAAGACCTTATCAACACTGAGCTTTGCAATTCTGCTGCCGACCTGATCATTCTGGAGCAGACAGCGGCAGATCAATCCCCCCATGGAATGAGCCACCAGATACACCTTGAAGTCGCGTTCAGCCTCGGGATCACTGCCACACACCTGATGTCGTACCTGTTCAATCAGATCGCCCAGTCCTCTGGCGGCTTCGATAATGCCAGGGCGTCGGCCCTCTCCCGTTTGTGCCTGTTCATAATAGCGATAGATAATCACGCTCTGCTGCGAAATACGCCCAGTGCGGATATTCCCCTCCAGATAGACGTCCTGATAGTCGTATTCTTTCATCAGCCTGATCAGGGGAGACTCGAAGATGTAGTGCAGAAAGGAGCGATCATGTGATTGTCTGATCCGCGTCGAACCGAGATTAAACCCCATGTAGGGGGTGTTGACGGTCTCTTCAATCTCGGCATCGCGCATGGCGAAACCACGGACATAGATAATGGGATGACGATTCGGGTGCAATTTCATGGTTTATCCTCCCTCGTGATGCAGGCTCAATACCTCTCCGGCACATAATCCGGTTCATCAACAAGCGGGCGATCGTAACCGATTTCCGGTGGTCGCTGTGGCAGCTCGACTGGGCCTGGGGTCAGATCTTCATAGTTAAACCGGCTGAGCAGATGGGAAATAACATTGAGACGGGCGCGTTTTTTAACATCGCCATCGACCTGATACCAGGGCGCTTCCTTGATGTGGGTATGAATGAACATCTCATCGCGGGCGATGCTGTAGTCGATCCAGCGCGCGCGTGACAGCAGGTCGATCTCACTGAGCTTCCAACGTTTGACTGGATCGGCGTTACGCGCCTGGAAACGTTTTTCCTGTTCTTCATTACAAATGGAAAACCAGTACTTGATGAGAATAATACCGCTGCGAACCAGCATCTGCTCAAATTCAGGGCAGGAACGCATGAATTCCCGGTATTCGGATTCGCTGCAGAAGCCCATGACCCGCTCGACCCCGGCACGGTTATACCAGCTACGATCAAACAGAACCAGCTCGCCACCGGCGGGCAGGTGTTCCGCATAGCGCTGAAAGTACCATTGGCTATGTTCCCGTTCCGTCGGGGCCGGTAAGGCCACCACCCTGGTGATGCGTGGATTCAGAGGCTCGGTGATTCGGGTAATGGCCCCGCCTTTGCCGGCGGCGTCACGGCCTTCAAAGATCACGACCACCTTGAGTTTTTTCTGGCGAATCCATTCCTGCAACTTAACCAGCTCAACCTGCAGGCGTTTAAGCTCTTTATGGTAGGTTTTATTATCGATACTTTTCCGGGGTGCAACGCGTTCACCACTGTCACGCTCATATTTGCGCCGCTGTTTGGGTTTTTTTCCCCTGAACTTCTCATTACCTTCGCTCATGGCCTCTCCATTATTTTTTCGGATAATCGTAATAAAGCAGGGTAGCGCAACTTGGCGAAACCGAGAGCCAGTCGCCAACCGCCAACTCAAGTTCTAGCACCGCACAGGTCGGCAGCCATTCGGGAGCTTGGGGACACAGCCACTGGCCCAACTGAGTCAGCCCCGGGTTATGGCCGACCAGCGCGACATGTTCCGCTTCGGGTAGGTGACGTACAATCTCAATCAATGTTTCTAGGGAAGCTTCATAAATGCCCCGCTGACATATAATCTGGTCCTGCGGCAGATCAAGTTCATGTGCCAGCAATTCAACTGTTTCAACTGCTCGCTGGGCCGGACTGCTGACCAGCAGGTCGGGGATCTGGTCACGTCCACGGATACGCGCAGCCATCACCGGCGCTGCTTTATTCCCACGGCTATTCAGGGGACGATCAAAATCGCTTGCCGCAGCGCTGCTCCAGTCAGACTTGGCATGGCGTATCAAAGTCAATTTTTCCATGGTGATCCTCCCGCATTCTTCAGTCATCACTTGCAATAACTGACCATTCTAGTTGATTATAACAAAGTACCTATTCGCAAGGTTGCAAATACCATCTATATTACGACTGTCTAAAAGGTTAGCAGATGAGCTGTCTAAAAGGTAAATCCGAGGTTAAAAAAAACAAGGCAAAATTTGTCTGTAAAAAATGTGATGCCTTGACCAAGGACAAGAGTGATATCTGTAAGCCGGAAAAGCTGGAAAAGTCCAAAGAGCCTAAAAAAGACGGGAAAAAAGCCAAGGACAAGAAAAAATCTACCTAGGAGCCTGTCGGACTATGCTCTTAATCGGCGCGCCAAAAGAATGCCATCTGCGATGATCCTCCCAATCGCATATCCACCTCACCAATATCGCTAAAGCTCACCTGATAACCGCTGCGCCCGGCCACCCCTTGCGCCCAGCGGCGCAATTTCTGGCGATCCCACTCGAATTGATGATCAGGATGGCGAAATTGCCCGGGAGCCATGCCATGAAGAGGATTATATTCGCTATTGGGGGTGGTGATGATCACGGTCTGTGGTGCATAGCCGGAAAATACCGCCCGCTCCAGCAGAGATAAGCGCCCCGGAGGGATATGCTCGATGGTCTCGATCAGGGCCACCGCATCAAAGCCCTGCAGATCACTGATACATTCGGTGAAAGAGCCCTGATACAGTGCCAGGCGTTGGCCATCGGGAAGATGCTGATGATGGGTCAGTTGCGTGCGAGCCTCCTGCAATACGTCAAGGCAGGTGTCGATTCCGACCAAACGCCGGAACTGTTGGTGCTCGGCCAGCAGCAGTAACAATTCTCCCGGTCCGCAGCCGAGGTCCAGTACCGACGAGGCACCGCAGGCCAACAATGCCTCAACCACGGTATCGAGACGCTCTTTATGAAGAAAAGATACCATCGCGTTTTACCATAAAAAGATTCGCTTGCTACCAGGGCAACTCTTCACCGTTGCTGTGCCGGAAAAAGCCGCTGTTTTCCATAGTCAATTCCGATATCCGCTGTGCCAGACCCAGTGCTGACTCTTGCGGCGAGATCAGACCGCCGAAATTGACCATCCGGGTTTTAACATAACCGGGGTGCAGTAGCGCCACCGCGATGCCACGATCCTTTAAATCAACCGCCAAGGACTTGCCAAAGGCGTTGAGAGCAGCCTTGGAAGCACGGTAACCGTAACGTCCACCGGAATCATTATCGGTAATCGAGCCCATACGACTGGTAATCAGGGCGATTTTACTGCCGGCAACAAGATTCGGCAGCAAGGCTTCGCTGATACGCAATGGTGCGTAAGCATTGATTTCCATCTGTAGACGGATGGAATCAAAATCAAGCTGACCGAGCACCTCATCGTTCAGCAGGCCGGCGTTGTTGATCAGCAGATCGATGGTTTTGTCGTGCAGAATATCGACAAGACGCTTCACATCTGCGGCACTGGTAACATCAATTTTGTCGATGACCTCTGCCACCGCGGCCAGATCCGTTGAGGATTCACGACAGACGCCGGTGACCTGCCATCCTTCACGCTGGTAATGACGTGCCAGTTCGAGGCCGATGCCCCGATTTGCTCCGGTAATAACGACATGTTTCATTTTTTGCCTCCTGTTATCTGAATACTCATTGATTTGTTATTCTAGTCCGTGAGGCGTGAGGCGTAAAGAGTAAGGAGAATCAGCACAGCTCAACTGGGCTGATTTTATCCGAGCAGATCCTTCTGCGAATAAACAACTTTTCTATGCAGCAGCGAATAATAGCGAATCCAGCCCGGGGCATGGGACATGAAGCCTGAGATGGCAATCACTGCAACCAAGATGACTATGGTGTGTTGCAGGGCAACGTGTAATAACGCCAGCAGCAGTAATTTCAGATAAACGGCAAAACCCCGTAACTGTACAAACCAGATCCAGCCGGAATAGGCCTCCATCCCGACCAATACAACGCCGGAAACCATCGTCAGATAAAAATAGGTCGGTTCCGAAGCTCCGTACATGGCGGCAGCAAACATTCCCGCCATACCGATCAGGTGAATCGTCCTGACTAAAACTTTGGTCAAGCGCCGTACGCTGTTATCAGGCAGATTGTTCAAAAAAGACATAAGGAATCCTGCCCCTGCATCCTGCCATTCTGGATGCATAGCAGCTCAGCACCAACACGCTGCGCCTGAAAGCGGTCGTGGGTTGAAAAAACAACGGTGACCCCATATTTTGGCAGGCGCGCCAGCAGCCTCTCAAAGGCGGGGCGACTGTTAACGTCGATGTTTGCCGTTGGTTCATCCAGCAGTAATATGTCGGGTTTAAACACCAGGGCCCGCGCCAACGCCACTCTCTGAGTTTCACCGGAGGACAGCTCTTTGGCTTTACGCTGTCCAAAACCTTCGAGTCCGACAATGGACAGGGTCAACCTGATCCTGCGCTCCTGCTCCGCTCGGGCAACCCCTCGCAATTTGAGCCCGAAAGCCAGGTTGTCGCTGACAGTTCCCTGAAACAGGTAGGGAGATTGCTCAACATAGGTGACGTTTTTGCGCAATAGATCAGGATCCCTGGTGGTTGAGCCGGGAAACTGAATAACTCCCCGGTGTGGATCGATCAGCAGGGCCATGATTCTCAGCAGGGTACTCTTGCCTGCACCGTTTGCCCCGGTCAAGGCGTAAACTCCTCCTCGAAAAAGCTCCAGATCATCGACGGACAAACGAAAATCACCGCGAGAAAAGACAACCTGCTGCAATGAAACAACCGGATCCATCGTCCTACCTTTACTGCTTTTGCAAAACATGTCATGTTAGATGGCTAAGCAAAAAACGCCAAATGCAAGGCGCGCAATTGTCGAGCAATGAGTCGTACTTATGTACGTCGAAGCAGGGAGACAGTTGCGGCAACGTAGCAGTTGGTGAGTTTTTGCGACGCCATCACCTCTGCTGTAACATGTTGAGAAACAGGTTGACAATCAATGCGACACAAAGCAGGACGATACCCAGGGACAGACCAAAAACAAATTCCCCTTTGCTGGTCTCAAGGGCAATGGCGGTGGTCATGGTGCGGGTTGACCCACGGATATTGCCGCCCAGCATCATCGCCACGCCGACCTCACCGATCACTCGCCCGAATCCCGCTATCAGCGCGGCCATGACACCAAAGCGAATTTCTTTGATCAGCTGAATCGACGCCTGGAACTGTGTAGCGCCTAAGGTTCTGGCGGTATCAATCACCCGATGGTCAGCTCCGTTGACGCAGGCAAGGACGTAATTAGCGACGATGGGGATGGCCAGCACAGTCTGACCGGCAATCATTGCCACCGGAGTAAACAGCAACCCGAACTCACCCATCGGCCCCTGGCGGCTGAACAAACCAAACAAGACCAGACCAATAACCACCGTCGGCATCGCCATCAAGGTGTTAAGCAGGGTAATCAACACCCTGCGACCGCGAAACCGCTTCAATCCCAGCCACAAACCGATCGGTATGCTGAGGGTAGCGGCGATGACAATGGCCACACCGGCAGTATAAACAGAGGTCCAGACTGCAAGCTGAACCTCCCGATCAAAGCTGAGTATTAATGCAACAGCGGCCAGCAGGGAGTCGGACAAATAATTCACGCATGCCTCTTAGTGCGTATAAAAAAGTTGCTCTCCGTCCATTTTAAAACCGTTAATTAAACCTTGTCCTTCCTCAGAGGTCAAAAAGTCAAGGAATTTCCGGGCCAGATCTTCTTTAACATGGGGATGGCGGGCCGGATTCACCATAATCACCCCGTAGGGGTTAAACAGGCGCTCATCGCCGGCAAAGACCAGTTTGAGATCAACCTTGTCCTTAAATGCCAGGTACGTCCCGCGATCGCTTAAGGTATAGCCCTGGCGTTCGTTGGCCATGATGATGACTTCTCCCATGCCACGCCCTGCCTCCAGGTACCAGTCTCCCTGAGGAACGACATTGGCAGCCTGCCAGAGCTGACGCTCCCGAACATGAGTACCGGATTCATCCCCCCGTGAAACAAAGCTGAGTCCTGACGTTGCGATCTTGCTCATTACCGCTGTCAGATCGTTGTCGCCCATAACGCCGGCAGGATCATGTAGCGGGCCAAGTAGAACAAAATCATTATACATCACATCGCGCCGGTCGCTGCCGTAACCATCGGCCATGAATTTGTCTTCCAGGCTGCGGGCGTGCACCAGTACAACATCCACATCGCCGGATTCTCCCAGTTTGAGGGCCTTGCCGGTACCGACCGCGATCACGTCCACCTTGCAGTCGTTAGCCTGCTCAAAGGGTGGCAGCAACTTCGCCAACAGGCCGGAGGCTTCGGTTGAGGTGGTGGTGGCCAGACGCAATCGTTCTGCCGCAGTTACTGGACTGAAAAGACCGCACATGAAAAAAAAGGTTAATCCGATTGAAATCAGCCTGAACATACTATCCTCCTGTTTGTTTGTTAGTTTTTTCTGCCGATGAACAACCTGACTAAGATGAATCATCACATTGGCATGTTATCAAACTGCATCTGCAGCAAATCCACGGCCAATATCCCCTCATCCAACCGCCACCCCTGTCCCAGAAGAATTTTACAGACTTGCGCTGATTGCATGCTTCCGACAACCGCCGGGGTAAAGGACGGAGTGCCGAATGTCGTCTCAATCCCCTTATCTGCGGTCGGGTTGGGATAGAGCTTCTGCATAGTCGGTTGACCGGGTGCAATACAACCCACTTGGCCGAACCAACCACCAATTGACCCATGAACCAGAGAGATGCCAAGCCGACTGCAGAGCTGCGCCAGCTCCAGGCGACCGCTGATATTGTCGATAGCGTCAACCACGACATCCATTCCCGTCAATAAATCAATTCCGTTATCAGATCCGACAGCAACCTGTCGGGGATCGACGCAAACCGCAGGATTGATCTGTTGCACCCGCTTGAGCGCAGCAACAACCTTGGATGTACCCAGGTTGTTCATGGTGGCAAACAGTTGTCGATTGAGGTTATGCTCAGTAAAAACATCCGGGTCGATCACCCGCAATCGACCGACACCAAGTCGCGCCAGTTCTTCAATGACGTAGCCACCCAGACCACCGCAGCCGATCACGGCCACCTGTGACCTCAATAGCTTGAGTTGCTGCTCTGTTGTTATCATTTGACGGTTGCGCTGATAGCGTGCCGGCAGAAAACCGGATGTCATGATAAGTTCGTCTGCCTCACTGCAAGTCAAACCAAACTGATCCATCAGTTTCACTTCATTCGGCCATGAGACCAAATCTTCATCAGTATGACCAGCAAAAAAAACCTTCAGCTTCTCCCTGTCAAAGCCCTTCATCTCACCCTCCCCCCACCAGAGGAAAGATCGACAAGGAATCTCCGTCGGCCAGTTGGTGTTGTAAATTCACATGAACAAAATTCAGCAACAAAATACCAACCTCCGCTTCAGGAACCTTCAGATCCCTGACAACATCGCCTACCGTCGTCGCCGGGGGGTATTCCCTGATTTCTCTAACGAAGCGTCCGATCCGAAATGAAGCAAACAGTTTGACTGTCACTTGTATCATGGTACTCCTCCGCTTATGGAGATCAACAGCTGTAGGCAGGATCAAAAAGTGAGGGGAAAAGGTCAGTCTTTCCACTTGATTTTTAGTAAAATCGTCTGTTGAGGGGACAGCGTTTTCAGCAGTTTTCCACTCAACTCAGCACAGGGGTACGGCTGGTTATTCAGAGCAACAGCGTCGCATTGGTTCATGAATGAAGAAACGTCTTCCGTCAGTAAGGTGATCAACTCAGCTCGCGAAAGAACAATACCTCGTTGCAGCAGCGAGGGGCCGACCTCTTTCATCAGCATATTGAACAGCTTGATTTTAATGGTGCCCAAGCCGGTCGTTACTGACTGTCGGGGATGATGATAGCTGATCGCTTCACGCATGGCGGCCAGGTGTCCGCCGCGGCGCATGGTCGACCCAACCAGCCCGGGCATGGCAGTTGACAAGGCCAGGATTGATCCGTTGTTAACCACTGCAGAGGTCAGATCATCAATCGGCTTGCCATCAAGAAACAGGGTCGTAATCCGGTTCTGCACATAGCTTTCAGCGATTCCCAACTGGTTGTTGAGCAGCATCATAACGCTGCAGCCAGTTGAAGCCGGCAACCAGACACCCTTTTGCAGCAGCGGGTAGAATGCGCTGATCAATTCGAAATCCAGGATTAACTGCAATTGCAGATCGGCAGCAGCTTGCATCGTCAGCTTTCTATTAAAAAAACCGGCGCCCTCGCAAGGGCCCCGGTTTTCCATCAGGTATCAACAAATATCAGCTCCAGTTGTAAAGCTCGTCCAGTTCCTCATCCTTGACCGCGAAGGTAATATTGTGCGGCGGCAGCGGATCGGTCTTGAAAAACCGGGGAAGACGATCATCTTCAGCACCGAAACCGGCTTTTTTGTTGAACTCCCGCTCCAGGTTAAGAACCTTTTTACCTAAGGCAACAACATCGTCACCAGTCATCTCGATACCGTAAAACGCCCCCAGCATCTCGAGCAACGCGTCAAAGGTCTCCGGTTGATCGAGAATCGGGAAAGCGATGAAAAGACACATGCCGGTGGAATCGATGGCAGTCGTGGCGATCTGCAGGTTGCGCGACAGTTCGACCTGGCCTTCCGGCTTGAGGGGATCAACATCGCCGCCGACCTTAAGGATGTTGGTCGCCACTGCGTAGCCGGCGGTATGATCTGCGCCCATGGTACTGGTAGCGTAGGTCACGCCGATTCCCTGAACCGTGCGTGGATCATAAGCCGGCAGAGCCTGCCCTTTAACCACCGGAACCCGCTCGACGGCGAAGGCCTTACCGGTCATTTCGGCGCCGTTACCTAGAATCCGTCCCAGGGGCGTTCCCTTACCGACTTCGTCACGAACCAGTCTGATCGCTCCTTCGCAATCACCGAATTCAATCACCCCTCCATCCATGGCGACACCGATGGCGACGCCCATCTCGATGGTATCAACCCCGATATTATCATCCAGATAATCAAGCATGGCGATGGTGTCGAGATCATCAAGACCGCAATGACCGCCATGGGACCAGACGGTTTCGTATTCGGGCTGCTTGGTCAGGTACTTGCCGTCTTTATCGTTAAAAACCCCCGAGCACTGGATCACGCAACCACGATGGCAGCCCTGGGTTGCCAGACCACCACGCTTGACCTCCAGTTCAGCCTGGGTCTCACCGCTGATGTTGGTGCCTCCTTCAAAGAAACCGGTTTTGAAATTTCTGGTTGGGTAACCTCCAGCCTCATTAATGACGTTGGTCAGGATGTTGGTTCCGTAGGCAGGCAATCCTTCACCCGAT
>Ga0102938_10001541_pt1 | contig 17424 bp, 19 predicted proteins | sample SalPonR2_B_D2_MG_FD_84516 | JGI IMG/M metagenome (GOLD analysis project Ga0102938, IMG submission 84516) | Salt pond soil microbial communities from South San Francisco under conditions of wetland restoration - Salt Pond MetaG R2_B_D2_MG | ecosystem: Environmental > Aquatic > Marine >...
CAAGCAGAAGGGGTATTCTGAATTCAGAATTCAGGATACAGAAGAGAATTCCAAAGACAGCACCTTTATAATGGCAATGACTTCTGAATTCTAACTCTTCGTATTCCTTCACGTTAACGCAACAAGTCGTGGGGAACTAAACCCTATTTTCAATTAAATTTTATCTATCATATCTAGTGAGGTTTTAACTTTTATGGATCTATTAAAGATCGCAAATCGCACCTTTCGTTCGCGCCTGATGGTTGGCACCGGCAAGTTTTCATCCCATCAGGCCATGCTCGATGCCATGGAACACTCCGGCTGCGAGATTGTTACCGTTGCCCTGCGCCGGGTCGACATCAACAATCCGCAGGATAGCCTGCTGTCTCATATCGACCAGGACCGCTACCTGCTCCTTCCCAATACCAGTGGCGCGCGCACCGCTGAGGAAGCCATCCGCCTGGCCCGTATCGCCAGGGCCGCAGGCTGCGAGCCCTGGGTCAAGCTCGAAGTAACCCCTGACCCTTATTACCTGTTACCCGACCCTATTGAAACCCTTAAAGCGACGGAAGTTCTGGTTAAGGAGGGGTTTATCGTCCTGCCCTACATGCCCGCTGATCCGGTACTTGCCAAACGCCTCGAAGAAGCGGGCGCAGCCACCGTGATGCCCCTGGGGGCCCCTATCGGCACCAACCGCGGCCTGTTAACCCGCGATCTCATCGCCATTATTATTGAACAGGCACAGATTCCCGTGGTCGTTGATGCTGGCCTGGGTGCCCCTTCCCATGCAGCCGAAGCTATGGAAATGGGCGCCGATGCGGTACTGGTGAATACCGCTCTGGCCGACACGCCCGACCCGGCGGCCATGGCCCGCGCTTTTTGTAAAGGGGTTGAAGCCGGACGTGAAGCTTACCGTGCCGGGATCGGACCAAAACGTCAGCAAGCCAGCGCTTCGAGCCCATTAACCGGCTTTTTAAGGGATGAATCGTGAGTTTTTTAGAGCAGATCAATAACTATCCACAAGCTGCAGTACTGAACGCTATCAACACCTCAACGCCTGAGCAGATTGATCATATTCTCGGTCAACAGCGAATCAGCATAGAAGATTTTGCCTGCCTGCTGAATCCCGCCATTGAGGCTGGTCAGCTTGAACGGATGGCACTTAAAGCCCAGCAGATTACCCGTCAGCGTTTTGGCCGGACGATTCTGCTCTATGCCCCCCTGTACCTGTCCAATGAATGCCTTAACGGCTGCCGCTATTGTGGTTTTAATGCCGAGAATGATCTGCTGCGCAAAACCTTGACCCTTGATGAAGCCGAACGCGAAGCGCGCTATCTGCACGAGCAAGGGTTTCGACACCTGTTGCTGCTGACCGGCGAAGCACCGCAAACGGCCAATGTCGACTATCTTGAACAAGCGGTAAAGATCATCAAGCCGTACTGTGGTTCGATTTCGATCGAAGTTTTCCCCATGTCGACCGACGAATATGGACGGATGATTAGCGCCGGTGTCGATGGTCTGACCCTGTATCAGGAAACCTACGATCAGGATCGCTACCGCGACTTACACCCCTATGGCCCCAAAAGTGACTATGAATACCGCTTGCTCGCCCCTGAACGTGCTGGTGAGGCCGGCATGCGGAGGATCGGCATCGGTTCACTCTTAGGTCTTGGTAACAGCCTGACGGATTTATTCTACTCTGGTCTGCACGCACGCTATCTGATGACCCGCTTCTGGAAAACCCTGGTCACCCTCTCCTTTCCGCGCCTGCGCCCTGCTACCGGAGGATTTACCCCCGAGCATTTCGTTTCGGATCGTCAACTGACCCAGTTCATCTGTGCCCTACGCCTGCTGTTGCCCGATGCCGGGCTGGTTCTTTCGACCCGCGAAAGTGCTGACTTGCGCGACAATCTTCTGCCATTGGGAATCACCCAGATGAGTGCCGGTTCCTGCACTGCTCCCGGCGGCTATGGCAATCATTCGGATGAAGGAGGACAATTCAGCATCAGCGATGATCGCAGCCCGGCCGAGATTGAACAACTGCTCAAAAAAGCGGGCTATGATCCGGTCTGGAAAGACTGGGACACAGCCTTTTTAACTTCAGCAGAAGAACGTTAGAGCCCGGCGATGAAGAAGTCCCTGTTGCCACCCCTTTACTTGATAACTGATCGCCAATTAGTTCGCCCGGATCAGGATTTTTTTAAGGTGCTGGAACAATTAATGGTGGCTGGAGTGCGGATGATTCAACTGCGCGAAAAGGATTTGCCGGCACAGCAGCTTCATGCGATGGCGCAGCGTCTGCGCACCATCACCTTACGCCACAACTGCCTTCTGCTGATCAACGACCGCGTTGATATCGCCCTGGCGGTAAATGCCGACGGTGTGCATTTAAGAACTCATTCCCTGCCCCCTACTGTGGCACGAACATTATTAGGCAGGGATAAGCTGATTGGTGTTTCCACCCATTCGGATGAAGAGATCATCACAGCCGCCGAACAGGACGCTGACTTTGCCACCTATGGACCGGTGTTCTACACCCCCTCAAAGGCCGGCTACGGCGCCCCCAAGGGGCTCTCTGAGCTACAAGACGCATGTAGTGCATCTGCGTTACCTGTTTATGCCCTGGGGGGGATAACAGTCACTAATACCCCGGCGGTCATGACCACCGGCACCCATGGTGTTGCGGTCATTTCCAGCCTGATGGCGGCAACAAATCCAACGTCTGCTTGTCAAAAACTCATCAACGCCAGCGGACACATTTAGAAACGATCCCACAGTAACAAGAGGGCTCATCATGAAAACCCTGATTTTCTATTTACTTCTGACGATTTTCTTTCCATCCTTCTGCCTTGCCGATGATTACAATACTGACTACTGCCATGACCCCGTTGAGCTGCACAAGTGGGAACAGATGCTGAGCAACGACCCTGAATCCGAAGCCCTCGCCGTTATCCACGCACTGTGGATCGGGCTGTGCGTCAAGGTAGAGACCCGCCAACTGACGACAATGCAGGCCAATCGGCTCTTTGAACGGTTTCGCGATACCCTGATTGAGCAGATCAGACCACAGAAACCTTCTCCTGACGGAAAAAACATATAGCAATGGCGCAACATTGTCCTGATAGAATGGCAATTTCATGAATAAAGAAAAGATAAAGAAGTATGCCTCTTACAGTGGTAGCGCCACTGTTTTAGTGCTTTCACTGACGATTGTAGCCTTTAGTATTGAGGCTTGGAAAACCGCATTAGGTCTGCAAAGTGTTAGCGCAGGTGGCGGCGAATACTTAGTTTTTTTGATTATATCTCTTCCTGCGTTTATTGCCGTCAATATAGTTCACTGGCTATTGGTTTGGGCGTTATCAAGGTCATACCTGAACAAAAAAATTCGATATGTTTACTGGTTTGCCAACATTTTTGTCATCGGCTTATTCATGGTGGATATGTTGAAACAAATATAGGCAAGCGCCAAACAGGAGGACATAATTGATTAGAGAGATGACCAAACCCGACAGATTAATCGCCATCGGCGATATACACGGTGAAGTGGATCAACTCAATCGGTTGCTCAATAGCGTTGCACCCGTGCAAAACGATCGCTTCGTTTTTCTTGGTGATTACATTGACCGGGGCAAGAACAGCAAAGGGGTGATTGACTGTCTAATCCGTTTTCGTGAGGAATTTCCGGATTCTGTTTTTATTCGGGGCAATCACGATCAAATGTTACTTGATGCGCTCATCGAGACAGGAGCCTCCACCGGACACCGTTTACGTGATCAGTCAAGTGCCTATCGGGCCAGCGCCTCAGAATCTGACATCGAAATTTTCCTGTTCAATGGCGGCAAACAAACCCTGCACAGTTATCGCATCACCCACCTCAGCGATTTTCCTGGTGAGCATACCTCCTTTTTACAATCGACTCGTCTGTGGTGGCAGTTCGAGGAATTTATCTTTGTGCATGCAGGAATTGAACAGGGCATCCCCCTAGAAATGCAAAATCCCTTCGTACTGATGTGGGAACGGCTGTCGCCGCCAGGGCAGGATGGTGAGATCCATGTCGTCGGTCATCATCCGACATCCGATGGCGAGCCCTACTTTGAACCAGGGCGATATAATCTGGATACGGGCGCTGTTTACGGCAGAACTCTGACGGCTTGCGATGTGCTCACCAAACAAGTGTGGCAGGTTCGCTGAAGTTCTTGCGGAAGCCTGTGGATTTTTGTGGATTCTTGTGTGCTACCATATAACCACTGGCCGACTCGTTCATTAACAGAGAATCTACCATGCGCGAACGCCTTGTTTTAACCGCGACGACAGATCGTCCCGACAATCCCTTGGAACGGATCAGGGGCGCCTGAAACGGATCAAAAAAGTCATTCGCGAGATGATGCTGTTTCTTCAGTCCCATAGCAACTATCAGTGCCAGGGCAACGAGAAAGAACCAGGACTATCATCCCACCGGAAAACTTCACACCGCCTCCATAACTTTATGTTGCATCCGCTATCGGCCCACTACCAAACGTCCGATAACACGGATGGCACCATCTGATGTCGGCTGAACCACGACCATTTCGCCGGAACTTGGCACGACACCCGTCAAGCCGGTGATATTGACCTGATGAGTGACCAACAGCCGCGGTGGCCCTTGATAAGGATGATTGAGAAATTCTCGCAGGGAGGCGGTTTGCGCAGGTCCGCGTCCGGGCTGACTGAAGAAGGAATCTAGAGACGGCAAGGGTTCTACCGGCCCCAGTTTCAGCAACCGCGCGGTTTCCAGACAGCGACACCAGCGACTCGACCACACCTGGGCGCTGGCAATGCCGTTCACGCGAAACGCGGTACCGATCTTACGCGCCTGATCTCGCCCCACTTGCGACAGGTTGCGTTGGGTCGCACAATCCTCCAGCTTGAAGCCGGCCGGATCGCCCATGCCGGGAGCCAAGGCATGGCGAATGAGCGCTACGGCCTCACCAGTGCCAAGGGCGGTCCAGAGGGCTTCTTCACCTTGATCTGCGCGAGATGTGCTATTCCAACCCAGTAAGCAGGCCAACGTCAAGATGGTTAAAACTGCGTGCCGGAATATTGGTGGAGAATGGGTCATACTCCACCTACGCTTGCTTGTCGTCGACGACGACAAACAATTCACACGGGGCGACTGTTTTTGTGCAGGTTGACGGTTGTTAGTCCCCAGATTGGTTTGATAAAAACTGGCAGGTTATTTTCAGAATGTGTTAGAGAGGTGAATGAGAATCTCAGATTAAATTGGATCTGATCATCGTCATTGATTTGAGGCAGGACGGTGGGGCTAAAGAGGAGCCCCACCGTCCCCTCCATGCAGGGATTGGCCTCCCGGCAAGGAGTTGCTTTATTGGTACTGTCTGTTGATGTTGACGTCAATGAGATTGCGCGTCTTGGCAAGGATTTTCCCTGGGTTAAGCCATCCGGATGTCCACGTTGCGGTCAACCGTTGTGGTGGCATGGGTTTGTTCTCGCCTATTTTTCATGTTTGATAGAGCCTGTCTTTCTTCGGCGGCTGCGCTGTTCCTGTTGTCGGGCCGTTCATCGCCTGAAACCGGGCGCTGGTGCCGTATTCTTCCGAGGGGTCGCCAACGGGAGTGGTGGCGACGTCTGCAGCGAATGACCGGAGATAATCAGAAGTTTACGTGCAAGCCAATCTGGGAACTAACACCCCAAGTCATTATGGAGCTTAGCGATCCACACAACCGGAGCCTGATGTATGGTCACCAAAGTGAAATTTTGATCAGCCCGATGATTTTAAGCCATATTCTGGCCCAGGTTGCTTTGCGCCGCGAGTTGCGTATTGTGCTCGATGAGCTTTTCACTGTTGGTGGCCCGGAAATCCAGTTCCGCGATCCCGCTGATTATCCGGTGTTTGAAACTATGGATTTTCTGGCACTCGAAAAGGTTGTCGCTGCCAAAGGAGAAATTGCGCTGGGCGTATTTCGGGTGGCAGCGGATGAACATGGCCGCCATTTGTTGATGAATCCGCCTCGGAAGCAGTTGCTGGATTTGTGCGCGGGAGATCGACTAGTGGTTCTGTGTTGTAGTTGATTGCTCTCCCAACTCTCTTCAGGTTATTGCCCCTGCAGGCACTCCTGATTTAAATTGAAAATAAACGGGTGTAGCACTGTGGCACAAAAAATCCAGGGAGTTTCATCATGTCAAAAGTTCAACGGATAAATGATGGAAATTTGCTGGCCTGTGCCAAGGTCGATATCCGTTCAGGCAATGGTCAGGAAATCGATAGCGAACCGGCTTCGAACTGTCACTGAGCAATCGATGATGTGGATTGAAGGTTCGCTATTCGGGAAACCAACTTAATCACGTCATGCTGATGGGTTACCTGAAGATATGAGGCGTTCGTGGCCGTTGTTTTCTTGAAGGCTCATTATTTTGTCCACCAACTGGCGGACATCAGCGAGGCATCAGCGGCCCTGCGGATGTTTGACGGCACACTGGCATGTGCCCGCCTTTTTTTCGGAAAGGATTTTCTCCAATATCGTAGATAGTCCATGCCGACGGATGTCCTCTTCGATGTCGGTTGCGGTATAGCCAAAGCAGTAACAAATCAGATCATCCATGCGCATAATCCTTCTTTTTTTGTAACTATTCAGCTCCGTCCCCCGACCTGGTGCTGAACAGAGACCTTCTCTTTTTTGGTACGCTGTTCAAAGATCACTTTTAAACGGCCGGTCTCGTGCCGATTTGCAATTTTTCAAAAATAGAAAATTGTAAAAAAAGAACCGTCCTGGATTTTATTTTTATTTTACTGAACACTCTGCCTTAACAAAAATCCCAGCCTCGATCCCTAAGCGGGGTCTTTGTGTTCTTATGATCGCGTTAAAAGAGCGAACCCATTAGAGCATTGTAGCTATCTGTGTTGCTAGATCTGTCAATGATGCAGAGTTATCCAACCCATCCAAAAAACGTTGCGGAATACCTGAATAGCCAGTTTGCGCACCAGCAAGGGCACCGGTCAAAATAGCGCGGGCCTGATTCTGGCCGCCACCATTAACCGCATGCAGCACGGCAGATTCAAAATCATCAGGAAAGCGTGCAGCCAGATAGTAAGCCGCCGGCAGTTGATGATAGATGGCACAGGGCATGCCGTAAACGATGGAGACTTTCCAGGCGGGTTCAATCCGGATATTCGGATCAATCGCCGCAGCGGCCATATAGGACGGAGACAGCAGGGCATCCGGCGAGGCAAAGCGACCGACGCGAGGCGGATCCGAATCGCCTGGTTGTGGTGGCTGCAGGTTGTCACTGGTGACAGCGTGAAATGGTAGTTGTCCGGTTTTGACCAGCTTCATCAGTTTATTTGAGATTCCAGAATCAAGTTTGTGGCCCTGTACCAACAGGCTCAGAACGGCACCGTAAGCAACGGTCATCGAGACCAGCGTGTCGTCCGTTTGGGTCAAAAGGGTATTACTGGTAACTGCTGCTGCTAACTGCTTTGGTTGAAGGGCATATCGAACCGCAATAGCCAGAGTCCGCTCAATTGCTTCGGTCGTGTCCGCATGGCCACCGGTCTGCGACCAAGGCAATTTCTGCTGAACCCGACGGCGCCAGGCTTCGCGGATTGATTGGCTGGTGTAACCTCCAGGCCCAGACATAGGAGTGCCGTCGAGTTGCGGGAATAACTCAGTTTCAAGTCGTCGGCAGAAATCGCTTTCGTCGTAACCACTGCATTCAGCCAGTGATTGTAGCATCATCGTCAGGAGATACCCGGATTGTGACAACTCACCAGCCTTCAGACCGGCATGATAGCGATCAGGTTTTGGCTCCGTATAATAGCTGATCCATTCACCGTAGTCGCGTTGCATCTCTTTTAGGTCGTAATACCAGTGAGGGCCAAGAGCCAGTGCGTCGCCTATTAATGCGCCTAACATTGCTCCCTGGGCGCGGTCTTTTATTGTTATTTCGCCCATGTGTTTGCCTCCTTCAGATTCTGCAATGTTGCCATCCCGTTTGAGAAGAGATCCTTGTCATCCTCAGCATCTGACCCTTGACCGGAACGCTGATCTTGTCCGAATGGCTTATTTAAAAAGTAACATATATTTATAACCGATCAACTCATGTTCAGCTCTTTTTGCTTCGAAAATATTTACTTTAAAGCCACCCTTGATACACTTGAGTGTAAAGTGACCGAGCAGTTCCAAGAAAGCGATGTCTGATGATGAGTACACCAACAGTTGAGTGTGGATCCAATAATATAAAAGTCACAGATAGAGCTTTATGGTCCTGGACGTTCTACGACTGGGCCAACCAGTCTTATGCCACAGTCATCCAAACTTTTGTTTTCGCTGCTTATTTTACCAGCCAGGTCGCTACGGACTCCGTGCGCGCTACCAGCCACTGGAGCCTGACCATCGGTCTCACCGGCTTAACCGTTGCTCTCAGCGGGCCATTTCTGGGAGCCATCGCCGATCGCGCAGGGCGGCGCAAACCATGGATCGGCTTCAACACGCTGATTTGTGTCTGCGCCACGGCGGGACTCTGGTTCGTGCATCCTCATCCCAGTGATTATTGGCTTGCGCTCAGTCTGCTTGCGGTTGCGACCTTCGGCGCACAGGCCGCGACTATTTTCTATAATGCCATGCTCGCGGATCTCGCCTCACGTCAGGAATATGGTCGCTGGTCGGGAAGAGGCTGGGCCATGGGCTACGTCGGGGGTATCTTTTGTCTGGTCGCCGTCCTTTTTCTGTTTATTCAGGAAGGCGCTTTGCTGCCTTTGGATCGTGAGGCAGCGGCCCACGTGAGAGCATCTTTTCCATTCGTAAGCTTATGGCTGATGGTTTTTTCCCTGCCCCTTTTTTTCTTCACCCCGGATCGGCAAGCCAGCGGAAAAAGTCAGCGTCAGTCCATCCAGGAAGGTATCGGGCAACTGCGCGACTCGCTGCGCAATATTCGTGAACACAAAGAGGTCGTTCGATTTCTCATTGCTTGGGCGATCTGCACAGATGGGCTAGCGACGATTTTTGCCTTGGGAGGGATTTACGCAGTCGGCACCTTCGGTATGAACGAAACTCAGATTTTGCTTTTCGGAATTGCCCTGAACATCACCGCCGGTGCCGGTGCTTTCGGATTTTCCTGGGTTGATGAGCGCATTGGCAGCCGCAAAACGATTCTATTGGGGCTGAGCGGTCTGTTTGTCTTTTCAACCTTGATCCTGGTGGTCACAGAGACCGCCTGGTTCTGGATCTATGGACTCTTACTGGGGGTTTTTGTCGGACCCGTACAGGCCTCGAGTCGCTCCTATCTCTCGCATGCAGCGCCTAAGGAAATGCGTGGGCAGTTGTTCGGCGTGTTTGCTTTAGCGGGAAAATCAACCTCCTTTCTTGGGCCGTTGATTGTCGGTGGATTAACCGCCGTTTTCGAGAGTCAACGGCTCGGGCTTATCATCGTTCCGGTTTATTTTCTGTTGGGCTGGCTGATTATGCACGGTATTCCAGAAATGGAGGCAGATTAGCCTCGGAATGGTTTCATGATTATTCACCGGGGAGATACGGGTTGGTCAGGTCGCAAAGAACGCCGCCCTGAGAGTTTTCATGAACAAAGAAAGTGGATGCTATGAGAGCATTACCGGCTTTGAAAGCAGTGCTCGTATCGCTATGGTTTCTGGGTTTTCTTTTTATGTTGTCTGCCGAGGCTATCTTTGGAGAGGAAGACGACTTGCGTGATGAGCATGATGAAATTCTTAAGCGCATTAAAGACTCATCTATAGACGAACCCCTTGAACTTGAGTCAAGCGAAGAAAACAACCACGTACATGGCGAAATCTACGGTTTGGTGGAGTATGGCTTCGACAAGTTTGCCGACGCATTTAAATCGGCTTCTAACTGGTGCGAGGTCATCTTCCTCCATCCAAATGTCAAGGCTTGTGTCGCCGCAGAGCTGGACAATGGTTCTGCGACCTTGCGTGTCCACATGGGATCCAAGCATTCCCAGACGCTGGAAGAAGCGATGGTAATGAATCTGACTTTCCGTATGCTTGCTCGCAAAGATGGTTATCTCGAAACCGAGTTGGCGGGCGAAGAAGGTCCTTACGGAACGCGTAATGTTCGCATGGAAATGGAGGCGATACCCAGCGGTAAGGAGCGTACCTTGCTGCGGTTTTTTTATTCACTTGAGATCGGCGGTGCAACCCGCGTGACCATGGATTTTTATCTGTCTACTGTGGGTGGTGACAAGGTCGGGTTCAGCAAGACCAAAGACAACGATGAGCTGGTGGGTGGCCAGCGCGGCATGATCGAACGCAATGTTATGCGCTTTTATCTGGCACTGCAGGCTTACCTCGACACCCTGGATAAGCCGGAAGGTGAGCGTCTGCAAGCGCGCCTTGAGCGCTGGTTCGACCTCACCAATCGGTACCCGGAGCAGTTGGGTGAGCTTGACCGTGAGACCTACCTGTCACAGAAGATGCGTAAAATGCAGGAAGAATAAGAGGTGACGGAAAAGGGGGGGCTATCGATCTCGTCATGTTGGATATGATCGTGCCTGTTATGAATGGTAAAGATTGTTTTTTTGCCCTCCAAAAATTGTATTCAGAAGTCCCATCCGGATCTTCCTGATTTGTGTGATAATCAGGTACCCTCCCTAACCTTGATCCAGGGCGATCCTTCGGACACCATCCAGATGTTGTTTCATTTTGATTTAGACGATGAGCCATGAACGCGTCCTAAAAATCTTCGGAAATGAGACGGCGAGATTTAAAGTCGGGGAACATGTGAGGTTAAAGGATATCCCAAAGGGGATCCCAACTCTGGATATGCTAAAAGGCTGATAGGCACATGTCATGCCGTTGGCATGACTCGACAGTTACACTCTTTAAAAGCGTAGAACAAGCATAGGCCGGAGATCTGGGTCACCCGTCAATGAGGGTGTAGGGTATGAATTTGGTATGAGTGCGTTGTTACTACAAACCCTGCATCATAAGAAACGCCCACGATTTGGTATCCGTGGGCGCTTAGTGTTCTGTGGTGGGTTAGTTGTACACATCAGGGCTATCTATCCAGAGCGTCGGTCCGTTACTGCATACCGTAGTCTCGCATCACAAAGGCTATTCGAAGTCGATAATTTGCAAATACACCGCCGCGTCAGACTGCCTGAGCATTTCGATATTTTTCGATATTTCGCCAAACTGTTCTGGTCTCGCATTGACAACCATTTCGGGCACACTATAATTTTGAAGAGGAGGAGATATGAATATAAAGCTAAAGATTGTCGGAGTAGCGATTTTTTTTTGACGATGATCACGGCCTGCACGGTTGGACCGGATTATCGGAGAATCGAGACCCCTGCGAGCGGATTGCATCCGTTTTACAATACACCTGATGACATAGGCCGCATCATCTCCGGGAATCAATTCAGCCGATGGTGGCGCCGGATGAATGATTCCTGGCTGGAGGATTCCGTCGAACTTCTGCTTGCCGACAATCTCCAGCTTAAGGAGGCTGCAGCACGCATCCGGAAGGCCTGGGCACAGCTCGGGATCGCCAGAGGCAGTATGTTGCCCAGTCTATCCGCATCAGGTTCCGCTCGGAGGGGATTCCAGGGCATCGGCTCGGACGCCTCAACCTCCGGAACCGCGGGAAAGGGTAACGAACAATCACTCGACGTAATAGACGCTGCATCTCTTCAACGAAGCGAAAGTGAGCGTATTTATTTTACTCAACTTGAAGCCGGTTTGAGTACCAGCTGGCAGGTCGATCTTTTTGGCGGGCTGGAACGCCGCAGTGCCGCCGCCCGTCTGAATTATCTAGCTTCTCTGGCTAATGCCGAAGCCCTGGTCCATTCCCTGATCTCGGAACTGGCACGGCGTCGCATAGCTCTTGCCACCTTGCAGCAACGTATCGATCTGCTTCGGGAAGCTGAGGAAAATCGAAAGCTGACGTTAAATATCGTCGAACGCCGCTATCGCCGGGGAGTTGCCGATACCAGCGCGACCGATGTCTATCTGGCTCGTGAGAATCTGGCAGCGGCGACCTCACAGATACCGGATCTGCAGCGCCGGATCAGGCAAGAGTTACACATGCTCGATGTTTTGTTGGGACGTTCTCCCGGAAGGACGACAGAAAATGAAATTCACATCCCGCCATTGCAACCACCGGGACAGGTACCACCCGGGTTGCCGGCACAACTCATTGACCGCCGGCCGGATTTGCGGGCCAATGAGCTCCGCCTTGCGGCGTCCGTTGAGCAGGTCGGGGTGGCTGTGGCTGATCTCTATCCGGATCTGAGCCTGACCGGGTCGATAAGTCTGCGCGACGAGAAGCTCAGTACATTTGTTGACAGCGCTAATTTTTTTGGCGCTATTGTCGGCGATATTATGGTGCGTTTATTCCAGGGCGGCAGGCTTCGTGCCGATATTGATTTGCAGGAAGCGGAGGTGCGCGAGCTGGCCGCCGCCTATGCAGGAGATGTGTTGGCGGCACTTGAGGAAGTGGAAACAGCCTTAAGTAACGGACGCTATTTATCCGAGCAGCTCGATGATGTGGGAGATCGTTTGCACAATGCGCGCAAGGCTGCATGGCGGCTAACAGAGCAATACCACCGCGGGTTGGTGCCTCTGCTCGACATGCTTGTCGCTGAGCGCCGCCGTTTTGCGGCGGAGCAGGACTATTTGTTGGTTGCCCAGGCCGCCTGGAATAACCGTATTGCCCTCTATCTGGCATTGGGCGGAGACTGGCTTGGCAGGCAGCCGGAGCTTAAACCCGTTGATCTCCCCTACGAGGGTAAAGGTTGAGAGGATTGTTAAGCTAATTTCCTTTGTACTGAAATTTCAGCATAGTATCAGGGTATATGAGCGAAGAAGAAAGTGCCCATAAGCGGCAGAAATCTAAGGGTTGGCTTCAGCTGGCAGCTATCATTATTTTAATCAGCGGTGCATTCCTGCTCTCTCGTTTTCTCTCCTCTTTGCAGATGGAACCGGAGGTAGGGACAATGGCGGAAGCGCTGAAACTGGTGGTGCAGACGGTTGAAGTGAAGCCGCAGTCTTACCGGCTCCGCTTCAGTACCACAGGTACGACGCAGATGCGGGCAAGTGTCTATATTGTGCCCCAGGTCAGCGGCCGCATTGTTGAAATTGCCGACAGCGCCTTCAGCGGCGGCATGTTTACGGCAGATACCGTACTTTTTCGCATTGATAAAAAAGATTACAATCTGGCGCTTAAGCAAGCACAAGCCGAGGTGGTCCGGGCCCAAACAGAGTTTCAGTTGCAGGAAGCAGGTTCAGCAACGGCAGTGGCTGAATGGTTGGAACTCCATCCGGAAAAACCGGTTCCCCCGCTGGTGGGTGAAAAGCCTCAGCTGGAAGCTGCAAGATCCGCTTTAGACGCAGCAAAGTCGCAGCTTGAAAGAGTCCGGCTCGACCTCTCACGTACCAACTTTCAGCTGCCCTTCACAGGACGAATCACCGAGTTCGATGTAGAGGTGGGGCAGTATGTCGTTGCCGGCCAGTCGTATGGCAAGGCATACGGTCTCGGAGCCCTTGAGATCGTAGTTCCCCTTGAAGAACAGCAACTGGAATGGTTGCTGCAAAGCGAAGATCCCATTATCACCGTAACCAGTGATTATCTCGGCGGCGCCTCCATTCCCGCTTTTGTTAAACGGGTTGGGAGCAATCTCGATCCGCAGACCCGAATGAACCGAGTTTTTCTCGGACTGAAGGAGGAGAATGCCGGTCTGGTGCCGGATGTGTTTGTCGGGGTGGAGTTCACCGGTCCCGCCAGAGAGAATGTCTGGCTTCTGCCCCTTGATACATTACAGCAGGGTGGCAGTGTCTGGGTTGTTACCCCGGAAAAAAGACTTCGTCTGCTGAAGCTGAGCATTATTCAGATAAGCAGTGAGGCGGTAGTGGCGGATAGCAATGGCTCAATCATCGAGGTGGTGCGCGGCAACCTGCCCGAAGCAACAGATGGGACGCCGGTCCGCATGAAGGATACAACAGAAAACAGGGAATTAAGCGATGGCCGGCAAGAATAAGTCGTCCACCGACAACGGTATCATTGCCTGGTTCATCGGCAATCATGTCGCCGCCAATTTATTGATGGTCTTTCTTGTCGGCGGCGGCATTTTGGCGATATTCAATATGCGTGTGGAGTTGTTTCCTTCCATTGACCCACGGACCATTACTATCAGTGTTGCTTATCCCGGAGCCACGGCCAACGAAGTGGAAGACGGCATTACCCGGCGCCTTGAAGAGGTGATTATCGGAGTGGAAGGCGTCAAGCAGGTGACAACCGTGGCCCAGGAAAATGTCGGGGTAGTCACCGTGGAAGTGGAGGAATTCGCAAATGCCTCCGAGGTGCTTGATGATGTCGAAAATGCGGTGGATCAGCTTATTGATTTTCCACCGCAGAACGCTGAACAGACAATCATAACCATGGTCAAACCCCAGCCTGCCGTTATCACTCTGGTCCTTTATGGTACTGTGCCGGAATTGACCTTGAAACGCTGGGCAGAGCGGATCAAGGATGACATGCTGAGGGCCGGCGGCATTTCTCTGATAAGCCTCAATGGCGATCGAGATTATGAAGTTTCCATCGAGATTACAGAGAAAAATCTGCGCCGCTATAACCTGACGCTGGCGGAGGTTGGAACAATAGTTGCCAACTGGTCCCTGGACCTTCCTGCTGGAACGGTGGAGTCGGAAGCAGGTGATATCCTGTTGCGTGTTCAGGAAAAAAGGTATACCGGTGAAGAATTTGAGGACATCGTCATCAGAAGTAATCCGGATGGTTCTTTACTTCGTCTGAAGAACATTGCCGATATCGTCGATGGCTTCAAGAACGATAATTTGATCACAAGCTATAACGGCGAATCAGCTATTTTTATAAAAATTTCGCGCAGTGAATCGCAGGATTCCCTGGCAGTGGAAGAAGCCGTGCTTGAGTTTCTCAAGGAGGTGCGACTGCCTGAAGGTCTCCACCTCGATATTCTCGAGGACCAGACAGTGATCCTCAAACAACGGATGAATCTTCTGCTGCGCAACGGTCTGTTGGGTTACGTCCTGGTGTTTCTGGTACTTCTTCTCTTTCTCGATCTGAAGCTGGCATTCTGGACCAGTCTCGGCATTCCCATTTCCTTTCTTGGAGGACTGCTGATTGTCTATCTGTTCGGGATGAGCTTTAATATGATCACGCTTTTTGCCCTGATCATCGTTTTGGGTATAGTTGTCGATGATGCCATCGTCACCGGAGAATCCATCTTCGCCGAGCAGGAAGCGGGAAGGGAGGATGCCGACGCGGCGATCAGCGGGGTCAGGTCGGTGCGCGCTCCGGTCACCATCGGGGTGTTGACCACGGTTGCCGCTTTTGCTCCGCTGGCTTTCACGACCGGAACGCTGGGACAGATCATGCGGCCCATTCCTGTTTTTGTGATCAGTATTCTTCTGGTCTCCCTGGCCGAGGCATTTACCATTCTGCCGGTCCATCTTTCTTCATCCAGTCGCTGGAGCCGAGGTATAGTTTCCCAAATCAGTCGAACATTCAATGAGAATCTATACCTGTTCATGGACAAGTTCTTCCTGCCTCTGCTGCGCAAGGCCATAACATTGCGCTATATTGTGCTCGTCCTCTTTATTGTCATACTTTTTATTGTTTTCGGCCTGATTCGGGGTGATTTCATCCGTTTTATTTTCTTTCCACAAATTGAAGGCGATCAGGTTGCCGCCACCTTGATTATGCCGGTGGGTACCCCCTTTGAGGTAACCGAATTTCATGCTGAGCAAATATTGGAAGCCGCGCAGACGGTGCGGCAGGATCTGCAGGATGAGGCAGGGAAGGATCTTTTTAAAAGCACTTCGATCATAATCGGCTCTCTTTTCGAGGAACAGGGGCCGGGGCCACCGCAGGAAGTCGGGGCAACAACCAGCAATCGTACACAACTGCGCATACAACTGATCGACTCTCCCCAGCGTTCGGTCTCTGCCAAAGAGGTTGAGACGCGGCTGAGAAAGGCTGTTGGTACAATTCCCAATGCAGATGAACTCTCCTATAACAGCAGTCTGGTCAGCGCCGGAGAGGATATCATGATCGAGCTTGCTCATGAGAAGAGTGAAGTACTCGCTGAGGCCATCAACCGCTTACAGGAGATTATGGGAAGCATGGAGGGTGTAAGTGAAATTGCCGATACCCTCAAAGCAGGTAAGCTCGAATATCTTTTTGAACTTACACCGGAAGGTCTGGCCGCAGGGCTGAAGCCGGGTGATATCGGCAGGCAGCTGCGTAATGCCTTCTACGGTTATGAAGTTCAGCGCATACAGCGAGAGCGTGAAGAGTTAAAGGTGATGGTGCGCTATCCCGAAGGGGAGCGCGAACAGATAGCTGCTATTTATGACTTCAGAGTCATACTACCGGGGGGAGGCCGGGCGCCCATCACTGAAATGGCGAGAATCAGCGAGCAGCGGACCTATGCGCAAATCATGCGGGTAGATGGTCAGAGGGTTGCCAATGTCAGCGCCGATGTTGATAAACAACTTACCACCCCGAATGACGTGCTGAATGCCCTCATGGAAAAGAATATTCCCGGTCTTATTCAGGAATTTCCAGGGCTTTCAGCGAGGATCGCTGGCGCAAGTGAAGATCGACGGGAGGATATGGCATCTCTTGGCAAGAACATGCTCATTGCTCTGTTGATTATCTTCGTGCTGCTGGGTGCACAATTGAGAAGCTACGTACAGCCGCTGATCATTATGGCCGTCATTCCCTTTGGCCTGGTGGGAGCTCTGCTCGGGCATCTGCTGCTCGGCTTTAATCTTTCTTTTATCTCGCTTTTCGGTATGGTCGCCTTAACGGGTGTGGTCGTCAATGATTCCGTGATCCTGATTGATTACTATAACAGACAGCGTCGCGAAGAAGAACTGAACTATGTAGAAGCGGTAATCCTAGCGGCCCGGCGCCGCTTTCGTCCCATCCTGCTGACCACCATGACAACCAGCTTGGCTCTTTTGCCCATGCTCCTCGAAAACAGTCTCCAGGCGCGCTTTCTTATCCCGATGGCAGTCAGCCTGGCCTTCGGCCTTCTTTTCGCAAGTTTCGTTCTGCTGTTTCTGCTGCCGATCATGATAGGGATCGTCTCAGATCTGCGGATGCTCCCGTCAACGATCAAGAGAAAAATATAAGCGGAAAAAAAGAAACGCCATCTGGTTTGATTGCGGGGTGAAGATGGCAAATCTTATAGGAAGTAAATATCCCCCGGCAAAGCTGGGGGTTTTATTTGTGAACCGCTCAAAGCGGTGGGTTTAAACCTTGGGCCGCCTGAAGGCGGCTAGCTGAGCAGTTTCAATTGGTCGACTCTGCTATCTTCACGCTCTTGATTCCGAATGTAATTGCGGATCACCTCTTCGTCACGGCCTACGGTCGAGGCAAAATAGCCTCTGGCCCAAAAGTGCTCCCCGGTAAAGCTCCGGGTCCGACCTCCAAA
>Ga0102938_10001543_pt1 | contig 17418 bp, 12 predicted proteins | sample SalPonR2_B_D2_MG_FD_84516 | JGI IMG/M metagenome (GOLD analysis project Ga0102938, IMG submission 84516) | Salt pond soil microbial communities from South San Francisco under conditions of wetland restoration - Salt Pond MetaG R2_B_D2_MG | ecosystem: Environmental > Aquatic > Marine >...
TGGAGAGGTAGAGGGGAGTTTCTCTTGGAGCCCAATCAGGGAACCGCAGTTGTCTTCCCTTCTCTACACACAGGCCCGTAGCTATACAGATAGAAAAGCAAATGATGAGAGCAGCACGCTCACTACTGAGGAGCTTACACAGCTTGATGTGGGGGGCGGCCTAGAGGCGGATTGGACCCCAAACGACCAAGTTTTCTTTGTTCTGCGGGGCTCAGCGGGCAAGACCTTCTCAAATGATCCATATTACGATACGTGGAACTTTAGCATAAGCGCGGGTATAGAATACGGGTTTTAATTAAAAACTGTTAGAGGTGCTCGTAACCGGGGGCTGTCTGAGAGCTTATCTTAGACAGCTTTTTTTTATATACGTGGAAAATCTATGAGACTACTACTCCCATGGCAATAAGCAATATATAAAAATGTTACTTCAAAAGTTTTGCAGCCCGAAAAGAGGCTGACAAAAAGGGTAAATCGAAACACAAAGAAAGTGTAAAAATTTAGATTGACAGCTCTATATTTCAAAGTTATACTTAGTTTGTTCGATAGACAAACTAAGTATAACTTAATAAGTGTAGTAATGAGAAAAACTGAGGAAGCCAATGCAAGAGTTTCAGTTAGATCGACGAACTGGGGATGTCGATTACATTAAAAGAGTTAATTTGGGACATGTGATTAGCCGTTTAAAACAAGAGGGTTCCATGTCCCGGGCGGAACTCTCTAGAAAGCTGGGGCTTTCAAAATCGACATGTTCACTGTTGGTAGATGAGCTTTTGAGTAAAAAGCTTGTTACCGAGCTTGGTAAGGATAAATCCTCCGGGGGCCGAAAGCCAACCCTGGTGGACTTGAACTATTATGCAGGTGTGGCAGTTGGACTAAAGATCATGATCGACAGAATTAGTGGTGTCCTTATTGATCTTTCCGGAAAGGTCACTTGTTCTGATGAAATTCATATTTCTCCTCACTCGAGGGTCGATGAATATTATGAGAAAACCCTGGAAATCATCAATCGCCTTATTCACAACAACGATAAAATTGCAGATCGAGAGATATATGGGGTCGGTATTTCGATGGGTGGAAGAATCAACTATGATGCGGGCGTTCTAATCGAAAGCTCAATTTTACATTGGCATAACGAGGCTTTTGCAAGAAACATTGAGGCTAAGATCGGATTGCCGGTGTTCTTGGAGAACGATGTAAATACCTTTGCCTGGGGAGAGAACCATTTTGGGCATGGGAAAAATTACAGCAATTATGTGTGTATTTCAATAGGGCAGGGCATTGGTGCGGGAATCATCATTAACAACCAAATTTACAAAGGCAGTCATCACGGGGCAGGCGAGTTCGGGCATATGAAAATTGCCCATCAGAAAGATCTTCGGCGATGTTCGTGTGGTGAATACGGGTGTCTTGAAGCTTACGCGTCGACCCCTGCACTCCTCAAAGAGGCTACGCTTAAGTACGGTGAAAGGGTAAACATGGAAGCACTCCTGAAAAAGGCCTCTGAAAAGGATGGAAGGGCCCTCGAAATATTTCAAAATGCGGCACAGTATCTAGGGCTCGGCATTGCAAACTTGGTGAATATATTCGATCCGGAAGTAGTGTTGATTGGCGGAGAGGGTACCGCATACACCGAATATATTACCGATGAGGTTCAGCGTGTGTTGAGTGAGAATATTGTGTATGACTTAGCAAATGAGATTCCGGTTGTATTTCTGCCGTACGAAGCGGATATGTGGAGCCGTGGAACAGCGGCAATGGTACTTATGGAGCACCTGCAGATTGCTTTTGAATAATTGGGGTGGGTATAGAGTATGAGACAAAATAAAGATGGAATGTGGGCTATATTTTTTCTGGCGCCGGCAACACTATTACTGGTTCTATTTGTGGTTGGGCCAATCATTTCCTCACTGATATTGACTTTTTTCGAGTGGGACCTTTTGACACCTCCTGAATGGGTAGGGTTAGAGAATTTTAGGACTATGTTTCAAGATGGCGATTTTTATCAAGCCCTGGGAAATACTTTCTACTTTATTGCAGGATATGTTCCTGCTGTAATGATTCTGGGTCTGCTGGTGGCAACTGTAATGAATCATAATATACCATTTCGATCAGGGCTGCGGGTAGCATTCTTTTTGCCGGTAGTCTCCTCATGGGTGGCGGTAGCATTATTATGGCGCTGGATTTTTAATCCTAAATTCGGGCTAATCAATTTTTTTATCGGTCTGTTCGGTATCACCGGTCCCTCATGGTTGTTCGATCCGAACTGGGCGATGCCTGCAATTATCATCACCAGTGTGTGGAAAGACATAGGGTTTGCAATGATGATTTTTCTGGCGGGTTTGCAGGATATACCAAAGCAGTTTTATGAAGCTGCTGCTATTGATGGGGCGGGTAAACAGCGACAGTTTTTCTCGATAACGATCCCAATTTTGTCACCGGTTATTTTCTTTTTGCTTACTATTTTAATGATTAACTCATTTCAAGTGTTTGACCAAGTATGGGTGATGACAGGCGGAGGGCCCGCGGGTTCAACATCGGTAATGGTACAGCAAATCTATCTGAATGCAGCTCGCTATGGCGAGATGGGCTATGCAGCTGCCCTCTCATGGGTATTATTCTGTTTCATTTTTCTAGTTACTTTTTTGCAGATGCAGTTTCAAAAGAGGTGGGTCCATTATGCTTCGTAAGATATTCGGCTGGACTATGACCCTCTTATTTGCCGCTACGATGGTGATTCCATTTTTATGGATGCTATCGACCTCTATGAAGAGTGATGAGATGCTGTTAGTTTTTCCTCCGCGCTTTTTTTCAAAAGGGATGTCCTTTGGCAGTTATTCCAAACTGCTAGAACTGTATCCCATGATGCGGATGTTTCTAAACAGTGTAATAGTGGCTATTTCGGCAACTACAGGACAGATTGTTGTATGCGCTATGGCCGCATATGCATTTGCGCGGCTCCACTTTGGAGGGAGCAAGTTTCTATTTTTAGTGTTTCTGGCCACCTTGATGATACCCTTCCAAGTCATCATGACCCCATTGTTCATAGAAATTCGTTATCTAAATTGGATAAATACTTATGCCGGAATAATTATGCCGACCATGAGTATGCGAATTGCTTTTGGTGTATTTCTTCTTCGCCAAGCATTTAGCGGGATTCCTAATGAACTTGAAGAGTCGGCATTTATGGATGGTGCTACCCACCTTACTATTTTTCGCAGTATTGCACTTCCCTTGGTGAAGGCATCCCTCGCAACCTTACTGGTATTATCCTTTATGGATTCATGGAACTCTTTCTTATGGCCCCTGTTAGTGACCAGGGATACAAGCATTATGACTCTGCCTGTCGGCTTATCCAGCCTACATGGACGTTATTCTACGGAATGGAACTTAGTGATGGCCGGTGCAGTGATATCGGTTCTACCCATTATTATGGTGTTTATTATTGCTCAAAAGCAGTTCATTGAAGGACTGTCACATTCTGGAATCAAAGGCTGAAACTTCCATACGGAAGTACAAATAAATTAGGAGGAACAAGATGAAAAAACTATTCCTTATTGCTTTGCTGTGTGTCTTTGCTATAGGACAAACAATGGCTTCGGGTACCACAGAAAAAGAGACAAAATCAGATGGTCAAGCTGAAATTGTCTATTCTACTTTTTCTGCTTCCCCGAACCATTTAGAAGAATTGAATGAAATTGTATCAATTTTCAACGAAAAAGAAAAGGACATCAATGTAAGTGTGGAGACAGTTGGCTGGGATGATTATTTCACCCGCTTAGATTCTCAGATTGCCGGTGGTATTGCCCCGGATGTATTCGAAGTGAACTATGAAAGCTTTGTGAGCTACGCCTCTAAGGATGTACTCACCTCTTTAGAATCAGTTCAAGGCTGGAGTGAGCAGAGCGATAAATACTATCCGAAGGCCTATAGTGCCTTCGAATATGGGGGGCGTCAGTATGGTCTTCCGGAGACCTTTTCTACCTCGGTGGTGTTCTACAATAAAGAACTGTTCGATAAGGCGGGGCTGCAGTATCCCGATAGCACCTGGGATTGGGATCAAGTAATTGGGGCTGCTAAAAAGATCAATACCCAGGATGGTGTATGGGGAATGTACTCTCCTATTCAATTCTGGGAGTTCTACAAAAAGGCAGCTCAGAATGGTGGATCCCTGCTTAGCTCGGATGGAAAAACTGTCACAGTGGATGCTCCGGAGAATGTTGAAGCGCTTAATTTTATGGTGAATCTTATCGAGAAGCACGGGGTTATGCCGACAGAAGAGGACCTTGGTGGTGTATCAAATGAACAGGCCTTTTTAGATGGAAAAATCGGCATTCTGGTATCTGGAATTTGGATGTTTGATACCTTTAAGGATGCGGACTTTGAATGGGATATTATTGTAGAGCCGGGGCTAAAGAGCAAGGCCTGTCACTTTTTTGCAAACGGCTTGGTAATGTCTAAAAACACAAAGCATCCGGAAGCAGCGGCAAAGTGGATAGAGTTTTTTACTTCAAATCCAGAAATGGTATCAATCCGAATGAGTTCTAATTGGGAACTGCCTGCGATTCAGAATCTAGAATTGGTAGAGGACTATATCAACAAGGGAAATCCGGAGAACAGAAAAGCAGTGTATGATTCACTCAATTATATTGTGGTACCTCCGGTAGTTGAAAAACAGAGTAAGTTTCAGGATGTGGTTGGAAGAGCAATTGAAGAGGTGTTGCTTGGTACCAAGACGGCTTCAGAGGCTTTGGCAGAGGCGGACAAGAAGGCTCAGCAACTGATTGAATAAAGATCATGGACCGGGTTCCATCCGGAACCCGGTCTACTCTAATAGATAAAGAAGGAATTACATACATGTCGATCATTCATATACCCAATAGCTCCGATAACCCTTACTACACCGATTCGGTGGGAAGGTATCCACTTTATCCCCTTCCTGGAGAGACAATTATAATTAGGGCTACAATTCCGAAGGGGAGTGTCGATTTTCAAATATTAACTGTACAGGTGAACCTGAAACAGCGTGAGAGTTATACACCAAAACCTTCGGCGGAAACTCTGGCAACAGGGGAATCTGTTGCTGTTGAATATATTTTGGGCCCCTTTGGTTCGGGAGACCACATCGAATATTGGTTTGAGGAGGATAAGAAATTTGCGTTTCAAGTGGGTTTTGAATATGGAGTGAGAAAAATTGGCAACATAGGCGATAAAGAAAGCTGTTTTTCTTATGATATCGAATTTGTTGATGGAACGGTGATCTGTAGAAATATATCCCATTTCAGTTCTACTACCGCACCTGCGATTTCAGTTGAGCCTAAAAGTGGGGTGCTTCTACATGGTAACCATGACTCATGCCCAATAAAAGAGAGAGCACTGACCCTCTATGTTCATCCTCAGCGATTTCCTTCGAAGTTGCTTAAAATCTCCCACGAAGCGAAGCAGACTCAGTTTTTTGGTTTTGGAGAACGGTTTAATGGGGTGAATCAGACGGGCAATAAACTTGATATCCGCGTGTATGAAGAGTATAAGCAGCAATACGAATCAACCCGAACGTATATGCCCGTGCCCTTTTTCTTTACCAATGACGGCTGGGGGATGTATCTAAACTCGGCAGAACGCAGTAGTTTTGATTTAAACTCTAATGGAGACGGTAGTTGGAACTTTGTGGTACCCCTTTCATCTACAGCAGATGTTGTAGAGCAGCAGTTTTACTGGGGAACACCTCGAGAGATTCTGGCTTGGTATACTTCCTCAACAGAAAAACCGGCTCTGCCGCCTGAGTGGGTCTTTGGTCCTTGGATGAGCAGCAACGAATGGAACAGCCAGGAGAGGGTCTTAGAAGAGCTCAATACCAGTTTCGATTTGGATATACCGGCTACAGTGTTGGTAATCGAGGCCTGGAGTGATGAAAAAAACTTTTACATATGGAACGATGCACGTTACAAGGTAAAGGAAGGTTCGGATAGCTTTCAGTATGAGGATTTTGCTTTTCCTTCTGAGGGAAAATGGCCGAATCCAAAAGAGATGGTGAGAAAGCTTCATGATGCCGGAGTAAAGTTAATCTTGTGGCAGATTCCTGTATTAAAAGATCTTGATGAGCATAATGAGCAGCATATCCAGGATAAAGCATACATGCTGAGTCGTAATTACCAGATAAGGACCGCACAAAATGAAGCTTATCGGGTTAAACCTTGGTGGTTTCCAAATGGTCATGTAATTGATATGACAAATCCCAAAGCGAGAGAATGGTGGCTGTCAAAACGTCGTTATCTCGTTGATGAGCTAGGAATCGATGGCTTCAAAACTGATGGAGGAGAACATATTTGGGGTGATGATGCGGTTGGAGAAAGCGGAGTTCGAGGGCATGCGTTGGCAAATGTGTATCCTAAAGAATATATAAAGGGGTATTACGATTTTGCCCGTACACACAACTCCGGTATTACCTTCAGCAGAGCCGGGTTCACCGGCGTGCAGTCATCTCCCGTCCATTGGACTGGAGACCAGAACTCAACCTGGAGTGAACACCGAAGCGTACTGAACGCGGTTTTCAGTGCAGGCCTATCGGGTATCCCATTTGTGGGATGGGATATCGGCGGCTTTAGTGGTGAGATACCTTCGGCAGAACTGTTTATACGTTCTGCTCAGATGGCGTGTTTCGGCTCAATAATGCAGTTCCATTCGGAATTCAATAATCATCAGGAGCCGCATGTGGATCGTACCCCATGGAATATAGCCAAAAGAACCGGTGAGTCTGTGGTAGTTGATATCTATCGGTTTTATGCGAAACTGCGAATGAAGTTATTGCCGTATCTTACTCTATCAGCAGGGAATAGCTGTGAGTCCGGGGCACCGCTTATGCGCCCAATGCTGTTCCAATATCCTGAAAACGCGGAGTATTGGATGATATTCGATCAATATCTACTTGGAGAAGATATACTAGTGGCTCCAATTTTGTGGGAAGGGCAAAGCAGGAGGTCTGTTCAAATTCCTGAAGGTATTTGGTTTGACGGATGGACAGAGGAGGCAGTTGAGGGGCCTGTAGAACTTACCGTCGAAGCCCCTCTTCACAAAATACCTGTTTTTCACCGAAGGGGAGCTTCTTTTAACGTACTCTCGCTTTTTCCGCTCGCACAGGATGAATACTAAAATGAGGAGCTCCATCAATGAAAAAACTTTATAATGAAAGTATAAAACTAATCAAATCGCAGCAGCTGGAATCCGGTGCCTGGTATGCTTCGCCGGAGTTTTCGGTATACAGTTATTGTTGGTTCAGAGACGGTTCCTACATTGCATATTCTATGGATGTTGCAGGTGAATTCGAGGCGGCTGAAGGGTTTCACAATTGGGCGCTAGCAATTCTCTCTGAGAAAACCGACCAGATGAGCCAAGCGATGCATGTGTTGAAAGAAACTGGAGATGTACCTGAGAAATTAGTTCTTCACACCCGCTATTTAGAAAATGGTTTGGAAGGAGAGATGGAGTGGGAAAATCACCAGTTGGATGGTTTGGGTACATGGCTATGGGCATTTAATGAACATAGAAAGAGAGCTTCAGCGCCGATTCATAAGGATGCAAAACGTATAGTTGAAAATCTTGCTCAGTATTTAATACACTTCTGGCGTTATCCTTGTTATGATTTGTGGGAAGAGTATGGAGATAAAATACATTTCTATACTCTTTCCACTATCCTCGCCGGGCTTAAGGCGGCGGAGGACATTACAAAGGCTGGTTATTCTGAAGCTACAGAAGAAATCAAAAAGTATCTTTTCGACCATTTTGTTTCAGAAAAACATTTTACTAAGTTTGGCGGAGACAGCCGTGTAGATGCTAGCATGGTGGCTGCCCTAGTTCCATACACTGTTTTTGGTTTGGATACTCCCTATATGTTGAATACTTTAGAAAAGATAAAGAAAGAATTGTATATCAACGGCGGAGTGCATCGTTATGTTGATGATACATATTACGGTGGGGGACTCTGGGTTTTGCTTACCGCATGGTTAGGCTGGTATGAAGCTGAACAAGGAAATGTGGATTCTGCTGCTAAGTTATGTCAATGGATTGAAGCCCAGGCGGATAAGGATTTTCATTTACCCGAGCAGGTAACCGAACATCTACTTGATGCTTCTATGCTGAACCCCTGGATAGAGAAATGGGGTAAACCTGCCCAGCCTCTGCTTTGGTCACATGCCATGTACCTCATTCTCTGCAATTCGATTTCCGCTCCCTTACTATAGCTCCCGGGCTTCATCAAGATGAGCCTTGTTTTTCGAGCGACACGTATTATACTCTATAGCGAGTGTATGCCAGAGCTGCACCGGGAGTGACCGTGAAAGAAACACGAAAAGAACAAATTTTGAAGCAGGCGGAGCTTTTCTCAGAGCTTTCCGTGGAAGATATTCTGGTAATAGCTGAAAACAGTGTGATTCGCCGTTGCAAGAGCGGCGATTCTGTATTTTTGCAGGGCGATCCGGGGAGGTCCTTGTACATTGTGGAAACCGGGCAGGTGATAGTCCGGAAAACCGACGAAGAAGGCCGTTCCAAGGTTATTGCCCGTTATGTGAGTGGGAATCTTTTTGGCGAACTGGATTTGTTCACCTCTGCAGTTAGGGACGCTTCAGCCCTTGCCGATGAGGAGACGTGGGTTCTGGAGTTCCCGCGACAGGGGAAAGATTTTTTTGAATTTCTTGAAGAAAGGCCCTCAGTTTCCGCCCGCATTCTGCACAGAATTCTGGTGGAGACAGCCGGGAGAGTACGGCGAGTAAATACGTTGGTGAAAGAAAATTCCCCACTTGTGCAGGAGCTACAGAAACAGGTCTACCGGGATACACTTACAGGGCTGTACAACCAGGTATATCTGACGGAAAAACTGCGGGAACTGACTGAAAAAATTGATTCTTCACAGGGGGTGTTTTCTTTTGCTCTGGTTATTACAAAACCGGATAACTTCAAGGCCTTAAATGATGCATACGGTCATGATGCGGGCGATCTGGCTATAAAAATTATGGCTGGGGGGCTGCGGGATTTTATCGGTGAGGATGAAAGAATTGCCAGGTACAAGGGAAATGCTATGGCGGTTATTTTTTCCGGGATCGGCCGTGATGAAGCCCGGGAGAGGGCCCGTGAAATTAAAGAGTTTATAAATAAGCTTGATGTATCGAAGGCTGCCGGAGGAAACGAGTTCCGGGTGACCGCAAGTGTAGGGGTATGTATGTACCCGGGTTTTGGGGGAATGGTAGAAGATATGTTGTTCAAAACTCATGAACTGCCCCTTGTGGGGAGACGCCGTGGGGGGAATAAGATTCTTTTTACCGACGGGCGAGGGGAGTCCTGAGTATGGCCAAAACACCGGTGGAAGTGCTGAGATCGATAGACATTCTCTCCGCACTCTCCACAGCCGATCTGAACCGGCTTTATTCATTAATGAGGACCGAAGAGTATAAGCAGGGGCAGACCCTTTTTAAAGAGGGGGATACCGGGGAGATTATGTACATCATCCTCTCAGGATGTGTTTCTATTTCGGTGCACACCCAGGATGGTGGTGTGTTGGAACTGGCGGAAATTTCGGAGGGCAGTTTTTTTGGAGAAATGTCTATCTTTGACAGTGCCGAAAGATCAGCCACCTGTACTCCGAAAAGCGATACTGTTGTCTTGACTTTGCAGGCGGGTGATTTTTATGAATTTATAAGAACAAAGCCTGAAGCTGGTATCAGTATAATGCAAGGCATGCTCAAAACCAACGCACATAGGTTAACGTCTACCGGTGCTTTTTTATCCGAAATGGTGACCTGGGGCGAGAAGGCTCGGGCACGTGCTATTACCGATGATTTTACCGGACTGTACAACCGGCGGTTTCTGGACCAGGCTGCGGAGGAGAGGTTGACTGAAGCTCATAGCAAGGGCACCCCCCTTTCCCTTATGATGCTCGATCTTGATCATTTTGGGACCATCAATGATGAATACGGACAGAATGTAGGGGACCAAGTTTTGCGCGCTGCCGTAGAGACATTTAGAAAAACTTTCAATTCCGATACTGTCTTGGTCCGTTACGGTGGGGATGAGTTTACCTTTCTGCTGAAAGAGACCTTTCCGGAGCAGGCCCTGGAGTACTGCAATGACCTTATCCAAGAGCTGGAAAAAATTGATCTCCCAGCACAACCAGGTGCTTCGGTGAAGCATGTTACTGCAAGTATCGGTATAGCCGCTTTTCCTGAACATGGAGATTCCTTTGCTGTGCTGATGAAGCAGGCCGACAAAGCACTATATCAGGCAAAAGAGGAGGGCCGAAGCCGGGGGGTCGCATGGAATGAAAATGGTCAAGATGGTTGGCGCAAGTCCGGAATATACAGTCTTAAGGAGAAAAACCGGATTATATCACGCATAATTCAGGCTGTGGCGGAACGGGACAATTTTCTTATGCTTGGACACCGGGATCCGGATGAGGACTGCGTTGCTTCGATGATCGCTATGGGACTTTTGATCAGCAAATTTTCAAAAAATGTGTATTTGATGATTCCTAGAAGGATTAACGAAAACTACCAGTATCTTCTTCATATCTCAAGGTATAACGAAATTGGAATTATCTACAACGACGAAGAGCTCCCGCGGGATATTTCTACTGTATTTCTGATGGATACTCCCAAACCTTCTATGCAGGAGTCCTTTCCCGGCTCTGCGCCCCTTCTGGCAGGCAGGGACGTACTTAAAATAGAGATAGATCACCACCTTGAAGCCGACGGCAGTTACGCGGGGGACCCCGGCTACCGCCTTGTCGACGAGGCCTCATCGGCCAGTGAGTTGGTCGGCCTTTTGGCCTTTAAGCTTTCCAACGAATGTTCGATTATCGATGCCTTTTCGATTCAGGAAATTTTTTCCCGGAACTTTGTCCTCTCGGTGCTCACTGGAATCATTGGTGATTCGAAAATGGGGAAATACCTCAAGACGAGGAGAGAGCGTTGGTTCTACAATCTGTTCAGTGGAATGTTCAATGAAATGCTAAGCAGTAAAACCCACCAAGATTCCAGGAACTTTTCCTCCATGGACCAAGTGTTTACCGAACTTCAGCGGCTAACGCGGGAGGAAGAAGAGTGTTTTAACTCTATGATGGAGTCGCAGGCTTTTTACTCCAGCCAGGTAGCATCGGTAATAATTGGAAGAGAGACTATGGCTGTGATCGAGTCCCGTTTTGACCACGACACAATTGTGTCGGTGGCAAGATACCTGGCCGATGTGTTGGCTGAATCGAGCAGAATGTTGAGTCTGGTGGCATACCCCGATCATAAAGCAGGCGAGGGGCTGATACAGTTCAGGGTTCGCCGTAGCGAAGTCTACAAGGACCTAGATTTGCGGTCCATACTTCGCACTTTCTCAATCGAAAACGGCGGAGGGCACCCCGGTGCCATCGGCTTCCGCATGCCCGAAAAGGATATACCGGATATTTCCGGCTATTCCCTCAAACTGATCAGGGGGATAGAGAAGCTTATCAAATAGCTATTCTAGATACTTTCCGATAAGTAATTCTACTCGGGCCCGGGTTGTGGGAGCAATTTTTTTGGGACTGGATATGAGGGCACCCTTGAGAGCTGAATGAGCCGGATATTCCGCCTGCTCGTCGATCAGCTCCACCGCCCGTTCGATCGATTTTTGGGCATGCTCGATATTCTTGGTAAAAGTCTCTATAACCATTTCGGTGCTCACCGGCTCCTCGTGCCACACATCGTAATCGGTTACATGGGCCATTGTGGCGTAGCTCATTTCGGCCTCGCGGGCAAGATAGGCCTCCGGGCTGGTGGTCATGCCGATAATATCCAGGCCCCATTGGCGGAAGAGGGTGCTCTCGCCCTTGGTGCTGAACCGCGGGCCTTCGATAGTAATAAAGGCTCCTCCGTCATGGACGGTCTTTTTATTGAAGGCGGCCGCCTTGTGCAGGATTTTCGAGAGTTCCGGGCAGAGGGGCTGGTCGGAGGCAATGTGCACGACAATGCCCCGGTCGAAGAAGCTCATCTGTCGTTTTCCCTTAGTGAAGTCAACGAGCTGATCGGGAATTACTATGTCACCGGGGGCGTAATCCTCGCGAAGGCTGCCACAGGCACTGATTCCTATAATAAAGCGTACGCCCAGGGACTTGAGGGCGTAGATATTGGCCCGGTAGTTGACCTCGCTGGGATTTTTTACGTGTCCTTCCCCGTGGCGGGGCAAAAAGGCCACGCGCTTTCCGGCGAGCGTTCCTACCACCACAGGTCCGGAGGGTTCGCCGAAGGGAGTGGAAATATACTCCGTGGAAACCTCGCTCAGGCCTTCCATTTTGTACAAGCCGCTTCCGCCGATAATGCCTATTTTGATATCTTTTTGCATAGTACTTCCTCCATGTGTAAAGCATAAAACCAGGCAGGACCGGATGCAAACCAGGGCCAACGACTCGAAACCACGCCGACCCAAAGCTTACTCGGGGCGGCTACCGGCGCAGGCCCTGCGGTCAGGGCGGGCTCCACTTTTGTTTCTCCAGCTTAGTCTGGAACCACCGCCCGGGCGGCTCCGGGTGGCTAGGGGATAAGCATTTTTTAAGAACTTACAACGATGCGGTTGCGGCCTTCTTTTTTGGCTTCGTACATTGCCTTATCCGCTTCCTCTACAAGACTGTCTGCCGAGGAGTTATTGCTCGGTACTGTGGTTGCGACTCCTATGCTGCAGGTGAGGTAGGGGGATATTTCCGATTTTTCATGGGGGATTTTTTCTTGCGCTAGGTTATTTTGTATTTCAAGGGCTATTTGCTGGGCTCCTTCGGTGGGGGTGTTGGGAAGCAAAATGACAAACTCCTCGCCTCCGTAGCGAGCCGCGATATCCGCCGGACGGCGGGTGACATTTTCCAGGAGGCCTCCCATTATGCGCAGGCATTCGTCGCCGGCTTGATGTCCATAGTGGTCGTTGTAGGGTTTAAAAAAATCGATATCCAAAAATAGAAGGGAGAGGGGCTGCTTTTCCCGGCTCAACCGTTCCCACTCATGCTGCATGGTTTCGTTAAAATAACGCTGGTTTGCGATGCGGGTCAGTCCGTCTATATTGGCAAGTCTGTCGAGTTTTTTGTTTTTCTCGGCTAGTTCCTGGTTGGTGCGCTTCTGACTTTCTATTTGTCGGGATAGTGTTCGAACCATGCTGTTCATGTAAGAGTTTAGTGTAAGAAACTCATCCTGCCCGGAGACACATGTGCGTATGGTAAGGTCTCCCCGAATGATATCATGCATATAGGAGTTAAGGCTTTTTATGTTGGACAGCACGTAGCGGGCGATATAGATGCTGCCGGCGCCGGTCACCAGAATTCCGATCAAGGTAACAAGGATAATGATGTAACCAAGGGTTTCCATCTCGGTCATAATGGCATTGCGGGGGGTAAGGCTTACCAGATAAAACTGAAGCGGGGTAAGCTCTTTGAAGGCCGCATAATAGGTTGTGCCGTTCAAGCTGATGTAGCCGCTGCTGTCGGTATTCCGAAAGAATTTACTCCAATCGAAGGATTCGCCTGCAGTATCCTCATCCTCTTGTTCAGGGGTCAGAGGAATAGCCTCGTTGTTGCGGGTAACTATGAGTAGTTGAGAAGTCTCTTTGAGTGCCTCGGTGCGCATACCCTGGAAGAAATCCTGGAGGAAGGTGTCTATTGCCAATACTCCGGTGAAATCACCGCTCTTATTATGAATGGGGACTGCGGCGGTAAAGACTGTTTCTTCAGTGATAAATTCGGTATAGGGTTGCACCCAGGTTAATTCGCCACTCTCTTTAGCATCGGTGTACCACGGCCGCTCTCTGAGGTCGTAGTTCGCCGGTGGCTCCCAGGGAGGTGAGACAATAATGCGGTTGTGGGTATCGCCATAGTAAATCCAGGCCCGCTTAGGAAATATTTGCTGCAAGAGTTTCCAGTTCCTAAGAATACTATCCCGCACCTCCGGATCATCGTGGATTTTCCACAACTCATCATCTTCAGAGAGGACTAAAAGTGTATTTTCCATTGCTCCGGCGTGCCTGTCGACCACTTGTTTTTTTATTGAACTAAGGATGGATAACTGCTCCTGATGAAATCTCTGTTCGATTTCTTCCCACACAAATATAGTAATGAGCAGACCCATCACACACAACGGGGCCAACAGCATTAGAATATGAGTAAGAATGAACTTATGCTTGGCGGAGGTCAACATCTCCTGATTTTAGAAGATAAATGTGTAGTTTTCAAGAACTCACAGAAGGTGATTGGTAAAAGAAGGTGATTGGTAATAAGTAAAGCCGCCCGGAGGGGATGCCTCGGACGGCTTGCTACTTTTTAAGACCTGTTTACTTTTTTAGCGCTCGTTTAGCGTTGTGAGCGCGTATGCCTTGTTAGCGTCGTTTACCGCTGAGCGCCTCTTGAGCGAGCTCAAAGTGGGGTGCAATGGTTACACTTACCCCCGAGATCGCGTCGACCCCGCCACCGGATTTCAGGATGTTACCGGGATCCTGCATTTCAAGTAGTTTTGCGGCGGCCTTGTCGGCCTGTACATACCATGCGGACTGGGCATCGGAATTTGCTTCCATGCCGTAGTCGCCTTGAACAGATGCCAGATACTTCATTTTATCGCCTTCTTCCGGGATAGCATCGAAGTGGGCCTCTGTAATATACCCGTTTTCAACCACTATCCTGACTGAGTTTTTCCAGCCATGACTAAACTCTGGTCCCTGAGCCTCATAGGTGCCGTCGCGCCACATGCCTTCAGCACCAGCAACACTTGCTATTAGAAACAATGCAACTAGTAAAAATCCAATTTTTCTCATCTTATTCCTCCAAGATTAGTTTACTTGTGTTTAAAGGATAGTAACAGCTGTGTGCAACGTCAAATTTTATTCGCCCGTATAAAAGAGCGAACTAAGAATGAAACCCCATAATTTCTTTGAATGCGGCAATTTTTTCTCGGCTCAGATGGACGGTTTCATCGCCGGAAAATTTAAGGGTGTGGTGGCGACGCCCCCATACATCAATTTTCTGAATTCTGTCCAGATTTACCAAAGAGTTGCGGTGTGCTCTGAAGAATTTATTAGGATCGAGCTCTTCCTCAAGTTTTGAAAGGGTTACTTCCATTGGATATTTTTCACCATTACTTATAAGAGATACTTCTCCGTCACGACTACCGAATAAATCAATCTCATCTGTATGAAAGGTTTTGTACACATACCCGATCTTTAGGGTTATTCTATCCAGATATCTATGTGGGGCGGAATAGTTCTCCAGAAACTTCATCAATTCCTGCACCTTGGGTTGGCCGTTTTCTAAGGAGTTCAGAGCTTTCTCCATGGCTTTCTTAAACCTGTCCGCCGTGAAAGGTTTTAGAAGGTAATCCATCGCATCTAATTCGAAGGCGCTTACTGCATATTCATCGTACGCAGTGATAAATATGGTGAGCGGTTTATGATCGGCTTGCCGTAAGACCTGTATTCCGTTCATCCCCGGTATTTTAATATCCAGGATAATCAAATCAGGTTTTTTACTGTCGATAAGCTGTAGAGCATCATTTCCACTTTCCGCCTCTCCAACAAGAATTAGCTCTTCAAACTCCGCGATTAGTTTTCTTATTCTCGATAGAGAGAGTTGTTCATCCTCTATTATTGCTACTCGGTGTGCCATTATTCCCTCGTTGGTAGTTGAATTGTAATACAGAGGCCGCTTGGCTGATTGGCCTCAAAAATCAACTTACGATTGTAAAGTTTTGCTATCCTATTTTGAACATTTTTCAGACCAATGCCTTGAGAGTTTAATATGTCTTGAGTATTGCTTACTGATTGGCCCCAGTCACTTATTTTAAAGAAAATCTCATCATCGTACAATACTGCATCAATTTGAATAGTGATTTTTCCGTTTTCATCGTTCCCGTAGTTCACTGAGTTCTCAACAAGAGGCTGCAGCAGTAGCGGTGGTATGTGATAAGAAAGTACTCTTTCGTCAATAGTGTAGGTAATATTGAGTTTGTCTCCAAAACGAGCTTTTTCGATAGATTCATATAACCTAATAATGTTTAACTCTTCACCTATCGATACCGTATATTGTCGAGTAGTACTAAGCACATATCGAAACAGGTCAGACATATTAAGAAGAGTTTTCTGTGCTTCCTCAGGTGATACATCTATAAGCTCGACTATACTGTTCAGGGTATTAAAAATAAAATGTGGATTGATCTGAGAATTGAGCGCTTTAATCTCGGTTTCAAGATAGTTTTTTCTGAGTTGGCGGTTTTTTATTATCGACCGCCGTTTAGTCGATACAGGTTTGCAAAAGATGATCATGCGCATCCCATCTGCAGGCATCAGGGTATCTGCGGTTAGGATCACCGGGATCCTTTCGTTGTTAAGTGATAAAATATAAGTAGACAAATCATCGACGGAAGAGCGTGTTGAAAACAGTTCCATTACCCGCACATTGCGATAAAAAATATTATAAAAGGAAGTTGAGTTACGCAGATGGTAGATATTCTTTGCTCTTAGCAAATTAAGCATAAACTGATTCGCACTGATAATGTGGGCTTTTTCATCTATCACAAGAGTTGCTTCCTCCGAAAAGAAGAAGCGCTGATGCACAAAATTGACCGCCCTCCTAATATGCTGTGCTGCCTGTGACCAGAGGTTTGGCTGTATGCGTGTAGATTTGCTTTTTCCAAATACAAATCCGGAGTTTATCAACAGTCCTTCCCAGTTAATTTGAGAACTAGGCTGGGATAATTCTGTTTTTCGGCTCCAGAAAAAGGAGGATGAGACCGCGGTTCCTAAGCTAATAACTACAATTAAAATTATGCTCAAAGCCGAAGCCCGGGATAGCATATCCTCATTCACAAAATAAGTGATGTATATAGGAAGATTTTGCCAATCAGGAGGACTTATAACTAAAGATACGGAAAGCTCAGTTGCACTCTTAATAATACCGATTATCAGTGCAGAAAAAAGGATCGGTCGTAATTGTGGGATTGTAATGGTAAGAAGGGTCCGTAAAGATCCTGCACCTAAATTAATTGCGGCCTCTTCATGATTGATATGGTACGATGCAAAACCGGCTTCGATTGTTTTTAACACAAAGGGCAAGCGTCTAATCACAATAGCTATAATTAATAGAACAAAGTAGGGTATAATTTGCTTTCCCGTATATGCTAAATCTGTATAAGTATCTAGAAGTCCAACACCGATTACTACTCCCGGCAAAACAAATGGAACGATAGTAAAAATACTCAACACACGGAATTGTTTTTTCACCCTGAACAAGTGGGCTAAGAAAAAACTAATACTCATTAATAAAGGCATAACTATAAACGAAATGATAAGGGTATTAATCAGTGGCCGGGGATGATCTATAAGCCAAGTATAGTTTTCAAGGGTAAAGTTTTTTGGCAAAATGCTGTAATCCCACACAGTATGAAA
>Ga0102938_10001544_pt1 | contig 17414 bp, 16 predicted proteins | sample SalPonR2_B_D2_MG_FD_84516 | JGI IMG/M metagenome (GOLD analysis project Ga0102938, IMG submission 84516) | Salt pond soil microbial communities from South San Francisco under conditions of wetland restoration - Salt Pond MetaG R2_B_D2_MG | ecosystem: Environmental > Aquatic > Marine >...
AAAATTTTTTTTATTGCATTTTCGGGTTTAAAACCGAAATGTCAGATGTCACTTTCGCGATTTTTTATAACTCCGCACACGATCCAGAAGGGTGTCCAATCCCCACCCCTCACTATTTTTTCGAGACCCCGTATTTATTTCTCGTCGAGCGGAGCCCAGGGACGACCGACCCTGCAAATAACGCCGCGCACTCAAGCGAGCAGCAACGGAAAATAGCACAATGATACCACAGCAACGGAACGGCGCTCGTCCAGTCGCACAATGGTAAAGTCGAAGGGCTCGAAGGTCGACAAGAGCACACTCAAAGTCAACAAGCCGCGCCGGCTGCCGAAGGGATCGCGCAAGGAGTTTATTGTCCGGGCGCGCCAGAACGGCAAGGAGCGCATCGTGCGCTTCGGCGACCCGAAGATGCCGAACCGGCCCAGCGACCCGAAGCGCAGGAAGAACTTCCGCTCGCGGCACAACTGCGCGGACAAGAAGAACAAGCTCAAGGCGGGGTACTGGGCGTGCAAGAAGTGGTGAATGAAGTGTTCATTTTTTGGTTGCCAGACCGGTGTTTTTCGTGCGAGCTGTGCGTTCAAAAGTAGCTGTAGTTCAATGAGAGAGGCAAAGCGCGGGCTGGCTTTGTGCGACTGACGTTGTTACATCTTTCCTTTCTTCATGCGGCGCATGTACTTGCCGATGCGGCGCTTTTCCTTGCGAGACATCTTGTCCGAGTTCTTCATCTCCTTGACTTTTCGCTTCGTCTTCGGTTTCATCGGTTTGCCGTTCTTCTTTCCCATTTTCGCCATCGCGGTATGTTTGCCTTTTAAACTCGGTCCATGCGCCCGCTGCATAGAATATCATCGAACTGTTTTTCCGTCGCGCCAAAAACCTCCAACTCCAACGATGAACTGCATAAAAATAGCTGCCATTTGGTCCGCCGTTCCGCCGTTTTCCTTCATAATCACCATGTCCGCCGTCGATCTGTACTACGGCCGTGGCCTGCCCGAACCAATCGACGTCGTAATTCAGCGCGACAAGAACGCGAAACGGCGTGCCGCGAAAGAGTTGCGCTAATGAACAACGGAACTGTGTTTATTGTCCGTCGGTCGTTTTGGCTTTTTTCTTTGTTTTTTCCGTCGGACCATGCAATATACCTAAATAAAACGCAGCTCGGGCTGCGATGGCGCATGCGTCGTTCACGGGATTGTGGTCGTACGCGTCTTCGTAGTACAGCAGCCACTTTGGCTTCTGCACTGCCAGCTTTTCCTCCATGCCGCGGCGAGCGCCCCACTTGCACAAAACGCCGCCCTGTCCCTTGTAAAAGCTGTTGATGTCGCAGACAGGTTGGTACTTGCCGAACAAGTAGTTCAGCGAGTAAGGCGGGGAAGCTCCGCTCTCCTCGGACGAAGACAAACTGCCCGGCATTGTCTCCAGACAGGCCAACATGTCGGAGATGAACTGGTAGTCGAACCCCGGCGTGTCGGTTATGACAATAATCAGCCCGTCGGTGCGTTGGTACCACTCTCTCGCCCAAGCCACCAGCTCGGCGGCAGCTTCGCCAAGCATGTACTTGTACGGCTTTTCCAACTGCAGTCGGACCTGCAGATTGTCCCACGGCGTTTCGTTCGTCGAGCTTTTTTCGCGGTTGTTCCAAAACTCGTCCCACGTGCGCGGACAGCGACGGGCGTCGGTGCCGAAAAAGAAATACTTGGAGTCCGAGAGGTGATCTTCGCCAATTTTCCACACACAAGCGGCCAACTCCACCATGCCAGAGACGCGCGGCGTCTGGCCGAGCGCCTCGACGTCGAACGACATGACGTGAGTCGGTGTTTTGGGATCGGGTGTGCTGTGGTCAACGGGGCGTTTGCTGGGGGGTTTGCTTTCGGTTTCGGTGTTACTCATTGTTGGTTAAAGTGAGTGCAGCGTTCGGAAGTCCAATCAATCAATAATGCAGAACCGCAATGCCGATCATCAAAATTCACCGAATTCACATGACCCGGAAAACCTTGAATTGAAAAGACCATCCGTCGCAACCTAAAAAAATGTCAAATATGAAAGTCTGTAAAGCAGTATTCTTGAACAGAAACGGAAAAGGTCCGACCAACAAACCGGTCTCGACCAAAGAAAAAAACGAGCCAATTCTGGTCAACAAAAGCCATCTCTCGAAGACATTCACCTCAAAAGAAGAAACAATCGAAGTGACCAGCGACTGCAGCGACAAGTTTGTCTTCAAAGACCATCCAGTATGCGGCAACGGCTTCGTGTCCACGATCCACAAAGCATTTGCCGACGAGCTGCCTGTCGCCCTGGCGCCGTCGCACATCTGGACCTTGATTCTGCAGGCAGTCTCAATACACGTGAACAAAAACGCAGAACAGCTCCGCGACGTATTTGTCGCGCAAGAAGGCCAGAAAACCATCATCGTTGACATGCCACATCTCAACGGCCCGGGTCAAAATTCGGCGGAAGGCTGGTCGGAAGCGTTTCCTTTGTTCTCAGAAAAGCTGTCCGGCGCTGTCAAAGACCCGAAGATCCTTTCTGAGATGGTCGAATTGTTTGCTGACTGCGGCAAGACAGAGAGTATCTGCTTCACCGTTGCAATGATGGACACGTTGAAACAGTATTTCAAGTACCGCGTTCGCACCACGTGCGGCATATCCTCTGTGCACCTGCTCGGCGAAGCTGCCGATTGGATTTCGTTGCGCGATCGCGCCCGTCGACTGTGCAAGAAACTGTCGTTGGATTGGTGGGCAGCAGAATTGATCCCGGTGCTAGACCAGTTTGTCTCCCTGGCGCTGGGCTGCAAGGAGAACTTGACGTTCTGGCAACACATGTACCGCGATCTCAGTGCCCAGGGCAGCGGCGAAGAGTACAGCGGCCGCGGCTGGATCAACGTGTTTTTCCCGTACAAGCGAAAGAGTCCAGGACAGGGCTTCCAACGTCGCTGTGTCGACCGAGCAAACAATGCCTATTTCGAGGCAGAAAAGACGATGGAAAAAGTGGGCGAGTTATTGACAACGGAAAAGTTCTACAGCGACAAACATCGCGCGTTCGGATTTCTCAGCTCGTCCAAAATTGCATACACAGACTATCCTGCCGGTGTGAACAAGTGTCCGTTTGAATGGAAATTTCCGCCACACTCGTATGATATGCGCTTCTGCGCCGGCTTTTTGTCGTGCATAGGCAGAATCACGCTGCCCACCAAAGAGAAAGCGTGCGTCCCGCACCTGGGCTGGTCCGTTGTTCGCTACCAGAAGGACGACAGTCCACCAAGGACTGATCGCAGCTGGCTGCTCAGTCAAAGCCAGCTGAAGCGCAACCGGGAGTCAGACGACCAAAAAAGACACAAAAAGAAGGCGCGCAAATGAAACAAAATAAAGAACCGCCATTCATTGTGCCTTTTCGGACGAACTGCTCTCGTAGCTCCGCGGTTCGCGCAGGCTTGCTTCCATGTACGCCGCGGCCAAATAGGTGTAGTGCACCGGGTGCCTGATGCGCACCTGTTGTCGCGGCGGAAACGGCGGGGCGCGCTCGGCCAGCGTGGCGGCGCCGAACGACGGCCGCGTTTCGACAAAAAACTGCGCGCAGGTCTGCTGCGGGATAGTGGCGCGTTGGGCCTTCTGCATGACGGCCTCGACCGACGTCAGAGGAAGGCCCATCTTGACCAGCTTGCCGCGCAGGGCGGTCAGGTCGGCCGCAGTGGTCAGGTTGGCGAACGGGCAGGCGCCCTTCTTCTGCTTCGAGCTGCACGACGGCGAGCACCTGGCGCGGCGTCCGGCGTCCGGCTCGGACATACCGTTGCGCATGTGCCACGTCTTGGACGCCTGCCAGTTTTTGCGGCACAGCGCCGGCGTGTGGCGCACGAAGTAGGTCCAGAGCTCGCTGATCTTCGACGAGCGCACGTTGCGCATCATGTGCGCCAGCAGTTGCGGCGACGAAACGGCCGGCAGACGCAGCGAGCGCAGAAACGGGTAGTACACGTGACGCGCCTTGTCGACCGGGTGCGCGCCCTCGACGATGTTGGCCTGTGCCATGGGCAGCACGCATGGCGGCATGCCGCCGTTGTGGTAGATGTTTTCGACCACGTCTTCTATGTCAGTGATCGGCCCCGGCGCCGTGCCAGTCAAGCTGTCCGAGGAGCAGAGGCTGTTGTCGTCCCTTTCGGTCGACGTGGCACTGGCGGCGCTTTTGTCCAGCCGGAACTCGCTGCCGTCGTCGTCGTCGTCGTCGTCGTCGTCTTCGTCTACGAACCCGGCGTTGGACAACTCGCTGTGCAGCACCTGCCTGTGGCGCTGTTTGTCGCGCCGCTCGCGCTGGTCCTTGTTGAACTGCAGCATCCACTCGCGCATCTTGTGGTCGCGGGCCACGGTGCCGTCCGGGTCGGCCAGGTAGTCGGCTTCGTTGCTGCTGCCGTTCTTGATGACCATGGACGACTTGCGCAGCGACGACGTCGACATGGTGCGCGAGAACTGCTGCTCGTCGCCGTCGCTCTGCTCCATGCGGTAGCGGCTTTCGGTCTCGCGGTGCATCAACAGGTGCAGCGCCGACTCGCCGACGTCGTACTCGCCGTCTGGCGTGGGCACAGCGTAGTGCCGGTGGCCGTGCTCGCCGGAGCGCAGCTCGTCCATGGTGCGCGACAGCCCGTTGACCGCGGCGGCGTTGAAGGCGTGCAGGCGCAGCGGGAAGTCGGGGGTGTTTTTGACCGGGTCGTCCAGGTCGCACGGCCGGTCGTCGGCGTACAGGTCGCCCGAGAACGGCAGGTGTTCGTCGTACTGCGTCAGCTGCGGGTCGAACCCGGCCTCCAGCAGCTCGCGCTCCAGCCTGTGCAGTGCCGCGCCGCGCAGAGGCCGCAGCTGGCCGAGGAACCGCTGCAGCGCCAACGGCATCATGGTGACGGCCGTGAGCGGCCTGAGGTAGACCCGGCCGGCGGAAATGCGCACGCCGGAATCGGCGTCCCACATCTGCTCCGTAGTCGGCAGCAGCAGGTTGTCAATCTCCGGGCACATGTGGAACGCCCGGTAGTGCAATTCGCTGTCGCCGTCGATCGCCAGGTCGAGCGGGGCGGTGTCGGGCCTGCCGTGTGCGACGCTGTTGAGCGACGAGGCCAGCGTGCCGAAGAACCGTCGCGCTACGAGCAACTGCTGGCGCGGATCCAGCTGCGCCAGCTCGAACACGCATATGTACTCCAGCGCCGACACGACCTGCCGCCCGACGAACGCCCTCAGCCGGTTGCTGCGCGACAGCCGGGTCACAACGGACAGCGCGGCGTGCAGCAACGGGCTGGCGAACAAGACACACCGGGCGTTCTCCTTGCGCATGAAGCGCACCGTCGTGCCGTAGATGTGTTCGGCCAGTATGCTTTCGGCTTGCTCGACGCGCTGTTCGTCGCGGCTGTTGCTGCAGCAGTGCCAGCGGATGCAGAACGAGACCAGGTCCCTGACGAAGTCGGCCAGTTGGCCAGCGGTGGTCTCGGACTGGCCGGGCGGCGGGAGCAGCGGCTGCAGCGCCGCGTTGTGCGAAAGCAGGCGGCTGTCGGGCGGGCTGAAGCTTGGGTCGACTCTGTTCATCTCGAGGCAGTTGGTCTTGACGGCGTTGATGCCCGGAATTCCGGACCACTGCAGTTCGCCGCGGTTGCCCAGAGCCAGCACAGAGCAGAGGAAGCCGTGCTTGAGCGAGCGGTCTTCGATGAGAACAAAGACCACCGTGGTGTCGTCGTCGTCGGCGGAGCTGAAAAGGGCGTCTCGCTCTTCTCCCGGGAAAATGAACTGGTTGTACTCACAGACCTTCATCTCCGTCGTGTGCTCGTCGACCACGCGCGCCTTGGCGACGGGAACCAGGCAGCGCACAAAGCGGCACTTGCTCTTCCAGGCCGGCACCGACCGCGTCCACGCGGCCCAAAGCGACCTGCGGCTCTGTCGGCCAGCGAGCTCCTCGGCGACGGTGGCTGCCAGGTCCGAACCGCCGGCCTTCTTCTCGAGCAGCCATTGGCCCGGGATGACGGCGGCGTGCACCGGCGTGCCGCAGTACGTGTGCGGGATTGTTGGCTCTGTCATGGTTGGATGTCGAGTATGGCGACATGGGTGCGGTTTCGCGCAATTCAAATTTACAATTCGGTGCATTCGGGCTGTAATTCATTGATTTTCAACCGCGGAACTTGCGGTGCATGACGCGCTGCAGTGACACTTGCCGCTGCTCTGTCAGGCTGAAGTACAGCTCCGAGCAGAGCGGCACCGGGTTCTCGCGCAGCAATTTCAGCGAGCGGTTGAAATCGTTCTTGCACAGCCAGATGTCGACCAGGCCCGTCTGCTCGAGCTGCCGGCGCCACAGAAAGTCGACAAGCGTGCCGTCGCGGTTGTCGACCGTGATGCGCGTGAACTCCTGGTTGCGCTCGCAGCGCGTGCCGCAGATGGCACAGACAATGATCGTGCTTCCGCGCAGCAGGCCCAGCGACCGGTACAGCCGCGTGTTCCGTTCAACCAGCTCCCGCTCGCGCGCCTCGGCACTTTCCGCCTCCTCCTTGGCGCGCTGCTGTTGGTGGTAGAAGATGTTGCGCGGCTCGACGCGCACGTTGCGCAGCACGCTGCCTTTGCCGTTCTGGTCGCGGTAGATCTCCTGCTGCACCATGACAAACATCTCGCCGTCGATCACCGGCGTCGACAAGATGCCGAGCTTGTCGCGCGAGTCGCTCTTGTACTTGACGCTCTTCGGCGCCGCGACGATGCTCTGCGGCAGCACGTGGACGTTGTTGTGCGAGAAGCTGCGCAGCTGTTGCGTGCGCGGCGTGACAAACTGTCTCAGCGACTGGAACAGGCCCTTGGGCCGCAGTCGGAAGTGCCGGCCGCACGTCGGTCCGGCGTCTGTCATGTTGCTGTCGGTGTACAGGCAGACCGAGCCGCACACGACGCACAGCGCGTACAGCGTGCCGCCGAGCTCGAGGATGCGACCGAGCAGCGAGACCTTTTCCAGCGGTTCGTTGCGGCAAGGGCGCGCCGCCTCCCGCGCCGACCGGATCGACCTGGCGCGCTTCACGTTGCTGACCCACATCGAGCTGGACATCATGCCCGTCGACGTGAAGCGCTTCGTGTTGGACGAGCCGGCGTTCCTCGAGCACATCAGCTGGCCCGTCTCGGTGTCGTAGAAGGCCGACGGCGTGCCGCGGGCCGACGGCGTCGACACGAGCTGCACAAAGTCGTCGTTGTTTTCGGCGGCGGCCTCGTTGACGCGGCGACGCTGCTCGAGCGACGCGTTGCCCGGCGGCGCGACAACGAAGGCGTAGATGATGCGGCAGTGCCGGCAGAAGTAGACGTCGTCGACGCCGGGCGGCAGCGGCTCGTGGTGCGCAATGTGGTGGCGCAGGCGGACGGCGACGCCCTGCCGGACAGCGGTCTGGGCGTCGAGCGGGCGCACGCGGACGCGGTCGTACAGGTCCATCGAGGTGAAGAAATAGTGTACAATGTGGAAATCGACGGGGTGCTTGACAAACAGGGAAACCATGATCCGCTCTGTGGCGTGGTCCGGCATGTCGCGCTCGTACGAGTTGAAGTGCAGGTCCTGCATGATACGCATGGCCTCCGGCGACAGGCCGACCATCGACAGCGCCGAGATGATCGCGTCGCCGGTCTGCGCGCAGAACTGCGCCAGCGCGTCGATCTGCGACAGCTTGTACTTGTCGCACCAGCGCGCCCCGCCCAAGTGCGCCAGCGGTACGTCGCACTGCAGCAGCGACTTGAGCTTCGGGTGCTGCTCGGCCAGCTTGTTGATTTCGGCGCGGCGCAGCGGCGCGACCAGGAAGTCGCCCGGCTGCTGGTATCCGGTCCAATTGGCGATGACGCAGCGCATGCCAGCGATGCGCTTGATTTTGCCCAGGAACAGCTGGTAGAGCTCGAACGTCTTGAACAGGCGCTTGTTGCTGATCTTGTTGCAGTCGTGCAGCAGCTCCAGCTGGCGCAGCATCAGGCTGGTCGTCCGGCGCACCTCGTAGTGCCGCACCGTCGACGAGCTGGCCGCCTTGTTCATGATGCGGCGGGCGTCGTTGCAGGCCAGGTTGACGAAGCGCACGTGCTCGATCCAGCCCAGCTCTGTCTCCAACAGCGTCTCGGCGGTGCGCTGGCAGCGAATTTGGTAGACAAAGTGCTCTTTTACGGCCAGGAAAACCTCCAGTTTCACAGAGCGCACGAACGCGCACATGTCGCACAGGTGCTCGTCGTGGTCGGCCGCCGTGGCGCTGTCCGCGCACTTCGGGCAGTCGGCACCCTCGCCCAAGCCGCACGACGAGCACCACGACTCGATGGCAAAGCGATCGTAGTGGTGAGTGCGGCGCACCATTTTGCGGAACCGCCACAGGGGCCGGAATCGCGCGCCCGGGTAGTTGCCGAGCTGGAACGTCTCCAGCAGGTTCATCACAAACTTGATCAGCACCGGGAAGTTGCCCAGCTCGCGGCAGAGCATCTTGTCAAACTCGCGCAGCATGCACTGTGGCCGAGACGTGAGCTTTTCCGGAGTTCGGTCGCGACCGAATTGCACAAACTCACCCGGTGGTTGCCAGCCTTGTTGAGGAAGATGTGCACGAAAGAATTGACCTGCGACTTGTTCTTCTCCTGCACGTCCGTCCACAGATTCGAACTAGCCACGGCGCACGTGGCGTCCATCAGCTCGCCGGCGTAGACGCAGCGCAACGGGTGCGGGTAGGCCATGAGCAGCGGCGGGAACTGGATTACTTCGTTGAGCAGCACCTGGCCGCTGCGCCGGTCCTGCATCTGCTCGGACGGGATCAGCTGTTCCATGAGCGGCGTTTCGATCCAGTCGTCGTCGTAGCGCGCGAACAGGTCGCACAGCAGGTGCAGGTCGAGGTGCGTGTCGGCAAACATCGTCAGCATCAGCACCAGCCACTGCGTCGCCGGGTCTGTGTCGTAGCCGAAGTTCAGGTTCCGCTGCACGGCGTCCGACAGCCGCAGCGCCGTCGCCACGCGCACGACCAGCGCCGCCAGGATCCAGTGCTTGCCGTCGAACAGATCGACCTCTGCCGGCCAGTTGAGTTGGAAGCGCCGCTCCAGCGCCTGACGATCGGCCGCCAGGTGCAGCAGAAGTTTGCGCTGCTCGGCGCCGTCGTCGGCCAGCCACGCCACTGTCGCGCCGAACGAGCAGAACACGTGCCGGTACAGTGCGCGCTCGACCTCAATCTCGGCGCAGATGCCCGCCGTCCACGCGAAGCGCCGTTCGTCGAGCAGGATGCGGCGCAGCTCGAGCACTGGCACGCTGTTGACTTCGAACCTGCGCTGCTCGGCCGGAGGTGCGTCGACGTCGAGCAGCGCGTCTAACTTGTCGAACCGGTGCCGGTCCAGCAGCCTGGCGCGGCGGTCGGCGTCGTCGAGCCCGGTGGCGTCCAGCTCGGCGGTCGCCTGGTCGCAGTGTGAGCACATGCAGGCCAGCGTTTCGATGCGCCAGCGCGAGCCGCCGTCGGCCATGGCGACGTTCTTGAGCGCCAGGTTGAGAAAGCCGCAGTCCGAGTTGAGCGGCGACGCGCAGTGCAGACACACTTCGTCCGCAAGTCCCAGGAACGGAATTTTTGTTGTGTTGAGCGAAACCCCGCGCTCATGCCAGCGCTCCGTAGCGGCGATGCACGGCAGCATTGGCATGACGCGGGGCGATCCTAGATACGCATTCGTCTGTTGGAGGTAAGCCGAAAATCCAACCGATCGGTCTGGCGCATGCACGGCAGCGTCACGGCGCCGACGCGCGTCTCGCCGTACGTGTAGTTGTTGGCGTTGAAGCGCAGAAACGGCCGCACAATGCCCGTCCAGCGGTCGGCGACGGCGATTTGCAGCATGCACGACGGGTTGTAGTGGCCCGGCCCGATGCGCACTGCCCAGCGGTGCAGCGGTTTGATCGGCGTGACGCACTCGCTCATGCAGCGGTTGTACTCGTCTTCGACGATCTTCATCTCGCAGAACACGCAGAACGACCGGCGCTGCGGCAGCTCGTGCGACACTTTCCACGCGTTCAGCTCGGCCGGCATCAGCAGCTCCCGGCAGACGAAGCTCTTGCCGCGGCGCCGACCCTCGTCGACAAACGGGTACGGCGAGCTCTTGGTCGCACAGTAGCACGACGTGCCGTTTCGGCAGTCTCGCTCGCCGTGCTCTTCGCCCAGGCCCTTGCGCATGAAATCGGCCAGGTACTCGGCGCCCAGCACCGGCATGCGACGCGCGGCCCGTGAGTGCAGCACCATGTCCTTGAAGTGCTTCTCGATGTTCAGGCTGAACTCCACGCCGCTGCCCGCCGCTGCCTCGTCGTCGGAAGCCTCGAGCTCCTCGCGCGTGCGCGACTGCGAGTGCGACCCGGCGCCCGAGTCGGAGCCCTTGTTCTGCTTGCTGCCGCCGTGGTTGACGTCGCCGCTTGCCTCGCTGCGTCGGCGGCGCTTGGCGCGGCGTTCCACCCGCTCGGCCGTGTCGGCGTGGTGGTAGCGCTTGTCGGCCTGGCTGTCGGACTGGCGGAACCAGTCGCTGCGCGCCGCCCAGCAGATGTTGCGCATCACCTCGGACGTCTCCGGGTCGACGCCGAACGCAAAGTTGGCCTCGACCTCCTCGCGCGACAAGCCCAGCTCCGACATCACGCTCTGCACCAGCGCCGCGTCGTACTCCTTGTGGCGCCGCGCCACTGCGTTGTCGACGTCAATGCGCGACTCAATCAGGCACCGCTGCCACTCGGCCAGATAGCGCACAATCGAGTTGCCGTCGAACTGCGCGGCGCCGCCGGTCGAGTACAGCAGGTCGATCAGATCCTCGACCGTGTTGCCGGACGGCTTGCGGCCCGTGCCGACGAACAGCGACGACGGTTTGGCGACCTGCATGAACTTGATGTGCAGGCTGACGGCCTCGTGCGCCAGGAAGCACAGCCGCTCCGTCAGCCGCTGGTGCACGGCGGCGTCCGAGTCCGACTTGTCGGTCATGTAAGCGCGCAGAAACTGCACCGCGCCCTGCGTCCGCTTGCTCAGCGGTTCGTCCTGGGTGTTCTTGTGGACGACGGCTCCGGTCAGCTCCGACGTCTCGCGCTTCACGACCTGGTTCAACGGCGTGTGGCCGACGTCGCTCGGGACGTAGTCGTCCTCGCCCAAAGGTACGCGCTCCGGCCCGCCGGCTTGCGAAATCAGCTCGTGCACCCGCTTGCGCTGACGGACCGTTTCCTGGCGCGCCGCGTCGCGCGACAGCAACAGGGACGCCGTGTCCTCGCTGCGCTGCTGCCGCTCGGCGTCGGTGCGCGACTCCAGGCGCACTTTGTAGTCGAGGTACTTTTCCAGAATGAAGCGCGCCTCTTTGTCGCCGATGCTCTCGAACCGCTGCAGCATGCGGACCATCTTGTCGTCTTTGAAGAACTGGGCCCACTTCGACGTCTGCTTGCGGACCATCTTGTTGACCTCGGACTTGGCCGCCTGCCGGATGCTGATCGGGTCGGCGTTGGGCTTCTCCGACAGCATGCGGTCTTCGATCTGCTGCTGCGCTTCGCCGGGCTTCATGCTCAGCCAGCTCTTGAACTGCTGGTCGATGGGCATGTCTTTCTTGGTCTTGGCCAGAGCGGCGAGCGCTTCAGCGCGCACTATGTCGGCCTGGGCGGCGAGAACGGCGTCTTCCGGCTTGGCGTTGTCCGGGTCTTGCAGCTTTCTGTCGCACAGCTCACCAAACTCGACTGACAGCGCGCGCTTGCAGCGCTCGGGCCACGTCTCCGGCTGCTGCGCGAGGCTGTCCTGGAGCCACTTGCGCGCCGGCGCCAACAGCTTCTGTGGGTCAGAGGCGGCCATTTCCTTGCTGGCGGTGCGCAGCTGATTGATCCGTTCGCGCAGGCACGCCTTCAGCGTCTTGCCGAAGCGATCCATGCACGCCTTGTCTGTCAGCGGCGGCGCCGCCGCGGTTGACGCGGCCTCTTTGAGCAGCGACGCCGAGTCGACGGACGTCAGGATGACGCGGCCGATGTTGTTCTGCAGCTGCCGGTCGGCGTCGCTGAGCTTGCTCTGGTTTTCAGCCGTGTTGAGCAGGTTGCTTTTGTGCGCGTGCTGCAGCGTTGCTTCGAAGATCTTATCAATGCCGTCGACGCTCATGGCGGCGCCGGCGGGCTTTGGTTTGTTTTTCGGGTGTGTTTTTGTATTCATTGTTGCTCACTGTTCGGGTGATTTATTTGTATACAGCTCTTCGACTAAGCGATTAATTTGTTTTGCGATTAACACACATATACACACAACAACAACAACAACAACAACAACGCCCGCAATGAACATCCACCACGCACAGCAGCACCGCTCGTTGCACAAAAAGCACGGCCACCACCGCCACAGATACGCTCACTCGCACCAAGCGCTGGCCGAGCGCCACGGCGACGACGTCAGGTCAGGAGAAACGGAATTAGTCGACAGTTCGCAGCTCTCCAAGACCGCAGGCCATCTGGCAGACGTCGCCAGAGACGGCGAGATGACGAGCATTGCGTGCAAGGAGGCGATCGACCACCGCGAGAAGCTGAGCCAGATGTACCTGTCGCTGTACACCGAGAAGATCAACACAGAGGGCAAGATCGACGCCAGCTCCGTGTGGCTGGTGCCGGACGACTACGGCGAGCAGAACATCGCCCAGATCTTGGCCGCCAACTCGGGACTGCCGGACGAGCTGCGCTAGGCGGCTAGCAGATTTTATTCAATGAATCTCTGCCGATCTCTCGGCGCGCTGTGTTGACGCCTGTGTAGAATGCCATGTAATAGGAGCTCGGGTCGTTGTCGATGTCCACGAGCAGCCGCGTGCTGGCCGTCGCGTTGCCGACAAAGTACTGTGTGGAATCGATGCGCGTCGGCTTCAGGTCCAGCGCCACCGGCGCAACGTCCGGCGACTCGGGCGTCAGCGGGCCGTGCAAATTTATGTCGGTGATTGGCAGGCCCGAAGACGTGTAGTCGTCCGCCAGCCGCCAGCGGACAAAGCGCTGCTTCGAGTTGATGTACAGGTAGCCGAACGCCGAAGGCTCGTGCCTCAGCGATTGCGCGAGCAACGGACTGGTCGGCTTGACGTTGAAGCGGCGGATGTCGAGGCAGCGGCGCGTCTCGTCGGAGGCGTTGACCAGCCTGAGGATTGTGATCACCAAAAAGATGCCGAGCGCCACCACGGTGACTTGCAGCGCTATTTGGAGAACACGCCACGCAAACAGGTTGGACCGGGAATCATTTGATTTTCGGCGTTGCATTGTACGGATGGTGGCGTGCACACACAAAGAAAACCAACAATGTTGAAGTTCCCGAAAGCGGAGGATTTCAGCTTGAAGTTCGAAGAGCCGACAGTCACAGTCGAAAAGCACGATAACAAAAAAACCACTGCCAAAGTCAAGTTCAAAGCGCCCGACAACGCCTTGTTCTGCATCGAGAACACCGTGCCGGAGTACGGCGTGACGCTGGTCGACGGGAAAATGCCGACAACCGAACAAGAAGCCCAGGAGCGACTCGAGAAAGCCGACGACGGCAGCCGGAAAACTCGGCGCGCCGTGTTGCTGGCGCATACCAAAATCAATCCGCGCAAAGTCAAAGTGGCCGACTGGGTGCTGCACGACGGCAGTCAGTTGCCGTTCGGGCTCTCGAAAACGCTTCTCATTTACCGGCAAACGGCGGAGCTCATGGCCGGACACGACTTGGTCTACCGCTGCTCTCGGCACCCGGCAATCGAGGACGAGGTCTGCGTCCGCGAGGTCTACCTGTGCCCGGTCAACACAATATCGACGCTCGTCGGCGAACAGGCGCCGCTGTGCACGGCGTGCGGCGGCAAATCGTCGTACCTGTGCAAGTGCGGCGGAGCTTCGTACTGCCGCCCGGCCTGCCAGCTGGCCGCCGAGCAGACGGGCAAGCACAGCGAGTCGCACTGCCTGAAAGCGATGGCGATGCGCCTCGTCCGCACAGCCGAGGAGAACAAAGAAAAAGCGGTCGAGCGGGGCAAGAAGCGCGCCGAGGTCGAGGCCAAGGTTGCCAGCGCCCGCGAGGAGCTGAGCAAGACGAAGGGCGAGTGCGAGGCGGCAACTGACACTTCGTCGTGAGCTTTTGTGCTGGCCGGCGACTGCCGTGCCGGCGCTCCGACAGCTTGCAAAAAAGACGACCGATGCACAAGTCCTGCTGGATTGTGACACACGCAATAAACACCGTTCTGACGCTGGGCATCTGGATTGCGGCCGTCACGCTGGTCTGGTCGGAGGCCCACTTCGACGAGGAGTACCACAGACGCGCCAACTACAAAACGCTGGAGCAGGCCCTGTGCACCAGCGCCGCCGCTGTGCTCTTCGTGGCGTTCCGCGTCGCGCACGGCTGGGGCAGCGTGCTGGCCATCACCGGCCAGGTCAGGAATCCGCTCATGCTGCGCTCGGCCGAGTCGCAGATCCTCTGTGCGCTGTACATGCTCGTCAGCGCGGCGGCGGCGTTCTTCACGCTGGTCAACCACGCGGCCATCGACACGGCCAACGCCCCGATGGCCTGCGCAGCTCTGCAGTGGATTGCTCTGTTTCTGCTCGTCGGCAACAACCTTTTCCTTGTGGAGCAGTTCTCGCACCCGCAGCTCTTGTACTGCTGCGAGACAACTCAGAGTCGCGACGCGCGCAGGTGCGACGTCAGGGCCGGCGGCGGCGAGTTTGGCCGGCGCCTGCCCGCCGAGAGCGTGCCGCTGGAGGAGATCGACGACGTCCAGCAGGAGGACTACTCCGAGTCTTTCAGTGACCAATGAAGTGCCGTAAAACAATATGCAAAGTCGCTCGCGCGGATGCCCGTCTGCCACAAACCAAACCCTGTCAGCGCAACAATGACAATGCCGTCTTCTTTGAGCTGCGCAGTGAGCAAACGAACGTGCCAACACTCTTCGGGCTGCAAATTGACGGCGTCCTACCTGCTCTACGATGTCGACAGCGACGCCGACCGCTCGCTGGCTTGCGGAATCCACAGTCGCAACAGGAAGAGGTGCCCGCTGATACAGGCCCAGCTGACCGACAAGCAACACAGAACGACCGTCAACGACGCGGCCTTGTCCAACAGACAGGCCCGTCGCAAGGGCTCTGTGGTGCTGCGCACGAACAACCGCTGGAACTACAGCGCGCGCGTCAACGGCCGGATCGGCGTCCGGCTGTCCAAAGTGGCCTGCGAGCGCGGGACGGCCGTTCTGGCCGACCTGACGTTCGCCAACGTTGGCCCGTTCTGCTTTCCCGGTCTGCTCTGTCCGTCCCTGGCGCACATGATGGACCTCTGCGGATTGCACAAGTTCGAATTCAACGACAAAATCAGCAACGCCTTCTGGGACCGGTTGCGCAAGGGAATGGCATCTCCCACGTCCCAGAGCTGCTTGCGCAGGTCGGAACGCCACCTGATCACAAAGTACGCTCCCGGCACCGAGGACGCCAGCTTCTACGTCAACGTGACCGGCAGCGGCAACGCCCTGCTCACGCCGCAGCAATTCCGAGCGCTGGTCTGCGCCCTGTACGAGGAGGAAGTGCGCGGCCACCCGTGCTTTGCTGCCCTCGAACAGGCGCGGTCAGACGGCTTCAACTTGCTGCTGTGGACGCCGGAACCCATTTTTCACGACAGCTCGCCGGCCAGTCTCACCGAAGACTTCTTCGCTCGCTGGAAAAGCTTCTCGGCCGAGAGCGTCCTGGCGTGCATGCTGCGCATCAGCAGCAGCGAAGACAGGCCGTGGAATGTGTACATCAGAGAGAACCACGAAATTTTCTACGACGACTAGCGCCGGCTTTTATTGTACAATGTAGCGATTGCCGAACCTGACGAGCGACGTGTACGATCCGAATGACAGCAGGACGAAGAGAAACAGCAACGAGAAGAAGACCGAGTCCGGGAACGGCCCCGACAGGAAAATGGTCATTGTCGTGTACAGCTTCAGGCCGAACGCGACCGCGAACACCGCGAACGACAGTTTAACGCCTTCGTCGGACGACAGGTCTTTCTCCGCTTCGCAGGCCTTGTCCGTCGTGTGATAGTAAATAAACGACGGGGTGTTGATCAGCACCGTGAACAGAAGCACAAACTGGAACGACTGCCGCGAGCCGGTTGCACTCTCGTCGCAGAACCCCGTCGTTTCTTCGAACATGCTGCTCGTTAGCAGCATCAGCATCACGTTGGCCGCCGTGCCGATCAGCAAGCTGGTCTTGAGAGTTGCGAGCTGTGATTTGAAAGCGCTGTCGTCGAACTCTGCGAACATTTTTCGTACAAATATTGCTTTCTGTGCGCTAACAAAAAGACAACAAAATTTTTGTCTCTTGGTTCATTTACAAGGTACGCCAGAGCCGAGCGGTTCTTATAGCCGACGGTGTATGGCTGGTTGATCATTGGCGAGTTTCTTTTCTTGTTGCAATGTCCCGATATAATTGCAGTATCAATGGTTCTACTGTTTTATACAAGTATTGATTCGCGACATCAGAGGTCCACCAGGCAATGACCCGCAATATTAAAAAAGCTAAGTAAAGCACAGGAAAAACTTCCTCGTCGTGATCCCTCCGGAACGTTGATATTGTAATGTAAGATAGCAAAGAAATCGACGCCGTGTACGTAAAAAACGAAATTTTTAGGCCTCTTCCAGTGGGTATAAGTCCTTTTTCTTCGCAAAAACTCCAGAAGGAATAATACTGTAACCACACCTTGGCATGACCCAGAAACAGGATTGACAAAAGCAAAATCTGGACTAAACCTGTTGGTTCCGCATTGTGTCGGCGATAAAACGCAAATATGTTGTGCTGTAAAAGTACCAAAGCTGCTTGGATCGCAGTGTCGAATACAAGATCTTTCTTTAGGTTTTGGATCAATTGTGTCGCGTTTTTAACTAGTGTGTCAATTTCGTTGACGTTAGTCATTGGTGAAGTTTTGTTGTCTGTAACGACACGGAGGAACGCACTGAACAATTTATTGCCTTTCCTAATTCAACGAATTCGCATCGCAAAGCAACTGAAGAACCAAGCGCTTATGCCCCGGCAAGAATTCCTCCTGCAGAACTCGCGCTCTCTGCACGACAGAATCCTGCGAAGCCGTGCCCACCGCAGACAGAATAAACTGGCCGACGCCCGGCGTCCGGAACATCTTGGCGTCAAAGAACATGTTATAAACGTACAAGTCCTCGTCGACGGTCCACGTCGTGTTGGCGTACTCCGACAAGCCGAACAGCAGCTCGTCGATTTCCTTCTTTTCCACGCGCTCCAGCCCCGCAACGTCCTCGCCGTTCGCAATTCGCGACTCCCGCTTGGCGGCTTCGATCTGCGCCGCGTGCTCGTTCGCGCCGGCCAGCGGAACCGGCTTCGAGTGGCGGAAGTGCGTCGCCAGCACGGCCGCTGACACGCCGTCGATGGGAGGCCCGGCCAGCAGGCCGACGTGGTTGCGCATCGGCCGGTCCTCCAACGTGCTGGTCAGCGGGGCGCCGTAGGCTATTTTCTGC
>Ga0102938_10001545_pt1 | contig 17402 bp, 16 predicted proteins | sample SalPonR2_B_D2_MG_FD_84516 | JGI IMG/M metagenome (GOLD analysis project Ga0102938, IMG submission 84516) | Salt pond soil microbial communities from South San Francisco under conditions of wetland restoration - Salt Pond MetaG R2_B_D2_MG | ecosystem: Environmental > Aquatic > Marine >...
CCGAAGGGCTGACAGGCACGATCAAACCGGGCGGTTAAGCGTTAGCGCAGACCGTCGCGCGCAATCGCCACGGCCAGATCGCGCACCGCCTGACCACGGGCGGTCGCGATATCCGCGGGGGTAGCATCCCCCAAAATCGGCAGGGCAAGATCGAACAGTTTGGCGCGGTCGCGCCCGTTTTCCGGGGCCACAAAATACTGACCGCTTAGCCTGAATGTATTGTCTGACAGCGCCAGCATGTCTTCGATCCGAACCTCGATTTCCGCGTCCGGATACTCTGCGAACGGCCAAGGCTCGGAAGCCACCTGCGCGCCGGTGATCTGGGACAGGTAACGCGATAATTCCAGCGTGATTGCCCGACTTGGATCATCGGCCCACAAAAGGCCTGTGGTGGTGCTGAGCTGACCGTTTTCATCCGCAACATAGATATCTTCCGAGGCGGCATAGGTCGGCAACGACACCTCGCGCAGTGCAATCGCGCCATAGCTGATCCGCTGCGTTTCATCGACCTGCGCCTTGGGCACGGTGATCCTTTGATCCGGGGCACCGCTGCAGGCGGCCAAGGCGAATGCAACGAAAACAAGCGGGCTAAATCCGATTTTGGGCATGAAACTCAACGTCCTGTAAGAAGGGAATTGGGGTTGCGTTCAATCGCGCGGGCGAGCGAGGCGACCGCCTTGGCGGCCTTTTGCACTTCGATCAGGGCCGTGCGCGCATCACGGCCAAGACCATTGCTGGCCTCATAGCCTTCCAATGTTGAGTTGGCTCGCGCCAGAACTCCTTTGGCTTGGGCGATCAGATCGGGCAATTCGCGGCCCGCTTCGGCCACAGTATCAGCCGCCTGACTGGCGGACGCCAAGGCGTTTGTGGCATTTTCCACAACACCGCCATCACGCAGTTGGGCCAGAACGGCACTCAGTTCAGCCAAGGCGCTGTTCAACTTGGCCGGCAATTCAGCCGCCGCATCGCTGGCCAAAAGGGTTTCGGTCGTGTTCAGCAGGCCGCTGAATTCAGCCGCTAGCCGATCAATTTCAACCGTTTCCACCTTGGCCGCGACCGCATTCAGTCTTTCGATCAGGTCGGGCACACCAGACACAGCCGTGGTGACACCCTCCGCAGCCTCGGTTGCGCTGTCGACAGCGGCTGTCAGCCGCTCAACCGTTTGTGCGTCGTTCAAGCGGGTCAGCGTGGCCTGAAGATCGACAACAACATCGTTTAACCGGCCCGGCAATGTCTGCACATCATCCGAAGCCACAAAGCCACGCACATCCCCAAGCAAACCGTTCAAGGTTTGCGGGACAATACGCAGATCTTCGTTGGTGATCAGGGTATTCGCGTTTTCCATCAGGTTGATCGCTTGCGCCATCACCTCTTCGATCGGCAAGGCATTTATACGCTCGAACACCCCTTCAGCCGTGGCCGATACATCGGCAATGTCGCTCTTGGTGGTCGGAATATAAAGCGCGCCGGATTCGCCGGTTTCAAGCGCGGAATTGGGCGCATCGGGCACATCGATCAATTCAACTTTCAAACCTCCGGTCAGGATCGAAGCGGTGGTCAGCCGCGCGCGCAGCCCCTGTGCAACACGTTTGCGCAAAAAGTCCAGCGCGGCGTCTGTGCTGGCCTCACCTGCAAGTCCAAGGCGACCGGGGCTGATCGCCAAGCTGACCACCAATCGCACCCGATTGTCGCCGAATGCCTCAGGGTCAACCAACCCGTTCAAAGCACTGACCCGGCCAATGCGGAGGCCATTCAGCTCAACCGCGGCGTCTGTCGTCAAGCCTTCGACATTTTCCTCAAACACAGCGGAGAGTGTCAGGTTTTCTGCATTGTCACGGGAAAAAATACTGGACCGGGCCGATGATTCATCGGCGTGGACTATAAAACTGGCGCCCGGATCAACCGGCCTACCGCCCGAAACCAAGGTTTCAAAGGTGATCCCACCCGACACCAACGAGGCGACCGAGGAAAAATCAAGCGCGGCGCCGTTTGGGCCAAGCGAAAAGGAAAACCCCGACGCGTCCCAGAACCGTGTTGCGGAACTGATCAATCTGTCATGTGGTTTGTAGATCAGCGCTTCTGCCTCGGCGGCGGACCCATCTTGCGTGATCTGGGTCTTGCCAAGCCGGCCAACGGTAATGCCGCGATACAGGATGGGGGCGTTTTGGGTCAGCGTGGCTTTTCCCGAAGCACGCAACGTAACGCGCAAACCATCTTGGCCCGCTTTTTCCAAGGGCGCGTCAGGCAAGCCGGCAAAGTCATAGGTCACGCCATCGGGCGTGTTGTCCCACAGACCTTCGAGATAGACACCTGACAACACGGTATTCAGGCCGGAAACACCTTGCGCCGTCACTTGCGGGCGCACGACCCAAAATTGCGAGTTGGCATCGACATACGGGGCCACATCCTGGTCGATCCGGATGGCCACAACGACACGATCCAACCCATCAGCAAAACTGACATCTTCGACCAGCCCAACGGTCACATCCCGGTATCGCAATTCGGTGGTGCCCGGCTGAATGCCCGAAGCGTTTTCAAAGCTGACCGTGATCAAGGGGCCACGATCCAAATAAGACTGCGCGGCAATTGCCACAACGGCCAACACGGCGATCAGGGGCACGACCCAAACGATTGTTACCCGCTGCAACAGGTTTTGCCCGCCCTTTTTGATGGGCGGTGTTGGGGGGTGTTGAGGATCCGTCACGCTGAAAGGTCTCCTTTGACATCACCGACAGGTGGTCTGCGGGTGGATGCACTGTCCGGCTGGCCTTTATCCCAGATCAACCGGCTGTCAAAGCTTTGCGCCGAAAGCATCGTGAAGATCACCGACAGCGCAAAGAACAAGCTGGCCCGGCCCGGCGTGATCGTGGCAAGCGCTTGCAATTGAACAAGCGATGACAAGATCGCAACGACGAACACATCAATCATGGACCAGCGGCCGATATATTCAACCACCTCATACCAGAACTGGCGCCGCCCTTCGGGCACCTTAGGCCCCAACCATACCCCAAGAGCCAATCCGGCGATGATGACGAACTTGACGACAGGGATCAAAACGCTGGCCGCCAGAATGATCGCCGCGACGCCCCAATTTCCGTGACGCGCCAGCTCGACCGCGCCGCCAACAATCGTGTCGCTTTGTGCGCTGACAAGAGTACGGGTTTCGAGCATCGGATACAGGTTGGCTGGAATGTAACACATCAAGCCAACCAGCCACCACGCCCAGACTTTTTGCAATGACAGCCTGTCGCGTGATTGCAAAACGCTGCCGCAGCGCGGGCAATGGGCGGTGCCACGTGGCGACACGGTGTAACATCGCGTGCAGCCAACAAGGCCCATATCCCGCGCGGTTTTCACTGGTCCAGAGACTTCCATATCGAATACCTGCACATCAAAGAATCGGTCACGACCACAATCACAACCAAGATCGCAAACAACCACGCGGCCGGGCCAAATTGCACCTGCGCCAGATCACTGAGTTTGACCAAGGCGACAGCGCAGCCAAGCGCAAAAATTTCCGCCATCGACCAAGGGTTCAACGCCTCGGACAGGCGAAACGCGGGTTTCGCCAAGCGCGCGGGCGGACGATCGCGAATGATTGGGGTCAACACATAGATCAGCAATATCAACCGCAGCATTGGAATGACGACGATGAACATCATCACGGCAATCGACAGCCCCAGCAATGCGCCCTCGAATGCAAAGGCGGTTTGCAGGATCGACGCCTCTTGGTGCATTCCGCCCGCGTCAATGGCCAGAAACGGAAATAGCGTGGCCGCAGTGATCAGAATCAGGACGGTCAGGGCGAGGGCAATCAATTGCTTCCCGGCCTTGCGCCTTGGCGCGATCAAAACCGTGTGGCAGCGCCCGCAAAAGGCCTTGTCTTGGGACGCGACATTGGGCGCGGTATAAAGCGCATCACAATTCGGACACGCGATCAGGCGCTCCAAATCGGCAGGCACGGGAGAGTGTTGCGTCGAGGTCTGTGGCGTTGTCATAGGGGCTTGGTTTTGATCCTTCTTTTCGCTCATGGGCTAGGCCAATACGCGGCACTGGTGGTCAACGTAACCCAAGCACGCTTTTTCTGCGACCGCTTTCCCAAAGGTTGTCTGGCAATGACCAATATCCGCCCATGAAAAAGGGCGGCCAGAAAGCCGCCCTGTAAATGACAAACGCACCAAACCTTTGATCAGAAATCAAGGTTTTCTACGTTCAGCGCATTTTGCTGGATGAACTCGCGGCGCGGTTCAACAACATCCCCCATCAACTTGGTGAACAGATCATCCGCCTCGGCCACGTCGTCAACCTTGACCTGCAACAGCGTGCGCGCCTCGGGGTCCAGCGTGGTTTCCCACAGTTGGCCGGGATTCATTTCGCCCAACCCTTTGTAGCGCTGCATTTGCAGACCTTTTTCACCCTCTTTCAGGATGGCATCCAACAGATCCAATGGCCCATAGATATTCTGCACACGGTCTTTACGCACCAAGGTCGCGGGGTGCGTATAGATATCGCGCAAGCTCTGTGTCAGTTGACCAAGGCGCCGGGCATCGCCGCCACGCAATACAGGGCCATCCAGCGTGCGCATCTCTTCGACGCCCCGCACCGTGCGCGTCAGACGGATGCCAAGATCTTGGGTCGGGCGGCCCTGCCAGCCGCGTTCATATTCCAATGCGATCAGGTCCAGACGCTCAGCGATGGTATCCGCCACGCCCTGCAGATCTGCATCAACCCGGCCGGGCAAGAACGCCTCGGCAATCGCGGCCTGCTCCAGAATGTGACGGGGGTAATGGGTGGGGAAGGATTCAAGCATGCGCTTGCACTGGCGGGCCTCTTCGACCACGCGCACCAGATCATGCCCGATGATTTCCTCACCCGTTCCAAGACGCAACACCGCGTCGTCGGTGCCCTGCTGAATCAAGTAATCCTCAAGTGCGGGTTCGTCTTTCAGATACACTTCGGATTTGCCACGGGACACTTTGTAAAGCGGTGGCTGCGCGATGTAGAGATAGCCATTTTCGATAAGCTCGGGCATCTGCCGGTAGAAGAATGTCAAAAGCAAGGTCCGGATATGCGCACCGTCCACGTCGGCATCGGTCATGATGACGATCTTGTGGTAGCGCAGTTTGGACAGGTTAAATTCATCCCGCCCGATGCCCGTGCCAAGGGCCATCACCAAATTGCCGATTTCCTGACTGCCCAACATACGATCAAACCGCGCCCGTTCGACGTTCAGAATTTTACCACGCAGCGGCAAAACCGCTTGGGTCGAGCGGTCACGCCCGGTTTGCGCCGATCCACCGGCGCTGTCACCCTCGACCAGAAACAGCTCTGTCTTGGACGGGTCTTTTTCCGAGCAATCCTTCAGCTTTCCGGCCAGATAGTTCACGTCCATCGCGGTTTTGCGCCGAGTCAGTTCGCGGGCTTTGCGCGCCGCTTCGCGGGCCAGTGCGGCCTCGACGATCTTGCCGACAATCTGCTTGGCCTCGTTGGGGTTTTCCTCGAACCATTCCGACAACTTTTCCGTCACCAAACCTTCGACCGCTGGCCGCACTTCAGAGCTGACAAGCTTGTCCTTGGTTTGGCTGGAAAACTTGGGGTCGGGCACTTTGACCGACAAGACACAGGTCAGACCCTCGCGTGCGTCGTCGCCGGTAAAGTTGACCTTTTCCTTCTTGGCGATCCCGCTTTCCTGCGCATATTTCTGGATCGTGCGTGTCAGCGCGCCGCGAAAGCCCGCCATGTGCGTGCCGCCATCGCGTTGCGGGATGTTGTTGGTGAAGGGCAAAACTGTTTCATGATAGCTGTCGTTCCACCACATCGCGACCTCAACGCCGATATCGTCGCGATCGCCAGTGATAAAGATCGGGTCCGAGATCATCGCGGCCTTATGCCGGTCAAGATACTTTACGAATTCTCTGACACCGCCATCATAGTGCAATTCCCCATGCAGCGGCTCTTCGGGGCGCTCGTCACGCAAGATGATGCGCACGCCCGAGTTCAGAAACGCCAATTCGCGCAGCCGCTTTTCAAGCGTTTCGAAACTGTACTCAAGGTTCGAGAATGTATCGGTCGAGCCCATAAAGCGCACCTCGGTGCCTTTGCGGCCATTTGCCGGGCCGACCTCACGCAAATGCTCGACAGTATCGCCATGCTCGAAACGGGCATAATACTCTTTTTCGTTGCGCCAGATCCGCAGCTCCAGCCAATCGGACAGGGCATTCACCACCGATACGCCAACGCCGTGCAAGCCGCCTGACACTTTGTACGAATTCTGGTCGAATTTGCCACCCGCGTGCAATTGGGTCATGATGACCTCGGCGGCGGAAACGCCCTCTTCTTCATGGATCGCAACCGGAATACCGCGGCCATTGTCGCTGACCGATACGCTGGAATCCGCGTGTATCGTGACATTCACGGCATCCGCATGACCGGCCAAAGCCTCATCAATGCCGTTGTCGACAACTTCGTAAACCATATGGTGCAGGCCCGACCCGTCATCGGTATCACCGATATACATGCCGGGGCGCTTGCGAACTGCCTCTAACCCTTTGAGAACTTTGATTGAATCCGCGCCATATTCTTCGGGCGACGGTGCTGCTTCGGCCATGCTTTTGTCCCTTCGCACTTTTGTGATTTTATACGATTTTCTGGGGGGAATGTCACGCGTTTACCCCAATATTTAGTGGCTGCGCGACACGGGGCGAAAGCCGACAATCCACGGCCCCATCCAGACTGAAATCTTGCCCCGAAACACCCCGGGCAAAGCCAACAAATCCGGCAGCGCGGTCAGGTCAGGGCAATCGCGGCGGCGACCAAAATAAGCAACCAACCCGAGACTATATTGGTCCGGCGGAGGGCGCCCGGCGAACTCATGGCGCGGCGAATACGATCCACGAACAGGGCCAATGCCAAATTGCCGATCAGCGGGATCACAAACGACAAAAATACGATAGCCGCGATATCCAGCGGGGTGATCCGGGTCAGATCGAAAAACCCCGGCAACACGCCCATGTAAAACAAGATCGCTTTGGGATTGCCAAGGATCGCGGCCAAGCCGGCCATGAAGCCCGCCAATGTGCCGGGCCGGGTCAGGCGGCTGTCAGCTGCGATTGAGCGGTCTGCATTCCGGATCAGCAAGACCCCCATGCCAACAAACATCGCCACAGCAAAGATTTGCAGCGCCAACATGAACCCGGAAAACACCGATACGATCCAACTGACACCAAGAATGGCCAGAAACGGCCAAAGCACATCGCCAACCACAACCCCAAGGGCCAAAGGCCATGCCGCATGAAACCCGCCCGACATCGAGCGCGCCAACATCGCCAACCACACCGGACCGGGGGTAAGGAACAGCACCAGCAAGGCCCCCGCATAAAGCGCAAGATCCGACAGTGAGAGGGTCATTCAGCCCTCGGCAAGGTTAGGCTACCATCGTCGGCCAAAGGCCAAAAGGGATTCATCGCAACCTCCCAGACATGGCCATCAGGATCGGCAAAATAGCCCGAGTAGCCACCCCAAAACACCATTTCCGGGCGCTTCAAGATCGTCGCGCCTGCGGCGACCGCCTGATCAAACGCGGCATCCACCTCGGCTTGGGTATCGAAGTTCTGCGCCAAGGTCATCGCACCCGTGCCCAGATTGGCATCCGGTCGGCCCTGATCCTTGGCCAAGTCCTTGTGCCCAAAAAGGCCAAGAACCTGCCCGTGCAATTGGTAAAACACGATGCTTGGCGTTTCTTCGGCAGGATGCCAACCAAGGGCGGCATAGAACGCTTTGGCCCGGTCCAGATCCTGAACACCAAGAGTGATCAGCGTCACGCGTTGCGGGGTCATGAGGCGGGCCTTTCGTTTACAGTGCTGATACCGTCCGTTTCGGTCACTTCGATGAATTGCGCCCGGTCGTGCAGTTCAGCAAAAAGTTCCGGTCCGGTGCCGGTCATCCAAGCCTGCGCGCCAAGCGCACAGATTTCATCATAAAGCGCGGCACGGCGCCCGGCATCAAGATGGGCCGCGACCTCATCCAGCAGCAACACAGGCGGCGCGCCGAAATCGCGGGCAAGGGCACGCGCATTGGCAAGGATCAAAGACACCAAAAGCGCCTTTTGCTCGCCTGTGGAGCAATCGCGCGCGGGCACCCCCTTGGCCGCATAAACCCCATACAGGTCGGCACGATGCGGCCCCACCAAGGTGCGTCCAGCCGCAAGATCACGAAAGCGGCTTTCGGCCAAGGCATCGGCCAGATCCGCCGGTGTCTCGGGTATAGTGCCTTCGGTGGCAATCAATTCAAGCGCGGCCACGGGGAAGGCGGTTTCAGCCTCTTCTTGTGCGGCCTGCAATTGGTCAATTGCAAACAGCCGATTGGCATGGATGGCCGCACCGCTTTCGGCCATCTGCCGTTCAAGCGCGATATACCAATGGGAATCGCGCACCTGATCTTTCAACAATCGATTGCGTTCGCGCATAGCTTTTTCATAGCTCAGGGTAGCATCCGCGTGATCAGGCCGGAAACTGAGCGTCATGCGATCCAGAAACCGCCGGCGGCCTTCTGTGGCCTCAATCCAAAGGCGGTCCATCGACGGGATCAGCCAAAGAACCCGCGCAATACGGCCAAGGGCCGTTTGCGACGCGGCTTTGCCATCAATACGAACCTGCCGCGCACCGCCCTCTTCCGACCAGGTTTCAACCTCGTGAACCTGATGCAGAGAATGCAAAATGCCGCTGACCTTCCAGCCCAACGCCTCAGGGCGGCGGGCCATATCCTGAGCCGCGGCCCGGCGCATCCCGCGACCGGGGGAGAACAGGGACACCGCTTCGAGTATATTGGTTTTCCCGGCCCCGTTCGCGCCATGAATGGCCACAGGCCGCGCATCTAACTCAAGCCGCGCACCCTTGTGCGAGCGGAAATGCGAGAGTGTCAGTTGGGATAGGTATAAGCCCGCCATAACAATGGAGTAGCTAAATACCGACCTGCACACCAGTAACAAAAAGCCCTGCCGATTGGCAGGGCTTTGACTGCATCAGACCACGGCTTGTTATCGCTGGAGGGTCTGATGGCCCCGGGTGGGGTCTTAATGCGGATGTTTCCAGAGCCGCCACGCTAGGAAAATATGCTCTCAAAGATATTTTGTCAATGATGACAGGCTCAAGCCATGAAGAACACACGTCTGGATGCGCATTAAGTCTGCGTTCCCAAGTGTGTTAGTCTGATAAATCCGCTTGCCGGTCCGGTCCTTGCCCAGCAAAAGCAAATCCATTCTGTGAAAGCCTGCTGAATAAATCATATCACCTTTGAGCCACCGCTTTCGCTGGCCCCAATGCTCCGGCAAACGAAAAGGAACATCAATCTCGCAGTGATATGGCATCGGCTTATTTGGTGGTGTTGTGCTCAGCGGGACAATGGTACAAAGACCGGCGCGCGCCTGTATAGGCTTCGACATAACCACGCATAAACGTGGCTTCACCATTTCCGGTTCTTTGAACGCACTATCAAACTGAACACGCAGGATGGTCCCTTGCTTTGGATGATATCTGAGCGCCAATCCCTCAACCTCACACCCGCATCGGCATCACGACATAGACTGCGCTGGTGTCGTTGCCTTCGCGCATCAGCGTGGGATCACCGGACGAGTTGAACATGAAAACGGCGTTTTCGCGATCGACCTGACTGGCGATTTCCAACAGGTATTTCGCATTGAACCCGATTTCCAGCCGCTCATCGCCATAGGCCACAGCCAGTTCTTCTTCGGCGGCACCGCTATCGGGGGCGTTCACCGACAGAACCAAACGGTCTTCGTCCAGCGTCAACTTGACGGCGCGCGAGCGTTCCGAGCTGACGGTCGCCACGCGATCAACGGCCTTGGCGAATTCGGCGGCGTCCACCTCAAGCTTGCGGGTGTTGCCCTGCGGAATGACGCGGGTGTAGTCGGGGAATGTCCCGTCAATCACCTTGGAGGTCAGGGTAAGGTCGGGCGTGGCAAACCGCACCTTGGTTTCGCTGACCGACACGGCGATTTTCATGTCGTCATCTTCCAGCAATTTCCGCAGCTCGCCCACGGTTTTCCGGGGCACGATAACGCCGGGCATATCCGCCGCGCCGTCGGGCAGGTCGGCGTCAATCCGGGCCAGACGGTGCCCATCTGTCGCCACACAGCGCAGAACCTTGCCGCCTTCGGCATCGGAAACGTGCATGTACACGCCGTTCAGGTAATAGCGGGTCTCTTCGGTGGAAATAGCAAATTTCGACTTGTCGAACAGACGGCGCAAAACCGGCGCCGAAGCGCTGAAATTGCTGCTGTATTCCGACGAGGCCATCACCGGAAAATCCTCTTTCGGGAGGGTCGCCAGATTGAAGTTCGAGCGGCCAGCCTCAACCGTCAGTCGGCCTGCGGCGCTATCGTCGGTCAGGGTCACAAGCGCGCCATCAGGCAGTTTACGCACGATTTCATGCAAGGTCACGGCGCTGACGGTTGTCGCACCGGCCCGTTCAACCTGTGCCGGGGCTTTATCAACCACCTCGATATCCAAGTCAGTGGCGCGAAAATGCACGGCATTGCCTTCGGCTTCGATCAGAACATTGGCAAGGATCGGAATGGTATTGCGCCGCTCGACGACGGATTGCGCCTGCGACACGGCCTTGAGCAGCGTCCCGCGTTCGATGCTGAGTTTCATGCCCTCGCTCCCTGCAAATGGGTCACCGACTTTGTGCCGGAGGGGCAAGTTAGCAACTTCCCCTTACGGCTCAAGCCTTTTGTTGTGTTTTGAGTGGTAAATGCCCGAGCGTCAAGTGCAGCTCGGCCTTATGGCCAAGCCGCATGCAAGAGGTCCGCAAAGCATTGACGGATCAACTTTCCAAAGTGCGCCGCAGGATTTCAAGGTCTTCGGAAATCTGAGCATCCTGAACCTGCAACTCGTCGATGCGTTTGACACCATGCATCACAGTGGTGTGATCTCGCCCACCAAAACGGCGCCCAATCTCGGGCAACGAACGGCTGGTCATCTGCTTGCACAGATACATGGCCACCTGCCGCGGACGCGCAAAGGCGCGCAGGCGTTTCGGGCCAATCATATCGCTGAGGCGGATATTGTAGTGATCCGCGACTTGCCGTTGAATTTCCTCGACACTGATCTTGCGCTCGGAGGCGCGCAAAACGTCGGCCAGACAATCCTGCGTCAGTTCCAATGTAATCTCGTGCCCTACCAGCGACGCAAAGGCGAAAAGCCGGGTCAGCGCACCTTCGAGAACACGCACGTTCGAGCTGATCCGATGGGCCAAGAATTCCAAAACACCGTCGGCCAACTTGAGGCCCGGATAGGTTTTGGCAAACTGTTCGGATTTGGATTGCAGAATGCCAAGGCGCAATTCGTAATCCGTTGGATGCAGATCCACAACAAGGCCGCACTGCAGGCGCGATTTGATACGGTCTTCCAGATTGGCAATCTCACCGGGAGCGCGATCACCCGAGATGATGATTTGTTTGTTCTGGTCAACCAAAGCGTTGAAGGTATGGAAAAATTCTTCTTGCGTGCTGTCCTTGCCAGCGATGAATTGAACATCGTCCACCATCAACACATCGACCGAGCGGAACAGCTCTTTGAAATCCATCATCTTGCGGTCGCGCAACGCCTGCACAAAGCGATACATGAACTGCTCGGCTGAAAGATACAGCACATTCATGTCCGCACGTCGGCTTTTCAACTCCCATGCAATCGCATGCATGAGATGGGTTTTGCCAAGCCCCACGCCACCATAAAGAAACAATGGGTTGAACGTGACAGGCCCACCCTCGGCAACGCGCTTGGCCGCCGCATGTGCCAATTCGTTCGGCTTGCCGACCACGAAAGTGTCAAACGTAAACCTTGTATCCAACGGCGCTGTGTTCAGGCCGTTATCCGAGGCGGGCGACGTCGCTGATTGCTGCATGACAGCGGGGCGCTCTTGGCTCGGGGTCTCAGGCTGGCATGTGGACGGCTTGGGCGACGGGCTACCGCTCATGTTGGCGGCGCTGAACTTGACGCGTCTGATTTCGGGCGCGACCCTGTTCATCTGGTAAAGTATCAGGTCGCCAAAGTTCTGCGACACATAATTGCCAAGAAAGCTGGTTGGAACCGAGAACGTAGCGACGCCTTCTGAAACATCCGACAACTCAAGGGGTTCGATCCAGTTCGCGTAGTTGTTTTTGCCGATCGTCTTGAGAAGCTCTTGTTTGAGTTGGCCCCATTGTTCTTGCGTCATTGCTGTCCCGTCCCGTGCTCTTAAGCCATAGCGAATGCCTGCGCGACCTTCGCGCTGGCGTCATGCAACCGTCTTGAGGGATTGACCAAACAAAGGCGCCATGCCCCGTTGTAAAGAACAACGGGCCAAAGCCCTTTTTAAGAGCTCAACCTATAAAGATACATGACGACAGCATAAATGCGCCCGATCCCCAATACGGTCGCAATATACATACCATCACATAGCGCATCGTGGACAGAACGCACAACGAATAGACTTCATCTGCGCTCGGCGGCAAGCCTGACCATTTGATCCTGATCGCCGATTGTCCCCCCAAGAATGAATCGCATGCTGAAGCTAGCAATTTGCGACGCGTTGCGGCAACTGTTCTTCGCGCTTGACATGACGTTTCCGTGAAAAGAATCTCTTGCCCGTTTCAAAGAAGCGCACACAAAAAAAGCGCCGGATGATCCGGCGCCTTTTGTATCAATGATTTAGCCCGAAAGCTTTAGCCGAGCGCCTTAACGCGGGCGGCCAGACGCGAAATTTTGCGCGAGGCGGTGTTCTTGTGGAAGACACCCTTGGTGACGCCGCGCATCAGTTCGGGCTGCGCGTTGCGCAGGGCAGTTTGAGCCGCGTCCTTATCACCCGAGGCAAGCGCCTCTTCGACTTTGCGCAGGTATGTGCGGATGCGCGAACGGCGGGCTTTGTTGACTGCGTAGCGACCGGCGTTCTGGCGCGCGCGCTTTTTCGACTGGGGCGTATTTGCCATTTGAATCAGACCTCTGTCAGGTTTGCGTTGTTTCCAAAGCGCGACGCAAACCCACAGGCCGGTATCGAAATTACCGTAACCGATTCTGGCCAAGGCGGGCCGCACGCGCATGTATGAGGCAGGCCTATAAAGGAGTTTCACCAGTTTGCAAAGCCGAATCTACCCACCAAAAGACCAGCCACAAGAGTTGTGTGAACTAAAAAGGGCGCACCGATCAGGCGCGCCCCTAAAAGCCAAAGTGGCTGTAGATCACTTGTCGCGGAACTGCGGCTCGCGTTTTTCGACGAAAGCGGCCATGCCTTCGGATTGGTCTTCGGTCGCGAACAGCGAATGAAACACCCGGCGCTCGAACAAGAGCCCTTCCCGCAGGGTCGTCTCATACGAGCGGTTCACCGATTCCTTGACCGCCATCACGGTGATCATGGATTTCTCGGCGATCTTGTCGGCCGCGCTGCGCGCTTCATCCATCAATTTCTTGACGGGCACGACGCGGCTTACCAAGCCAGAACGCTCCGCTTCGTCTGCATCCATGAATCGCCCGGTCAGGTTCATGTCCATCGCCTTGGACTTACCGATAAAGCGGGTCAGACGCTGGCTGCCGCCAAGGCCTGCCATAACACCAAGGTTGATCTCGGGCTGGCCAAACTTGGCAGTGTCGGACGCAATGATGAAATCGCACATCATAGCCAACTCACAGCCACCGCCGAGCGCATAGCCCGACACTGCACCGATGATCGGCTTGCGGATGCCCATGATGGCATCGCTTTCCGGGCCGAAAAGGTCTTCGGTGAATACGTCAACGAAGCCCTTGCCGCTCATCATCTTGATATCAGCCCCGGCGGCAAACGCCTTTTCCGAGCCGGTCAGGATGATGCAACGCACCTTGTCATTCGCCTGCGCCTCTTTCAGCGCCTTGCACAGCTCGGTCATAAGCTGATCATTCAGCGCATTCAAAGCATCCGGGCGATTGAGTTTGATAAGGGCGACGTGGTCTTCTATTTCGACGATGATCGTCTCATAGGCCATGAAATCTGCTTTCGCTTGTTTCTGTCAGGACGGATTCCTTACCACGGTCTGCGGCTGGATCAACCTCATCTTTGGCAGGAGGGGCAGTAGAAGCTGGACCGCCCCGACTGAACGATGCGTCGAATCGTGTCCGCACAGTCCGTCGTGCGGCAGGGTTCTCCTTCGCGGTCGTAAACATCGAAACTGTGTTGAAAATAACCAAGTTCCCCGTCTGCTTGTCGAAAATCGCGCAGCGATGATCCGCCTGCAGTGATCGCGTCACGCAGCACGTCGCGGATGATCGGCACAAGCGATTCCACGCGTGCCCGCGCAATGTTATTGGCGCGACGTTTTGGCGAAATCCCGGCCCGATACAGTGTTTCGCACACATAGATATTGCCAAGCCCTGCAACGATTCGCTGATCCAGAAGCGCCGATTTGATCGGCGTCTTGCGCGTTTTCAGGGCCTCGGCCAGATAGGTTTCGTGGAACGCATTCCCCAAGGGTTCCGGCCCCAGCTTGGCCAGAAGAGGGTGCAATTCGGCGGTTACGGTCTCCATCAGGTCCATCGCGCCAAAGCGGCGCGGATCGTTAAAGGTGATGCGCGCACCGTTCGACATGTCCAGCACAACATGATCGTGCTTTTCCGGCGCAGGGTGGACGCGGTGAAACCGGCCCAAGGGATCACCCGAAACCGTCATACGGCCCGACATTCCAAGGTGAATCAAAAGGGTCTCGCCACTCGACAAGTCGGCCAGAATATATTTGGATCGCCTGCGCAGGGCTTGCACGGTTTGGCCAGTGAGCCGCGCTGCCATATTTTCAGGAAAAGGCCAACGCAAATCGGGGCGGTTGACCTGCGCGTGGATGATCCGCGCGCCCTCCATCGCAGGGGCAAGGCCGCGGCGCACTGTCTCAACCTCGGGTAATTCGGGCATTTGCGGCATCCTGTGACAAACGGGGCGCATTGTAACCACCCCCAAGCACCCTATAAGAAGGATGAGATCGATTAACGGCAAGCCCCGGGGCAACAATGACCGAGAAAACCACCCATTTCGGATTTCAGGATGTGCCAGAGGGCGAAAAGGCGGGCCGCGTGCGCGGTGTCTTTGGGTCGGTCGCGTCGAAATACGACGTGATGAACGACGCAATGTCTTTTGGCATCCACCGCATCTGGAAAGACGCGATGATGGATTGGCTTGCCCCGCGCCCCGGCCAACGCCTGCTGGATGTGGCGGGCGGCACCGGCGATATCAGTTTCCGGTTTCTGAAGCGTGCCGGCCACGGCCATGCCACGGTGCTGGACCTGACCGAACCGATGCTGATCGAGGGCCGCAAGCGGGCCGAGGCCGCCGCCATGGCCGACACTCTGGATTGGGTCGCCGGCGATGCAATGGCCCTGCCGTTCGAGGACAACACCTTTGACGTTTATACGATCAGCTTTGGCATCCGAAATGTGACCCGCCCCCAAGAGGCGCTGAACGAAGCGTTTCGCGTGCTCAAGCCCGGCGGGCGCTTGATGGTGCTGGAATTCAGCCAAATCCCCAATGATTTGATGCAATGGGCCTATGATCTGTATTCGTTCAACATCATCCCGCCTATGGGACAGATGATTGCCGGGGATCGGGAAAGTTATCAATATCTGGTCGAGTCGATCCGTAAATTCCCTGATCAGGAAACCTTTTTAGGCATGGTGCGCAAAGCTGGCTTTGAAAACGCCAAGTATCGCAATCTCAGCATGGGCATTGCCTGTTTGCATTCCGGCTGGAAGATCTGAACATGCGCGGACCGCACAACATTCTGCGTCTGATCCGCACAGGCGCTACGCTGGAACGCACAGGCGCGATGGGTGTGGTAATGGAAGCGATGGACGCCCCGCCGCAAGTCCGAGCAATCCTGCGGTTTTTGGCTTGGCCGTTTCAATGGCTGGGCTATCGTGGTGATCCGGATATGCCCCCGGCCACACGCGCGCTTTCGGCGCTGGGTCCGGCCTATATCAAGTTCGGGCAAATCCTGTCGACCCGGCCCGATCTGGTGGGCGATGAACTGGCCACGCAACTGCGCGTGTTGCAAGACAAACTGCCGCCGTTTCCAGTAGAGGCGGCAAAACGCTCGGTCGAGGATCAATTAGGGCGGCCTGTCGAAGACGTGTTTGATGAATTCAGCCCACCTGTGGCAGCAGCCTCGATCGCGCAGGTGCATCGTGCCAGGTTGCGTGACACCGGCGAGGCGGTGGCGATCAAGGTGTTGCGCCCCGGCATCGAAAAGGCGTTTCGCACAGATATCGACGCATTCTATTTTGCCGCGCGCATGATCGAGGTGCTGTCGCCCGCGTCACGGCGTTTACGGCCCACGGACGTGATCGCGCATTTCGAAGGCGTGGTCATGGGCGAGCTGGATTTGCGACTCGAAGCAGCTTCGGCCAGCGAATTCGCCGCCAATACCACCGGCGATGAGGGGTTCAAGCTGCCATCCATCAATTGGCCGTTGTCGGGGCGTCGGGTGATGACCATGGGCTGGGCCGACGGTGCGCCATTGGGCGACAACGCCGCGTTGGACGCCGCCGGACATGACCGGGTAGCGCTGGGAGAGCGGGTTTTACAACTGTTCCTAAGCCATGCCCTGCGCGATGGGTATTTCCACGCTGACATGCATCAGGGCAACCTGAAGGTCGCGCCGACGGGCGAGATCATCGCCTATGATTTTGGAATCATGGGTCATATCGATGAATACACCCGCAAAGTATATGCGGAAATCCTGTATGGTTTTATCAAGCGGGATTACCGGCGTGTGGCCGAAGTTCATTTCGAGGCTGGATATGTGCCACCCGACCGCGATGTAAACGAGTTTGCCCGCGCCCTGCGCGCCGTGGGAGAGCCTATTTTCGGGATGGACGCCACCCAGATATCGATGGGGAATCTGCTAAGTTACCTGTTCGAGGTCACGGAACGGTTTGGGATGGAAACCCGGACAGAACTGATTTTGCTGCAACGCACAATGGTAGTGGTCGAAGGTGTCGCGCGGTCGTTAAGTCCGCAAATCAACATTTGGCAAGTCGCGCGCCCTGTGGTCGAGGATTACATCCGCAAAAATATCGGCCCCCGTGCCGTCGCCCACGACCTGCAAAAAACACTGGCAGTGTTAGCGCGCTATGGTCCGCGCCTGCCGGGGATCGTGGAAAACGCGCTGATCCGACAGTCCATGCCGCTTGAAACGCCGCGCGCACCCAAGCGCATTTGGCCCACGCTATGGGCTGCAGGCGGCGCCGGATTGGGGGCCACGGCAGTGCTGGCTGCGCTCTGGCTAGGCTAAAATGCTTAGCACTGAACGAAAACTTTGCAGTCCGACCAAATCGAAGCTCGATACACTTATTACGAGTTGTTGTTTTATGGCATGACCGCTACGGTGCCCC